>VOFC01000019.1_pt1 | contig 82285 bp, 114 predicted proteins | sample 5384161 | NCBI WGS metagenome assembly VOFC01 (sample SAMN12384722, study PRJNA508395) | human gut metagenome | isolation source: healthy gut B | host: Homo sapiens | reverse complement strand
AATCTCTTACGGATACCTTAACCTTACCGCCTGGTCTCAGCCATGACATGCTCCATGAAAGTTCCCTCCAACCTTGGTTAATTGTATGGTTGTAGCCACATTTCACTTCTTCGCTATCTTACATGCTTTTCTATTATATACCCAAATTCAACTAATGTCAACGATTATTTTACAAATTTATTACATTTTCTAATATTTTTTCTAACATTATTAATTCAATATTCCATAAGTAATTCTACAATATAAAAATAAAAAAGGCTCATTTTTTTTCATAGTTAGAGTCTTTCTCATTTATTTAGATTGCTTGATCTTCCTCTTGATTACTTTCAACTTGTCTCACAACTTTCTTTTTTGCCTTTTTCAATTTTTTTTCTATTTCCGGATACATTTTATATAATGCCTCTTGTTTCGAAATTCTAGTTATTTCCCTACCTTCAATCATATAAAAAACAGGTAAATCTAGAAGAACTCTTTCTCTGTCTTTTTCAAGTCTATTAAGAATATCAATTAAATCCTTGCTTTTATACTTTGAATACGCTAATTCTCCATACACACATTTTTCTCTAAGTTCTTCGTCCCAATATTGTATTTCTACTTCTGGAAAAGTTTCATAATTTACTCCACTTTTAGAAGCATACTTTCTTTTCATATGTAGCATTTCATGTATAGCATTATAAGATGAATTTACTTTTCTACTATGGTCTTTTGTAGCATCTACTGTAAATTCACTTTCTATTACCGCTTGTATTTTTCTTAAATCATCCATGGGACCAATTATCCTAATTCCAAAGCAATCATCAACAGCTTTCTTTCCTGTATTCTCATACGCTGACTTAAAACTTTTTATTCTTCCGCTTATACTAACTTCATTCGATATAATATTTGCGTTTTTCATTTTTTCCACAATATAGCCAATCATTGCAGCCGTCATTTCATATCCAACACGTTGTCTTTCTATAAAAGAATTATAGCTTTTTCTCATTTCATCTATGCTTTTCAATGTTTTCCCACCTTTCTCATTGGCATTTCTATATTATATCACATATAAGCATTTTTTTCAACAAAAATACAACCACATTTTCCGACATTCTTCTACAAGTAAGGATAAATTATTTTTTTGTTGGTAAATATTGTATTTTTTATAATTTTGTGTTATAATAAATTATATTACAAATAAAAAAGGAGGTACATGTTATGTACCAGGTAAAAGGACTGTTCTCGGTAAGAACTGAGTTGTTTGCAGAAAACGAGCATTTTTTTAAGGGGCTTGAATATCAGGCCCAAGCCTCTGACGATGGCTTCACAAGAGTCATTGTCACTGACAGACCGGAATACCCTGGCAACCCAATCCAGTATGTGGCAAGCATTCTTGGCCAGTCAATGGCCAGAGTCGCATATTGATATTCCTTGCTCCCCCATTAACCTATTCTAGGCTCGGGGGAGCCTTCTTTTTTTTCTAACTTTTTTTATTAAATATCATATTATTTCTTATTATTGGTGGAATTTTTAATATTTTTTATAATTCATTATTTATTTTGCAAGTTATTACTTAGTTATTTAAGCCAAAAAAATATCCCATACGGGATATTTTTATTATTCAGCATCTTCAGCTTCAGTTTTTTCAACTGGTTCTGGATCTTCTGCTTCTTCATATTTTTCTAATACAGCTTTTGTAAGCTTGTCTCTTACTTCTTGATTAATAGGATGAGCTATATCGTAATATCTTTCACCTTTTTTTCTTCTAGGCATAGCAATGAATAAACCTTCTGGTTTTTCCATAACTTTAATTTCATGAACTACAAATTCATTATCAAATGTTATTTGGGCTATTGCCTTCACTCTATTTCCTGAGTTTACTTTTCTAACACGTACTTCTGTAATTTCCATGTGAGCACCGCCTTCCAATGTTTTTATTTTTGTACTATTTATGTATGTACACTTATATTATTCTCCATTTTGTATTTTTTTTTCTATTTTTTCAAAAAATTTATAATTTTTTATATTTTTTTAATATATCAATTCAAAAACAAAGACGTAAAATATGTTGAATTTTTCCTATTTTAAGTATATAATATATTAGAAAAATAAAACATATAAAAGGAGTGCTTAATTTGATTAATTTAGAAGAATTAAAAAAATATAAACATATACATATGCTAGGTATCGGTGGAACTAGCATGAGTGGGATTGCTACTATTTTAAAGAAATGGGGCTTTTACGTTACAGGTTCAGACGCAAATGAGTCTGAATTGGTTGATAAATTAAAAAACAATGGAATTTCTGTTGTGATTGGTCATGATTTAGATAACCTTAGAAAAGCTGATTTAGTCATTTATAGTGCCGCAATTTCTCATGATGATATTGAAATGCAAGAAGCAAAAAGATTAAATATTGAAACCATGGAAAGATCTACTTTCTTGGGAATTATTACTAAAGGTTATAGAGATACAATTAGTATTTCTGGAACGCACGGAAAAACCACAACCACATCTATGATTTCTGTTTGTTTTATGGAGGCTCATAAAGAACCTACTGTTCAAGTTGGTGCCATTTTAAAGCAAATTGATGGAAATTACAGAGTTGGAAATAGCGAATATTTTATATTAGAGTCTTGTGAATATGTAGAAAGTTTCTTAAAATTTCACCCAAGAACAGAAGTTATTTTGAATATAGACAATGACCACCTTGATTATTTTAAAGACTTAGACCATATAAAAAATGCTTTTGTAAAATTTGTTGAATTACTTCCAAAAGATGGTTTACTAGTATTAAATGCTGATGACACTAATTGTGTTGATTTGTATAAAAATACGAATGCAAAAATTGTTACTTTTGGTATTAAAAATGAAAAATCAAATTTCATTGCTAGAAATATAACCTTTGACAACAATGGTTTTCCTCTTTTTTTTGATGTATACAGAAATAATAGTTTTTATAAGAGTATCAAACTTTCCGTACCAGGAATGCATAATGTTTATGATGCTCTTGCTTGTATTGCAACATGTTATGAATATGGTATAGACAAAGAAGACATAAAAGAAGGTTTATTAAAATATACTGGAGCTCACAGAAGGTTTGAATTTGTTGGAAGCACAAATGGAGCAAATGTCTTCGATGATTATGGTCATCACCCAACAGAAATAAAAGCTGTATATGATGCAATGAAAAAGAAAAAAAAATTTAATAGGTCTTGGGTTGTATTCCAACCACACACATACAGTAGAACTAAGAATCTTCTTACAGATTTTGCACAAGTTCTCTCTGGATTTGATAATATAATAATAACTGACATTTATGCAGCTAGAGAAGCTGATACTTTAGGTATTTCATCTCAGGATTTAGTTGACCAAATTAATATTAATAGAGTAGGAAAAAAAAAGCTCTTTATATGTCTGATTTTAACGAAATTGCAAAATACATTAGAGATAGAGTTATGCCAAATGATATAGTACTAACAATTGGTGCTGGAACAGTAACAACAATCGGTCCAAAAATAGTTGGGAAATAATAATTATTAATATTTTTTCATGTTCATTTGTACATTGGTTAAAAATGCCAACAAAAAGAAAGTATTCATTTTTTACCATGAATATTTTCTTTTTATTTATATTAATATCTATTATTTTCCATATTTTTCAGTTTCTATTGTTGGATACACAAATTTTTGTCCACTCTCTGTCATTTGTCCATTAGGGAAATGATTTTTATTCATTTCATTGCTTCCAACTAGGAAATATCTATGTTTTATCGAGTCTGACACATATCCAGTTCCTTTAATAACCGGGTCGTCCCAAGTTGAATCTATAGCATACCACTTTCCGTATAGTTGTACATAATTCCATTCATGTCTTTCAGTTTTTCCTTCAGAGTTTGTTGCAGTTCCACTTACTAAAACACATGGAATATCCACTTCATCTAAAATATATTTTAATGCTTCCGCATACCCCTCACAAACTGCAGATTTTTTCGATTAGTGCTCCATATAAATTATACACATTGTTATTTGTTATATTTTGTTCGTAATCTAAATTATTTATAATCCAGTCGTGGGCATGCATTATTTTATTATAATCTATTCCACTTAGGCTTTTAACTATACTGTCCCTTGTTTCTTTTATTTCATTTAATATCGCATGTACTTTTTCTTTACTTTCTATGCCATTTGCCAAGTATCCATTCGAATCTGCTGGAGCAATCGACAGTGCATACGTTACTTTTTTACCATATGTAGTTTTTCTCATTTTCAAATTTATTTTTGTAACATCTATAAAAAATGTATCAACTCTGTCTAACATTAAGGCATCCCATACTGATTGAAAACTAGTATCCAACTGTTTTTCTCCATCGTTCTCATATAATACACTTGCTACTTGATTCGACAATTTTATCTCATAATTTCCAGACATCATATTTGATAAATTACTTTCAATTGCATCATATATTAATTTTGCGGTATCATCTAATTGATTATAATAATACTTATTATTTTTCACATATGCAAAATCATATTCTTTAGAATTTTTATAGTTCTCATCAATAGGAACAACCATTGTATTTTGGTTTTCCGTTGTTTCTACTTTTTTCTACATTTATGTATTCGTCTTGTAACTGTTGTACAACGTTTACTCCCTGTTCATAGCCTACTTTTATTTGTTGTTTATTGGGTTGAATAACTTTATATATGTAAACTCCTAAAAAGTAACACAATTAGTATTAATAAAACATTTATAATTATATACTGTCTTTTTTCTTTAGCACTGTTTCCCATAAAAATGGTTCCTTTCTTTTTTAAAATCCCTTAATATAACTTAATAATCGCATGAAGTGTGTTCTCGTCTTCTGACTTCATTGTTACGATATTTTGATTTTCCTCTTTTGTATATAGACACTTAAATTCATCATTTAATCGTATCTGTTTTTTATACATTATCTCTATATTATTACACTCTGGTGCTTCATATACTTCTTCTGGTAAAACCTCATAAGCATAGTCCAAATAATATAAATTGTGAATATGCTTGTTAATATCTATGTCTCTTCTTTGTGCTTTATATTCTTGCTTTCTTATTATAGTAACTGGTTCTTTTAATTTTAAAGTATAATCTTCTTCAAATACTTTTTTAGTCTCACATTGATATTTTTCAATAATTTCAGGAGTTAATTCTCTTAATTTTCCAGTGTTTATATCTACAATTGCCCACTTGCTAGTAGCAATTGCACATAGTTTTCCGCTCTCATCATATATCTCGTAGTCTCTATATGTAAAAATTCTATTTGAGTCTCTTCCCCATGTATTTATTGTTAATTCTTCGTTATATATAGGCCTTTTTAAAATTTTTTACTTTCCAACCTAATAGAATCCAACTAAATCCTACATTTTCCATATCATTTAATCCAAAATGTATGGTTTCTGATTGCCTAGCCCCTGCATTTTCTAATATTTTTAATATTGCCTTATTAGTTATTTTATTGGAGTAACCAACATCTTCTAAATCTATTCTTGTTTTACTTGTGTATATTGCCATTTTCTGCCTCTTTCTAATAATCTATCTAACATTATTATATATTATGAACAAATTATTTTCAATCAAATTTTAAAAATCTGGCACATACTCTTCTTCATGTTTTCCTAAATCTTGCATATATCCATTCTCTATATCCAACAGATATAAATATTGCTCTATTTCTGAATATTCTTTGTTTGTTAATTTTCTATTCAAATACTTATCTTCTTTAGCCTTATATGTTGGAAAATATTGCGCCATTACACTCACATATGCTCTTGAATTTACATTTTCTTTTAACCATTTTAATATGTGTTTCTAATTTTGAATGTGTCCTGGAAGTACTAAGTGTCTTATTATTACTCCTCTTTTTATTAATCCATTTTCGTCAAACTCTGGAGCTCCAACTTGATTAATCATTTCTAAAATTGCCTTTGTTGCTATTTCAAAATAGTTTGGTGCTTTTGAATATTTTACAGCAATCTCATTAGAATAATATTTTAAATCTGGCAAATATACGTCTATATATCCTTTCAGAGCCTTTATTGTTTCAACATTTTCATAACCATTTGTGTTATATATTACTGGTATTGTAAGGCCTTTAGGCTTTGCAATTTTTAGAGCTTCGATTATTTGATATGCATACATAGTTGGTGTTACTAAATTTATATTATTTGCACCATTTTTCTGCTGATCTAAAAAAATATCAGCTAATTCTTCTATAGAAACTTCTCTTCCCTTTCCTTCTTGACTTATTTTATAATTTTGGCAGAATAGGCAATTCAAGTTACAATTCGAAAAGAACACTGTACCAGAACCATTATTTCCACTTATGCATGGCTCTTCATAATAATGTAATGATGCTAATGCAATTTTTATCTTATCATTACAACCACATCTTCCTATTTTCCCTTCCAATCTATTTACTTTACATCTAAAAGGACAGACTTCACATTGTCTTAATTCCTCTAACATCTTTATATTCCTCCATTTTAAGTTCAAACTAATACTACAATAAACCATTCCTACCCATTTGTCAATTTTTTCATTCAATATTATTTGACATTTTTCGTCATTCAGCGTAAAATGGATATATAAGATAAAGGGGAGAAAAATAATGTTTGGACACAGAAGTGACGGCAGGAAATTAAAAACTGTTCCACCGTTTTTTAGAGTTATACCTTGTGTAATGTTGGAAAGAAACGATGCACAAGTTTATTTTAAGCAAGATATTAAATTAAAGGAATTAGATGAATACATTGATAGAAAAGCCAAAGAAGGAATAAAGCTTTCTTACATGAATATAATTTATGCAGCTATCGTAAGAATCATTGCCGAAAGGCCTTATTTAAATAGGTTTGCAATGAATGGTAGCCTATATGCTAGAAATCAAATATTTTTTTCTTTAGCAATAAAGAAAAGCTTTGCTGATGAAGGACAAGAAACAACAATAAAATTGCCTTTTACAGGAACTGAAAATATTTTCGAAATAAAAGAAAAATTAGACAAAGCAATAGAACAAAACAAAGATTACAGTGCATCTAATAATACAGATGCATTAGCAAAAACCTTTAGTATTGTTCCAAATGGTTTTATTAGAGCTGCTTTTAAATTTATCAAATTTTTAGACAAACATGGTGCCGTTCCAAAGGCAATCATTTCAGCGAGTCCATTTCATACTAGCGTATTTTTAACTAATGTTGGATCTTTAGGAATTGATAGTATTTATCATCATTTATACAATTTTGGTACTACCAGCCTATTCTTTGCAATGGGTAAAAAGAAGAAAAGCTATATTTACGATGATGATGAAATGCATGAAGAAAAATGTATTACCATAGCCTTTGTTGGTGATGAAAGAATTTGCGATGGTTATTATTATGCAACTTCTTTTAAGCAATTGTCTAAATATTTAAGAAGCCAGAATTGTTGGAACAACCAGGAGTTGTAAAAGAAGATATAAAATAAATTTATAAAAGCTGATATATTGTTTTAGTAACATATATCAGCTTTTTATTATTTTTCTATTTCTTTTCTAAAGCTTATACCATTTTCAAGTTTTGGTAAGTCTAACATATCTAATATTGTTGCAGAAATATCTGCAAATGTGCTTCTTATTCCTAAATTCACATTTTCTTTTATATTCTTTCCATATACCAATATTGGAGTATATTCTCTAGAGTGGTCTGTGCTTGGAGTGCTTGGGTCATTTCCATGGTCTCCGGTTATAATAAGCATATCATTTTCCTTCATTTTGCTCATTATTTCTGGTAATTTCGAGTCGAAATATTCTAGTGCTCTTGCATATCCTTCAATATTATTTCTATGTCCATATAACATGTCTGTATCTACAAGATTTGTAAATACCAATCCCTTAGTATCTTTTTTTATTTCTTCAATCGTCTTTTCTATTCCATCAGCATTTCCATTTGTGTGTATTGCTTTGTCTATTCCCCTGCCACTGAATAAATCTTCTATTTTTCCTATTGCTACAACATTTGTACCATTCTCATGCATTACATCTAACATTGTCTTACCAAAAGTATTAGACTCAAAGTCTTTTCTGTTGTAGGTTCTTGTAAAATTTTCTGATTTATCTCCAATAAAAGGTCTTGCAATTACAGTTCCAACATTGTACTCTGGGTTATCTAGAATTTTTCTTGTAATTCTACAAATTTCGTATAATTTTTCTACTGGAATTACGTCTTCATGTGCTGCTATCTGAAATACGCTGTCTGCTGATGTGTATATTATAGGATATCCTGTTTTTATGTGTTCTTCTCCGAAGCGTTTTAAAATTTCTGTTCCAGAGCCAACTTCATTACATAAAACTCCTTTTACACCAGTTTTCTCTATAAATTCATCAATCAATTTTTTTTGGAAACGCATTTGGATATGTTGTAAAAGCAGGATGCTTAATATAACCAGACATCTCCCAATGCCCTACTGGACTGTTTTTTCCATCTGCTTGTTCTTGTGCCTTTCCATATGCTCCTATTGTCTTTTCTTGTTTTTCTCCAACCTTAACTCCGTCTATATTGTATAACCCCAAATTAGCCATATTTGGAATATTTAAAGACGTATTATTGTATATTCCAGCAAGTGTATTGCTTCCTTCATCTCCATACTTGTTTGCATCTGGAGCCTCTCCGACACCGAAGCCATCAAGTACCATTATGATTACTCTGTCTACCATACTTTTCCTTTCCATTGGCAAATAATCAAAATTTTTGCTACGTCAAAATTTGATTCTTTCCCAACTCTTTTATTATTTGCTTGTCAAATTATACTCATACACCTTCACATTCTTTACAAAATCATCAAATTCGTTCTTGAAAATATTTATATTAAATTCGTCTTTTCCTTTTAGCTCAAGCTTATATTTATCCATGTTTATAAGACCTTCTTGAGATATGTCCATTCCTAAAGGAAGTGTTTGATTGTTATTTTCAAAGAATGTTATATTCGAGTAAAATACTAACTTTGTATTTTCTGGAACGTTTATTTTATATAAATACGTTTCTTTAGATGTAGAAGTTTTTTCTAGATTATCCAAAGTTTCAAATGGATTTACACTAAATTTGTCAAATCCATCTGGATCAATCTTTTCGTTGCTAGCCTTGTACAAAGATATATCATATGGAACTTCTATCTTTTCTGATTCATCTATAAGAATTTGTCTAAGTTCTTTTAATTTCTCTATAAATACGTCCATCTCTGTATTTAAATTTACATTTAAAACTTTGTACTTATCTTTTTCCGCTTCTCTATGTTGATTATTTTTTAATGTTTTTATCTTTGTCTTATCTTGGCTGATATTTCCAAAAATATCGAAATCCTTTTCTTGAATTTTATCAATATCTTTCTTGTAGTCGTCTTTTAATTGCTTTGCAATAAATTTGCTATTTTTGTTTCATCTGCTTTTAATAGCTTTTCCTTCGATACTATGTTTATTCCATCTAGTACAAAATTTGAGGCAAACAATGCATCTTGTTCTTTATGTGTTAATTTTTCTCTTTGTTGACTATCTATCTTACTTGCAAAATTTTCTATATCTTCTTCATAATCAAAGGTTTTTCTAAGTCCTGTACTCGTTGTTTCTTCCTCTTCTACTTCACCTTCGGCCAGCATTTTCGACTCATCTTTGTTTGCATATTTCCAAAATTCGAATATGCTCTTCTTATGCTCATCTATCTCTTCTAAAAACTCTGTTGCATTCTTTAATTTTTTTATCAATATTATCAACCTTATTTTGCAAAGCCTTTAAGTCTAGTTTTGCATTTTTATTATCTTTTACATTATTATCCAGTTCTTTGCCAATCTTAATAATATCTTCTACAGTATAGCTCTTAGATTCTAATTCATCATCTTTAAAATGTTCTATATTTTCTTTATCTTGACTTAAAATGTCCTTTAATCTTTCTTTACTTGCAGAATGCTCCGAAACTTCTTCGTCTTTCTTACCTTTCTTTCCCTTAAAGAAATATTTTATTCTTCCCATAAAAGTTTTCTTGCACTCTAAGAAAGTAACAATCTCTTTCTCTTTTCTAAGATATTCTAGGTTTTTCTGTTCTTCTTGCTTTTGTAAATCTTTGATATCTGCCTTTACTTCCTTAGTCTCAGTCTTAACTCTTTCGTTTTCTTTTATCTTGGAAATTGACTCTTTCTTCAAGAACTCTGGTAAAGTATCATATTCAATTTTTTCATCATTATAATAAAATTCTAAGCCACCATTTTCGCCAATCTTTATTTGAAACTGATAATCTTTTCTTAAATCATATGCTAAAATGAATAATGCTTTGATTAATTTATAGCATTTTGAAGCTTCTTTTTATCTTTGAGAATAATTCTATATTGGCTTGTCATTTTATCATATATAACAGTTTCTCCAACTATTTGTAACTGAATATTTCCTTCTTCGTCTTCTATTTCATATATAGAAGGCCAATTTTTAGTGAAAAACCACAAATAATTTTCTAAATCTTCTATCTCTGATTTTTTTAATATTACTTCCGAATATTCCTCATTACTGATAGGCACAAAAAAAGTAGTGTTATCTTTTTTTCACTCTTGCTCTTGCACGTTTCAATCTTTTTTTTCAATAAATAAAACATCGGCGAATTATCTGTTTCGTTTGTAGAAGCAAGCATAAAATATTTATCCGCATAATCAGAATAGAATATTTGCCACTTAAAATTATTAGCAAATTTCACATCAAATGGAATTTCTTTCTGAAAAGCTTCTTGTTCCTTTTCTATTTCTTGAATATCTGACACCCTAGTCTGATTTATCATTTTTAAAAAGTATGCGTACTTCTCAAGATTTTCGTTTGCCTCTGGCTTCATATATGTAAATAAAGGGCTGGCAAGTTTATACCTTTCCTCTAAATCATCTAGTCTGTCCTTTGGTGTGATTAATATTTCAATATCTTTTATTTTTACGTATTTATAAACTTTATATGTAGTTTCGTCGTAAACCTTTGGTACTCTATATTCAAGTGGCTCAAAATCCTTTAAAAATTCTGGAACTTCTCCTAGTTCAAAACCAATATAGTCTACCTTCTCTCTTAACATATTTAAGTTTTCTGTTGTACCTTTTACTACTTTCCTTGGCATATTTGCTCCTCCAAATTTTGCAAATTAAATTACTGAATTAGTATATCACAACTTTATTAATAATGCTATAAAAATTTATTGTATAATAAAAAAAGCAAATGTCTAGTTACATTTTCCAACACAATTTTGTCGTTTTTTGGCGTACAATTTTTCTTGCATTTGCAGTACTTTCAGCATATAATATTTTTATTATAGTCATGAATATTTTTTCTATTATTTTATTTCTTAGCCCTTATTTTCTTTTTACATTTTCAAATTAATAATTTAATATTTTATTCTTTGCACTATAAAATTCAATTTGAAAGGTAGGACAATTATTGAAGAAGAATAATTTACCAGTTCAAACAGAAGAAAAGAAACTCTTAAAACCAAAGAATGACGTTGTTTTCCAGAGTATATTTAATCAAAACAATGAAAAAAGATTACTAAAGCTTTTGTTGAAGCTTTGCTCGACGAGAAAATCACAAAAATGACTATTAATAGTGATCAAATTTTAGTTCGTGATGCTCCTGAAGACAAGCTTGGCATTTTAGATTTAGAACTAGACATCAATAATAATGAAAAAGTTGATGTTGAAATTCAGCTAATCGAAAGAGCAAATTTTGCTGAACGTTTACTCTTCTATTTTTCAAGGTTGTATGCTTCTGAAATTAAACGTGGCGACAGCTATACAGAAGCAAAAAAGTAATATTAATTGCAATAATCGATTATCCATTGAACTCACCCAAACAATTTCGGAAATGGAAACTGTATGGAAACTTTGCGAAAAAAAATCACCCTTATTTAGTAATTGTATATTTTACTTTGCAAATTTTTTATTTCTTCATCTATTTTTTCTACGAAGTCTTCTAGCCTCCAACGTCTCTTTTCTGTTACGAACTCCGACTTCTCCTGCTTCTTGTTCTTTATCTCCAACAACTGGCATGTATGGAACTTTTTGAAGTTGTGCTTCACGTATTTTGTATCCGATTTTTTCTGCTCTATCGTCTACTTCTACTCTTACTTCTTTATCTTGTAATGCCTCTTTTACTTTGTTTGCATATTCTAAGTGCTTGTCTGATATTGGAAGTACTTTTACTTGTACTGGTGCAAGCCATGTTGGGAATGCTCCTTTTGTTTCTTCTATTAAGAATGCCATAAATCTGTCTAGGGTTCCAAGTATTGCTCTGTGTATTACAACAGGTCTATGAGCTTTTCCATCTTCGCCAATGTATTCTAGTTCGAATCTTTGTGGTAATAAGAAGTCTAATTGGCAAGTTGAAACTGTTACATCATGTCCTATTGCAGATTTTAATTGTACGTCTAGCTTTGGTCCATAGAAATGCTGCTTCGCCCTCTGCCTCATAGAAATCTAATCCTAATTCTGTTAGTATTTCACGAAGTTGGCTTTCTGCCTTGTCCCACATTTCGTCATCATCAAAGTATTTGTGTTTGTCATTTTTGTCTCTTAATGATAATCTGAACTTGTAGTCTTTGAATCCAAAGTCTTTGTAAACATCTAGTATTAATTTTACAACTTTTCTAAACTTCATCTTTTATTTGATCTGGTCTTACGAATAAGTGTGCATCATTTTGGCACATCTCACGTACTCTTTCAATACCGCAAACTGTTCCGCTGTCTTCATATCTAAAGTCATGTGCCAATTCTCCAATTCTTATTGGTAAATCTTTGTATGAACGCATTTTGCTCTTGAATATTAGCATGTGGTGTGGGCAGTTCATTGGTCTTAATACTAATTCTTCGTTGTCCATTTTCATTACTGGGAACATATCTTCTTTGTAGTGATCCCAGTGTCCTGATGTTTTGTATAATTCAACGTTTGCAAGTGATGGTGTGTATACGTGTTTGTAACCCATTCTTATTTCTTTGTCTTGAATGTATCTTTCTAGCAATCTTCTTACTGTTGCACCATTTGGCAAATACATTGGAAGTCCTGAACCTACTAATTTATGTGTCATAAATAGCTCTAGGTCTTTTCCTAATTTTCTGTGATCTCTTTGTTTTGCTTCTTCTAATTTTGCTAAGTGTTCCTCAAGCAAGCTTGCCTTTGGGAATGATATAGCATAAATTCTTTGAAGCATCTTATTCTTCTCGTCGCCTCTCCAGTAGGCTCCTGAAGTTGATAGTAGCTTAACGCATTTTACTTTTCCTGTGCTCATTAAGTGAGGTCCTGCACATAAATCTGTGAATTCACCTTGCTTGTAAAATGATAAAACTTCGTCTTCTGGTAAGTCTTCTATTAGTTCTACCTTATAGTCTTCTCCTGCATCTTTCATTAATTTAATAGCTTCGCTTCTTGGAAGTTCAAATCTTTCTATTGGTAGATCTTCCTTTATAATCTTTTTCATTTCAGCTTCTATCTTTTCGAAATCAGCCTCTGAAAATCTGTATTCTGTATCGAAATCGTAGTAGAATCCGCCATCTATAGCTGGTCCGATTGCAAGCTTAACATCTTTATATAATCTCTTGATAGCTTGTGCCATTATGTGAGATGTCGTATGCCAGTATGCTTTTTTTCCATCTTCATCATCAAATGTTAAAATTTCTACATTGCAGTCTTTTGTTTAGGTTGTATCTTAAATCAACAACCTTTTCCGTCTACTCTTCCTGCAGTTGCAACTCTTGCTAAACCTTCGCTAATTTCTTTTGCAAGGTCTATTACAGAAATGCCTTCCTGTACTTCTCTTTTGCTACCATCTTTTAATGTAATTATCATAAAAAATCCTCCTTTTGCATCTGGAAAACAAAAACACTCCCAAATGCTTTTTTTAACATTTAGGAGTGCATATATGCACGGTTCCATCCTAATTTTTTACTTAATTTACTAAGCAAGCTTTCGACAGAGTTTCCTGTGAGGTAGTTTTTCAAATATGTTTGCTTAGAATTGCTTTCAGCCTATGGCAATTCTTCTCTAAAAGTAACCTTTATTTTTCTTTGTCTCATTGCTTATCTATTCACATACTCTTATAATAGTACTTTATCTATTTAAGATTCTTCAAGTGCTAAAATCTATCTTCGATTTATTTCAAGGGTAGAAAAAAATCAGGTATGTCGCCACATACCTGATTTTTTGTAACCTTTGGTTACATATCTTCATTTAAAAATTTAGTGATAATGAATAAGCCATCTACATATTATTATACTATATTCTAATTTTTTTTTGCAATACTTTATTAAAAAATCTTCATATAATCGTTCGACAAATTTCTATTTTTTTGTTGGTTTTCCTAGTAATCTAAACATGTTTTTCTTGTATTTTTCAACTCCTGGTTGATTGAATGGATTTACTCAAGTATTGAACCTGACATCGCACATGCAAGTTCGAAAAAAGTATATTAATTGTCCTAAGGTTTCTGCATTTAATTCTTGCATAGTTATTAATATGTTTGGTACTTCTCCATCAACGTGTGCTTCTATTGTTCCTTCCATTGCTTTTTTATTTACAAAATCTAATGATTTACCAACTAAGTAATTTAATCCATCCAAATCGTCTTCATCTAAGTTTATGTTTATATCTGAATTTGGCTTTTCTATTCTTATTACTGTTTCAAATAAGTTTCTTCTTCCCTCTTGTATGTATTGCCCTAAAGAGTGTAAGTCTGTTGTAAAGTCTACTCCTGTTGGGAATATTCCCTTTCCGTCTTTTCCTTCGCTCTCTCCAAATAGTTGTTTCCACCACTCTGTTACATAGTGCATTTTTGGTTCGTAGTTTGCTAGTATTTCAATATTCTTATCATCTTTATATAAGATATTTCTTGCAACAGCATATTGATAACATTCATTATATTTTAAATCTTCATCACAATATTTATCTTGAGCAAATCTTGCACCTTTCATTAATTTATCTATATCAACACCTGCAACGGCTATTGGTAAAAGTCCTACTGGAGTAAGTACAGAATATCTTCCTCCTACATTGTCTGGAATAATAAATGTTTCGTAATTTTCTTTTTCTGCTAATTGCTTTAATGCTCCTTTTTCCTTGTCTGTTGTAACATATATTCTGCTTCTTGCTTCTTCCAAATCATATTTAGCTTCTAACAACTCTCTAAATATTCTAAATGCAATAGCTGGCTCTGTTGTAGTTCCAGATTTTGAAATTACATTTATAGAAAAGTCTTTATTACTTATTAAATCTATTAGCTCGCTCATGTAGTTAGGGCTTAAATTATTTTCAACATATATTATTTGAGGAGTTTTTCTTTTCTTCTTTGTCTTGTAAATTATAAAATGTATTCGTCAAAGCCTCTATTACTGCTCTAGCACCAAGATATGAACCACCAATTCCAATAACAAGTAGCACATCAGAATTTGCTTGAATTTTTTTTGCACATTCTTTTATTTTCTTAAATTCTTTTTTATTATATTTAGTAGGAAGTTCTAACCATCCTAAAAATTCATTTTCATCATCTTTTTTTTCTCGTGTAATTCTGTATGAATTTTCTCTACCTCTTTACTATACTTCAAGATAGATTTTTCGGTTATACCAGCATTTTTTAAATCTAACTTTAGTCCAACCATATATTTCACTCCTTTGTTTATTATATTTACAGTATTTATAATATATTAATTTTTTTCTTTGTTTCAAGTGTTTTAGTAATATTTTTGTTGCAATAGCATACATTTATTATAAGTAAAAATAAAGGAGAAAACAATGGTAAATGTAGCCGTAATAAATATAAAAAGTTTAATAAAAATCTTACTTATTCTATTTGTAGTAATATTTTTTATTTTATTTTGTACAAGGCCTATCTATTAATTTAGATAAGCTTGCTTTTTCTCCTTTTATCTTAAACCAAACAATTCCTGGTATTTCTACCATCAATGACTCAGATTTTTCTTCTATCGAAACATCATACATAGAATCCAAAAGCCCTCTACAATTTTTGCTAAATTCACAGCTTCCAGTCATGTCGTCTATCAAAGTGGCGACTCATGAAAGTGAAAATAATTTTGTCGAAGAACCTACTATTGTTGAAAATAATACTGATAATACAATTGAACATGCTAGTACGAATCTAGAGACACAAGTAATTGATTCTGGTGTACCAAACAAATACACAAATGATTATCAAGGTGTTGAAATTAAAAATGGAACTAATTATACTTTAACTGATGATATTTTGAATTATGAAGGATTAGAAATTAATCAATCTGATGTGATGATTTTTCATACACATACTTGCGAAAGTTACACACCCACAGAAAATTTTGCATATGAAGAAAGTGGAACTTTTAGAACTACAGATTTAGATTATTCTGTGGTACGTGTTGGTAATTCTCTTACAGACCAGCTAACTTCATATGGTTTTAATGTTGTACATGACAAAACATATCATGATTATCCCGCATATTCTGGTTCATATGGCAGGTCTATGGCAACGGTCGAAAACTTGTTAATTTCACATCCAAATACAGACATAATTATAGACTTACATAGAGATGCTATTGCAGATACTTCTTATGCTCCTTCTATTAAAATTGGAGATGAGGTTGTATCTCAACTAATGTTTGTAATCGGAACAGATGGTGGAGGCCTAGAACACCCTAACTGGCAAAAGAATTTACAATTTGCAGTAAAAGTTCAGAAAAAAGCAAACGAATTATACCCTGGGTTATTTAGACCAATACTATTAAGAAACAGCAGATATAACCAGCAACTTGGAAAAGCAGCCTGCATAATAGAAGTAGGAGCTACTGGAAATACATTAGAACAATCAATGGCTAGTATGAAATATTTAGCAAAAAGTGTTTTCATCAATTCTTGACTAATCCAAAAGTGTCTAGAACTATTAAATTAAAATTTAATAATTCTAGACACCTTTTTTATAATATCTTAAAAAACATTTGCATTCTGTATTTTTTGAGAATTTACAGTAATAATTTGTGCAAGTAATTGTTGCAATAAAGAGCTTAATTCCTCTTGACTATAATCATTTAATGCAATACTGTTTTCACCATTTAATTCTGTAACTGTTACATCTAAACGTTATTGCATTATTGTATTCTACATTAAATTGTACGTCATTTACATCATATGATACATAAACTTTTTCAGTTGCTCCATTATCTGAAATACTATCTAGTTCAAAGCCAATTTCAAGTGAATAGTTCTCTTCTGAACTTGTTATAATATATTTTGCTTTTACTTGCAGATTTTTCTTTAGATATTGTATATTCTATATTGTTTGGAGTTTCAGTTGTATCTGCTGTATCAAAAGAACCTGTCTGTTTTATTGTAATATTCTTGCCTCGTTCTAATATTACAGAAAAGCCTACATTATCTTCATCTGTATTCACCTCAACATCAGCTTCCACACCATTTTCAGTATTTGTTAAAGTTATCTTAATAGATGTATTTGAAAAATCTTGTTTATTTAAATCATCAATTTCTTGGTCAATATTATCTTGATATGTTGATATATCATCACTCATACCCAACATTTCAATAATTTCCGAGTCATTTTTAGCCTCATTTAAGCAGTATATCATAATATTTTTTAGGTTATCTTTTTCGATTGTTAATGTATATGAAGTATTATTATTTTTTGTAAAATTTGACTCTGAAAGTTGTCCTGCCAATTTTCCTATATATTTTGTTACTAAGCTTTTGATATTTTGAACAGTTATTGATGACTTATCCAATTTTATATTGTTTGGCACTTTCATTTCTTCATCAATTCCTAATTTATTAGAAAGCTCATCTAGGTTTTCATTTTTTATACCTACATATTTGTTTGCAATTTCATTAGAACCAAGTGCTAACATTTTATCATTTTTTACAAGTTTAAATGCAAATTTTTCAGAATCCGAATAATTAATAGTTATTTCTTGTTCAAAATTATCATTATCAACATCTGTTGCTCCTTTAAATGTAAGATTTAAGTCCGTATTAATATCAGTATTACCTCCTGATTTTACTCTTAATACTCCAGTGTTTTCATAATTATTTGCTGATTTATTTGTGTAATACGTTTTTATGTTTTCATCATAAAAGAAATTATATAATTCCATATCTAACATGGTTCCATATTTAGAAAACATTTGTGAATTACTTTTTAATAAATCTGTTGCAAAATACACATAAGCAAAAGCACCTCCTCCGCAAACTGCTAATATAATCAATAACACTATTATTACAATTAAAGCTTTTTTATTTTTCATCTTCTTATTCTCCCTTTATCACTTTTTTAACGCTTTCTGCATTAAATTCTGTTGTTTTTTCCTCTCCATTTTCCATATTCTTCACTTTTAATGTGTTGTTTGCAATTTCATCATCGCCAATTACTATTACATATGGAATTTCTAGCTTGTCTGCATATTTCATTTTTGCTTTTATTTTTTTATTTTATTTAAATATATTTCTGTATTTATACCTAAATTTCTCAAACTCGTTGCTAATTCTAGTGGAGCTTTTTTATTTTCTGTCATTGGAATTATTAATACATCAGAAATTGATTTTTTATCTGATTTAATTAAATTTAATTCATTTAATTTGTAGAATAATCTTGTTAGACCTATTGATACGCCAACTCCCGGAAGCTTTTCTATCTGTGTAATTTTCTGCTAAATTTTCATATCTTCCACCAGAGCAAACACTTCCAATTTCTCTATAATCATTTAAGAAAGTTTCATATACGGTTCCTGTATAGTAATCTAAACCTCTTGCTATTGTAAGGTCAACTGTGAAGTTTTTATCTGGCACTCCAAATAATCTAATATTTTCAACTACTTCTTTTAACTCATTTACACCTTTTGTAAATGTTGCGTTCGCCATATTATCTGCATCAACATCTGTATTTTGAGACTCATTTTCCACAATATTTGCACTATATAAGTCCATTTTTTCAAGCTTTTCTATCTTTTCATCTGCATTTCCGTCTATTCTTATAAAATCTATTATTGTATTTACTATTTTTTCATCTACTCCAAGCTCTGCTATTTCTTTTCTTACAGCTTGCTCTCCAATTTTATCTATTTTATCATTATTCTTAAGATTTCTACAGATTTATCTTTTTTGGCCAATCCCTTCAAATAAGCCATTTAGAATTTTTCTGTTATTTATTTTTATTGTAAAATTCTCAAATCCTAAAGTTCTAAAAGTTGAGTAAATTACAGCCGGAAGCTCTGCATCATTTATAATGTCTAGAGTTTCATCTCCAATTATATCTATGTCACATTGATAAAACTCTCTATATCTTCCTTTTTGCGCTTTTTTCTCCTCTATATACTTTTCCTATTTGGTATCTTCTAAACGGAAAACTTAAATTTCCATAATTTTTTGCTACATATTTTGCAAGTGGTACAGTTAAATCAAATCTTAAAGCTAAATCCGTATCACCTTTTTTCAAATCTGTATATTTGCTTTTCTGTTTCTCCACCAGCTTTTGCAAGCAATACCTCAGCATATTCAATTATAGGCGTATCTATTGGCAAAAATCCAAATTTTTGATACGACTTTTCAATCTTCTGCTTCATATCATCAATAAAATTTGCTCACTTGGCAAAAGTTCCATAGAACCAGGTAGAGTTCTTGGTTCTGTCTTTCCCATATTTTCTCCTTTCTCTCCCATTTAGGCAAAATTATTATTTATTTTGTCACTTACGGTTGGAAAAGAATTAAATTTTGACAAGGAAAATGAATTTACAAGGCAAGGGCGCATACTTTGTGTATGTAACCGCGTTGTAAATGAAATTTGACGTAGTCAGAATTGTAATTTTTTTCAACCATTAGCATTCTTGTCGAGGTTTTAGTTCTAGGTAAATTGGCTTTTCTTCCTTTATTAATGTAGATTTTCCATGCCCAGGATATACTATTGTTTCGTCTGGTAATACAAGTAATTTTTTTGTAATCGAGTCTATTATTTGTACGAACGAACTGGTTGGTAAATCTGTTCTTCCCCAAGTTCCTCTAAATAATGTGTCTCCCGAAAATAATAATCCTTCCTTTTCACAATATAACGAAGCTTGAACCTTTTGTGTGTCCTGGAGTGTGTATTACTCTAAATTCTAGGCTTCCAACATGAATTAAATCTCCGTCGTCCACTCTTGAATCTGGCTCTAATTCTATGTCTCCCATGTTAATGCAGGCGCTTAGATTTATGTTTTCGTCATCTAAGCCTTCTGCATCGTCTCTATGGATTAATATTTTGCCACCTTTTTTACTCTTTACCTCTGAAACGGCTCCAATGTGGTCTCCATGGCAATGTGTTAGATAAATGTATTTTACATTTGCCTCTAATATATCTAGCATTTCTACAATTTTATCTGCTTCTCCACCTGGATCTATAACCATCGTTTCTTTTGTTTCTTCGTCTTCTACTATGTAACAATTTGTTGCTTCTCCTAAAGTCGTTTGTACTTTTAATCTCTTTAAAATCATGTGTTGCTCCTATTTATTCCTTGGCTTCGTTTTATACGCAAGTCATATTTTTCATATATGTTTTATTTATTTCTTCTTACTTCATATACGCTGTCTATTTTTCTTATTGCTTTTAAAACACTGTTCAATTGTGCTATATTGCTTACTTCTAGCGTTAATTCCGTTAATACTATTCTTTCCTTAGATACTTTTGATGATACCGCCATTATAGGTGTTTTTTCTGCAGTTATTGTTGCAATTATGTCTGCAAGCAATCCATCTCTATCATTTGAAAATACTACAACATCAACATTATAGCTCGATGGTTTGTCTGTGTACCATGAAACATCTATCATTCTGTTTTCTTCAGATACCAAGTCTTTTACGTTCTTGCAGTCTTTTCTATGTACAGATACGCCTCTTCCTTTTGTAATATAACCAACAATTTCGTCCCCTGGTACTGGGTTACAACATTTTGATAGTTTTACTAGACAGTTGTCTATTCCTTTTACAATTACACCACTTGTTGATGGTTTGTTGTTTGTCTTTTCCTTTGTAAGTTCTTCTATTTTTTTTCTTCTATATTTTCTTCTTTATGAACTTTTCTGTATTCTTCAAGTACTCTTGAAACTATTTTATTTGCTGTAATTGTTCCGAATCCAACACTTGCAAACATGTCATCTGCACTATTATATTTGTATCTTTCAAGTGCAGCCTCGACAAACTCTGGTCTGAATAATTCTGGGTAGCTCATTCCAATTTTCTTTACTTCTTTTTCTAAAGAGTCTTTTCCTCTTGCAATGTTTTCTACTCTTTCATTTTTCTTGAACCATTGTTGAATTCTAGTCTTTGCTGTACTACTCTTTATAAATTTAAGCCAGTCTCTACTTGGTCCTTTTGATTTATCTGATGTAATAATCTCTACAATATCACCATTTTTTAGCTTTGTTACAATAGGCATCATCTTGCTGTTTATCTTACAGCCAGTCATATGGTTTCCTATTTCTTCGTGAATACTGTAAGCAAAATCTATTGGTGTAGCTCCTCTTGGTAATACTTGAATTTTTCCCTTTGGAGTAAACACATAAACCTCATCTTCAAATAATTCAGTTTTTAATGTGTTTAAAAACTCTTGAGGGTCTTGCATGTCTTTTTGCCATTCAAGTGTTTCTCTTAGCCAAGATAATTTATCTTGATTTACTACTACATTTGCCTTTTTGCCTCCCATGAAGCTTGCCTCTTTGTATGCCCAGTGTGCGGCAATACCATATTCGGCTATTCTATGCATATCCCAAGTACGAATCTGTACCTCGAATGGAGTTCCTTTTGGTCCTATCAAAGTAGTATGTAAAGATTGATACATGTTAGGTTTTGGAACCGAGATATAATCCTTAAATCTTCCTGGCATTGGGTTATAAAGCTCATGTACAACACCTAGTGCTGCATAACAATCCTTTACAGAATTTACAATAATTCTTAATGCGAATAAATCATAAATCTGGTCCAGAGTCTTATTGTCTCTCTGCATTTTTCTAAAAATACTATATAAATGCTTTGCTCTACCCGTTATTTCCGCTTCTATTTTTTGCTTCTTTAATTGAACTCTTATCTCGTCCATAATCTGGTCGATGAATTTCAATCTTTCTTCTCTCTTCTTGTCTATTCCTTCAACAAGCTCTCTATATTCCTCTGGGTATAGGTATTTAAAAGATAAATCTTCTAGTTCCCATTTTAAAGAATACATACCAAGTCTATTTGCAAGTGGAGCATACAAGTCCATTGTCTCCCTTGCATTTGCAATTTGACGGTCTCTGGCCAAATATTTTAATGTTCTCATGTTATGAAGTCTATCGGCTAATTTAATAAGAATTACTCTTATGTCTTTTCCCATTGCCAAGAACATTTTTCTATAATTTTCAACTTGTTGCTCTTGTTCACTCGTATAATTTAATTTTCCAAGCTTTGTAACACCATCAACCATTTCTGCAATCTCTGGCGAAAATTCCTTAGACAAATCTTGCAAAGTTACATCTGTATCTTCAATTACATCATGTAAAAGAGCAGCACAAATAGTGCTCTCATCGAGTCCAAGTGTAGACAATATATATGCAACTTGAACCGGATGGATTATGTATGGTTCTCCAGACCTTCTTAATTGTTCTCCATGCTTAGATTTTGCAAAATCATATGCTCTTCTTATTAATTTTAAATCTGCTCTTCTATTAGATTTTTTTGCATTTTCTAATACTTCTTCTATGGTGTGATTTACGTTTTCCGACATACTACCATCTCCCTTTACCTCTAAAAGACTTTAGCTTATGCTATGTCTCATGTCTTTTAGATTAATTTGTATATTTTCCATTCCCTTATAACTATTTATCTCTAAGTTTCCTACAACATCTACTTTTGAACCTATAGCATATTCAGAAGATATATTTCCTAAATTAAATCCTATTGTGTCTATGTATTTGTTTTCGTCTTGAAGCATTGCTTTCAAGTGTTTTCCTTCCGAAAGTGTTCTGATTGATGTTATTTTTAAATTGCTAATCTGGAACAAAGGCATCTTGTTTCCTTCTCCAAATGGTTCTAGCAATTCTAAGTCTTTTATATCTTTTATGCTGATATCTTGTAATTGTACCTTTTCATCTATTTTAATTACTGGAACAATAGATGAAATGTTAGATTTTTCAGCATATTCTTCAAACTCTTTTTTAAATTTTTCAAAATTATCTTTTTCTATTGTAATTCCAATTGCCATGCTGTGTCCACCAAATTGCTTGATGTACGTACTGCATTTTTCTAATGCCTCATGCAAGTCAAATCCAGGAATACTTCTTCCAGAACCACGAGCTAAATCGTCTTCGTAGCAAAGTAACACGCTTGGCTTAAAATACATTTCTGTAATCTTTGATGAAACAATTCCTATAACACCATGGTGCCAATTTTCTCCACCTAATACTATACATGGAAGTTTCTGTTGTTCTGGGTCTTCCATCATCTTTTGAGCTTCATTAAATATTCTCTTTTCAATCTCTTGGCGTTCTTGATTATACTCATTTAAATTATGTGTTATTCTCTCTGCCTCTTCTTTACTATCTGTTAAAAATAGCTCTAAAGCCTCTTTCTCATGCCCCATTCTTCCACACGCATTTATTCTTGGAGCAACTCCAAAAGATATTGCCATAGAATCTATTTTTTTATAACCAATACTATCTAATAATACTTTTAAACCAATATTTCGTGTCTGTCTAACTAGTTTCAATCCTAATTTTGATATAGTTCTATTTTCGTCTACAAGTGGAACAATATCAGAAATTGTTCCAACACATACTAAGTCTAAGTATTTTAAATACTCCTCTTCTCTTACTCCAAGCCTCATCGAAATAGCTTGAGTTAATTTAAACGCAACACCTACACCAGCTAACCCATTAAATGGGTATTTGTTGTCTTTTCTCTTACAATCAACCACTGCAACCGCATCTGGCAATGTTTCGGTTGGTTCGTGGTGGTCAGTCACAACAGTATCTATTCCAAATGACTTTGCAAGTTCAATCTCTTTGTTTCCAGTAATTCCACAATCAACCGTTATAATCAATGTATGTTTAGTATCTGCAATTTCTCTTATTGCATTTTCATTTAATCCATATCCCTCATGCAATCTATTTGGAATATACACATCTGTTTCAAGCCCTCTCTCAGCCAAAAATCTCTTCAAAACAGTGCTACTCGTAATTCCATCAACATCATAATCTCCATAAATTGCAACCTTCTCGTGAGTCTCAATCGCCTTAACGACTCTATCTACCGCCTTCTCCATGTCTGGCATCATGAATGGATCATGAAAATCTGTCCTCCTTGGATGCAAAAAAACTTCTATTTCATCACTGTTTGTTAATCCTTTATTTGCAATAATATTTGCAACCAATTTACTTACGTTAAATTCTTCTGATATCTTGTTAATCAGTGCATCATTTGCTTCGTTTAATTCCCATTTTTTATTCAAATTTTTCTCCTTATCTTTTTAACATAATATTGACAATATTTTATAACAAACAGCCCAAAAATACAAGCATTTAGGGCAAAAAAATTATTCTACAAGAGCTTCTCCTCTACGTTTGAAACATTGACAATATTATGAAAACAGGAGGCGAAAAATTCGCCTCCTGTCTCTTTGCTATGGAGTTTAGCAGATTTCCAGAATAAAATCTTGTACTTTCTACTTTTTTAATTTTTTCTCTTCTTCTGTCTATTAGAGAATGTCAAGCGCCTCCTGGGCCAACTTGCTTCTAACAGACTTCTTGCTGTTAAGCGTGATCTGGAAGGTATGCGGGTTGCCCTTCATCTTTTCACTCAGGTACACCAAACCGTTGTAGCGCGAATTAAGCGCAGGATTGTTAACCTGGTCAGCGTCTCCCAAAAAGATGAACTTCGATCCTTCGGCAGAACGCGTAACAATGTCCTTGATATCGCACGGCTTTATATTCTGCGTTTCATCAATGATAAACACCGTGTTCGGAATTGTACGACCACGCAGGAATCCAATCGGCTGAATTTCGATGTCTCCTCTCTCGAAGAATTCCATTGCCTTCTTCTTCAGCTCAGCATTGGTGAAATCCGGAAATTTCGGTCTGAGAATCTCCTTCAAATTATCAACAATACCGCCAAGATACGGGCCCACCTTATCGTCGATTTCACCAGGCAAAAAGCCAAGTTCTTCGTTTGCCACCGTAACAGTGGGAGTTGCAACGATAATCTGCTTATATGTCTGCTTTTTCTTGTCCCCTTTCTTTTCAATCGCATTCAATGCCATTGCCAAAGAACAATAGGTTTTTCCGGTACCTGCAACACCTTTCGTAACAACCAATGGTGCTATATCAGGTGGCATAAGCAAGGATTCCCAGAATACAACCTGCTCCACATTGAGAGCCTTATGTCCTCCCGGGATGCTCTTGTCATACTTAAGGCGAACAATTCGTCCATTGGTATAACGTCCTATGGCCTTAGAAGTGTCACTGACAATCTCGACGAACTCGTTTTCAATCCAGTCGAAATTTTCATACTGGTACACTTCCTCTACAGGAACTCCTCTTTCATCGGTAAACATTTTTTCCAGTGAACTCCCAGGCATGAAAACTTCAACTATCCCTTTATATTGATCACAAGGTTTAGGGAAAATCTCGTCCTTAAACAGCTCAGTATCAATTCCAAGCTGATTGCCCTTCAGACGAATGTTCGGATTTCTAGAAATCAAGATAACCTTTTGTCTCTTTTTCTTCAAATCCTTACAAACCTGGAAAACTCTATGGTCAAGCCGCGAAAAATCTGCCAAATTAGCAATTTCCTGCTCAATAGGTCCATTATCCACAATGCGCAGGTAGCTTCCGTTTTCCTGCTTGAAGCCTCCCTCGGAAAGCAAATCATTCTGGGGAAGGCTGTCGATATACTCTACGAACCTACTCGCCATGCTCATCTTTTCCGGCACACCCTTGTACCGATAAAGGTTCTGGAGAATTGCCATAGGCACAACAATGGTATTGTCATCGCCAAATCTCAAAGTCGGATCCTTAGATGCCAGCAAAGCTTCCGTCCTCAATACGAATACCTTTTTTCATTTGTATATAACTCCTTTGCAAATTGCGTTCTGAAAATAGTGTACTTCAGAACTGTGTGTATTCGAACTTTTTATATTATATCATTTATAATTACATTTTTCAATGAATCCTTTCAAATTTTAATAGATATTTACATAATATTTTCCCTTATATAGATATAGCACAAACTGAGGCTCCCACCAAGGGAGCCCCAGCACGTTGTATGAATTATTTTATTCGAATTTTGTCGACAGGCTCTTGATAAGGCCTTCGTGATTCACACGGAAAAAGTAACCACTTCCAAGAATTCCGACCCTTTCAGTGTCAACTTCATTGATAATCCTTTCTGCAAAAATTTGCTTTGTATCCGCCTCGCCGTGGTTTACAAGTACAAGCTCAAGGTGTTTGAACTTCTTGAGAAAGTCAATCATCTCATCAGCCTTTGCGTGAGCAGAATATTCGGTGGTGTATTCGACCTGTGCATACTTCTTTACAAGTGTACCACCAATCTGAACAGCCGTACCGACTTCAGCCTCTTTGAGTCTTGCGCCAAGCGTACCTTCTGTGGTATAGCCCGTGAAGTGGATAAGCGAATTTCTCCTGGTCAAATACTCTGGAATATACACCTGTGCAGGGCCATACGATCCCATGCCAGAAGTGGTAAGGATAATCTTAGGCATAGTACTCGTCAAGACTTCATCGCGATTAGCCTTGTCCACAAAGGTAAGGTTCTTTGGAAGAAAGTTTTTCATATCTTCCTTGATGTCCAGTCCATCCTTCAAGTAAAGCGTGGTATATCTGATACCAAGCTTTCCATCGAAATAAATCGGGACATTTACGTCCAAAGAACCATCGTCCTGCATGCATTTAACCTCATACAGGATCTCCTGTGAACGACCCAGCGAAAAGACTGGTGCAACAACCGTACCTCCATGCTCGAGGCACTTCAGCACATTCTGTTTAAAGCAACTAGTAACCTCATAGGAGTCCATGTCTCCATAAGTGGATTCCTGAACCAACGTAAGTGGAAGTTCAAGCACCCAATCCGGAAGGTCTGGTACATCGAAGAACATGTTCTTGTTGTTATAGTCTCCAGTGAAAAACAAATTAATTGTTTCGTATTCCTCCCAACTGATTTGAACGAGAATGCTAGAAGCTCCCATCAAGTGGCCATTCATAAAGAATGTTGCCTTGATATTCGGGCGAATCTGGATAGTCTCATTATACTTGCAAGGATGAATCAGTCTCATGGTTTGAGACACATCGGCCTCGCTGTACAACGGCGAATGATTCTGCCGTTTTGCAACATCTCGTAGCACCTTATGGCTATCCTCCAAAGCCAAAGGCAAGAGCTTTGCAGTTGTCTCAGTCATATAGATTTCTTTGGCGAACCCCTTGTTCACCATAAAAGGCAGACGACCAACATGATCCACATGATTATGCGTAACCAAGCAGAAATCGATGTTAGCAGGGATGAAAGGCAAACTCTCATTGTTCTTGCTGTACTGCCTCTCTTGGAAGAGACCACAATCAACAACAAATTTGACCGTGCTATTATCTGGCTGTTTTACAATAACCAGATTGCATGAGCCAGTTACCTCTGGATGCACAGCCATAATGTCTGCGTAGAGCCGGTCTTTTGAACCCATAATAATCCTCCAATCAAAAAATAATAAAGTTAATTAGCTTTAAAATGTTTTATGCAAACATTTCATGTTTTTATTTTACAACATTATGTTGCCATAGTCAATAATTCCAAACAGATACTTTCTTTTTTCAACAATATTTATATGATATATATTTAACAATTATACCACACAAAAAGAGCAACTTTAAATTAAGTCACTCTTTCAATCTATTATTCTTCGCTTTCTTCTGCTTTGCTCTTGGTTTCATTAATGGGTATAGAACTACATCTCTTATGTTATCACTGTTTGTTAAGAATTGTAAGAATCTATCTATTCCAAGTCCCCAACCAGAAATTGGCGGCATACCATATTGCATAGCTCTTATATATTCTGTATCTATGCTCATAGCTTCTTCGTCACCATTAGCCTTTAATTCAGCCTGCTCTATAAATCTTCTTTCTTGTTCGTCACAGTCTACAAGCTCTGAATATCCGTTTATTATTTCTTGTCCATTTACTACTAATTGGAATCTGTCTGTCAATTTTGGATTTTCATCATTGCTTCTAGCAAGTGGAGATAAATCTATTGGGTGTTCAATTAGATATGTTGGGTTTATTATGTTTGGTCTACTTACTTTTTTGTATAATGTATCTATTAAATTTCCTCTTCCTAATTGTTCTAAGTTGTCTGCCTCTAGTTTTATTCCTTTTGCTTTTATTTCTGCAAGTAAACTTTCTGCTGTTTCGAATTTGTCAATATCTATTCCACAGTCTTTAAGTATTAAATCTCTGAATGATACTACTTGCCATTCTCCACCAAAGTCAATTTCTTGTTCTCCAATTTTGATATTTAAGTTTCCATCGAATAATTTTGATAATATGTATATAATCATTTCTCTTAAGAATTTCATATTATCTCTGTAGCACCAATAAGCGCTGTATCCTTCGACCATTGTGAAGTCTTGTAAATGATTTGCATCCATTCCCTCATTTCTGAAGTCTCTTGCAATTTCATACACATTTGAAAATCCACCAATTATAAGTTTTTTCAATGTTAATTCTGGAGATATTCTTAAATATACGTCCATATCTAATGCATTATGGTGTGTTATGAATGGTTTTGCTGTTGCTCCAGAAGCTGTATTTTGAAGAACTGGTGTGTCTACCTCTAAGAATTCATGTGTATCTAAGAACTCTCTCATTAATCTGATAAACTTTGTTCTTAATACAAATCTCTTTTTAGCATCATCGTTCATGATTAAATCAAGATGTCTCTCTCTATATACTGCATCTTGGTCTGTTAAACCATGGAATTTTTCTGGAAGTGGACGAATTGCCTTTCCCAAGAATGTATATTCATAAACTTGAAGTGATTTTTCTCCTGCTTGAGTTGTAAATATCTCTCCTTTTACTCCAATGAAGTCACCTATATCAACTGTTTCGTGTAAGAATTTATATACATCTTCTCCTAAATCTTCTTTTTTAATAACTAATTGAAGATGTCCCTCTAAATCTCTTAGATCTAAGAAGCTTATCTTTCCTAATTTTCTCTTAGACATTACTCTTCCAGCAATCGAAACATCTTTTGTTCCGTCTGGTAATTCCCTTGCTTCTTTAATTTGATGTGTTCTCTCATATCTCTCTGGATGTACGTTTACACCATTATCTATTAGCTTTTGCATTTTATCTCTACGTACTTGCATTAATTCTTTTATGTCTGCCATATTTAACAACCCTTTCTAAAAAAGCAAAGCTCTTATATTTACAAAACTTTGCATTTTCTCTTTAAAATTATGTAACCATTATATTACAAAAAGCCTTGTGCGTCAAGGCTTTTCTTTTGGTCTAATTATTTTGTTATCCATTTTACTAAATCCAAGTTTGCTGGGTCTAATAACATTTCATTTTTAGGCATTACTCTAAATGTATAACCATAGTTTCCGCCAGTTGTAAGTTCAACTGTTGCTTCATACTCATATTCTTTCTTTTCATCATCACTGCCTATTAAATTCATTGGTATTATTTGAATTTTATCAACTATACCATTTTCCATTATTTGCCCATAGTACACTTGTGCTTCTATGGAGTTTTTATCAATGTTTGGTAGATATACTTTACATCTAACTGTAATGTTGTTTCCAGCATCTACTGTAATATTATCTAAGTTACCCTTTTCTTGTTTTATTGTTATATCATTCCAGTTCGAATATAAATTGTTTTTCCAACTATTAAATTCTGCAACTGATGATAAATCTGTGTAATATTTGTTGTACAAATTGCAAAGTGGCATGTAAAATTTATTTGTATAATCTATAAGCATTCTAGCAGTGCTGTATCTTCCAGCATTAGACATTATAGATTGCTTCATTATTTCCATCCATCTCTTAGATATTCCGTTTTCGTCTTTATCGAAGAATGTTGGAATTATTTTATTTTCTAATGTTTGGTAAATGCTCTCGCTATCAGCATTATCTTGTTCTTCATAAGAAGAATATTCGGCATTGGTTCCTATTGTCCAACCATTTTTCTGGTTGTATCCTTCTGCCCACCAGCCATCAAGCACGCTAAAGTTTATAACGCCATTTACAGCTGCCTTTTGTCCAGATGTACCAGATGCTTCCATTGGTCTTCTTGGATTATTTAGCCATACATCAACACCACTTACTAAATATTTAGATATACCTATGTTGTAGTTTTCTAGTAAGAAAATCTTACCTTTAAATTGAGGCTTCATAGATAATTCGTGAATGTATCTTATTAAATCTTTTCCTCCGTTATCTGATGGATGTGCCTTTCCTGCAAATATTATTTGAACTGGTTTTCCAGCCTCGTTTAGTATTTGTGTTATTCTCTCTAAGTCTTTAAATATTAAAGTAGCTCTCTTATATGTAGCAAATCTTCTAGAGAATCCTATTGTTAAAGCATTTGGATCTAATTTTGATGTGATATCATTTATATCACTATAACGATATCCTTCTCTTTTTTTAATCTATTTGTTATATTTTCCTTTACCAATTTTAAAAGCTTAACTTTTCTTTCCATATGAGCATTCCATAATTCCTGGTCGGGAATGTCTGCAATCTTCTGCCAGGTTGCATCATTCTTAATATCATCTTGCCAATATGGTTTTAAATATTCATTAAATAATCTCTTTAAATTTGGTGCTAGCCATGTACAAGTGTGAATTCCGTTTGTTACATAATCTATTGGAGCTTCATTTGGAGCTATGTTTGGCCATACCTCTCCGAATAATTCTCTAGAAACCGCACCATGTAATTTACTTACTCCATTCTTCTTTCCAGAGAATTTTAAAGCAAGAATTCCCATGTTAAATCCAGTATTAGATAAATCTGCATTTGGTTTCATTCCTAATCTGAAAAATTCTTCTTTGGTAATAGAAAATCTATTCCAATAATCTTTAAAATAAGTTTCAACTAAAGATAGTGGGAATATATCATTTCCTGCTGGAACTGGTGTATGAGTTGTAAATACTGTTTTTGCAGCAACAATCTCCTCTGCCATATCGAAACTTACTTGTTTCTCTTTAATAATATTCTTCATTAATTCCAATATTAAGAAAGCAGAATGTCCTTCATTCATATGATATACAGTAGGATTTAATCCTAAAGTTTTTAGAAGACTTGTTCCAGCCATTCCAAGAACAATTTCTTGTTGGATTCTCATTTCTTGGTTTCCACCATATAAATGAGCTGTTATACCTCTGTATTCAGGAATGTTTGCATCTATATCGGAATCCATTAAATACAGTTTAACTCTTCCAACATTAACTTGCCAAACCTTTAGATAAACTCTTTTTTTAGGCATATTTACATATACCAATAAATCTTTGCCTTCTACATCTTTTACAGGATATATTGGTAGAGTATCTATATCATTTTCTCTATCTTCTTCATATTGTTGTCCATAACCATTTATAATTTGATGGAAAAATCCTTTTTTATATAATAATCCAACAGCCACAAGTGGTATACCTAAATCACTTGCTGACTTCAAGTGGTCTCCTGATAAAATTCCAAGTCCACCAGAATATATTGGTAAAATTTGGTCTAATCCATATTCTGCTGAAAAATATGCAATCAAATCATTCTTATTATCTGGATAATTTTTCTTAAACCATGTTGTCTTACTATTCATGTAGTCATAAAAATCATTTGCAATTTTATCATATTCTTTCAAAAATTCTGGATTTTCAGCTACACTTTCCAATCTCTCCTGTGAAACAAGTTTTAAAAACTTAACAGGATTCTTTCCAACAGTCTCCCATAAATCACCATCAATTATCTTAAATAATTTTAAGAAATCTGTATTCCAAGCCCACCATAGGTTGCCAGCAATTTCAGACAACTTATTAATTCTTTCTGGTAGTTGTGGAGTTACTGTTATTTTATTAAATACGTACATTAAATTTCCTCCTTCGTAACTTATCAAATTCATCTCATCGTTTAATATTGTCATTCTATATTATGTATTAACAAACAGAAATTGTCAAACCTTTTTGACAATTTTTTTAAATTTAACGAAAAAATTTTTTCTTAATTTTTAGACTCTCAATTAGTTCTAATTATATTTACTAAACTTTATTTTTTAAAGTCACTTTAAATTCATATTCTATATGTTATAATATATTTAGTAAAATTAACATTGCAGAAAATATTTACAAAATTATTTAATAAAGATTTTTTCAATAATACTATATTTACTATAATTTGAAAGGGATGAATTTTATATGAAATTTATAAGAAGACTTTTATTATTTTTATTAATCATAATTATCATTGTGTGCAGTGTATTCTATATGAATGGAAAAAAGTTGTATGACTCAAAACTATCATCAGTAAGTCTTGAAGATAAAATTTCATCTATAAAATCAGATGAAAGCTTCGTATCTTTAAAAGATTTACCAGACTATTACAAAAATGCAGTAATTGCAGTTGAAGACCACAGGTATCACAACCATGGTGCAATCGATCCAATTGCTCTAGCTCGTGCAATAGTCAGTAACATAAAACAGAAGGAATTTAAAGAAGGTGGTAGCACAATTACTCAGCAAACAGCAAAAAACTTATACTTCATATCTGAAGATGATGTTGTAAGCCGTAAAGTTGCTGAAGGAATTCTAAGTTTCAAGCTCGAAAAAGATTACTCGAAAGATGACATCTTAGAACTATATGTAAACACAATATACTTTGGGAACGGATATTATGGGATAAAAGAAGCCTGCGAAGGCTACCTAAAAAAAGAGCCAAAAGATATGACTCTTTATGATGCCACAATGCTTGCCGGAATTCCAAATGCACCAAGTGTGTATGCGCCAACAGTAAATTTTAATTTAACTCAGAGCAGACAGCGTAAGGTTGTTTCATCAATGCTAGAATATAAATATTTATCTCAAGAGCAAGCAGATAAATTAAATAAAGAAATTACAAATGCCAAATGGTAATGTACAAACTGGTACAATTTAGTAACTGAGAGTAAGCTGTACAATTCATTACAAAATGTCATGAATCATAATAACAGCTGTGTATGAAGAAAGAATTATGCAATCTGTTACAAAAATATGTTAAAGCATAATATAAACTATAGACAGAAAAAATGCGTATGATTTTCAAAAGACGAATTCTTAATTTTAAAATAAGAGTTCGCCTTTTATCTATTTTTTTATCAAATCCTCTAAAGTTTTACTATCCACATAATTTTCAATTGCATTATCTAGCCCTTGCCAGAAAGAATATGTTAAACAACTATCTTGCTTATGGCAGCCTTCCTGAACACATGTTGTTGGAGCTAAATCCCCTTCCGCAGTTCTCAAAATATCCCCAACTTTATATTCATCAGGTTTTCTAGCAAGCTTGTATCCTCCGGCATTTCCTCTAGAGCTTTTCACATAACCTGCCTTATTCAATATTGCAATTATTCTTTCTAAATATTTTATTGAAACCTCTTGTCTTGTTGCAATATCTTTTAATGATATATATTCTTCTGGATTATTCATGGCCAAATCCAGCATTATTGCTAATGCATATCTACCTTTTGTTGAAATTTTCATTATATTTTTCTATATGATACTAAAGTTAGTACCATATACTCCTTTCCAGTTTTTATATTAATTACAAACGGGGGATATGTTTTATATACTTCCCCCGTCATATTTTGTCAAATTGTATTTACTCCTCTTCTTTGCTTGCACTGTTTTCTTTGAATTTTGCATAACTTTCCTCAATTGCCCCCAGCAGCCAGTCATGCACCTCCGCAGGAGTCTTGCTTTCAGTATTTAACAGCACCTTATCAATTTCCACGCTTTTTAAAAAGTTGCCAATGATTTCTCTGTTGAACTCCTCAATAAACTTCCTGTTTACAACGTGGCCTTCTCCGCCTCGTCTTCTAATGCTTTCTTCGGTCGGAATAGTAAGTGCTACAATGAAATCAGTCTTAACTCCAATAGCTTCAAAGAAATTTTCAACACATTTACTTTTTTCTATCGGAAAATTCACCACGTTGAGCATACAAATAGTTCCACGCGAGAGAATCAACAATGCCACGGTCTACCAAGACGATATCTCTGTCATTATTAATTTCTTCATAAAGTTTCTGTGCTGTCTTCAAGGTCATCCAGATGTTACCCTTGGAACTACCTGTTTTAAACATATCAGGTACAATTTCCGCCGATTCTCTAACTAATCCAACTTTATATCCTTTTTCCTCCAAGCTTCTTCTCAGCATTTTCACGCTGGTAGTCTTACCAGCTTCAGGTGTACCTAAAAATTCGACAATGAACGGCCGCATAGTTATGCAACTCCTTCCTCATTACAAATGAATTACGTACTCTGTATGTAGTTTATCATCTTTTAAAAAAAAAGTAAATAGCATATGCTTATCATTCTTACATTTGCATTATACTTCTTTTCAATTTTTAGTTATTAATATATGTATCAAAAAATAATTTCAGTAATTTTAGGTTTTTTCAAAAAATGTATTGACATCTATTCAAAAATATTGTATACTTCTAAGTGCGTTAAGAAATGCACCCTTAGCTCAGTTGGTCAGAGCAACCGGCTCATAACCGGTCGGTCCAAGGTTCGAATCCTTGAGGGTGCACCATTTATTATTTTTTAAATGGCTAAATGGGCAGATGGCCGAGTGGCTAAAGGCGGCAGACTGTAAATCTGTTCTCGTAAGGGTACGATGGTTCGAATCCATCTCTGCCCACCAATGACGTATCTGTTCGAACTAATAAACAGATAGATACAAAAATCAATCAGAAAATAAAATCTGGTTGATTTTTTTGTTGTCTAAAAACAATATAAAAATCATCCAAATGAAAGGATTGTGTTAAAATTGAAAATAATTAAACAAGAATTACAATTTGAAAAATGTCTAAAACAGAGACTTGAATTTATATGTGAATTTGCTAAAGTTACTCCTACTTTTATAAATGGTAGCATTAGGAAATTAGAAAAAACTAATCTTACATATATTGAGCCACATAAAGTGATTATTAAAAGTATTACTTTTTTAGTTTTCAATTATTCAAATGATGTGTATATTTCAAACTTATCTAAAAAGATAAAATTATCAGAGTTAGAAGAATATTTGAAAAATTTATATTATATTACAATTATATTGTATTTTGTTAAACGGATTTAAGAGATGTCAAAAGTACTCGTATTGTACTTTGATGTCTCTTTTTTGTTAGATTGGAGGTTTGAAAATTGAAAGATGAAAAGAAAAAATGTGGCTTATATATGAGAGTATCAACAGAAGACCAGGCAAGAGAAGGTTTTAGTCTTCCAGAACAAAAAGAAAGATTAGAATCTTTTTGTAAATTTAAAGGTTATGAAATAATAGATTATTATCAAGATGCTGGAATTAGTGCAAAAACTGGTAATCATAGACCAGAGTTTGAAAGATTAAAAGATATTAAATCTAAAAGATAAATACTATTGTTGCTTTAAAGTTGGATAGAATAACAAGAAGTATTTATGATTGGGAAAATTTAATGACATTTCTAGATGAAAACGATGCTTATTTGGATTGTGTAAATGATGAAATAAATACAACTAGTGCAAATGGAAAAATAATTTCAAGGCTTTTAATGAGTGTTAGTCAAAATGAAATTGAAAGAACAAGTGAAAGAACTAAAGTAGGACTAGCTGGTGCAATTAAATGTGGTCATATTCCACATATTGCCCCATTAGGATATAAACACGAAGATAAAAAAACTAGTAATACACTATTCTACAAAAGACATTATAGTTAGAATATTTGATTTATATTATAATGGTTAATCTTATAAAAAGATAAGTAATCTATTCAATGAAGAAAAAGTATTAGGAAAAGATAATTGGAGAGATTCTACAATACAAACCATTCTTGAAAATGAAATATACAAAGGTGATTTTATTCACGGAAAAAGGACAAAAAATCCAACATATTATGAAGATGTTGTTGAACCTATTATTTCAAAAGAGATGTGGGCTGATTGCCAAGTTCAAAAAAAGAAAAATTCAAGAAGTTATCAAAGAACATTAACTTACCTATATTTACAGAAAATAAAATGTCCTAAATGTAATCGTATTTTAGGTGGTAAAGCTACTACAAAAAAATGGAAAAACATACTTCTACTATTATTGCAATGATTGTAAAATTCAATTTAAAGAAAATGTAATAAATGAATATTTCGAACAATTTATAGATGAATTAGTTGAGTATGATTCTGTTGTAAATCAATTCTTTTTGCCTATGATAAAACAAAAATTTGATGAACCTAAAGAACAATTAGAAAAAGAAATAAATAATCAGAAATCTAAACTTGAAAGGATAAAAAAAGCATATATCAATGGAGCTTTTGAATTAAAGGAATATAACGAAGAAAAGCATATTGTTGAAAAAACTATTGTAGAACTTGAAGAAAAACTAAATATTACAAATTACACAGAAGAACTAAAATTTACTCCAAAAGATATTTTATTAAAAAGAGATATAGATTTTATAAATAAAATTAAATTAGAAAAAGAATATAAAGAAAGAACTAAAACTTGGAAAGATTATACAAGAGAAGAAAAAAGCTGATTTAATAATGAGGTTACAACAATATTATGATGTTCATTTTACAGAGGCAACATATTATTTACAAAAGCAAATGTTTTATTTTAATTTTGCTGAAAACAACTGTACTATTGTTAGAGTATTCCCATTAGAAGATTATTATAAATTAGATCCTAATAATAAAATGGAAGAATATAGATTTGGAATTTTATATATTAACGAAGAAGATAAGTTTGAAATGCAAGATATTGATACAGCATTTGATTATATTCCAGATGAAAGTAATGATAGTGTGATTTATATGAAAGAACCTGTTCCTATTTCAGTGGGTGTTAAACCAGTAAAGTTCTGCGAAGATAATACTGAAGAAAAAAAATTAACGTGGCACGTTTTGTTTTTTATAAAATAAAAATGAAAGTGGTGATAGTTAATTTGAATAAAATTTGTCTATGTAGGATAAATTTTATTGCCTCGCAGAGCCCCCGAGTTTTGATAGAATGTCAAAACTCATAGGGGGTTAGGACTTATGGCAAAGCCAAAGTCCATAGCTACGAGGAAATTTCAAAGGAGGGATTTTATGGAGCAAGAATTGGCATATTCTTTTCACTTAGGTAGTGATAAAAACAAAAGTAAATTAGCAAAGAAAGTTGCAAAAAAAAATGTATCTGGTACTACTTCTCTATCTAATAATGCAATTCAAAATGCAAAAGACTTATCAGATGTTAATAAACACAATTTAAGAGATTATGATAATCATAGAGAACTAATTAGAACAATATATGGTACTAATGATATTGTAAATGATGTAAAACAAGTATATTTAGATGAGTTTGAATCAGCTAGAATTGAATATAATACTAAACAAAATCGTGAGGATAGGAAAATTAAAAATTATTTTAAAAAGGTATGTGATTCTCAAAATGATATAGCTTGTGAAACTATAATAGAACTTGGAGATATGGATTTTTGGAATGATAAAAGTAATGAATATAGGCTAAAAATGATTGATGTGTATAAGGAACAAGTAAAAGATTTAGTAAAAATTGTACCAACTTTTAAAGTAGTAAATGCCACAATACATTTTGATGAGACCTCTCCTCATATGCATATTGTAGGTGTTCCAATAATGGAAAATTGTACTAGAGGAATGAAAAACTTAAAAATGAAATATCAACTAAAGATAGAATCATAAATAAATTACAAGCTGAAAAGGAAAAAAATAAAACAAGATCTGAAAAAATTTAAAGACTTTTGGAATAATATTATGAACCATTTCCATAAGCGAATATGCTATGATAAAAGTAAAAATTATAAAATAGTTAGTGATGACTTATATAAAAACGGAATATTTGATGACAACGACAATGAAATAGCTAATAATATTTATAGAAAAGTAACCATACCCAATGAAAACAAAGTTGAAAAAATAGAAGAAAAAAAATGATATAAAATTTTAATATGGAGGTAATTTAAATATATGGAAAATGAGAAAGTTAAATATTTGGTAAATATAATAAATAATATGAGTTCAAAAGATAAATTAAGATTAGGAATATGTTTATCTACAAGTAATTGGTCTAATATCTTGTACAATAAAACAGAAATGTATGATAAATTTGATACTATGCTAAAAGAAGTTGATGAAGAATATAGAACTACTATCATAAACTTTGTAAAATATAAACTTGTGATGTTTGTAATGGCTAAAATATAGGATTGTTTTCACAATTTTGCTTTGCTATAAGAAAATTTTCTTTAGATAAGCCATCTAGTGGTATTCTTATATGAGCATTTCCTGTTAGTCCACTCCAATTTTTAAAGATATTTTTATCATATAATTCTTCAACAATTTGAATGAAAAGTTCAGCAGCAACTACATCTTTAATTGTATCTCTTATTATAAAATCTGTTGATGTTATTTTATTTTCTTCATAATCCCATTCTAATTTTTGTGTAATCTTCATATCAATACCTCCAATCACTCTTATAAAGCTCATATACCTTATATCATACTATATTTTTCAATATATTACAAATTATAAAAAATTTGACATAATTCTAAATTAGTGCTATAATAAAGTTAGTTTAAGTCGATAAGGTGACTTAAAGGGGGTAGGTTCTACCATACTTTATTCGAATTAGTGAATACGAAACGAAATGAAGTATGGGCGCCCATACTTCCTATAACAACAATTATCAATATACTATGACCGTTCTTAAAGTAACATGTAGAAATAAGAGCATAAGTCCTGAGGCAGAAATCCCAAGTATGACTGAATAGTTGAGATAGTTATAGAATAAAGTATGTGGCAAATAATACACACTAAATTATAAATTATGACCGTACTTAAAGTAACACGTTGAAATAAGTGCATAAGTCAAAATGCAGTAGACTGATTAATTTATAATATTAGGTAAAGTGTAGCTCCTGTAAATGAACTAAAAAAAGCTAAATCAAAAAATAAGATAACCAAAAAATAAAAATAAAAAGATTTAGCAAAAATAAGTAGCCTATATAATCAATATATAGGTTACTTTCTTTTTAAAATAAATTATTTTCAAAAAGTATTTTTGTCTAATTCAGTTGCAATTTAATAAAAATATGATATGATTCTATTAACTTGATTGATATTTGTATCGGTCGTTATGAGAATCGAAGAAAGTTGTAGATATCTACGTTGTTCGCACCAAAAATTAAGTAGTATTCTGAAAAGAATATTACTTTTTTTGTTTATCATAAAAAAATGGATTCGAAAAGGAGGATCAGAAAAGCGTCCGGTGGACGGTTTTCCCGACGCGGCTTGACGAATCCATCTCTGCCCACCAAGAATTAAGTAGTATTCTGAAAAGAATATTACTTTTTTTGTTTCTCATAAAAAAATGGATTCGAAAAGGAGGATTAGAAAAGCGTCCTGTGGACGGTTTTCCCGACGTAGGCTTGACAAATCCATCTCTGCCCACCAAAAAAAACAGCATCTTGAAATATAGATACTGTTTTTATTTCTTATTTCATAATTTCTTTTATAAATTCTTTTATTTCTCCCTCTTCTGCATTTTCAAAGAAATATTTTTTAAATTGTTCTCTATTTATTGTTTGTAGTAAAAATTCTCTATCAATCTCTTTTAAAATTGTAAGCATATCTTTATGCGTAATTTTCTTTACTTCATCTAATATCTTTTTATTAGCCTGCTCTGGTACAACTCTTTCTTTTGGATATCCACCACCAGCTGGTGCCTCAAATAATTTTTCAAATATATATCTTAATGTCAATTCTGAACCCCAACCGAAGCCTTTAGCATACCCTAATGCTACCGCATTTCCAGCATTTATTTGGCTAAATAAATATGCATCTGTTGGATCCTCTATGTGACCACATAAAACATTTGGAAAGCTATTTAAAGCAAGACAAGCTCCTTCTCCTGTGCCACAACCAGTTACAACAAAGTCTGCAGCCTTAGAATTTATTAATATTGCTGCTAGTAACCCAGCTTGTACATATGTTAAATTATTTTCTTCTGCACTTTCCATTCCATAATTATATACTGTATCACCATGTATGTTTGCAACATTCTTTAATTCTTTATAAATTATTGTATTTTTGCTTGCCTGACTATTTTCATTTATTAATGCAATTTTCATGTCAGCTAATCTTCCTTTCTTTTCTTAAATTGCTTGTATACAATTTTCTTTGATTATATCCATTTTTATCATAATAATTTAAAAAGAAAGCATATGTAAATTATATGCCTTCTTTATGCCTTTGTGTTTTGCAAATTTTTTTATCATTAGTTATAATATTTATTTAAATAAAATATTATCTTCTGTCTTCATCAGCACTTGGTAATGCTGGTATATCTAATACAACTTTTATCTTCATTATATATTTAATTGTTCTTACAAATTTGCTTTGTTTAAATCTTTGCCATAATGAAGGTTTTACTTCCACTCTTGTTGACTCATAATATTGTGTATCTTGTTCAACTGGCTGTGCCTGTTGTAAAATTTGTGCCTTTGGTTGTTCAACTGTTTCTATTTTTTCTTCTACAACTTCTTCAACATCTTCTTGTGGTGCTGGTATTAATTTTAATGCATCTGCAACTTCTATGCCTATGTAGCTAAGAGCTTTTGACTTATCTTCAATTCTTTCCATATCTATTTCTATATGTAAGTTTGATTCTAGGTTCGCAATTCTAGCCTTTATTAGTTTTAATGCATCTTGATAATTTTGTGATTTGTCAGATTTTGATCTTCCAATTACACCTAATGTATCTAGTATATCTTCTGTGAAATCATCTGACATTTCTTTTATAGATTCTTTCCAGCCATCTTCTTTATTTACAACCATGTTTAAAACATCCTTTAGTTCACCTGATAAAGCGATGTTCTTCTCTCTTTGTCTTATTAACTCTTCTATTTGCTTTGTATTTTCTTCAAATTCATTTGTAGCAAATTCTACAAGTCCATAAGCAGCTTTATACACACTCTTTGGGAAGTTTTTCTTTTTTGGATATTCAATTAAATATGTTTTTATAGATTCTACTAGATCTTTAAAAGAAAGCGTCATCTTCTAATTGAACGATTTGCTTTTTGCTATTTGGATCTATCAATCTTTGAACTTTCGCTATGTTTGATAATATTTTTTCCTCGGTTATTACCATTCTTACATTTACTATGCCAGATCTAGACATTGTAAAATTCCTCCTCTTCATATGTATCACTATAATATAAAATAATTATATATTATTCAACAAAAAATTACAATAGTTACTGGTCGTTTTTGTATTACACTTTTCTAACACTTTTATTACAAAAATATTACAGCAACTATTTTTGTTAATTACTGCAATATTTCTACCTTTCTTATTACGATTTTAGTATATATGGCCTATTTTATAGCCTTATCTTTATTTATTTCTGCGAATCTTTTTATTTTCATTGTTGTTGTTTTTTCAAATTCATCTTTCTTTATTTCAATTTTCTTTTACGGCCTTATAAGATGTAAGCTTTTTATTGTTTTTTTTACCTTATCCCAAATTATTTTATAAATTTCATCATCTGATAAATTCTTTCCGTGTAGCTCTTCTATTTTAGTATAGTTTGGTATAATTTTAGCTGTTATTATTAATTCTTTGTCATGAGCATCTTCTGATTCTTTCTTTCCATATACCATACATTCAGATATTTCTGGAAGCTTGCCAAGCATTAGTTCTATTTCTTCTGGATAAATATTTTTTCCATTTTGTGTTACTATTACATTCTTACTTCTACCAGTAATGTAAATAAATCCATCTGAGTCTATTCTTCCAATATCCCCAGAGCAGAAATATCCATCTTCCATAACTTCATTTGTTGCTTCTTCATCTTCATAATATCCAAGCATTACAGTAGGTCCTTTGATAAGAATTTCTCCCTCTCCAGCATCATTTACATTTTTTAGTTTAATGTCTGTATCCTTTACGGCCATACCAGTTGAAGCATATCTAGATGGTTCATATTCAGGGGTTAGTGCTGCAATAGGAGCTGTTTCTGTAAGTCCATATCCTTGTAAAAATTTTATTCCTATATCTTCTACCCATTTTCCAACTTTTGCATCAATTGGCGCAGCTGCAGAAACTATTATTCTAAGATTTCCACCTAAGTTATCTAATATTTCTTTGAATACTTTTCTTTTTATATCTATATTTACATTTTTCAAAAGATTTGTAATATGTATCATAGAATTTACCATTCCATCTTTTTTGCTTTTCTTAATTGTTTCATTTATTTTCTTATATAGACTTTCTATTAGTAATGGAACAGCGAGCATTGCTGTTGGTTTCGATTCTTGCAAGTTTGGCACAATATATCTTAGTCCTTCACATACAGCAACAGAACATCCACATGCAAATGGAAGTAAGAAACCTATTGTTGATTCATATGTATGATGTAATGGAAGTACTGAGAATAGTCTATCGGAAGTATATAATTTTACATATTCTGAAACTGCATTTATATTAGCTGCCAAATTTCTATTGCAAATCATTACTCCCTTAGATTTAGAAGTTGTTCCTGAAGTGAATATTAACATTTTAAATTCTTCTGGATCAATTTCTATATCCAAATATGATGTATCTCCACTATCAAATATTTCCTTTCCTTCTTGTATTAGATAATTGAATCCCATGTGTTTATCCATTATATGTTCATTAGAATCCATTTTAATAAAATATTTTACAGTTGGAACATTATTCTCTATCTTTTTTATTGCATCCTCTTTTTTAGCTGAATAAATTACAGCAGTTGCATTTGCTCTATTAATTACATTCTCAAGTTCATTTTCTGGAAGTTCCTTATCAACAGGAACAACTATTCCAGCACCACAAAGTAACGTCATATAAGATACATACCAATCATATGTTGTTTCACTAACAATTACTACTCTTGAATTCTTTGGTAGCATTTTTATAAGTTTAGACCCCAAGTCTACTACGTCCTCACCAAACTTTTTATATGTGTATTCTTTGTATGGTTCTTTATGATTTGGTTTTTGCAATATTAATGTTTCATCTGCGTAATTTTTCATAGAATGTATAAATATTTCTTTTACAGTCTTATAATCTGTTGCTGGATATGGTTGATGCTTTTTGTTTTTCTTTTCTTGAGCTTCCATAACTTTCGAATAATCTACTTTTACATCTTCAACATTTGGTATATCATTCATTTCAATCTTTTTAAATTTAAAATCTGGTATTTTAAAATCTTTTAATATTCTCATTTTCTTCGTCAGCAGTCTTTAAACCACTGCACTCCTTTCCCATTCTAATACTAATTATCTCTTTAATTTTCGTATAAATGTTTTTTCTATTTCTGAATATAATTCTTGTACATTTATTTCTTTATCTGTTCTCATTTTGTAAATCAAACTCGAACAAGTAAACCCGAATATACCAGAGGCTATAACATTTTTATCACCGTCAATTATTTCTTTTTTGTTTATTCCATTTTCAACAATTTTTTCTATCATTTGTATATATTCGAATACATATTTTTTGCATAAAATACTTCTTGGTCCATTACCCCATATTTCACTCAAAACTATTGTCATGAAATCTTCATATTTTACTAGTACCTTTATTTCTATTAACACAACAGCTTTGATTTTATCTATTGAGTTTTCCAATTTTTCAGTTTTAATTTCAACACTGTTTTTTAATAGTTTCACTCCCTCTTCAATTAAAAATTGAAAGATTTCTTCTTTGCTTGAAAAGTGATAATACAGTGTTCCTTTTGCCACTCCAACATTTGCAGTTATTTCTTCTATGCTAGTTGCATCATATCCTTTTTTCTGCAAATAGTTTCATCGATGTTTCGAATATTTTTCTTTTTGTTTTATTCATTTATTTCACCTTTAAAAAATTCAATATATTCAAAATTATACTATATTTTTAGTATTACTTGCAATATTTTCGAACATATAGTCAGTTTATTTTTTTAATCTCTTCTTACCATCTAGAGCGTCTAAATTATCTAACGCCTTGCCAGTTCCTAATGCAACACACGAAACAGAGTCTTGTGCTACCATTACATTTATTCCTGTTCTCTCTTGCAATAATTTATCTAGTCCATCTATAAGGCATCCTCCGCCAGTCATGTATATTCCTCTATCACTTATATCTGCAGATAATTCTGGTGGTGTTTTTTCTAATATTGAATGAACAGCTTCCACAATTTGCTCTGCACACTCGGTTAGCGCCTCAAGCATTTCACTTGAATATACTGTAACTGTCTTTGGTAAGCCAGTTATTAAATCTCTTCCCCTAATTTCCATTTCTGCATCCTGTATTTTTGGATATACACATCCTATGTTTATTTTTATTAATCTTCTGCCGTTCTTTCGCCTATCATGATATTATGCTTCTTTTTTACGTATTTGACTATCGACTCATCGAATTTATCTCCAGCAACTCTGATTGATGTGCTTATAACCGTTCCACCTAAAGAGATAATTGCAATATCAGTTGTTCCTCCACCAATATCTACTACCATATTACCGCACGGCTTTGATATATCTAAGCCTGCTCCTATTGCTGCTTTGCAAGTGGTTCTTCAATTAGATATACTTTTCTTGCTCCGGCTTGTGATGCTGCATCAATAACCGCTCTTTTCTCAACTTCTGTAACTCTTGATGGTACACAAATCATTATTCTTGGTGCAAAAATATACTTTCCACATATTTTATTTATAAAATACTTTAACATTTTTTCTGTAACTGTGTAATCTGATATAACTCCATCTCTTAATGGTCTTGTTGCAATTATGTTTCCCGGTGTTCTTCCTAACATTCTTCTTGCTTCTTTTCCAACAGCAAGTACATCACCTGTATCTTTGTCTACAGCAACCACTGATGGTTCTCTTAAAACTATACCTTTTCCTTTAACGTATGCAATAACTGTGGCTGTACCTAAATCTATGCCTATATCTTGTCCAAATTCTAACATCAGTATCTTCCTTTCAATTCTGATTATTGCTAAACTGTTACAATTATATTACACATTTTAGTAAATTTCAAACCTTTTACTGCATTTTATATAAATACTTATAAAAAATAAAATAAAAGTCAGATTAACTTTATTTCCAGTTTTTTCTGCTTTTATTTTTCCGTTTATTATTGTTATAAAATTACATATTTTAATAATATTATTGCTGATAAAAATATTGATATATTTTTTATTTCTTCATTTTCTGCATCTGATAAATTAATTAGTTGAGCATTAGATTTTTCTTGTATATATTCGTCTACTATGCTCATATTGAATGATTTTATATTTTCTGCCTCAAAGTTTATGGTAAAATTTTTTGTTTCTTTTGCTTTCAATTCGTCTATATCAAGATATTTTGTCAAAATCACATTACCTTTCTTAGACAAGAAATTAATCTTAACATATTTCGAATGTATATCTGAATCACTATTATTGGTTAGTTTCCTTTTACATATCCATTAACAAATGTTGATTTTGCTTCGTCAACTTCAATCTGTATTTCATCGCTCGAATAAACATTCTGTTCCATTGTCTCGTATGTACCTTTTATAAAGCCAATTGATGCAACTGTTACAAAAATATAAAATGCCACAAACATTAAAAGATATTTTCCAAATGTTTTTAATCTACTCATAATTTATTACTCCAACTATAACCTTAAATATCTTTGTCTATTGTTTTATAATTTTCTAAATACTCCAGCAACTTTTCCTAATATCTCACAATTTGGTACTATTATAGGATCCATTGTGGAATTTTCTGGTTGTAGTCTTATATGGTCTTTTTTCCTTGTAGAACGTTTTTACAGTTGCCTCGTCATCTATTAGAGCAACAACGATCTCACCATTCTCAGCTGTATTTTGTTTTTTTACAAGAATATAATCACCATTCATAATTCCTGCTTCTATCATACTTTCTCCTCTAACAGTAAGCATAAAACAGTCACTATTACCAATAAAGTCTAGTGGTATTGGGAATGTATCTGTTATATTTTCTACAGCTAAAATTGGAGCTCCTGCAGTTATTCTTCCAACAACAGGTACTTCTACCATTTCTTTACCAGAATATACACTCTTATCTTCTGATTGTGCTGGTTTGTAAGGTTTACCGCCTCTTATAAGCTGTAATGTTCTACCTTTTTTATCTTTCCTTGATATATATCCTCCATCTTCTAGTCTTCCTAAATACGAATGTACCGTAGCTGTTGATTTTAGACCTACAGCCTTTCCTATTTCTCTTACTGATGGTGGATATCCATTTTCATTTAATTCAGTTTCTATGAATTTTAGAATGTCTTTTTTCCCTTTTATTTAACTCTAAAGGATCTCTTTTTCTAGCCATACTAATCACTCCTAAAATAATTTCTGCAACTATATTATCATAAAAAAAAGGCGTTTGTCAAACAGAAGTTTGTGATTTTGTAATTTTTTTCAAACTAATCTTCCCATTCTAGCAAATAATCAAATACTTTTACTGTGTCACCTTCTTGTACTCCTGCATCTTTCAGCTTTTGATTTACTCCTAATTCAGATAAACGTTTTTGGAAGTAATATAAAGATTCAGTATCTTCCATATTTACTTTTCTCATTAATTCTCTTATTGCAGGACCATCTACAACAAACATATCATCTTTTCTTGTAATTGTATATGGTTCTTCCTCTTCTAATCTATATACTTTCCTTGGAGTAGTTTCCTCTACTATTTGCTCTTTTGGCAATGTTTTTAATACCTTTGCAACTTCATGCATTAATTCTTTTTACCCCTTCACCAGTTGCAAAGAGATATCTTAAATATTTCCAAACCTTTTTTCCTTAGCAAGTTTCTCCAATCTTTCATATAAAGTCGAATCTTGCATTGCATCAATTTTATTTGCAACTATTATTTGTTTTCTCTGAGCAAGCTTTTTACTGTATTTTTCAAGTTCTTTGTTTATTACATAATAATCCTCAACTGGGTCACGTCCTTCTGCTTGCAGAAACATCTATTACATGTAATAAAAGCCTTGTTCTTTCTATATGTCTCAAAAATTGAATTCCAAGACCAGTTCCTTCACTTGCACCTTCAATTAATCCTGGAATATCAGCTATTACAAAACTTTCCCCGTATTCAGGCTTAACAACTCCTAAGTTAGGTTCTAGTGTTGTAAAGTGATAGTCTGCAATCTTTGGAGTTGCTTTGCTGTTACAACAGACAGTATCGTTGATTTTCCAACACTTGGATATCCTATTAATCCAACATCAGCAAGTAATTTTAACTCAAGTATAATTTCTTTTTCTTCTCCTTCTTCTCCACCTTGCGAAAATCTTGGAGCTTGTCTAGTAGAAGTTGCAAAATGAGTATTGCCTTTTCCCCTCTGCCACCACGTAAAACAAGAGTTCTCTGTCCTTTTTCAGACATATCAGCTAAAATTTCTTCCGTCTTAGCATCTTTTACAACAGTTCCAATTGGTACTTTAATATATAAATCTTCTCCACTCTTTCCAGATTTACGTGCACCTTCTCCGTTTTCACCATTTTGAGCCTTAAACTTTTTCTTTTGTATCTAAAATCTATAAGTGTGTTGCTATCTTGATCAACCTCAAAATAAACATCTCCACCTTTTCCTCCATCTCCCCCGTCAGGGCCACCTGCTTTGCAATGTACTTTTCTCTTCTAAAAGCCACTGCACCATTTCCTCCCTTTCCAGAGCTTACATAAATTTTTGCATAATCTGTAAACATTATTTTATTCCTCTCATTCTTTTCGCCCAAAAAGGGACGTCCCTAGTGGGCGAAATAATCTAATTTCATTGCTTTCTTTACTTTTTTCATCGTCTCTTGTGCGACTTTTTGAGCCTTTGCTGTTCCTTCCATCAGTATTTTATCAACTATTTCTGGATGGTCTTCATAATATTTTCTCTTTTCTCTAATTGGTCTTAAAGTTTCTATTATGTTATGAGCTAGTTGTTTTTTACAAGCTACACAGCCACGACTTCCTGCTCTACATTCTGTGCATACATTTTCATATTCTTCTTTTGTTGAGAATAAATTGTGATAGTATGCAACCATACATACATCAGGGTTTCCTAAATCGTCTTTTTTTTTATTCTCTTTGGATCTGTTACAGCACTCATAACTTTTCTGGTTATTTCTTCTTCGCTATCAGATAAATATATTGCATTTCCTAAAGATTTTCCCATTTTCTCGTTTCCGTCTAAGCCTTTTATTCTTTTTGCTGATGATAAAACTGCTTCTGGTTCTATTAAAACATCTCCATAGATAGAATTAAATTTTCTGACAATTTCTCTGCACTGTTCAATTAATGGTAATTGATCTTCCCCAACTGGGACTAATTCGCCTTCGAAACATGTTATATCAGCTGCTTGGCTTACTGGATATCCTAAAAATCCATATGTAACACTTTCTCCGAATACATCTCTTTTTTGAGCTATTTCTGTTTTAACGGTTGGATTCCTTTCTAGCCTTGCAATAGTTACTAAATTAGAGTAAAACACTGTAAGTTCAGCAACTTCTGGTATCATAGATTGAATATATATTGTTGTCTTTTCAGGGTCTATTCCAACAGATAAATAATCCATTGCAACTTCTCTTACATTTTTTCTTACTTTATCTGGATTGTTAAAATTATCTGTTAATGCTTGCACATCGGCAATTAAAATATATGGATCATATAAACCTGAATCTTGCATTTCTACCCTCTTCTTTAAAGAACCAAAATAATGACCTATATGAAGTTTTCCTGTTGGTCTATCTCCTGTTAAAATTCTCTTTACTTTTTTCCATACTTAATCAAATTCCTCCCTCTAAGTGTTAGATTAAACTCTATAAAGCATTGTCAAAAACTTTATCCAACGCTTCAAAAGCCATTATATATTTGCTTTTAATATTCCCATAAACTTCTCTTGATTGTTGTTCATCATAAATATGAGCTAATGAATTTCTAGCCAACATTATTTCAATCCATAATTCACCATCACTTATAATTCCATGCTTAAATCCCAGTTGAATATTTTCTCTGGGACTTCCAGTCTTCTCTGAAATTCCCATATATTCTAAATAGTCTTTAATAGTTTTCCATGCAAGCTCAAAAGTAAACTCAAATCTGTGTAAAATTCCATCTATTGCAAGTTCTGTAGGCTCTTCTTGTAAAGCCTCTCTTAACCTATTTAAAGCATTTTTTTATAATCTTTTTTTTCTTTCTTCAAATCTACTCATCAAACACCACACCATCTCTTTCTATAGAATTCAAAAATTTTTTTGCACATCTAGAACAAATACTAAATCAATTTGATATGGTATCTCTATCATATCAAAATCATTCATTATATTAAACTTTGTTTTGGCATCAACATCATCCATTATTGCCAAGTCTATATCAGATTCCTTTTTTATAATCCCTCTTGCTCTTGAGCCAAAAATTTTAAAAAGTGTATTTATTGTATTTTTCTATAATCGATTTTATTTTATTAAACGATTGTTTAGTTAGTCCGATACTTCATATATAATTTCATTCCTTCTTAATGACCTCAATCTAGTTGAATTCTATTTTCAACTTTTTCACTTTATATATTATATAAGATTTGCCTTAATTTTACAATACTTCTGCGAAATCCTATTATTTTTTCTTGAATATAAATATTTATATATTCAAAAAATCCTAACATCGGATTTCTCCAACATTAGGATTTCACATTATTTGCTTTCTGCTGTTGCTTTTTTTGTAGTAGCTTTTTTAGTTGTTGTTTTCTTTTCAACTTTTTTCTCTACTTTTTCAGCCTTTGGAGCTTCTATTTTAGCTGCCATAGCTTTTAATTCTTCAGCAGTATATACACTAACTTGTTTCTTATCTCTTCCAAGTCTTTCGAACTTAACTGTTCCTGTTACTTTTGCATATAAAGTATCATCGCTTCCTATGCCAACATTTTTTCCTGGATGGAATTTTGTTCCTCTTTGTCTTACTAGAATGTTTCCAGCTGGAACAACTTGACCATCAGCTCTTTTTAGTCCAAGACGTTTTGACTCACTGTCTCTTCCGTTCTTAACACTACCTTGACCTTTCTTATGAGCCATTATGTTTCACTCCCTTCATGTTTTTATATTCTCTATATAATTATTATTTTGTTTCTGCTTTCTTCTCTGCAAAGCAACTTTTATAGATGTTATTTCAACCTTTGTGAATGGTTGTCTATGTCCTTGAGTTCTTCTTTCATTTTTCTTAGCTTTGTATCTGTAGATAACTATTTTCTTGCCTTTTCCATTAGCTAATACTTTTCCCTCAACTTTTACACCTTTAACATAAGGAGCTCCAACTTCTACTTTTTTGTCATCAGATACTAAAACAACTTTATCAAAAGAAACTTTCTTTCCCTCTTCAGCATCTAATTTTTCGAAGAATACAACATCACCTTCTGCTACTTTGTATTGCTTTCCACAACTTTCAATTATTGCGTACATTAATTGTACACCTCCCTTTATATGTATACTCGCTAAGCATAAAATACAAGGCATCTAGCTTATTTTTTATAATCTAGCATTTAGTGGCCCGACTCAGGCGGCTTACAGGCTATAATTTTATCACATAAATTTATTATTGTCAATGTTTATAGTTTTTTTCTTGTCATTTCTAATAAATCTAACTTTGTAAAGCCCATTACTTGTGTTTTACTTCTATCTTTTTTCAACTCTTTTTCTAGTAAATTCATTATATTTTTACTGTCCTGCTCTTCTTCCATATCGATGTAATCTATTACGATTATTCCACTTATGTTTCTAAGCCTTAGTTGTTTTGCTATTTCCACTGTTGCTTCTTGATTAACCTTATATATTGTATTTTCCTTGCTTGAATTTTTCTTTCCTGTGTGAATTTTCCAGAATTTATGTCTATGGCTGTTAGTGCTTCTGTTTTATCTATTGTTATAAATCCTCCACATTTTAGCCATATTTTTTCTCTCTCTTTCATTTCTTCTATTTGCCCAGCTATATCATGCATTTGGGTTAAATCCTCATTCTCATTTAAAACAACTTCAACATTTTCTTTTCCAATTTTCTTTAAATATTCTAATACTGTTTCATAAGTATTTTTTGAGTTAACAATTACTCTATCTACATCAGTTTCTAATACACTTACTAAAAACTTTGATATTACATCATAATTTTGGAAAATTAGTTGTGGTCTTTTATCTTTCAGATTTTCATCATATGTTGCCTTTATCTTTTTCCATATCTCTATTAAATCAGCAACATCTTTTTTTCTATTTCAGCTTTTCCCTTGTCTTCGGCTGATGTTCTTAAAATTAATCCGTATTTGCTGTTTTCATTTAATTCACTTAATATTTCAGAAGCTAGCTTTTTTAGTCTTGCTCTTTCTTCTTTGTTTTCAACCTTTTGAGAAACTGTTATAAAATCTACATTTATCATTAATACAGATAATCTTCCGGTTATGCTAATATGTGTTGATACTCTTGCTCCTTTTAGGTTTTCCTCACTCTTTTTTACTTGTACCAATACTGGCATATTTACTTTTAAATAGTCTTTTATTTTATATTTTTCAAGATTTTCGTCTTTATTGCCTGTCACATTACTTACCTTTGGTATTACATCTTTTATATGTATAAACGCATTTTTATCTTCTCCAATGTCAACAAAAAGCTGACTGCATTCCTGGTAAAAGGTCTCTCACAATACCACAATAAATATTTCCTTCATTAGCTTTAATAGATTCGTCATCATCATATTTCTCAATTAACTTACCATTTTCAACTAATGCTATTAAATTACTACCATCTTCATTTTTATTAATTATTATATCTTTCATTTTGTTATGTTCCTTTAATTCAATCTATTCATTGCATTATCTATTCCTATTTTCAGAATTTCTTCAACTGCAACTTCTGCTTTCTCCACACCAATTTCTAGTTTCTTATATTCCTCATCATTAACTCTTCCTATGACATAATCGACTAAATCAGCTATTTTCTCTTGTTTTCCTGTTCCGACCCTAACACGTGGAAAATCGGTAGTATTTAACTCTTTTTACCATAGATTTCATTCCATTGTGTGTCCCTGCTCCACCTTTTTTTCTTATTTTCATAGTTCCAGTTTCTATATCTATATCGTCAAATATTGTTATTATATCTTTTGCTTCTATCTTGTAAAATTTAGCAAACTTTTCCACACATTCTCCACTTGCGTTCATAAATGTTTGTGGCTTTAATAATATTACTTTTTTTTTTCCTTCAATTACACCTGATCCAAATAGTCCATTAAATTTTTCTTTTTTTACTTCTATTTCGTATTTTGCAGATAATTTATTTATTACATCAAATCCCATGTTATGTCTTGTTTTAGAATACTCTGGCTCTGGATTTCCAAGCCCCACTATCAAATACATAGTTTCCCCTCTTCTTAAAAAAAATTTTCACTTGATAGTATAGCATAAATTTTGACACATTGCAAAAAATATTATATAATTCCAATAGATTATTTTTATGGAGTAAATTATGGAAAATTCAAATTTTAAATCTGGCTTTGTTTCTATGTTAGGCAGAACAAATGTTGGAAAATCTAGTATTATAAATGCCTTAGTCGGCGAAAAGGTTGCAGCGGTTGCAAACAAAACTCAGACTACAAGAACTGCAATTAGGGCAATTGTAAATCGTCCCAATTCACAAATCATTTTTGTAGACACACCTGGAATACATAAACCAAAGTCTAAGCTGGGAAACGTAATGGTGGAAACTGCTTTTGGAGCCTCTTTGGATGTTGATATAATTGTTTTTGTTATTGATGCAACTTCTGAGGAAATTGGCAGAGGTGACCGAATTATATTAGACAAGATAATAGAATCTAAGAAAAAATGTATTCTTGTTGTTAACAAAATCGATTTAGTTGATAAAGCTCAAATTGCAAAATTAATCGAGCTATATTCTAACGAATATAATTTTCAAGCTGTTATTCCTATTTCTGTTACTAAACATAAAAACTTAGATGTTTTGTTAGATGAAATTGAAGCTCACCTAAAACCAGGTCCTGCATATTATGATACTGAGGAATATACTGACCAAACTTTGAGACAACTTGCAGAAGAGACCATAAGAGAAAAAGCTTTGAAACTTTTGAATGATGAAGTTCCTCATGGAATTTACGTTGAAACAGATAAAATGAAATTTAGGAAAACTAAGACTGGCGAAGGAATTTATGACGTTTCTGCAACTATATATTGTTTAAGAAATTCACATAAAGGAATCATCATCGGAAAAAACGGACAAATGCTTAAAAAGATTGGAACATATGCAAGAGAAGACTTAGAAAATGCTTGATACTAAAATAAACTTGCAGTTGTGGGTTAAAGTTAGAGAAGATTGGCTAAATGACACAGCACTTATTAAGAAATTTAAATTACAATAATTTTTAGTATAAAAAACTAAAATTAGCAAAAGATAAAATTAGCTAGTATATTTGTTATACATTAGGAGGAGTCATATGATAAAAAAATTAGCATGGAATACTTTTAAAAACACTGGTAATATCAATACTTTTTTGGAGTTAATGGAAGTAGAAAATGTTGAAAAAGATTTACAAAAAAACGCACTTAATAATCAAATAAATTACGAGAAGGATATTTATGGGAATAATAAAGACAAAGGGAATAATTCTTTTAGAAAGTAACATGGGAGATTTTGATAAAATGGTATCAATTTTAACTCCTGATATTGGTAAAATTGGTTGTGCTGCAAAGGGGGCTAGAAAACCTAAGAGTCCTCTTATGGCTGGCACCCAATTTTTAAGTTTTAGTGACTTAGTTGTATATAGTGGTGTAAATTCTTATAATCTAAACTCATGCGAGCCTATCGAAGTTTTTTACAATATTCGTAAAGACTTAGACAAACTAACATATGCTTCTTTTATTTCAAGGCTTGTATATGATGTTACTGACGAAAACCAATACACTTATAAAATACTTCAATTATTACTAAATACATTATATATAATTTCTGAAACAGACGTCGACAAAGATTTTATACTGTCTGTTTTCGAATTGCGTCTTATGGTATTACTAGGTTATTCTCCAAGACTCGGAAAATGTGTAAGCTGTGGCTCTCCAGAAAATATCTGCTATTTTAGCATAGCTCACAGTGGCTTTTTATGTAACAACTGTGGAAGAGTGGATAAATCTGCAATTCAAATTACTAAAGATACTTTCGATGCTCTAAAATATATATGCACCGCACCTGCAAAAAAAATATATTCATTCAATGTATCTGATGAATCAAAAAAAAAAAGAACTGCAAATAATTAGCAGTTTGTATTTAAATAAGAATTTAGATAAAGATTATAAATTTGAGAAGCTATTTTAGCATTTTTCCTTCATATATACATCATAATAATTTTTCAATAAGTTATATGATGGATTTATGGTTGGTACAACTTCTTTATTTTCTATCATCTTGTCAAATTCTTCAAAAGTTAGATTTTTAATATTGGCTACCTCTTCATCTTGCAATATTATTTTATCTTTTGAAAATATTCTTTGTACTAACCATATATCAACTATATCTTTTACCCTTGTATAACTTCCTATATATGTTATCTCTTCATCTTGTATATCTAATCCTAACTCTTCTTTCGTTTCTCTTTTTACAGCTTCTAAACTGGTCTCACCACTTATAACGCCTCCACCTGATTGTTCCCATAATCCGGGAAATATCTTCTTTTCATTAGAACGTTGCTGAATCCATAATTTATCGTCTTCAAGAAGCCAAACATGGGCTGAAATGCTATATTCATTTTCTCCCAATTTACCTCTTTCTTTTATATTTCCTAATTTTTCTCTTCTTTTATTAAAAATATCAACATTCTCCATTTCTACCTCCATAATTTATAATAACAATTTATTCCAAATATAGTATATCATATTTTTTTTATTTACACAGCTATTAAAGTTTACCAAAAAATAATTCGTATTATTTAATAACACGAATTATTTTTTTTCTTTAATCAACATCCTCTGTTACGGTTTCCTCTGCCCCTTCTATTGTTACTTTTTTTGCATTTATTGGGCATATTTGAACATATGTATTTCCGTCATTTACTTTTATTTCGTTTCCATCTAGATCTTTATACACAGTTTGTGCACCTCTTGATGTCTTTTCACACGTAATTTTTATTGCTTTTCCATTTGTAATATAGTATCCATCTAATGTTCCAATATTTGATAATGTTTGTCTGTCTTTGTTTTCTCCATCATTCAATACTGAATTTTTTGCAAATGTTATTATTATATTTTTTGTTGTTATGTTTTCTCCTGTACTCCAATCAGTTTCTTTTACGCCTTTTGAGTATCTTTGATATCTCTTTGTTGTAGCATCATATGTATATTCTACATCGTTTGAGTAAGAATATGGAATAGTTATTTTTTCTGCACTCTGACCATCTGTTAGTTCAACTTCATCTGTTACATATTTTAATACACTTTCTTTTTGTAGATGTTGTTTTGTAACCTTTACGTTCTGCTATTGATAAAATTTTTGCTGTGCTTGTTGCTACATTATGTGGTGCTCTCTTGTCTTTTACCCTCCAGAATGAGCTTTCACTTTCTGAAATTCCGTTTATGTTATTGACTCCTAGATTAGAAATGTCATATTGTGCTTGTGGGCTCCAACCGTAATGAACATATATTGCATCATTTTCTAGGGCATAATCTAAGAAATAATGTCTTGAACTTCTTACAGGTCCAATTTTTTCTAGATTTTGTCCTTTAAATAATGCCATTAGTCTACTTTCTCCACCTTCAACAATAATTTCATAAACCATATATGCATTATTTAGTCCGCCCTGTGGTAATGCTTTGCTTTATGATTATCTATCATAACTGCTATTGGCCTCTCATCACCCTTAAAAGTTTGAACTGTTTTTATTTCAACTTCTAATGGTGGTTCTTCAACTGTATTCTGTGGTTCTTCATCGTTACTTGCTACATTTTGAGATTTATCTCTATAAAATTTATAGGCAATTATTCCTCCGCATAATATAACGATTATTATTAAAATTACTACAAGTATTCTAGTTTTATTATTCATACTTTATACTCCTTGTTTGCTATATTTATAAAATTCGAACATTAAGCTCTTTCTTTTTTATTGAATTTTAAATATTGTTAATCCATAAATTAACAGTACTATTAAAACTCCCATACATGCTCCAAAAACGATTTCCGCTTTGGTTCTAGCATTACTTCCAACTCTATTTTCAACAACTAATATTGATAAAATTAATGCAAGTGTAAATGTTACTATATCTTTGCTGTTTAGCCAAATTGCTGTTAGTGCTGCAAATGCTATTGCAGATTGACCACTTGGAACAAATCCCTCTTTTACAAGTTCTCCCCTCTCAGTTTTCTTTGAGCAACCTGCTTTCATAGAGATTACTGCTATTACAACCAACATAATCGCAACAAAAGCAAGATGCATTGGTGACTTTACCATATTATTAAATATGCTATCACTAATAGCTTTAAATTTTCTTCTTTAAAAAATATAAAATATCCAACCACTAAAGCATTGCATGCTGCCAACACAACCGCTCCGGCTGCAACATCTTTTGAAATTTTTGCCTTTGGATGATAAACATCTACAAACAAATCAACCACAGTTTCTATCGCAGTGTTTATCAATTCTGCAAATATAACCATAAAAACTGCAAATAGCAAACATAAAAATTCTGCCGTATTTAGTCCATAAAATAAAGATAACACCATTACTATAACGGCTAGCACAAGCTGAATTCTAATATTTCGTTGAGTTGTCGCCGAGTAAATTATTCCGTTTGTTGCATTTCCCCAGGCTTCAAAAAAGTTGTCGTTTTTCATTTTATGATCGTCTTTTTTCATATTACTTCCCTACTATCTTGTTATATTTAATTTACTTAAAACATACTCTTCTTTTGGTCTCATTATAGCTTTATCTTCTTCTTTTATATGATCATATCCCATTACATGATAAAATCCATGTACTACCATATAGGCAAGCTCTCTTTCTACACTATGACCATACTCATCTGCCTGCTCTATAACTCTTGGAATAGAAATCATTATATCCCCTAAAACATCTTCAACAATTTCTTTTTTTGTTTGGCTTTCTTCTACTAATTTATCAAGTTCCTCTTTTTTTGAAACATTGGAAAAGATAGCACATCTGTCTCTTTGTCAATTTCTCTATAATGCTTATTTGTTGCTCTTATTGTTTCTGGATTTGTTAATATAACATTTAAATATAGATTTGTATTCATAAGCTTTTCTGTTTCAAAACAAGTTTGAACAACCTTTTGAATTATTTTTTTGTATTCATCATTTTCTTCTATTTCAAAGAAATCTATTTGCACAATTTCCAAAATATTACCTCTTTTACTTTATATTACTACTTTATCTAAAACTTTTTCTGTTTCAGCTTCTACTTTTTTGTAGCATCCTTCCGATGTACAGCTGTTTTTCAATTCTTTCATTGCACCTAGTGCAACTAGTTTTCTCTTGTAAAATTTAATTATTCTAAAATATCTATTATAATTTTTGTACACTTCTTTTAATTCTCTTTTTAAGAATAATATTTCTTTATTCTTTGAATATTCCATGTAACTCTTTTCTTTTAGTTCATTGACTTTCTTATATTCAGCATAAAACTTTTTGTATTCTTCCCTATCAGAAGGTTTGTCCCAATAAATTTTTGTAGATAAAAGCCTTAAATTGTAATCATCTATAATGTTGATTAACAATCCATAAGCTTTTTTCTTGCTTTCTAATAACTTTTGTGTCCATTATTAAAGTTCTTGCATCTACTAAAAGTTTTTCATAACATTGTTCTGCAATTACAAGTGGCAAACTATGTGTAAATAATTTTCTGCTTATTCCAAGTAATATCATATTTTTTTCAATTACATCATTTTGATCAAGTTTGCCAACTGTAAATCTTTCGAAGTTTTCATAGTCTGATAATATTTCTTTATAAATTTTATTATCAGGTTCTTCTTTCATTTTTATTGGTAAAATATCTGTTATATATTCTTCAACTGTTCCAAAGATTTTATTATAAATTTCATCTTTTTCTCTTGGTTGTAAATCATCAGATAATTTTATTGAATAATTTTTCAATAGTTTTTTATATAAAGCTTCCATTCTACTAGCATAAAAATGCTCATATCTATCTGTAAGTTTTTTCTTTATTTATTCTTTTACTGTGTCATAATCCAACTGTATTAAGAATATTTGCTTTCTGTATTTATACTCCAAATATTCAGTATCTTTTAAGTGGATTACCATGTAATACTTAGACAATGCTTCTCTTTCGAAACCTGTTGCTGTATCATTTTTTACTTTTTTGTAAACATTATCCATCATGTGTTTATCTATTGCTTCAAGATAAAGAGAAAACATATCCTCATATTTTTTCTCTACTTCATCCTTTTTGTCTGCTTCTACATTTTCACTATTTGTGTAATTTTCATAAGCTTTTAAAACATTGTTCCTCTTTATAGAAATTAACATTCCATTAATTCCTATCTTTGTTGGTATTAATAGTTTTGTGATAGTATTTGTTAATTTAGTAAAAAACTTTTTATCTGAGTAAACTCTAAGACTTTTTTCTTCCATATCTCTCATCCTTTCAAAATACTATTTTTTCTTTTAGTCCCAATATTTTCTAATACCTCATAAGTAACCTCTGCCTCTACATAATCATTATTTACATTGGTATTTACATACTTTTGTAATACCTCTGGATTATCCTGCAGTTTTTCTTCTATTTTTTTTGCATGCTTTTTGTACACTCAATTGCTTTGCTTCCTCAGTTCCGTAGGTAATTTGCTTTTCTACTATTTCTGAATTTGTAATTTTTACAAGTTCTATTGGCAAATAAAAATTAGAAAATATTTTTACCGAATTGCACGTTTCTATTGTATCATATTTTTCAAATTTTGGAAGGGTTTTGAACAAATTTATTGTAAAATTATTTATTTTTATTTTATATTTTTCTTCTGTGTTTCCTGTTTTCTCTTCAATCACCTGATTTAGAGCCACTTTTTCCTTTTCTGTGTACCAAACTTTCGCCTTTACTTCCCCTCCGCATGTACATACCTAGTACCAGTATACTTGCCGTCTATCCAACCTGCAATAAGAATGTCTCCTTTAGTTACAACATCATCTTGTTTTACTACGGGGATACCGTTTTGTGCACTTATCTTTACTATCTGTGCATCTTTTGTTGCAATAATGTTGCAATAATCTTCTTCGTTTATTATTTCAGGTTTAGCTTGTGCTTCCACTATCTTTACAATAGCATTTGTGCCTTCAATACTTATTCCAATCCAAGCGATATCAGCTCTTTCCAGCCTTATCTCATTTATTATCTCTTGCGAATTGACTCTACTCTTTAAAGTTCCTACTTTTAATCCTTTTTGTTCAAGTATAGAAACAATTTCACTTTGATTAATTTTGTTATTTCTTTCTACTCTTATATTCCATACAAATTTAGAAGTAACAATTAGCAATATTGCAATTAAAATAACGAAAAATGCAAATATTTTTCTTTTTCTATACCTATTTAATATGAAAGGTAATCCTTTTTTCTCCTTAATTTGTATCTTGCATTTACATTCTCTAGCAATTCTGCACAGTCTTTTAAAATCTTTTATGCCAGTATTTATATATACAATAGTGCTCTTCTCTCTTTTTACATTCCAGAAAAATATATTTTCATTTATACATTTATTTATAAACTTTTCAACAAAATATCCTTCAATCTTTATATTAATATACCCAAGAATATATTTTATTAAAATTCTAAAAAACATATTTTTCTCCTAACTCAATCTTCTATTTTTTCGAAATCAATAGTCTCTATGTCACCTGTTACCATTATATCGTCACTCGTCATCTCACTTAATTTTAAATTAAACCCATTTATATTTATAATTCCGATATAAGTTTTTATTCTTATGTATACATCTTGATATTCTAGAATGACCTTATAATTTTCTATAAGCATCTTCTTAAATCCTGCTATAGTTAGCTTTGGCTCATTTGTACATATTTCTTTCGGCACTTCTAAAATTCTATTTAGTGTGCTCTCTTTTTTACGCTTTCGTAACATAATCTCACCTCTGTAATATATTCTATCTTTCGAAATTGTCTATATTTCTAAATTCATACCCTCTATTTTTTATCTCTTTTATTACATCATCTAATATATTGCTATTATCTTTTGAAGTTGCATGTAATAACATTACCTCTCCATTGTGAACATTATCTAAAATTTTCTTCTTTCCATACTCTTCTCTTCCCTGTTTCTTTTCATCCCAATCATCATATCCAAAAGACCACATTACAGTCGTGTACCCCAGCGTATTTGTATAAGCAACTGTTCTCTCACTATACTCGCCTTTGGTGGTCTCATGTACTTCATTTCGTATCCGAATTTTTCATAAATTGCCGAATGTAAGTCCATCATTTCTTTCTTAATAGTATCTAAACTACAATCTGGCATTGATTTATGATTAACAGTGTGATTTCCAACTATATGTCCTTCATTAATCATTCTCTTAACCAATTCAGGTTGTGTATTTACATAGTGTGCAGTTATAAAAAATGTAGCTTTTACATCATTTTGCTTCAATACTTCTAATATTTTTTTCTGTATAACCAGCCTCATATCCCATGTCAAATGTTAAATATACATACTTTTTCTCTTTGTTTCCCATATAAATCCCGTTGTATTTATCTAAAATCTCCATGTTCTTCTTTCCAACATCGGGTTGCTCAGAATTGTTGTTTCTCTTTATTCCCCAGCCAATTTTATTGTTTGGCAACTTTTCAATTTGTGCTAATTCTCCACTCGTATGTACAGCAATATTATTTTCTTTATTCATTTGTCTAGCAAAACAAATTCCACCTATCATAAAAACCATAAAAATAGCAATAATTGCAATCTTCTTGCCCTTGATTACTCTCATAAGCACTCTCCTTTTTTTCGATACTATTTAATTCTATGATAAAAACTTATTAATATAACAAATTTATAGACAAAAAAATAACGATACACTTGCCGAACATAAGCATTGCATCGTTTTTTAATAATTCTCTTCAATCTCTAATTTAAAATATTTCAATTGTTACCCATATACTCAAATTAGAAATTTTTATTCATTTTTCACATAATTCAAATAATTTTCATTTACCTCTTGCATTTTGCATTAGGTTCAATTTTCTTTCGTTTTTACATTGTAGCAGATGAAACATGGAATACCTCTCCATTCTTTCCTACCTCATTTAAGGTTCTCTTTTAATATTTTATGGTCATCATCTAAAAGTATAACATAATCATATTCATTCAATTTTTCCATCATTTTAATACTCTTTATAAATTCGCTATTTTCTGCATTATAATCTCCATTTTCTTTATTTAACAAGATATAGTTTTCTTCCCTAATAAATGGAGCATATTTCTTAAGCCATTGCTTCTTTTCCTCTACTATTATAAAGCTTCTTGCAAGAGACAAGATATATACATCTAAATTATCAATCTCATTTATTTTTTCTAAATTTTTTAGAATTACTTCCAATGGTTCTGCATTTAAAAATACTTCCTATGTTTCAGTTGTTACAAAATTTTCTGGGAAAACTCTGTATTCCACAATTGTGCCATCCATGTCAACAAATAATGCTACTTTTTTATGGTTTCTGCAAATTTCACTTATTCTATTATAAAACTTCATATATTTTCTCCTATCTAAATTTACTATTATACTTAATATTCTACAATATTTTATTCTAAGGTGCAACTATTTTGCAACTTTCGACATTTTTATTTTATTTTTTTAATTAAAATATTGACAATATTTAAAATTTGGAATATATTAGTAATCAATTTGGAAAAAAATGGGTAGTTTCTGTTTTTTTCAATATAATCCCCGATTTATTTTATATTTAAAGGAGATGAGTTTATGATAAAATTTGCGCTATGTGACGACAATGTTCAAGTATTGTCAAAATTGAAGGAAATGTTGGAAAAAATTTTTCTAAAGTATGACTACCGGAGCCACAATAGTGTTTACTGCATCTAACTCCGAAGATTTATTGAATTACTTAAATACCAATACCGTTGATGTTCTATTTCTGGATATAGACCTCAATTCAACATTAAATGGCATTGAAATGGCTAAGCAAATTAGAAAAACAAATAAATTTATATATATAATTTTTATTACTGCACATTTTGAATATATTGTTTCGGCTTATGAATGCAAGACGTTTGATTTTATTCATAAGCCATTTAATATTTCTACTTTAGAAAAAACTATAAATCGTCTATCAGAGGACATACGAAATAACTCAACTAAATTTTTAAATTTGAACAACAATAAACAATTAGTAAATCAAACTCTTGTAAACTTTATTGAGAAATCAGGTGCCAAAACGGTATTTAATTTAACTACCGGCATAGTAGAGACATATGGCTCCTTCAATAAAATTTCTCTGAGTCTCCCAAAAAATTTTGTTAGATGCCACAAATCTTTTATTGTTAACATTAATAACATTCGTAATATAGATTTTAAGACAGACACTATATTCTTTAAGACTCCGCCAAACTCTTTTTTTGTTTCATTGGCGGAAAATACAGAAAAAATAAATTTATGGAGGTTATAAATAACTATGGAAATTTTAAGTAAACTATGGGTAGCAATAACTACCGAAAATGAAACTATTGTAGATATCATGTCAATTTTTCTATTACTTATAGAAATGCCATTGACACTGGAATTTTTTCTAGCTGTTTTGAGAATACCTGCCACCTTAAAACAAAAGCGTATTTACATGGTCATAACTGTACCAATTGGATTATTATGCATATTTTTAATTCCAAAGCCATACAGCAACATTATTACTATGATAATTACTCCATTTATAATAATGAGAGTCTTTAAAACCAGCTTCTTTAAAGCATTATTTGCCGAATTTTTTACCTATAATTTGTATTACTTTTTTAGAATTAATTTTAACAAGACTATTCCTAATTCTATTTAAAATTGATTATAGCGGATGCGCAAACATTCCAATATATAGGCTGTCAATTCTTACATGCATTTATTTAGTACTATTTCTTTTTTATAAATTATTTAAAAAGGAAGGCATTCATATAAACTTTTTTGATACAATAAATAGGCGTAATAAGTTCATTTTAATATTTAATGTGATTATCGCTATGGTTGTATTATTTTCTCAAATATATTTAATTGTATTTTATAATGATAGACTTCCAAACTTTATAATTTATATCAATATAATAGCATTGGTTGCTTATTTTGTAATAAGTATTTATAGTATGATTAAAACAATGAGTCTTCAAAAGACACAAGAAGATTTAGAACAAGAAAAACAATATAATAAAACATTACAAATTTTACATGATAATATTAGAGCATTTAAGCATGATTTTGCAAATATTATTTCCGGCATTGGTGGCTATGTTGAAACCAATGATATGGAAGGTTTAAAAAAATATTACAAACAACTATTACAGGATTGTAATCAAGTAAGTAATTTGGGATCTCTAAACCCTGATAGTATCAATAGTCCAGCAGTTTATTCTGTTTTAGCTAACAAATATTATAAAGCAGATAATTTAGGAATTAAAATATCATTAGAAAGTTTCATTGATTTTAATAATTTGTATATGGGAATTTACGAATTTACAAGAATTCTTGGCATTCTTATGGACAATGCAATTGAAGCAACTTCTGAATGTGATAATAAATATATTCATGTTGAAATTAGAAATGACTTCAACCGTAATAGACAATTATTGGTTATTGAGAATACTTACAATGATAAAGATATAAATATAGATAAAATTTACGAGAAAGGCTATTCTACTAAACCTCATAATACCGGTCTTGGTTTATGGGAAGTAGAAAACATTCTAAAAAAGCATAAAAATATAACTAGATTCACAACTAAAGACAATAAATTATTTAAACAGCAAATAGAAATTTATAAAAGCTAATTCTTTTCCACGGTTTTACCGTGGTCTTTGTTTTCTATCCCCAAAAAAGAATGGCTATATTTCTATAACCATTCTCATTTTATTTTAATTGTTGTAAGAGTTGTATTTAACTAGTCTTTTTTATTAAGCTAGCTGGCATTTTTGGTTGATGGAATACACCCAAAGATACAAGCTGTATTTGTAGATTTTGCATATTTTTCTGCTATTTTTACTAATAATTTTAACATAATTATTTACCCCCTTGGTAATTTATTTTTTTTTATATAATAAGCATCGCCGGCTTGACGCTTTATTATCTAACTTTAAGTTCTTTCAAATAATTTTCATACCCATATTCATTTTTGGTTAATTTATATGCTACTTTTGATATACAAATAGATTCTATTAATACATTGAGTAACAAAATATTAGATAATATGTTATCTTTAATTATAATTGCCACCAATAATGTTATTGTAGAAAATACGTATGATAGAATTCTTTTCGTTTTCCTTTCCCTTTTTGTTAATATTGGTAAATTTACAGTATCAGCTGGTGCATATAAACTTACCATTATTATTGAAAATACAAAAATCATAAAAATTACTGTATATTTCGCATATATAGATGTCCAAATTATATATTTACTAATTAAAACATTTCCATAATAGATTGTAAGTGTTCCAATAGTACACCCTATGTTAGTTTTTAGGTGAAAACCACCAGCAAAGAATCTTGTATGGTAACATTGTAAAGTATGCAAATATTACAAGCCATCCTATTTTCAAAACTATTGCTATAATAAAGAGTAGTAGTATTTTTTTTTGGAACCTCACCTATTATTAGTTCTAGCCCATATTTAATTACTTCTGCTTCTTCATCATCTATATCAGGCATTTCCTGTCGTATTTTATTTGTCAGGGATTCGCAAATTTGATTTATCATTTTGCTCACCTCTCTTTAACTGAACTCATCATATACCATAATTCGATTATTTTTTTTCATATTAACAGTAAAATGTATATTTTTATTAATAAAATATTAAATTTTAGGCAAAAAAATAATTTCATGACGAAAAATGGTATTTTCATGAAACTATTTTCTTGTTTATTATTCAATTACTATATCTTCTAATATTTTCCAGCTTTTCTCTTTTTCTGGTACTGCCATAAAAACCATTTCTTCTTTACTTATTGGATGCTGTATTGTTAATTTATATGCCCATAGGCAAATTTGCTTTCCATGCCCTCTACCACCATATTTTTGGTCGCCATATATACTATGTTGTCTGCTAGAAAGTTGAACTCTTATTTGATGATGCCTACCCGTATGCAAATCTACTTTTAGCACTGATAAATTCAATTCTTTATCATATTTAAGTACTTCATAGTCTAACTCTGCATATTTAGAGTTCTTTGTTCCTTCTTTTACAACTTTACTCATATTTGTTTTTTCATTTTTTAATAAATAATCCTGTAAAGTTCCTTTATTCTTCTCAAATTTTCCATTTACTATTACTAGATAATTTTTTTTTAAATACTTTTTCTCTTACCTGCTCACTCAGTCTTGCTGCTGCCTTTTTGAAGTCTTAGCAAATACCATTACACCACCAACTGGCCTATCGAGTCTGTGTACAAGCCCCAAATAAACATTCCCTGGCTTATTATATTTTTCTTTTTATGTATTGCTTTACTATTGCAAGCATGTCTATATCTCCAGTTTTATCTCCTTGTGAAGGAATATTTACAGGTTTCTCTACTACAATTATATGATTATCTTCATATAGTATTTTTAGGTTAATCTCAGCATTACCAATTTTTATTAAATATATTTGATTTTCCATTTTATTTTTTCACCCATTTTGAATATATTCCACATGGTAATATAAAGTCAGAATCAGTCATTGGAAGTCCAACTTCACCATTTTCAAATATGCCATCATCTGCTCTTTTACCATATTTTTTTCTCATATTCATTTTCAATAAATTTTCTAATACCATACTAGATGTTCCTGTTGTGTATGAATTTATTAAGAAGAATAATGGATTATCTGATAATACTTGCATGCAAATTTCTATGAGCATTGGTAGATTTTCTTCAAACTTCCAAACCTCTCCATTTGCGCCTCTTCCATAAGAAGGTGGATCCATAATTATTGCATCATACTTGTTTCCTCTACGAATCTCCCTTTGAACAAATTTTACAACATCATCCACAATATATCTTACTGGTCTTTCTTGCAATCTTGATGATACAACATTTTCTTTTGCCCACGCAACCATTCCCTTAGAACTATCTACATGGCACACAGATGCACCAGCATAAAGACAAGCAACAGTTGCTCCTCCTGTGTATGCAAATAAGTTCAAAACTTTAACTTCTCTATTTGTAGTTTTTATTTCATTCTGAATTTTATCCATCATCCAATCCCAGTTAACTGCTTGTTCTGGGAAAATGCCAGTATGTTTAAATCCCATTGGTTTAATATTAAAAGTTAAATTCTTATACTTAATTTGCCAGCTATCTGGTAGCCTTTTCTTATAATCCCAATGTCCACCACCAGTACTACTTCTATTATAACGTGCATTAGCCTGCTTCCATTTTTCTGGATATTGCTTGTCATTCCAAATTATTTGTGGATCTGGTCTAACAAGATAGATATTATTCCATCTTTCAAGCTTTTCACCATTAGCCATATCCAAAATTTCATAATCTTTCCAATTATTTGCTACTTTCATTAAATTCATCCTTTTCTAATCTGTTATAATTACCATTGTTTTTTTATATTGCAAGTTCAATAACTAAAATATATATAGATAGTTAATAAACCTGTACTAATAACATTTGCATCGTCTCCTTTCGTCAAGGAGCAACACATCACACTCTGTTTTACTTATATCATATAAAATTATACTAACTTTTGATAGATAAATCAAGCAAACATTAGAAATTTCAAGAAAATCTCGCATTTTTATTTACAATCTTTGCAATAACTCCATAAAACTATATACCAACACACAGTCTAACATCATTAAAATAATACATATTATGCTTATTGATGTTATGAATTTGTGTTCATACATAAATTTTACTACTTTATTTTTATTATTAATTTCCACTTTACAAATTTTCTCTTTATTTATTGTTGCTTTACTTATTTTTTTTACAATTTTCTTAGCTTTGTCATATTTATTTTCCCTTATTCCCTCTACTTTTAAATTCTCATGCTTGTCCTCTCCATTAAAAAATTTTACTCCTAAAACAATATCTTTAGAATACTCCATAAATCCCCTTTTCAGGCAATCTTTTCAGGAAAAAGTTTGCCATTTTATATTCTTATTATAAAATATATTCAGCTTGTCCGAGATTTATGACAAAAAAATTTCGCCCAAAAAGGGGCGTCCCTAATGGGCGAATTTTAATGTATAAGTGCATTTTTTATCTCTACTGCTAACTTTTCATTTATTCCTTTTACTTCTGCTATTTCTTCTACACTTGCATTTGATATGTTTTCTACTGTTCCGAATTTTTTTAATAGTTCTACTTTTTTTACAGTGCCTATTCCTTTTATATTATCTAGTGCAGACCTGGTTACTTCTTCGTTTCTTAGCTTTTTGTGGTATCCTATTGCTGTGTCATGTACTGCGTCTTGGAACATTGTTATTGTGTTTAAAAGTGTTTGCGAAATTTCTAGCTCTTCTCTTTTTTCATTCATTAATGCACGTGTTTGGTGCTTATCGTTTTTTACCATTCCAAATACAGTAATATTTACTCTATCTTTTTCTGTTAATTCTATGTTTTTTTCTTTTGCCTTTTGTTCTATTTCTTTGTTTACATTTCTTATTGCCTGTTGAATTGCATGTATTTGTGTTATACCTCCATCTGCAAATATTACATCTGGTAATTCTCCGAATCCGTTTGGTTTGTCTTCATTTAGAATTGGCACAGAATGTCTTAAACGTCTTGTTACTACTTCTTCCATACATGCTGGATCATCTTGCCCAACAACTTCTTTTATTTTGAATCTTCTTGCCATTTCTTTCTTAATTATTCCATCCTGCATTACGCACATACCGGCAACCATATTGGTTCCAGATAAGTTTGATATATCGTAACATTCTATTTTTCTTGGCAATTTTTCTAAGTTTAATACATGTTTTAATTCTGCTAAAATATTGTATTTGTCCTTTTCCTTGTTCTGTAAAGTGATTAAGGCATTGTTCTCTGCCATTTCTACGAATTTCAATTTTTCACCTTTCTGCGGTGTCTTTATTTCTACTTTTCTTCCTGCAGATTCTGTTAATAGCATTTCGATTGCATCCTTGTCTTCAATCTCCTCTTTTATCATTATTTTATTTGGTAGAATTGTTCTTCCCATATAATATTGTTTAATAAAGCTTGAAATTATTTCACTATCTTCCTCATCTTCTAAGCCCTTGAATATGTAGTGGTCTCTGCCAATCATCTTACTATTTCTAACATAGAACATCTCAATACAAACTTCTTCGTCTTTTCTTGCTAAACCAATTACATCTATATCATTTTCAGAAATATTTGAAACCTTTTGTCTTTGTGAAATTCTATCTATCGCAAATATTTTATCTCTTATTTCTTGAGCTTTTTCATATTCCATTTTCTTAGAAGCCTCTAGCATTTCCTTTTCTAGCTCTTTCTTTAAATTATCGGTCTTGCCTTCTAAAATAGAAATAATTTCATCAATTTGCTTTCTGTAATCTTCCTTACTAATATATCCCATGCAAGGAGCCATGCATTTCTTTATGTGATAATTCAAACATGGTCTATCCTTATATTTAAAGCTTCTACACTGTCTAATCTTATATCTAGACTTGATAAACTCAATCATTTCCTTAGCACTTCCAGCATTCGCATAAGGTCCAAAATATTTAGCACCATCATTCAAAATTCTTCTTGTAATATACAAATCTGGATAATCTGCCTTCACATTAATTTTAATATATGGATATGTTTTATCATCTTTTAAAAGCACATTGAATTTAGGCATGTTCTTCTTAATTAGATTACACTCCAAAATAAGAGCCTCTGCCTCATTATCGCACACTATATACTCAAAATGGTCAACTAGCGCAACCATATTTTGAATTCTTTTTGTTTTCTTATTCTTCCTAAAATACTGCCTAACCCTGTTTCTTAAAACAGCCTTTCCAACATAAATAATCTTGTCATTTTTGTCATGCATTATATAAACCCCTGGCTTTTTAGGCAGTTTTTTAGTTCTGCTTCTATATCAAACATAATTTTTTTACCTCGTAATATATTTTAGCACAAAAATAAGAGATTTTCAAAATTTATTGACAATCTCAGTGCAAATGTAATATAATAAACATAGGAAATAAAGAAGCCACAGAAATGTGTGCTACCTATTAATATTTGGTTAACACCACATAGCTAGGCAAAGCGTAATGTGGTGCTTTTATTATTTGCTCAAAATTACTACCAATGCAATAATTAAGGCAAATGCTATAATGGTCATTCCTACTAAACCGTAGAAAAGTAAGTATATAATAAATATAGCTTGTTCCAACATATAGCACCACCTCCAATCTCACAGCATAAACTGTGTATGTAAAGTGGTAGCACCCACACTGTGCTTATTCTCATTTCCTATATTAACAGTATAATATAATTTTACTGCTTTGTCTATAAATTTTTATCTAAAATTTTAATTTTAATCTTGATACATTTTCCCTTTTAGTGTAATATTATATCCATATAAGCATAAAATAAAATTTTTATTAAGAAAGGAGTTCATTTTTAGCGCCAGGGCAGCGTTTGTGCTGTTGACGAGGTTAGAGTTTATCGAAATATTCGGCGGATGCTCTAGGGCTTTCTACGGTCCTTATAAATTAGCAAAACCTAGCAGTGATGTTAGAACAGATATAATTTTGAGTAGTTTAATTATTTTATGCCTTTTATATTATATTTTGAATCAAAGTGTTTTACTTTGGTATTATTAAGTTATGTATTTTATAGGAGGTTTACTATGTGTGGAATAGTAGGTTACATTGGTAACAATAAAGCAAAAAGAAATTTTAATAAATGGGCTTAAATGCCTAGAATATAGAGGTTACGATTCTGCTGGAATTGCAACTATTGAAAATAATAAGATTACTGTTATGAAGGAAAAGGGCAGGGTTTCAAATTTAGAGTCTCTTGATGGAATAGATAAATTATCTGGAACTGTTGGAATTGCGCACACTCGTTGGGCTACTCACGGAAAGCCATCAAAAGAAAATGCTCATCCTCATTTAGACAATTCAAATAGATTTGCAGTTGTTCATAACGGAATTATTGAAAATTATGCAGATTTAAGAAAATTTTTAACAGACAACGGATATCATTTCGTTTCTCAAACAGATACAGAAGTAGTTCCTAATTTAATTGATTACTACTTTACAAGTGATAAATCACAAAATACAATCGAGAAATTTTTAAGAGCTGTAAAGAATGCCGTTTCAGATTTAAAAGGAAGTTATGCTTTAGAAATAATCTCTTCTCTATATCCAGAAGATTTAGTAGTAGTAAGGAAAGATAGTCCTTTAGTAATTGGAAAAGGAAATGGTGAAAACTTTATTGCATCAGATATTCCAGCTGTTTTAAGATATACTAAAGATTTTTATCTTTTAAATGATAATGAATTTGCTCTTATCACTAAAGATATGATTAATTTTTATGATATGAATTTAACTCCTCACAATAAGGAAGTTAAAAATATAGAATGGGATGCTTCTGCAGCCGAAAAAGACGGATACGAAGACTATATGTTAAAAGAAATTTTCGAACAGCCAACCGCCATTCGTGAAACAATAGGTTCAAGATTAAAACTAGGAGAAAATTGCAGTTTTGATGATATAGAAATTTCTAAAGAATATTTAAAATCTATAAATAAAATATTTATAGTAGCCTGTGGTACTGCTATGCATGCAGGTTTAATGGGAAAATCAATAATAGAAAAACTATGCAGAATTCCCGTTGAAGTAGATATAGCATCAGAATTTAGATATAGAAATCCAATAATTGATGAAAAAACGTTATGTATTTTTGTGAGTCAATCTGGTGAAACAGCTGACACACTTGCAGCATTAAGATTATCGAAATCACATGGTGCAAGAACTCTTGCAATTTCAAATGTAATCGGAAGTACAATAACTAGAGAAGCAGACTACACAATTTATACGCATGCAGGCCCTGAAATAGCAGTTGCATCAACAAAAGCATACACCTCACAAGTTTGTTTAATTGCAATGCTTGGAATATACTTTGCCGAATTGTTAGGCTCTTACTCAAAAGATGAATTAGAAAAATTAAAGGCTGATATTCTAGACTTGCCTTCAAAAATAGAAGCTGTTCTAGATAACTGCGAAGAAATAAAAACATTTGCAAGTAAAGTTTACACACAAAAAGATATGTTCTTTTTAGGCAGAGGCACTGACTATAATGTAGCATTAGAAGGTTCTTTGAAATTAAAAGAAATTTCTTATATACACTCAGAAGCCTATGCAAAGAGGTGAATTAAAACACGGACCAATTGCCTTAATAGAAAACGGTGTAACAGTAATCGGAATAATTACAAATAAAGAATTAGTAGAAAAAACAATCAGCAACATGCAAGAAGTAATAACAAGAGGTGCAAAAACTTTAATAATAACAAACCAAATATTGCCAAACAATAACTTTGGTTATGTAATAAATATACCTGAAACAAATGAGTTAATCTCACCAATACTTTCAGTAATACCATTACAATTATTATCTTACTATATTTCTAAAAATAAGGGATTAGACGTAGATAAGCCAAGAAACTTAGCAAAATCAGTAACGGTTGAATAAAACATTCGCACATTCGCCCAAGAGGGACTCCCCTTTTGGGGCGAATTTTTTTGCATTCCATACATTCCGTTGGCGGAGATGAAAAAGTGCGTTTTTTTTCGTTCCCAAATTGCCCTATTTCATATAAATATTGCTAACACAGTGAGCAACACAGCCCCTGGTATTCCTAATATTCCTACAACCAGTGCAGTAACAACATTTATTCCTATATGTAATCCACACACTGTTCCTACTATGTTGATAACATATAACAATACAGCCCCCAAAAGCGAATTTATTATCAATTTAGTAATTATTTTTATTGGAATTATAAATATTTTTCCGACTATAAATATTCCAATTATACACGCCACATACACCAATAACATTTTAACGTCCATGCTTTCCCCCATTTCAATGTTATCACATTCTATGTTTGTGCATGGACAAATATGATACTTTATAATGTCATTTATTTTAATAATACCCAACAATGTATTTAAATACGCACTACTCTATGCTTCATATTTTATTTTTTCTATATTGCTTAATTCTATGTTACTCTCTTTTTTGCCTTCTTTATTAAAAAATCCAGTCTTGCTTGATTCGCTTTTATTTGATATAAAAAATAATCAATTTGATCTTGCTCTGCATATTCATAATTCTTTATATTTAAATTTAGTTCCATCTTAGTTTTCAATATATTTACTATCAAATCTCTGTTTTTATCTTCCTGTTTTCCCCACATTGCATTATCCCCCAATCTATTACTATTATATTAATTTTTTTCCAATTTATTCTTGTTCATCTAATAATTGTATAAATAATAGTTCCAATTGACTGTATCACAAATAAGTTTAGTAAATTTGATGTTAATAGATTGTTTGTAGCCTCTATTACACCAATTTTGTTTGCCATTTCTGTATTTTTCTTTTTTTCTTTTCGTTGTGCTTCTATAAATGTTATTAATTCTGGAATACTAGTTATAAAACCTAATAATATTCCTAGTACTAATTCTGGTAGTCCAAACGTATTACATAAATTTGTAAGGCTGTTGCTTAGTAATTCTCCTACAAAATATAAAAGCCCTGCAGTTATTAGCAATGCACTCCAATAAAAAATTAAATTATTTCTTTTTATTTTTTTCTCTTCCTCTATTTCCTCTTCTAACTCTTCTTTTTTTATTTTCTCATCTTCTTTTTCTAGATAAATTTTGTGTACATTATGATTTATATAATAAAATACAACTAGTAAAATTAGAAAGATTACAACACTTGTAATACCTAAAGTTACATTAAAAATTGCAAGCACTAATGGAATTATTATTGTCGCAATAACTAAAAAAATATCGATTAAAATTGCTCTATTCCTTAAAAATTTTTGATTCTTATTCAAATAAATTGCAAAAATATATTGTATTAAATTGATAATATTTGAACTTAAAATATTGTACACACTTGTTCCAATTAGTCCACTAGCAGCTGAAAATGAAACTGTTAAGAGTTCTGGTACAGATGTGGCAAATCCTGCTATATTTCCACTAGCCTTTGGGCTTAATTTTAATGCAATGGAAATCTTTCTCAAAACCGGTACAAGCATATATTTAGATATAGTAACTATTCCTAAAGAAAATATTATAAATTTGACAAATTCTAAAATAAGATTCATCATATCCTCCAAAACAATTTATTTTATCATCTATTCTTTACATATTAGCCCAATTTTATTTACTTTTTCTAAATTTTGTTATATAATGTTTTCATTGAAAAGGCGTAAGTGTAATTCGCCCTTATGTTTTTGCATAGGGGTGTCTTTTTATAGTTTGAATAATAAAAATAAATTTCGCCCAAGAAAGGGCGTCCCTAATGGGCGAAAAGGAGTGTATGTTATGATAGACATTAAATTTTTAAGAGAAAATCCAGATGTTGTTAAGCAAAACATTAAGAATAAGTTTCAAGACCAAAAGCTTCATTTAGTTGATGAAGTTATTGCTCTTGATAAAGAAAGTAGAGCTTGCAAGATGCACGGAGATGAGCTTCGTTCTAAGAGAAAATCTCTTAGCGATAAAATTGGTAGCCTTATGAAAGAAGGCAGAAAAGATGAGGCTGAAGCTATTAAAGCTGAAGTTAAAGCTATTAATGATGAGCTTGTTGTAAACGAAGAAAAAGAAGAAAAATTTGCAAGTGAAATCAAAGAAAGAATGATGAAAATTCCTAACATAATAGATCCATCAGTTCCAATCGGAAAAGACGATTCTGAAAATGTTGAAGTTCAAAGATTTGGAGAACCAAAAGTTCCAGATTATGAAATTCCATATCATGCAGATATTATAGAAAAATTAAACGGAATGGATAAAGAATCTGCAGGACGTACTAGTGGTGTTGGTTTCTATTATTTAATTGGAGACATTGCTAGACTTCATGAAGCAATGCTTGCATGTGCTAGAGATTACATGATTAATGCTGGTTTCACATATGCAATTCCACCATTCATGATTCGTAGTGATGTTGTTACAGGTGTTATGAGCTTTGAAGAAATGGATGCAATGATGTATAAAATAGAAGGCGAAGACCTATATTTAATAGGAACTTCAGAGCATTCAATGATTGGTAGATTTAAGGACCAAATTTTAAAGAAAGCGGATCTTCCAATTACAATGACATCTTATTCTCCATGTTTTAGAAAAGAAATTGGTTCACACGGCCTAGAAGAAAGAGGATTATACCGTGTTCATCAATTTGAAAAGCAAGAAATGATTGTTTTATGCGAACCAGAAGATTCAATGAACTGGTACAATAAAATGTGGAAGTTAAGTGTAGACTTATTCAGAAGTTGGAATGTTCCAGTCAGACAACTTGATTGTTGCAGTGGTGATTTAGCTGATTTAAAAGTAAAATCTTGCGATATTGAGGCATGGAGTCCAAGACAAAAAAAATACTTCGAAGTTTGTAGCTGTTCAACTTTAGGAGATGCTCAGGCGCGTAGATTAGGGATTCGTGTAAAGGGTGAAAAAGGAAACTACTATCCTCACACTCTAAACAATACAGTAGTCGCTACTCCTAGAGGACTTATAGCAGTTATAGAAAATAACTACAACGAAGACGGAAGCATAACAGTTCCAGAAGTTTTACGTCCATACATGGGTGGAACAGAAATAATAAAACCTAAAAATAAATAATATTTTATATTAAGAAAAAGACTAATTTAAATTTAAAAAGTGAAGTATAGCTTACCTTTTAAGGAGTACATTAGGAAATACGGCCAAGAGAACTGTCCCTTAACTTTTATAAATTAAAATTAGTCTTTTTCTAAAAATTTTTTTTTTGAAATTTTCATTTACATTTCTGGCTTTTCGCCCCATATACCTTGATTCTCCACACTTTCCGTGATATAATCTTTGACGGTATCGTTTTATGTAACTTTAACATGACAATTGTCTATAAAGGAGGTTTAGTTTTATGAGTAACGTTACCGTAATTGTTGGTTTACAATGGGGAAACGAAGGTAAGGGGCGAATTGCCCATCACGTTTCTAGAGATTGCATCGCAATCCGTGCTACTGGCAGCAGCAGCGCAGGTCACACCGTAATGATAGGCGGTCAAAAGTTTACTCTGCACCTGCTCCCTGCAGCAATTGTCCTTCCATTCACCAAATGCATCATCGGTCCTGGCGTGGTAATAGATCTTCCAAGCCTAGCAACAGAGATTAGAACTCTACAAGCCATGGGCATAAAAGTCTCTCCTGAGCGTTTGATTATCAGCCCTCGGGCTCACATCATTCTGCCATACCACGTCAGCATGGATAAGATGCACGAGAAGTTAAAAGGTTCTAAGAAATTAGGCACTACCCTAAGTGGTGTCGGCCCTTGCTATTCTGACAAGGTTAATCGTGTCGGAATTAGAATGCAGGATTTTGCAGAGCTGAGTATCAAGGAACTCATGGAAAAAATTTCTCACAATCTCAAGTTGGATAACGTTCTGCTGGAAGCATTTTCACCAGAAGACACCATTAAGCAGCTTCATACGATTATTGATGAGAATATTCTGAGTTATAGGAGCCTTATTACTCCTTATATCCACGATGAACATTCTGTTGTAATTCCCGCCCTATGCAAAGGCAGTAAGATTGTAGTCGAAGGCTCGCAGTCTTTCTATTTGGATATCGATCAAGGTGATTACCCATATGTTACCTCTTCGAGTCCTAGCACTTCGGGAACCCTCGCAGCAGCTGGCATCGGTCCCATTTACGTTAATAACGTATTGGGCGTTGCAAAAGCCTATTGTTCACGTGTTGGAGAAGGGCCTTTTAATACCGAAGAGTTTGGTACTACTGCCAGAGTTATTCGTGAACTCGGTCATGAGTATAGTGCATACGGAAAGGCTCGGAGATGTGGCTGGCTTGATTTGGTTCGCTTAAGAAATGCCATTATTGTTGATGGCATTACTGAACTTTGCCTAATGCACATGGACACTCTCGGTAAGATTGGCCAAAAGCTCGGCGAAGTAAAAGTGTGTACCTCGTACCTCTTAAACGATAAAAACAGCTGCTGGCCTATGACCGTCGACTATTTTCCTATGGACACAGAAAACTGTGAACCCATATACAAGAGTTTTGTTGGCGGCTGGAACACTTCTGGTTGCACTTCTTACGCCTCTCTCCCCAAAGCAGCTAAAGAGTTTGTGGAGTATGTGGAGGAATACACCGGAGTTCCAGTAAAGTACATCGGTATTGGGCCTGATGTACGCAACACCATTGTCCGATAACTAAGTATCGTTGCATAAAACCATACCAAGGAGTGGGCACACATGTGCCCACTCCTGCATTTTTTATGTCTTATTATATACATTATTCCTCTAAATGGCTAATAGCCTTATTGTTTTTACTCCTTTGTTATGTTATAATTTATAGTGTTATATGGCTCTAAAAGCCTACATTTTAATATTTTAGAAAGGAATAATTCAGCTCTTTAAGTTGATTATAAAAAATTATGATAGTAAAAAATCCAAAATTCGAAATATCTGCTGTAAAACCATCTCAATATCCTCAAAACGATATGCCTCAAATTGTTTTAGTTGGGAAATCTAACGTTGGCAAATCTAGCTTTATAAACACAATGTTAAATAGAAAAAAATTAGCAAGAACAAGCTCAGAGCCTGGCAAAACAAGACAAATAAATTTCTACAATGTAGATAATAACTTTTATTTCGTTGATTTACCTGGATATGGATATAGCAAAATGTCTAAACAAGAGCAAGTTAAAGTTGGAAACTTTATTGAAGAATACTTGTCAAAATGTAAAAAAATCTCATTAATAGTTTTTTTAATAGATATTCGTCATTCACCAACAGAAAATGATAGATTAATGTACCAATATATTATAAACACAAACTCACCTTGCCTAATCATCGCAAGTAAGGCTGATAAAATAGCCGTCACAAAGGTTTCTGGAGTTTTAGAAGATTTACAACAAGAATTAAATCCATTAAAAGATTTAACATTCTTGCCTTTTTCAGCAGAAAGAAAAATATACAGTGAAGATGTGTGGAATTATATTGAAAATTATATTTAGATTTTTGGGATAATTATTACGAATTAAGGTTAGTATATTTTATTTATAATACTAATCTTATTTTTATTTGAATAAATCTGAGAAAAAATGCATTTTTTGTTGAATTTTGTCGAATTCCGTGATATAATACAGCAATATTAACTCCTCTTTGAGGAGATTTTGAAAGGGGATTTTTTATGTCATTGAATCTTTGTACTCCTCGTAGGGCCAGAATGGCCTTGTTTGAAGATTCAGCGCATCGGGATGTCGCTTTTGCCACAATTGGGGACAAATACGTTAACGTACTTGTCCAAAAGGTTGAAGGCAACGCAAAGGCACTTCTCGTCTCTTTGACCGGTAGTTTTCACTATGATTCTCTGGTCAAGAAAGCCATTGAGGATATGGGCGGTTCTTGGATGCCTGCCATCGAATAACCAACCTCATGTTGCCAATACGGTAACTTAGCCCCAATGTACTCCCTTCAATCCCCTGCTAGATGCATTTGCATTTTGGCAGGGGATTTTTCAACACCCAAAAGACTAATTTCAATTTTTTAAATAAGGTCAAGCTCGCCTTTTGAGGAGTCCGTTAGGATCTCCTACCAAGAGCACCGTGCCGTAATTTTTATAAATTGAAATTAGTCTTTTTTTAATATTATTTTGTTATTAATTCTATTCTCTTTTCCACATTAGCTTTACCCAAAACATGCATTATTTCATACAAGTCTGGGGTGTTTCTTCTTCTTGTTATTGCAACTCTTAATACAGTGCTAATATCTCCAACATGTCCTGGCCATTTTTCTGGCTCTTTCTTGTATTCTTTAACTTCTCTTGCATATCCTAACTCTTCAGCCATGTCTTTCATCTTTCCAAACCAAGTTTGTTGGTCATCTGCTTCATCATAATATTTTGACATATATAAATTTAAAATCTTCTTTATTTCTTCTTTATCATTTATCTTGTCAAATTCGTATTCATCATTGCTTGCAAAGAATTTATCATCATACATGTATTCTATGCAATGTTTAACATCTGACCATTTTGCAATATCTCTACGAGGTTTAGCTTTGCCACGTTCAATGTTTAGAACTTTAATAGAATATTCTTTGTTGTTCAAAAGTTCTAATAATTCATTGTCGTAAGTCTCAGCCCATTCATGTGCCTCGTTGTAAACCTGCTCAGCTGTATATTTAGATATAACATTTTTTCCTATGTCTAAAAGCTTAACCATATCGAATAAAGCTCCACTAACACTCATTTTTGTTAATTGGAAGTCAAATTCTTTTATCGATTTATCTGGATTTTGTTTTCTCCAAATTTCGAAATTTGAATTTGCAATGTTTAGCAAATACTCCTTTACAGCCTCAACAGGAATACCAATTTCTTTGTAGTAATTTGCTGATGCCTCTGGGTCCTTTCTCTTACTTATCTTTCTCTTATTTCCATTATCATTTTTAAGTATTGTTGCAGTGTGTGCATATTTAGGAGCCTTAAATCCTAACATTTGGAATAATTGAACATGAATTGGAACAGAAGATAACCATTCGTCTCCTCTTATTACATGTGTTGTATGCATTAAGTGATCATCTATTGCATGTGCAAAATGGTAAGTTGGGAGTCCGTCAGCCTTGATTATTACTATGTCTTGGTCATTTTCTGGGAATATAACATTTCCCTTTATAACATCATGAACTTTAATCTTTCTCTCTTCGCTTCCATTTGATCTTAAACGAATTATATAATGCTCACCATTCTTTATTTTTTCTGCTGCTTCTTCAACAGTTAAATTTCTATACTTAGCCCAAACTCCATAATATCCAGGTTTAACACCAGCAGCTTCTTGAGTCTTTCTCATCTCTTCAAGCTCTTCTGCAGTAGCAAAACATGGGTATGCCTTTCCCTGCTCTAGCAAATATTTAGCATAAGCTTGATAAATCTCTTTTCTCATAGATTGTCTATAAGGTCCATATTCTCCATGCCAAGTTGTTTCTGTATCCATTCCCTCATCTGGAAGAACATCGAAATATTTTAAAGAATCAATTATATCTTTAATTCCATTTTCAACTTCTCTTTTTTGGTCTGTATCCTCAACTCTCATAAAGAACACGCCATTAGTTTTATCTGCAATAGTTCTTGCAAGCAAAGCTTGGTATATAGTTCCAATATGAACAGAACCAGTTGGACTAGGTCCAATTCTTACAACCATAGCACCTTCAGGTAAATCTCTCTCAGGATATTTTTCTTCGTAAAACTCTATTGGTTTTGCATCCGGAAAAATTAAATTTGCTAAATCCTTATAATCCATAATCTTACTCCTTTTATTTTTATTAAAAGAAGCTTTCAAGGCTTTTACTTTAAAAGCTTCTTTTCTAATTTTCCTAGTTCACCCTATTAAACTTCCATTATTATTGGTAATATCATTGGGTCTCTCTTTGTTTTTTGGAATATATAGTCTCTTAAATCATCTTTTAATGTTGATTTTATTGTTGACCAATCTGTTATATGTCTTTGTTCAAATCCTGCAACTTCTTGTTTTATCACGTTTTTAACGTCTTCCATTAAGTTTTCAGATTCTCTTACATAAACAAATCCACGTGAAATTACATCTGGTCCAGATACTATTTCACCTGTTGATGAATCCATTGTTAATACTATAACAATTAATCCATCTTGAGATAAATGTTGTCTGTCTCTTAATACAATGTTTCCAACATCTCCAACACCTAATCCGTCTACTAAAACTTTTCCTGATGGTACTGATGTTGTGAATTTTGCTTCGTCTTTATTTAACTCTAATATTCTACCATTGTGTGTTATGAATATGTTTTGTGCAGGTATTCCCAGTTCTTTAGCAGTTTCTGCATGTGCCATTAATTGTCTATACTCACCGTGAACTGGTATGAAGTATTGTGGTCTTGCTAAAGATAATATCAATTTTTGCTCTTCTTGGCAAGCATGTCCAGATACGTGAACATCAGCTAATGCACTGTATACAACTTCTGCACCAATCTTCATTAAATCATCTATAACTTTAGAAACAAGCTTCTCATTTCCTGGTATTGCATTTGCAGAAATTATTACTAAATCATTTGGTGTAATAGTAACCTTTTTATGCTCTCCTGCAGCCATTCTTGTTAAGGCTGACATCGTTTCGCCTTGGCTACCTGTTGTAATTATTACTAATTGCTCATCATTGTAATTACGTATTAAATCGATATCTATGAAAATATCTTCTGGAGCATTTATATAACCTAGAGCTCTTGCGTTTTCAATCATATTTATCATGCTTCTACCACAAACTGCAATTTTTCTGCCATATTTAACAGCTGAATCCACAATTTGTTGAACCCTGTGGACATTTGATGCGAAAGTTGCTACAACAATTCTTTTTTTACAGTTCATAAACAATTTGTCGAAAACTGCTCCAACAGACTTTTCTGACATTGTAAATCCTTTTCTCTCAGAGTTTGTACTATCAGACATAAGTGCCAATATTCCCTTATTTCCAAGTTCTGCAATTCTACCTAAATCCATTGGCTTTCCATCGATTGGAGTATAATCTATTTTAAAATCTCCAGTGTGAAGTATTGTTCCTGCGGTAGTTGTAATTGCAAGCATTACAGAGTCTGGAATGCTATGGCAACTTCTAATAAACTCAACCGAAAATTTTCCTAATTTAATTGTTTGACCAGCATCAACTTCTACAAGCTTTGTAGACCTTAATAAATGATGCTCTTCTAGCTTCCCTTTAATCAATCCACAAGTTAATTTTGTCGCATAAATTGGCATATTAATTTGTTGTAATACATATGGAATTGATCCAATGTGATCCTCGTGTCCGTGAGTAATTACCATTCCTCTAACCTTTTCCTTATTCTTTACCAAATAAGTAACATCAGGAATTACTAAATCTATTCCAAGCATATCATCTGTTGGGAACTCAAGTCCACAATCAACAACTATAATATCATCTTCATACTCGAAAACTGTAATATTTTTTCCAATCTCTTCTATACCACCTAATGGAATTATTTTTATTGATGGCTTCTTAAATCTAAAATCTTCTCTCTTGGTAATTGACCTTTCGCTTCTCTTTGCAATTGCTCTTTCTGGTCTTTTTTGCTATTGCTCTATTCTCTACCTTAACAAGACCTCCTTCATGTCTTCTTGTTTTTACAAGCTTTGTATTCTCATTTTCTTGGCTTGTTATATTTTTTTCTAATATTTCGTTACTTTCTGCAGAAGCATTCTCATTTCTGTTTTCTCTACCTACGTGGTCTTCTACTTCCTTTTGTATTTTCTGCTGTCTCTGTTGTAGTTCTTCTAGTACTATTTCTACTTGTGCCTTCTCTTCTATTGTAATTTCTATGGCGTCCTTCTCTTCTCTTTACGCCAGTATCAGAAACATTGTTTTCAGTTCCAACGTTTCCATCTTTATTTAAATTCTCATCTGTCATTAAAAAAAAAAAATCTCCTTCTTTCATAGTCTTTATATGTTGTTACTCTCATACTTTTAACTTGATCCGTACATAAAATTTCTAAATTTATATATTTTATGGGAATACGAAAAAATACATATATC
>VOFC01006217.1_pt1 | contig 82477 bp, 83 predicted proteins | sample 5384161 | NCBI WGS metagenome assembly VOFC01 (sample SAMN12384722, study PRJNA508395) | human gut metagenome | isolation source: healthy gut B | host: Homo sapiens | reverse complement strand
GCCAGTTCTACATCGTGTTCATCGTCATTATGACGAACGCTGAGCGCCGCATCACCATCCAGTATGCCAAGCGCGTGGTGGGCCGCAAGCAGATGGGCGGGCAGAACAGCTACCTGCCGCTGAAGCTGAACATGAGCGGCGTCATGCCCATCATCTTCGCTTCCGCTCTGGTCTCGATCCCGGGCACGATCGGCAGCTTCCTGCAGGTCGACCAGGCTGCGCATCCGTTCTGGTACGCATTCTTCCGTACCTTCAACTATACGTCGCCGCTTTACGTCGTCATCTACCTGCTGCTGATCCTGGCCTTCAACTACTTCTATGTGGCTATCCAGTACAACCCTGTTGAGATCGCCAACAATCTGCGCCGCAACAACGGCTCGATCCCCGGCTTCCGTCCCGGCAAGCCGACCAGCGATTTCATCACCCGCACGCTGAACAAGATCACCCTCATCGGCGCGATCTTCCTCGCTGTGGTGGCTGTGCTGCCTATCGTTCTGGGCAACCTGACCGGTATGAGCATCCAGCTGGGCGGTACCAGTCTGCTGATCGTGGTCGGTGTGGCACTCGATACCACCCGCAGCCTCGACAGCTTCATGACGATGCGCAGCCACAAGGGCTTCCTCGGCTGATCTGTAAAGAATAAGCACTGATGTAAGAAAGCACTGGAAAGGAGAGCATGCTCGGACTTTTCAGTGCTTTTTTGCTTTGGTGAGCCGTTAGCGGCTCCAAACCGCGGCGGACTCGAAGAAAAAACCATCCTTTAAATAAGGAGAGGAGAAATTTCTATGAATCTGATTCTGTTGGGCGCTCCCGGCGCAGGCAAAGGCACGCAGGCTGAGATCATCTGCGCAAAACTGAACATCCCCGCCATCAGCACCGGCAACATCCTCCGCGCCGCTGTCAAGGACGGCACCGAGATGGGCCTGAAGGCAAAGAGCTTCATGGACGCCGGCGCACTGGTCCCCGATGAGGTCATCATTGGCATCCTGAAGGACCGCCTGTCCGAGGCTGACTGTGCAAACGGCTTCATCCTGGACGGTGTGCCCCGCACCATCGCACAGGCAGAGGCCATCGAGAAGATGGGCATCCGCATCGACAAGGTGCTGGAGCTGTCTGTTGCTGACGATGTCATCGTCAACCGCATGGGCGGCCGCCGCGTCTGCGAAAAGTGCGGCGCAAGCTACCACATCGTCAACAAGAAGAGCAAGGTCGAGGGCGTGTGTGACTGCTGCGGCGGCAAGCTCGTCATCCGTAAGGACGACCAGCCCGCTACCGTGCTCGACCGTCTGAAGGCATATCATGAGCAGACTGAGCCGCTGGTGGACTTCTACCGTCAGCGCGGCAAGCTGGCTGTCATCCCCTTCAACGATTCCATTGAGGCGACCACGGCAGAGATCATGAAGGCTTTGGAGGCATAAAAGTGATTCAGATCAAGAATGCGAAAGAGCTGGACGGTATGCGCAAGGCGAATGCCCTGAGCGCAGCTGCCCTGAAATACGGCGGTGAACATATCGAGGCAGGTATGACCACTTGGGAGCTGGATAAGCTGATCTATGACTTCATCGTGAAGCACGGCGGCATCCCCAACTTCAAGGGTCTGTACGGTTTCCCCGGAACGGCCTGCATCAGTTTGAACGATACCATCATCCATGGTATCCCTTCGCATGACATCGTCATCCGCCCGGGTGACATCGTGAGCATTGATACCGGCGCAAAGGTCGACGGCTTCAACGGCGACAACGCCTGCACCTATGGGGTGGGCAAAATCGACCTCGAAGCCCAGCGCCTGCTGGACGTCACCAAGGCTTCTCTGTATAAGGGCATCGAACAGGCCGTGGCCGGCAACCGCATCGGCGACATCGGCTATGCTGTCCAGAGCTACTGCGAGGACGCAGGCTTCTCCGTGGTCCGCGAGTTCGTGGGCCACGGCACCGGCAGGGAGCTGCACGAAGACCCCGAGGTGCCGAACTACGGCCATCAGGGCCGCGGCCCCCGCCTGGTGCCCGGCATGACCATCGCCATCGAGCCGATGATCTGCCAGTACGACTACAAGATCACTCAGGCCAAGGACGGCTGGACTGTCAAGACCAAGGACGGCGGTCTGGCTGCTCACTTCGAGCATTCCATAGCCATCCTCAAGGACCGCACCGAGATCATGACCCGGAGCTGGGATGACCCCAGCTTTGACCCCGATACCTTCAGCTTCAAGTAAGGCTTGAGACCGAGACCTCCCTTTCCGGGGAGGTCTTTTTTGGTTTTGAAAGACGTTATTTATGCAATTCTGACAAGTTTTGGTGAAAAAGATTCATCTTCACGGTGGAAATGGCAATGCAGAGAGCGGGAAAAGACCGTTTTGAAAAAAGCAAGAATTTTTTATCGGAAATACGGAAAAAACCACTTGCAAAATGGATGCAAAAGGTGTATAATCTATAAATGGCCGTGGCAGCCAGATGCTTTCTCGGTGGACAGGGATTTTCTGCCCACTTTGCGGATTTTGTGCCGCAGGAGAAGAAGTATGTGGCTTTCATCGCCGCCTGTCCGTCCCAACACGACAAACTGAGCAGATCCAATGAGGAGGCAATTAGCTTGTCTAAAGAAGACGTCATCGAAATTGAAGGCATCGTGCGTGAAGCCATGCCCAACGCCATCTTTAAGGTGGAAATGTTGAGCGAGGACAAGAACACCGGGAAGCTCACTCCCAGTGGTCACATCCTCTTAGCGCACATCTCCGGCAAGCTGCGGACCAATTTCATCCGTATCCTGCCCGGGGACAAGGTAACCGTGGAAATGTCGCCCTACGACTTGTCGAAGGGCCGCATCACCTGGCGCTCCAAATAAGCACCAGGGTATCAACCAAAAGGAGGTTCAACATCATGAAGGTCAAGCCTTCCGTGAAACCCATCTGCGAAAAGTGCAAGGTCATCCGCCGCAAAGGCCGCGTGATGGTCATCTGCCAGAACCCCAAGCATAAGCAGCGCCAGGGCTAATTCGGGCGCCTGGGGGTCAAGTGCGTAGAGTCCCGGCGCAGACCCCGACACTGACATGGGATGATTTTTGGAGGAAACTACTATGGCACGTATTGCCGGCGTTGACCTGCCCCGCGAGAAGCGCGTTCAGGTGGGTCTCACCTACGTTTACGGTATCGGTCAGACCACTGCCAACAAGATCCTGGCAGCTACTGGTATCAACCCCGATACCCGCGTCAAGGACCTGACTCTGGAAGAAGAGGCTAAGATCCGTGACTACATCGATCAGGCTAACATCATCGTCGAGGGCGACCTGCGTCGTAATGTCGCTCTGGACATCAAGCGCCTGGTTGAGATCCAGTCCTTCCGTGGCACCCGCCATCGTAAGAACCTGCCCTGCCGTGGCCAGCGTACCAAGACCAATGCACGTACCTGCAAGGGCCCGAAGCGCACGGTCGCTAACAAGAAGAAGTAAGGAGGTTCTGAGAAATGGCAAGTGCAAATAACGCCAAGAAGGGCGCAAACGTCCGCATGAAGCGGAAAGAGCGTAAGAACATTGCAGCCGGTCAGGCTCACATCCAGTCTACGTTCAACAATACTGTCGTCACCATCACCGACCTGCAGGGCAATGCAGTGTCTTGGTGCTCCTCTGGCTCCCTGAACTTCCGCGGCAGCCGCAAGAGCACTCCGTTTGCAGCTCAGTCTGCAGCAGAGACCGCTGCCAAGGTCGCTATCGAGCATGGCATGAAGACCGTTGAGGTCTACGTCAAGGGCCCCGGCGCTGGCCGTGAGTCCGCTATCCGTGCGCTTCAGGCCACCGGTCTGGAAGTCACCCTCATCAAGGACGTGACTCCCATCCCCCACAACGGATGCCGTCCCCCGAAGCGCCGTCGTGTCTGATCGAAGGAGGAAACTGAATTATGGCAAAGAATACGCAGCCTATCGCAAAGCGTTGCAAGGCCCTGGGCATTTCTCCTGCGGTCATGGGCTATGCAAAGAAGAATACTACCCGCAACTCCAATGGCAACATGCGCAAGAAGCAGTCTGAGTACGCTACTCAGCTGAAGGAGAAGCAGAAGGTCAAGTTCATCTACGGCGTTCTGGAGAAGCAGTTCCACAACGCTTACCTGAAGGCTGAGGCTATGCCCGGCAAGACCGGTGAGAACCTGCTCCAGCTCATGGAGCGCCGTCTGGACAACGTCGTGTTCCGTCTGGGCTTTGCTCAGACCCGCCGCGACGCTCGTCAGCTGGTCTCTCACGCTCACTTCACCGTCAACGGCAAGAAGGTCAACATCCCCTCTTACCTCATCAAGGCCGGTGACGTCATCGAGGTCCGTGAGTCCAGCCGCAGCTCTGCGAAGTTCGCTAAGCTGACTGGCCCCGAGGCTCCCGTCGTGGCTCTGCCCTCTTGGCTGGACCGTGAGGCTGGCACCCTGAAGGGCGTCGTCAACAAGCTCCCCGAGCGCAGCGACATCGACTACGAAGTTGCAGAGCACCTCATCGTCGAGCTGTACTCCAAGTAATCCATTAAGAAGGCCTGGCCTTTCATGTGGATGGCCGGTTTTCGCATTCTTTTCTTTGAAAGAATTTAATAATGGGCCGATGGCAACATCGGTTTGACAAGGAGGGCATAGATATGATGGAGATTGAACGTCCCAAAATCGAAACGGCAAGCCTGTCTCCCGACGGCCGCTACGGCAAGTTCGTGGCAGAGCCGCTGGAGCGTGGCTTTGGCATCACACTGGGCAACAGCCTGCGTCGTGTGCTTCTTTCCTCTCTGCCCGGTGTCGCCGTGACCAGCGTCAAGATCGACGGCGTGGTTCACGAGTTCTCCACCATTGAGGGCGTCAAGGAAGACGTTACCGAGATTGTCCTGAACCTGAAGGGTATCGCTGCAAAGCTGTACACCGATGGTCCGAAGACAGTGCGTGTTGAAGCAGTCGGCCCCTGTGAGGTCACTGCGGACAACATCAAACAGGGCGATGATATTGAAATCCTGAACCCTGAGTGGCACATCGCAACCCTGGGCGAGGGCGGCAAGCTCGTCATGGAGCTGACCTTCGATAAGGGTCGCGGCTATGTGCCCGCTGAGCGCAACAAGCAGGCCATCATCGAGAAGAATGACATCAACACTCTTCCCGTTGATAGCATTTACACCCCCGTGCTCAAGGTGAATTATAATGTCGAGAGCACCCGTGTTGGCCAGGCCATCGACTACGACAAGCTGACCATCGAGGTTTGGACGGATGGCACGATCAATGCACAGGAGGCCGTTTCTCTGGCTGCCCGTGTGCTGACCGAGCACCTGAACCTGTTCGTCAACCTGTCCGACGAGGCCGCTGGCGCTGAGATCATGGTGGAGAAGACCAACGACGATAAGGAGAAGGCTCTGGAGATGACCATCGAAGAGCTGGATCTGAGCGTCCGTTCCTTCAACTGCCTCAAGCGCGCCGGCATCAACACGGTGGAGGATCTGGTCAGCAAGAGCGAGGACGAAATGATGAAGGTTCGCAACCTCGGCCGCAAGAGCCTCGAGGAAGTCATGGCGAAGCTGGACTCTCTCGGCTTCAAGCTGAACACAGACGATGAGTAATATTAAAGTTAAGGAGTGAAACGGGATGCCCGGTACCAGAAAGCTCGGTAGAACCAGCGACAGCCGCAACGCGATGCTGCGCGCCATGGTTACCTACCTGTTTGAGAATGGCAAGATCGAGACCACCGTCACTCGCGCCAAGGACGTTCGTTCCATGGCCGAGAAGATGATCACCCTGGGTAAGGCCAGCGACCTGCACACCAAGCGTCAGGTCTACGCCTACATCACCAAGGAAGATGTTGCAAAGAAGCTGTTTGACGAGATCAGCCCCAAGTACGCTGACCGCAACGGCGGCTACACCCGCATCATCAAGATCGGCGCTCGCCGCGGCGACGCTGCTGAGATGGCAGTTCTGGAGCTTGTCTAAGCTTCTCTGACTGAATAAGATCAGTATCAAAAAGCCCTTTCCCGTCCGGGAGAGGGCTCTTTCTGGTTTTCGCCGCTTGGCATCGTCCCCCTTGCGTGATATACTGATACTGTTATGGTATGCAGATTTCCACAGGCAGGAGGGGATATGTTGAAAATCAGAGGATGGCTGCGGGCTGCTGCGCTGTGCGTGGCGCTCTGCCTGCTGCTGACCGGGTGCAGCATCCCCATGCCGGAAGAGACGGTGCAGGTGGAGGAGCTGCTGCGTGCGCCCCGCCTTGCGGGCGATTACGGCGCATTGCAGACCGCCCTGAACGACTGGCTGGGGAGAGCGCCCAGCTGAAATATCCGCTGCAGGGCGACCTGCTTTCCCCCTTTGTGCTGCAGGATTTTGACGGCGACGGCCAGCAGGACGCAGCGGTGTTCTACACCACGGCTCTCACCTCCAATGTATGCGTTGCTTTCTTACGCAAGAACAGCGGGGGTCAGCCTGGCAGGTGAGCCAGACCGTAGAGGGCCTGGCCGATTCGGTGGACAATGTCCGGCTGGCGCAGCTTCAGGCGGGCGGCACGGCCCAGCTGGTGGTGGGTTATACGGCTTCGCAGGAGGATCGTTATCTGGCGGTCTATTCCTACGAGAACGGCGAGGTGTCGGCCATCCTCGAGCAGGCTTATGAGCAGTACCTCGTGGAGGACATCACCGGCGGCGGCAGCGAAGACCTTATCCTGATGTCCACGCTGGAAGACAGCGGCGTCCAGATCGAGCTGCTGACCGTCGATAAGGACGGAAGTTTCAGCAGGTGGCCGTTATGGCACTGTCGGGCGATAAGTTCTCGGGCTGCGCTTCGGTGGCGGCAGGCCTCGGCGCGGACGGAAAGCACTATCTGGTGCTGGACGGCTGGACGGGCATCTCGGGCAATAATCTGGCCTCGGTGCTGCTGCGGTTCGACGATGAGAGCCAGCAGATGGTGCCGGCCTCACAAATCACCAGCGAGGAGCTGTACAATGCCTCGCTGCGCAACGTACCCAACCTCGTGAGCCGGGATTTGGACGGCGACGGCACGGTGGAGATACCCACCCAGCCCGACGAGGCAGGCCTGCTGAACATGAGCCAGAGCCGACGGATGGACTTCATCGTCTGGATGGATTACACTGCCGCTGCGCCGGAGAAGAGCTTCGGCCTTCTGGACGAGGAGACGGGCTGCTATATCGCCCTGCCCATCGAGTGGGAGGGCAACCTGATGCTGACCGACAGCGCGGACGTGGAAGACGCTGTGGAGCTGCGGACGGTAGACGAGAACAAGCTGGTACTTACCCTGCGGCTGGCTTCGTCCAGCGAGAACGCTGTGGGATGGACCCGCCTTGGTGTGGTGGCGTCCCGCCAGATGCAGGCAAAGCTCGGCCCGGATGTGACGATAGAGGACCCGGATTACCGGCTCTCCCGGTCGCTGTATCGGCTGAATTAGCCCTCTCAGGCCGTTTCACGCCAGCTCTCCCAATTAGCCGCTGCAACAGTTGGCCACTGGCGGCGGTCGTCGCCGTTGCTCCAAGCCATTGGCACGGAGTCGAGACTGAATAAAAATGATTTTTCGTAAAATGCCGGGCCTTGCGCATAAGGCAAACCGGATAGAAACGGAGGAACGATAAATGGTCAAGGTTCTGGTAGTAGAGGATGAAGCCAGCATCCGGGAGATGATCGCGCTGAACCTGCGTCTGGCCGGGATGGAGGCTGTGGAGGCGGACAGCGCCGAAGCGGCCCTGCCTCTTCTGGAGCAGCGGCCGGGCTGTGACGCGGCCATCCTGGACGTGATGCTGCCGGGCATGAATGGCTTCTCGCTCTGCGAGACCATCCGCCGCACCGACCAGAAGATCGGCATCATCATCCTGAGTGCCAAGGGACAGGAGCAGGATAAGATTCGCGGCCTGTCCATCGGTGCCGACGACTATATGACCAAGCCCTTCAGCGTCAGTGAGCTGCTGGCCCGTGTGGAGGCGCTCTGCCGCCGCGTAGGCCGTTCGGCCGGCACGGCGGCGGGGGAGCAGGCCCCGGTCTCGCTGGTAAGCGGCAGCTTTGTGCTGGACGAGAACCGCCGCGTCCTGCTCAAGGCGGGCAAGCCCATCGAGCTGACGCAGGTGGAGTTCCAGATCATGGAGCTGTTCTTCCGCAACCCCGGCGTGGCGCTGGTGCGGGAGCGCATCCTGAAAGGGGTCTGGGGTGAGAACTACTTCGGCGACGTCAAGATCGTGGACGTGAACATCCGCCGTCTGCGGATGAAGGTGGAGGATGAACCCAGCCACCCGGCCCATATCCTCACGGTGTGGGGATATGGGTATCGGTGGGAGGAGTAACGGGAGAAAAGGCCATGCGGTATCACTCGGAGATGGCTGCAGGGCAGTCTGCTCATTACGGTACTGCTGGTGCTGCTGGTGGAGGTCATGTTCCTCTACAGCGCCACCCGCAGCTACTACAACGGCGTCCAGCAGACCATGTACCGCCGCTTTTCGTCCATCACCGGCCAGCTCAAGATGTACACCGGCGAAACGGGCCAGAAGACCGCCGCCAGCCGCAGCGTGGCGCTGCGTCGGATGGTGGAGCAGTTCTCCGATAAGGACAAATACGAATTTATGCTGCTGGACAGCTACGGCGGCGTCATCGCCTCGTCCAGCGGCACCGACGCCGAGGGCATCGTCACCCGCACCGACTTTGAGCAGGCGCAGGACGCCGTGGACGGGCAGGGCATCGCCATCTACCGCACCCAAAGCGGAGAGATGGTCATGGCGGCCTGCTGTCTCGTACCCTATGCAGCCGAAGATGTGGCTGCCATGCGTCTCGTCACCAGCCTGACGCTGGTGGGACAGCAGCTCAAGCGGACGGCGGTGGTGGCCCTCATCATGGGCACGGCGGTGCTGGCCTTTACCATCATGTCGGGCCTCTATTTCGTGCGGAGCATCGTGGTGCCGCTGGGGCAGGTGGAGCGCACCGCCGCCGGCATCGCCCGGGGCGAGCTGGACGTCCGTCTGCCCGTCACCGGCGACGAGCGGGACGAGGTGGACCGTCTGCGGGGCACCATCAACCGGATGGCTGAGGGTCTCGAGGAGACAGAGAAGATGAAGAACGAGTTCATCAGCTCCGTCTCCCACGAGCTGCGCACCCCGCTTACCTCTATCCGGGGCTGGGTGGAGACGCTGCGCACACTGGACGACCCCTCCGACGAGAACTACCGCAAGGGCCTCGAGATCATCAACAACGAGACGGCCCGCCTCTACAACATGGTGGAGGAGCTGCTGGATTTCAGCCGCCTGCAGAATGGCCGTCTCAAGATGACCTGCCGCCCCCTCGACCTTGTGGCCGAGCTGACCGATGCGGTGCTTTTCTGCGAGGCCCGCATCCAGCGGGAGGGGCTTATGCTGGTGTACAATGAGCCGGAGGAGATGATCCCGGTCTACGCCGACCCCGATCGACTGCGGCAGGTGTTCATCAACATCATGGACAATGCCATCAAGTATTCTGCCCCCGGCGGGCGCATCACAGTCAAGCTCTGGGCAGGCGAGTACAAAGCCTTTATCGAATTGATCGACCAGGGCCGCGGCATCCCGCCCGAAGACCTCGAGAACGTCAAGACCAAGTTCTACAAGGGCAGCAACTCGGTGCGGGGCAGCGGCATCGGTCTGGCACTGGTGGACTCCATCATGACCGCCCTCGACGGCACGATGGACATCAAGAGCACTCTGGGCCGGGGGTACGGTGGTGACACTGGGGCTGCCGCTCTACAAAAATAAGAAGTTTTTTCTAAGCATTGCACACCGCCTGCCAGCATCTTTCCCTTGCAAAAATAAGATTTTGTTGTCACAAAAATTTTCGGCGCATGTTACGGTAAGATTTTGATATTTATATGATAGAAAAAAGTCAAAAAACGGACAGGAGAAATCCATTTTATGAATCACGAACCCAAGAAGGAATGCTTTAAGACCAGCGTAGGCGGTCAGGCCCTGATGGAGGGCATTATGATGCGCGGCCCGGAGCACATCTGCTGCGCTGTGCGCAAGCCCGACGGCACCATCGAAACGAAGATAGACGACACCCCGAAACACGGCATCTGGGCCAAGATCCCTCTCGTGCGGGGCGCTATCTCGATGATCGAGAGCCTCATTACCGGCTACCGGTACATGATGTACTCCGCACAGGTGAGCATGGGCGACGAGTACGACGCCGAAGAGGAAGAGTCCGCCTTTGAAAAATGGGTGGGCGACCATCTGGGCAAGAAGGCCGAGGACATCCTGATGGCCGGTGCGGCCCTCGTGGGCGGCCTGTTCGCCATCCTGCTGTTCACCGTTCTGCCGACGGTGCTGGTGGGCGGCCTCGGCAAGGTGGTCACCCTGACCCGCTGGCCGAAGGTCATCCTCGAGGCGGTGCTGAAAGTGGCCATCTTCCTCAGTTACATGGTGGCCATCTCCAAAATGAAGGAGATCCACCGCGTTTTCGAGTATCACGGCGCAGAGCACAAGACCATCGCCTGCTACGAGGCCGGCGACGAGCTGACCGTGGAGAATGTCCGCAAGTATACCCGTTTCCACCCCCGCTGCGGCACCAGCTTCCTCATTCTGGTGGTCATCGTCAGTGTCTTCCTCTACAGCGTCCTGCCCTGGAGCAGCACCAGCCTCCGTGTGGTCTTCAAGCTGCTGCTTCTGCCGGTGGTCATGGGCATCAGCTACGAGCTGCTGAAGTGGTGCGGCCGCTCGGATAACCTCGCAACCCGCATCATCCGCCAGCCCGGTCTCTGGGTGCAGCGGCTGACGGTCTTTGAGCCCGACGACAGCATGATCGAGGTGGCCATCGCCGCCGTGACGCCGGTGCTGCCCGAAGACCCGGAGGACGGAAGATGGTGAGCGAAGGGATGCTGCCCCGTGCCGCCGTCCGGGAGGTGGAAGCGCGGCTGACGGCGGCAGGCTGTCCCGACGCGGACTTCGACGCCCGGGAGCTGTTCCGGCTGGCGACAGGCCGGGACGTCCGCCTTTCTGACCGTCCATTGGACGCCGCCGAAGCGGCAAAACTCGAAGAACTGACCGTTCGCCGTGCGGCCCGGGAGCCGCTGCAATACCTCTGTGGAAGCTGGCCTTTCCTCGACTTTGAACTGGCCGTGGGGCCGGGCGTGCTCTGCCCCCGTGCTGATACCGAGGTGGTGGCTGAGACGGCTGCCGAGATGCTGGCGGGCGTGGAAGCGCCCCGGGTGCTGGACCTCTGCGCCGGTACCGGCTGTCTGGGCCTTGGCGTCAAGCGGCTCTGCCCGGCGGCGCAGGTCGTCTGCGTGGAAAAGAGCCCGGAAGCCTACGTCTATCTCGAGAAAAATACCCGTCTGGCCCTGAAAGGCCGGGGCGGCAGCACCGAAAACGTGCTGGATGCCTCGCCTTTTGAAGAGCCGGCCTTCGACTGGGGCATGAAGCCTACCCGCGCCGCAGAGCCGGTGGAGGGCGACCTCTTCACCTACTGGGAGAGCTTGCCCGAGGGTCAGCTCGACCTCATCGTCTCGAATCCGCCCTACCTGACAGCGCAGGAGATGGTCGAATTGCAGCCCGAAGTGGCCAAAGAGCCGGCCATGGCACTGGAAGCCGGGGAAGACGGTCTCGTATTTTATAAGGCCATCGCGGAACACTACCAGAAAGCTCTGCGCCCCGGCGGTGCGCTGGCGCTGGAGATCGGCTGGCAGCAGCGGGAGGCCGTGACCGCCCTGCTGGAAGCAAACGGCTGGGCAGACATTGCCTGCCGGAAGGACTTTGGCGGCAACGACCGCTGTGTAATGGCCCGCAGAGCAAAATAGGCGTGAGAAAATAAAAAATATCTACAACTATCTGTTGTCATATCTGAAATCTGTGATATACTATAGAGGAAAGAATCGGTACCGCACAGCCTGCACCCCGCAGGTAAAGCGATAAAGGAGCAGCACGCTATGGCAAAGAATCAGAACAACAACGTCGCCCCCGCCACCCAGAAGACGGAGCCGGGCGCAAAGAAGGATGCGCTGGCAACTGCGCTGGCCCAAATCGAAAAGCAGTTCGGCAAGGGCGCCATCATGAAGCTGGGCGATAACACCGCCATGCAGGTGGACGCCATCTCTACCGGCAGCCTCGGCCTCGACCTCGCGCTGGGCGTGGGCGGTGTGCCCCGCGGACGTATCATCGAGGTGTTCGGACCGGAATCCAGCGGTAAGACCACGCTGGCCCTCCATATCCTCGCCGAGGCCCAGAAAAAGGGCGGCGAGGTGGCCTTCATCGATGTCGAGCACGCCCTCGACCCGGCCTATGCCTCCGCACTGGGCGTGAACATCGACGAGCTGCTGGTCAGCCAGCCGGATACCGGCGAGCAGGCCATGGAGATCTGCGAGGCGCTGGTGCGCTCCGGTGCCATCGACGCCATCGTCGTGGACTCCGTCGCTGCTATGGTGCCTCGTGCCGAAATCGAGGGCGAGATGGGTGACAGCCACGTCGGCCTGCAGGCCCGTCTGATGAGTCAGGCTATGCGCAAGCTGACCAGCGTCATCGGCAAGACCAACACGGTCTGTGTCTTCATCAACCAGTTGCGCGAGAAGGTGGGCATCGTCTACGGCAACCCCGAAGTTACCACCGGCGGCCGCGCCCTGAAGTATTATTCTTCTGTCCGCATCGACATCCGCCGCGTCGAGGGCCTGAAGGACTCTTCCGGCCAGTTCATCGGCAACCACACCCGCGCCAAGATCGTTAAGAACAAGGTGGCTCCTCCGTTCCGTGAGGCTGAATTTGACATCATGTTCGGTGAGGGCATCTCCAAGATGAGCGAGCTCATCGACGTGGGTGTCAAGCTGGGCATCGTCCAGAAGAGCGGCGCATGGTTCAACTACGGCGACATCCGTCTGGGTCAGGGCCGTGACAACGCCAAGCAGTTCCTCAAGGACAACCCCGAGATCGCCAACGACATCGAGGGCCAGATCCGCGCCAACGCGGACAAGCTCTACGCCACCCGCCGCCCGGCGGGCAAAGCTGCTGCCGCTGCGGCAGAGAAGGAAGAGGGCGGCGAGACCGCTTCTGCTTCCAAGGAGCCTGTCGTCAAGGCCCCGGCCCGTAGCAGCGAGAGCGAGCTGGACATCATGGTGGAGGACTAAATGGCCTTTTCGAGAAGAGGCCGTCTGCTGGCCGAAGAAGAAAAGTCCACCGACGCCGCCAAGGCCCGTGCCCGGGCCATGGAGCTTCTGGCCGGGCAGGAGCTTTCCTCCGGGCAGCTCTATGAGCGCCTGGGGCGGAAGTTTACCCAGCCCACCGCCGCCGCTGTGGTGGCGGAGATGGTGGAGCGGCAGTATGTGGACGACGAGCGCTACGCCCGGACCCGGGCGCACGGCCTGCTGGCCGCCCGCAAGAGCCGCCGCGCCGCCGCGCAGGACCTGCGGCAGAAGGGGCTGGACGCCCAGCAGATCTCTGCTGCGCTGGAAGAGATCTATGCCCCGGATGAAGCGGGCGAAGACCCGGAGCTGGAAGCTGCTGCCGCCCTCGTGGAGGGACGGTATCGCAGCAAGCTGGCCGCAGGGCGGAAAGACCTTGTTGTGGCTGCGCTGGCCCGGCGGAGGGGTTTGCATATCCGGTTATTAAAAAGCGATTCGGCGAGTGGAAGAGGACGGTTAGTTCTCTTTTGCGCGCCAAAAGAAAACCAAGAAAAGCCAGATTTTAAGTTTCTGCTTATGGCGAAAAGTCATTTAAAATTATATCGTTAAATTGACCCTCAAGAGAGAAAGAGAGTATTATCCGAATGAAAATTGCGTGTATTTCCCTTGGATGCCCGAAAGAATCAGGTCGATCTGGACGTCATGGTCCACATCCTGTTGTCTGCGGGCCACGAGACGGTGGCCGACCTCGGCGATGCGGACGTCATCCTCGTCAACACCTGCGGCTTCATCGAGAGCGCCAAGACTGAGGCCATTGAAAATATCCTCGAGGCCTGCTCCTACAAGCAGGCGAACCCGAACCTGAAGGTGGTCGTCACCGGCTGTCTGGCCGAGCGCTACCGCAGCCAGATCGAGGAAGAGATCCCCGAGGTGGACGCCGTGGTCGGCTGTGCCTCCAACAAGGCCATCGACTCCATCGTGGCCCGTCTGTTCAACGGCGAAGAACATCTGGAGAGCTACGGCCTCAAGAAGGACTTTCCTCTGGGCGGCAAGCGCGTCATCGGTACGCCTGCCCACTATGCGTACTTAAAAATCGCCGAGGGCTGCAATAACCGCTGCCACTACTGCGCCATCCCCGGCATCCGCGGCCCGCTGCGCAGCCGCGAGATGGCCGACTGTGTGGCCGAGGCCCGCTGGCTGGCCGGTGAGGGTGTCAAGGAGCTTATCATCGTGGCACAGGACCCCACCGCCTACGGCGAGGACTGGGGCAAGCCGGGCAGCATCTGTGAGCTGCTGGACAAGCTGAACAAGATCCACGGCATCCAGTGGATCCGCATCATGTACGCTTACCCGGAGCGCATCACCGACGACTTCATCGCCGCCATGAAGCGGAACGAGAAGGTCCTGCCTTATCTCGATCTGCCCATCCAGCACTGCAACGACACGATCCTGAAAAACATGAACCGCCGCTCCAACCGCGCCGAGCTGCTGGACGTCATCGGCAAGCTGCGCCGTGAGATCCCGAACATCACCCTCCGCACTACCCTCATCGCGGGCTTCCCGGGTGAGACGGAAGAGCAGTTCGAGGACCTGTGCAGCTTCGTGAAAGAGGTGCAGTTCGACCGTCTGGGCTGCTTTGCCTACTCTGCTGAGGAGAACACCGTCGCCGCCAAGATGGACGGCCAGATCGAGCAGGAGGTCAAGGACAGGCGCGCCGAGCTGGTGATGCAGATCCAGACCGGCATCATGGCCCAGAAGCAGGCCGCAAAGGTGGGCCAGACTGTCCGCGTCCTCTGCGACGGCGTGGACGACGAGAGCGGCCTCTACCTCTGCCGCACCGCTCCGCCGACGCCCCCGAGGTGGACGGCAACGTCTGCGTGTCCAGCGAAGAGCCGCTCTACCCCGGCGAGTTCTATGATGTGCTGGTGGACGACAGCGACCTTTACGATTTGTATGGTACTGTTGTAAAATAACAGATTGGAGGTTAATTTTGTATGAATCTGCCCAATAAACTCACTCTGACCCGCATCCTGCTGGTGCCGGTGTTCATGATCTTCGTCTCGCTCGGTCAGTATATCACGCCGAGCTACAACCCGCGGTATTACCTCATCGCCGGCCTCATCTTCGCCGTGGCCAGCTTCACCGACTTCCTCGACGGCCATCTGGCCCGCAAGTGGAACATGGTCACCGACTTCGGCAAGTTTGCCGACCCGCTGGCCGACAAGCTGCTGACCACAGTGGCCTTCATCTACATGATGCGGGACGGCGTATGCAGCCCCGTGGTGCTCTGCATCATTCTGGCCCGCGAGTTTGCTGTCTCCGGACTCCGCATGGTGGCCGCCGGTGCCAAGGATGGCCGGGTCATCGCCGCCAATATGTGGGGCAAGGTGAAGACCGTGCTGCAGATGCTGACCATCCTCTTCTACTACTTCACGGTCTCCCTGACCGGAAACGTGCTGGGCCAGCAGTGTGCAGACATCGCCTCCGTGCTGTGCTGGGTCGTGGCCGCTGTGACCGCGATCTCCGGCATCAAGTATCTGTGGGACAACCGCAGCTTCATCAATACGGCAAAATAAGCGCCTCACCGGGTGTAAAAAAGAAACGAGCGGAAAAACCGCTCGTTTCTTTGATATTCCAGCAAAAAATTACAGATAGGAGAGTGAAACGGTGCTGAAAAACATCCTGACAGTCCTGCGGAAGCTGGCCTCGGCGGCAATGAACTTCCTGATCGTGTACTTCGAGACCATCGCCGTTCCCATGAGCTGGGCCATGGGCGGGACCATCATGTTCACGATGTACACCGAGCTGTCCAACATCTTCAACGGCGCGGTCTGCCTGCTGGTGGGGGTCTGTGGCAGCTGGGCTGCATCTTCACCGGGCGGGAGCTGCCCCTCTGGCTCAAGCGGCTCAAGTTCATCTCCACCAGCTGCCTCGCCATGACCTTTTTAACGGTGGTCATCATCCTCGCCCCCATGTACGAGGACGGCAACGGCTGGTACATCATGCTTTTCACGGGCTCGATGCTCTACCACCATTTCCTCAACCCGGTGCTGGCGATTCTGTCGCTGGTGCTCTTCGAGCGTCTGCCCCGCCTGTCGCTGGGACAGGTCTGGTGGGCGCTGGTCCCGACCGTCCTATACGGTCTGTATGATCTGCACGGGAATATTACAGGGGCCATTGACGGCCCCTACCCCTTTATGCGGGTATACGACCAGACCATTCAGGAGACGCTGATGTGGTTTGCCATCATCCTCGTCACAAACCTGCTGTACGCCTTTCTGCTCTGGTGGCTGGGCGGCAACGGGAGAAAAAGCAAGGTGGGTCTGGAATTCAGGACATAAGAAAAAGGACTGCTGCGGATGCATCAGTCCTTTTTATATACAGTCTTACAGCAGCGGGATGCCTGCCTTCTCGCAGGCTTCGCGGGTGGCGTTGTCCCAGACGCTTGCCTGCACCTCACCGATGTGGGCGCTGCCCAGCAGCAGCATGCACAGACGGCTCTGGCCGATGCCGCCGCCGATGGTGTAGGGCAGCTCGCCGTTCAGCACAGCCTTGTGGAAGGGCAGCTCGCGGCGGTCGTCGCAGCCGGCGGCGGTGAGCTGGCGGTCCATGCTCTCGGGGCTGACGCGGATGCCCATGCTGCTCAGCTCATAGCTGCACTGCAGCGGCTCGTTCCAGAACAGCAGGTCGCCGTTCAGATCCCAGTCGTCGTAGTCGGGGGCGCGGCCGTCGTGGGGTTTACCGCTTTTGAGGGGAGCGCCGATCTTCATCAGGAAGGTGGTGCCGTTCTCCTTGACAAAGGCGTTCTCCCGCTCCTTTGGGGTCAGGTCGGGGTACTTATCCTCCAGCTCCTGTGCGGTGATGAAGGTGACGTTGGGGGTGTGGAGCGGCAGATCCTGCAGCTGGGGGAACATGGCGTGGAGGTTCATCTCGGTGGCGCAGACCGCCGACACGATGGAGCGCACGACGTTCTTCAGGTACGTCTCGTTCCGGTCTTCCTCACGGATGACCTTCTCCCAGTCCCACTGGTCCACATAGATGGAGTGGAGGTTGTCCATGTCCTCGTCGCGGCGGATGGCGTTCATGTCGCAGTAGAGGCCTTTGCCGACCCGGAAGCCGTAGTCCTTCAGGGCTTTGCGCTTCCACTTGGCCAGCGACTGGACCACCTGCACTTCGATGCCGCTGTCCTTGGTGTCGAAGGTGACTTTCCGCTCGACGCCGTTCAGGTCGTCGTTCAGGCCGGTGGAGGCCTCGACGAAGAGCGGTGCCGACACGCGGTAGAGATTCAGCGTGGCGCACAGGGTGTCAGCGAACAGCCGTTTCACGGTGCCGATGGCGCGCTGGGTGTCGTACAGGTTCAGTGCGGGCGTGTAGTTTTCCGGAATGATGATCTTGCTCATAGCAGATTACCCCTCTCTTGCTGCCCCGCACCGCCGAATCGCCGCGCCGAGGGCAGCTTCCCTTTATTAGAATAAATTATGGCACAAGTTGAGGGAGATGTAAAGGGGAAAGCGCTGATTTAGCGATGGAGTCAAGGCTTTTTGCGCAGAATAAACCTCGGCCCTTCCTTGCCCACAGTCCCGGTCGGAACAAAGCCCACCCGGTGCAGAACCGCCTGCGAGGCAGCATGATCGGGGGTGGTCTCGGCCTCGATGGCGGTGACGCCGGGCTGTTCGAAGGCCCAGCGGCAGGCGGCGCGGACGGCCTCGGTGGCATAGCCCTGATGCTCGTACTCCGGCAGGAGGCCGTAGCCGATCTTCGGGATGGCCATTTTCGGGCAGGCCCTTGAAGCAGAGGTCGCCCACCCAGTCGCCGGAATCGTTCTGGTAAAGCCCCCATGCGGTGTACCAGACCCACTGCTCGGGGTGGGCGAGGGAAAGGTCCAGCATATCGGTGTAGGGCTGGATGAGTTCCGGGTCGGTGGTGCGGGCCAGAAGAGCACGCATCCCGTCCGGCCGCAGGGGGATGAGAAAAAGGCGTTCGGTGAGGAGCTGCATGAAAAAAAACCTCCGGTCTGCATTTTTGCCCAGTGTAGCACAAGCCGGGAGAGGGAGTCAAACGCTTGACTTACGCCCCGGCGGCTATTATAATAAAACTGTAAAAGGATAAATGCGTTTATCCGGGCAGAGTAGCGCCGCATCGTCTGGGCAGAGAGAACGGGCCGTTGGCTGGAAGCCTGTTTGCAGACCGTTGCGTGAAGTGCGCCCGGGCAGCACGCTGCGGGAAATGGAGTATCGCAGTGCGGATAGCCGCCGTTACCGGCCCTGAGCGACAAACCGGAGTGGAACCGCGATTTTGAGAAAAGACCGCCTTCGATGCTGTGCTTTTGGCATGGCGTTGGAGGCGTTTTGCTATCTTGGGCAGGCTCGCAGGAGTTGGCCCTCTTTGCCAGGGGCTCCCCTCGACAGGGGAGCTGTCGAGCGAAAGCGAGACTGAGAGGTTTATGATCACGGCTTCGGTCTGTCCCACAAAAAGGAGTATTCAACTATGCAGATCTTCAACACCCTGACCCGCCAGAAGGAAGAGTTCGTGCCGCAGGTGCCCGGCGAGTACCGCATCTACGTCTGCGGCCCCACCGTCTACAACTATATCCACATCGGCAATGCCCGCCCGCTCATCGTCTTCGATACCCTGCGCCGTTACCTCGAGTACCGTGGCAACAAGGTCATCTACGTCTCCAACATCACCGACATTGACGATAAGCTCATCAAAAAGGGACAGGAAGAGGGCACCTCCATGAAGGAGGTTGCCCAGCGCTTCGAGGCCGAGTACCTGAAGGATGCCGCCGGTCTGAACTGCAAAAAGCCCACCGTCCAGCCCCGCGCTACCGAGCACATCCAGCAGATCCTCGACATCGTGAAAGACCTCATCGAGAGCGGCCACGCCTACGTTGCAAAGAACGGCGACGTCTATTTCCGGGTCAAGAGCGACCCCGAGTACGGCAAGCTGAGCCACCTCAAGCTGGACGACCTCGAGAGCGGCAACCGCGAGCTGCGCAGCCAGATGGAGGATGACCTGAAGGAAGATCCCGCCGACTTCGCCGTCTGGAAGGCCGCAAAGCCCGGCGAACCCGCATGGGAGAGCCCCTACGGCATGGGCCGCCCGGGCTGGCACATCGAGTGCAGCGCCATGAGCCGCACCCATCTGGGCAAGACCATTGACCTCCACTGCGGCGGTCAGGACCTCATCTTCCCCCACCACGAGAATGAGATCGCCCAGAGCGAGTGCGCCAACGGCTGCACTTTCGCCCGCTACTGGATGCACAACGGCTTCATCAACGTGGACAATCAGAAGATGTCCAAGAGCCTGCACAACTTCTTCACCGTCCGCGATGTGGCCAACCTCTACGGCTACGAGCCGATCCGCTACTTCATGCTGACCGCCGGCTACCGGATGCCGCTGAACTACACGGTAGACCTTATCGAGAGCTGCAAGAACAGTCTGGAGCGCCTGTATACCTGCCGCGAGAATCTGGACTTTGCCCTGAGCAAGGCCGAGTTCGGCACCGACGAGACCCTGAAGGAGAAGGCTGAGGAAGCAAAGAAGAAATTCTGCACCGCCATGGACGACGACCTGAACACCCCCGATGCACTGGCCGCAGTCTTCGACCTCGTGAAGGACATCAACACCCTGTCCGCCGCTTCCAGTAAGGCCGCTCTCGAAGCCGGCGCTGCCGCCTTCGACGAGATCACCGGCGTGCTGGGCCTGATGTACAACCGCAAGAAGGACGAAGTTCCCGCCGAGGTGACTGAACTGGTGGAGCAGCGCGCCGCCGCCAAGAAGGCAAAGGACTGGGCCGCCGCCGACGCCATCCGCGCCAAGCTGACCGAGATGGGCTGGGCCGTCAAGGATACCGCACAGGGTCCCCAGCTGAGCAAGCTGTAAGCTGAATAACCAATGCAGGGCAGACCTGCGCTTTGCCAAAAGCTGGAAGCTTTGGGCGGCGCGGGCCTGCCCTGCTTTTTTGTTGGGAAAAAGGAAAACGCAAAAATCGACAAAATCCGAAAAGAGTTGTTGTGATATTGCTGATTTTGCCAGAACATGTTTACATCTCTGGCCGCGTGGTGGTATGATAAAAATATCTTTGGAAATAAACAAATCTTCATAATGGGGAGAAAGTTCATGGTGAAACGAATCGGAATGCGCCGTCTGGCCGCGTTTGCAGCGGCTGCAGCTCTGGTGCTGGGCCTCGTGGGCTGCGGGGGCGCTCAGAGCACTGCACAGGGGTAACACCGAGCCGGTGAATCTGAGCGTCTGGACATATTACAACGGCGACCAACTGGAGAGCTTCAATAAGCTGGTGGATACCTTCAACAATACCGTCGGCAAGGAAAAGAACATTACCGTGGAAAGCTACAGCCAGGGCAGCGTCAACGACCTCGAGACGCAGGTGATGGCTGCGGCACAGGGCAAGGTGGGCGCTTCTGCCATGCCCAACATCTTTATGGCCTATGCAGACACCGCCTATGCCATGGACCAGATGGGCGAGCTGGTTGACCTTGCGCCCTATTTCACCGACGAGGAGCGGGCGGCCTACATGGGGAGCTACCTGACCGAGGGCGACTTCAACGACGACGGCAGCATCAAAATATTCCCGGTGGCAAAGTCCACGGAGCTTCTGTTCCTGAATAATACCGACTGGAAGCTCTTCGCTGCCGCCACCGGCGCACGGTATTCCGACCTTGAGACGGTGGAGGGTCTGGTCAAGACCGCCGAAGCCTATTACAACTGGACGGACGCCCAGACCGAAACGCCCGACGACGGCAAGGCCCTGTTTGGCCGCGACGCGATAGCGAACTATATGCTCATCGGTGCAAAGGAGCTGGGCGATACCATCTTTTGATGTCAAGGACGGCAAGATGACCATGGGCCTGAGCGAGGACGTGGCTCGCAAGCTGTGGGACAACTACTATGTGCCCCTACGTTAAGGGCTGGGTTTCCGCCAGCGGCCACTTCCGCAGCGACGATATTAAAATCGGCAGCATTCTGGCCTACATCGGCTCCAACTCCAGCGCGACCTACTTCCCGACGCAGGTGATGCTGAGCGACACCGAGAGCCACGACATCGAGCTGAAAGTCCTGCCCACGCCGCACTTTGAGGGCTGTGAGAAAGTCTCTGTCCAGCAGGGTGCCGGTATGGCCGTGGCAAAGACCACCGATGCCGAGGTGGAAGCCAGTGTGGTTTTCCTCAAGTGGTTCACCCAACCGGAAAACAACATCGCATTTGCAGTGGGTTCCGGCTATCTGCCCGTGACCCATGCCGCCAACGATATGGATGCTATCCACAGCAGCGGCCTCGCCCTGACCGAAAACATGGAGAATGGTCCTGATGCAGGCCGTGGAGGCTGTGAATACCAATGAAATGTACACGACCAAAGCCTTTGAGGGCGGCACCGACGCCCGCAGCAAGCTGGGCTACAGCATGATCGACCTTGCCACGGCAGACCGCGCCACGGTGGAAGAGCGTCTCGCAGCAGGCGAGAGTGCGGAAGAGGCCGAGGCGGAATTCCTGACGGATGAGTATTTTGAGGCATGGTACCAGAGCCTCTGTGACGCACTGAGCCAGTACGAGGGCTGAGGCATCTTACAAAACGAGCGGAAGGAGGGGGAAAGCATGAAACTGCTGATGCGGGATGAAGCGAAGGGAAGAGAGCATACGATTTTCGTTACGATCTTCTCGGCGCTGATGGTCATGCTGGCCATCGTGGTCATGCTGATGGCTTCGGCCACTGCGGTCAGCGGCGTTACCCTCCAACTGGATAAGAACGCGGTGGACATCCTGGACAAGCAGGTGGAAAACCGTGCAGGCTACATTCAGGACCAGCTCCAGCAGGCACAGGAACTGACGGATCTTTCGACCTACATCAATGAGACCGCCCAGCAGATGCTGGACGACGAAACGCTTTCCCTCAAGACGCTGGATTCCAGCAGCAGCGACAGCCTGCCGCTGCTGCAGGCTGCAGCCCCCAGGATGCTTGAGACGCTGCGCTCCAAGCGCATTTCGGGCATCTTCCTCATCCTGAATACCCACGACTTCACGGACCGCACCTCCGGAGACCGCCTGCCCTGCGTTTACCTGCGCGACCTCGACCCGGATGCAGTCCCCTCTGTGGTAAACTCGGATATTTTGCGAGTGCGCTCCGTCGGAGCTGGTGCAGACCTTTGACATCACTACGGATAAGGCGTGGTCGCCTGCACTGCAGTATCTGGACGGAGAGCAGGATGTGTTTTATGTCCGTCCCTTCCAGACTGCCTACGAAGACGACGAGCGTATGGGGGCGGCAAACTATGGCCGCTGGACGACTCTGCCGTATAAGCTGCTGGGCGACGACCACGAGGCCATCGCCTACGCGCAGCCCCTTATCCTGGACGACGGCACAGTCTACGGCGTTATGGGCGTCGAGCTTCTGGAAAGCTACATGGACACCAAACTCCCGTGGGACGAACTGCAGAACGACCATCACGGCAGCTATCTGCTGGCCTCCACCACCTCCGACCTGCGGGGTGAGGTGCTGGCTCTTCATGTCACCTCCAACACCGGCGAGCAGAGCGTACCGCTGCGGAATGCGAAATGGGAACTGACGCTCCAGCGCAGCAACAACTGCTGGTATTACATGATGGACGGTAAGCCGCAGATCGCCAGCATCCGCCAGATCAGCCTCTACAACCGCAACGCTCCCTTCTCGGGCGAACGGTGGCTGCTTATCGGCGTGGTGGGAAGGAACGACCTCTTCCGCTTCTCCCAGTCGGTGACGAAGCTGCTGGGCCTTGCCGTACTGCTGACACTGGGCATCGGTCTGGCCTGCGCATTCTTCGTCAGCATCGGTCTGGCCCAGCCGGTCGCTCAGCTCTCGAAGGAGCTGGCGGATGCACAGGAGCGGCATCAGGCCGTCCCGGAATTTTCCCGCACCGGCATCCGGGAGCTGGACCAGCTGGCGGAAGCCATCGTGACCCTGAGCACCGACAACTACAAGGCGGCGGTGGCCGAGCGCAGCCGCATCGAGCACGAGCGCGATTACGACGCCCTTACCGGGTTGTACAGTCGTCAGGCCTTCTTCCGGGTCTGCGGCGAGCTGTTCGAGAAGCCCAATGCTCTCCGTCACGCGGCCCTGATGATGACCGACCTCGATAACCTCAAGACCATCAATGATACCTACGGCCACGATTGGGGCGACATCTATCTGCGCAAGACGGCCCACAGCTTACAGCAGGGCGTGCCCAGCGGCACCGTGGTGGCGCGGCTCTCCGGCGATGAGTTCCTGCTGCTGTTCTACGGCTATGAGACGCGGGAGGCCCTGCGGGCGGACATCAAAAAGCTGGAAGAGAACTTTGCCCAGAGCAGTGCTACTCTGCCGGACGGCAAGAGACTGTGCATCCGGATGTCCGGCGGCGTGGCATGGTATCCGGAGGATGCACTGGACCTCGAAACCCTCAAGAATATGCGGACTTTGCAATGTATGAAGTCAAGCACTCCACCAAGGGCGAGGTACGGGAGTTCGACATGGAGCGCTACCGCGCCGGTGTCTATGCGATGGAGCAGCGCAGCGACTTTGAAAAGCTCATCCGGGAGCGGCGGGTGGACTACCACTTCCAGCCCATCGTCTCGGCTCACGACGGCCATGTGGTGGCCTACGAGGCCCTGATGCGGCCTCAGCTGCCGACCCTGCGTTCGCCGCTCACGGTAATGCAGCTGGCCAGCGAAATGGGGCGGCTGTATGACATCGAGAAGCTGACTTTCTTCCGGGCCTGCGAGTGCTACGAGGAGCTGGAGGCTGCCGGTAAACTGGACGCCGACGCTCTCATCTTCGTCAACAGCATCGCCAGCGTCAGCCTGAGCAATGAGGACTGGGCGAGCTACTGCCGTGAGGCCCACAGTGCCATCCTTCCGAAGCTGGTGGTGGAGATCACCGAGGAGGAGGAGATGAACGAGCGAGAGCTGGAACGGAAGCGGAATGTCCCCGGTTCGCCCGCCGTCTTTGCGCTGGACGACTACGGCAGCGGCTACAGCAACGGCAGCAGCCTGCTGACCATCGCGCCCAAGTATGTCAAGGTGGACATCGCCATCATCCGGGGCATTGATGCCGACGCCGACAAACAGCAGTTCCTCAAGGCCCTCATTGATTACGCCCACCCGCGCGGTGTGCAGGTGCTGGCTGAGGGCGTGGAAACGCTGTCGGAGCTGCGCAAGGTGCTCGAGATGGGTGTAGACCTGCTGCAGGGCTACTGTCTGGCCCCCCGGCGGCAGAGCCGGGGGCCATCGACGAAAAGGCCGCCGAGGTCATCGCCGAGGTGGAGCGCCAGAAGGCCGAGCGGGAAGAAGCCGGGCCTTAAAAAAAAAAATCGCCCTCTGTATTGGCATTGTGCCGGTACAGAGGGCGATTTTTTGTCTATCTTTACTGAATGAAGCCGACGAAGAGGGGGCAGAGCACGGCGGTGAGGACACCGGCCACGGCGATGGACAGGCCGCTCATGGCACCTTCGACCTCACCCATCTGCAGAGCCTTGCTAGTGCCCACGGCATGGGCCGAGGTGCCGATGCCGATGCCCTTGGCGATGGGGTCAGTGATGTGGAAGGCTTTGCAGATCACCTCGGCCAGCAGGTTGCCCGCGATGCCGGTGAGGATGACGATGGCACCCGTCAGGGCTGCGATGCCGCCCAGCTCAGCGGCGACGTCCATGCTGATGGCCGTGGTGACGGACTTCGGCAGGAGGGTGGCGTACTGCTCCCGGGTGAGGCCCAGCGCGAGGGCCAGAGCCAAAGCGCTGCCAAGGCTGACCAGCGTGCCCACCGAGATGCCCGCGATGATGGCGGCGGCATTCTCCTTCAGCAGATCCCACTTTTCATACAGCGGGATGGCGAGGCTGATGGTGGCCGGCAGCAGCAGGTAATTCACCGGCGCGGCGCTGACCTTGTAGTCGGCGTAGGGGATGTTCAGCACGCTCAGCAGGATGATGACGAAGATGCTGCCCAGCAGCAGCGGATTGAAGATGGCCTTGCCGGTGGTCTTGTTGATGAGGGTGCCCAGCGCGAAGGCGGCCAGCGTCAGCAGCACGCCCCACGCGGCGGAACCGGAGAGGAAGCCCTGTAAAAGTTCAGTCATGTTCGGCCTCCTTCTTTAGCAGCGCGGCGGCTGGTGAGGGCCTGGGTGGTGCGGCCTGCACTCACAAGGACCAGCACCGTCACCGGGATGATGGCGATGACGATGGGCAGCAGCATCTCGCCCATCTCCGCCCACAGCTCCATGACGCCCGCAGCGGCGGGCACAAACAGCAGCGGGAAGATGCCGGTGAGGAACAGCCCCACCTCCTTGACCTGCTCGAGCTTCACGATGCCGAAGCGGAGCGCGGCCAGCAACAAGACCGTAGACGCTGGCCGGGACGGGGAGGGGCAGCAGGGCGTGACAGATCTCGCCCAAAAACAGAACGCGAGGATGCGCGTGAATTGAAACAGATAGTTCGTAAGGATGCCTCCTTTGGCTTGAAAGAAACGGAGCGCGGCCAGAAGCAGCAGCAGGCCGTAGATGCTGGCCGGGAGGGGGAGCGGGAGCACTGCGTGGCAGATCTCGCCCAAAAACAGAACGCCAGAATACGCGAAAATTGAAACAGATAGTTCGTAAGGATGCCTCCTTTGGCTCGGCTGAACGGGTTCGAGTACGAACTGTATGGTGGACGGTACAGGACTCGAACCTGTGACCTCCTGCACGTCAAGCAGATGCTCTACCAGCTGAGCTAACCGTCCATATTCTGTTTTGCTGTAGTCAGCTCAATTATGATAGCATAGGATGGAATAAAAATCAAGCCCTTTTTGCTTCAAAAAATCTTTTTTGCAAAAAATCTTTCCAGGGGCTGGCCGGGACGCCTCTGGCCGGAGGGGCGGGAAAGCGGGCGAAGGCTGGGAGTTAAAAGGTTATCGTTGCCCCTTTTTTACAGGTGTGCTATAATAAGATGATTACAATAGGAAAGGTATCGCAGAATGAGAGTATTGGGCATCGACCCGGGCTACGCGATCGTGGGCTGGGGCGTGGTGGACTATGCGGGAAACCGCTTTGCACCGGTGGATTTCGGCGCGGTGTGCACGGACGCCGGTGTGCCGTTCGAGCGGCGGCTGGATGAGGTGTATGCAGGCGTCCGGGACGTCATCGAGCGGACGCAGCCGGAGGTGCTGGCGATCGAAAAGCTGTTCTACCAGCACAACCAGACCACCGTCATCGGCGTGGCCGAGGCGCGCGGCGTCATTCTGCTGGCGGCGGCGCAGGCGGGCCTGCCTATCTACGAGTACACCCCGATGCAGGTCAAGCAGGCCGTCACCGGCTACGGCAAGGCCGTGAAAAAGCAGGTGCAGGAGATGACCCGCATTCTGCTGCATCTGCCCGCCATCCCGAAGCCCGACGACACCGCCGACGCGCTGGCGATGGCCATTACCTTCTGCCACACCAACGGCAGCCAGCTCAACCGCTTTGTGCTGCCCTTGACGGCGTGTGCCGGGGCCGATTTGAGGTTGTTACTTATGATATACAGCTTAACCGGAAAAATCATCAAAAAGACCCTGAACGCTGTGGTCATCTGCTGCGGCGGCGTGGGGTACTACGCCCAGTGCCCGGCCAGCGTGGCCGGTGCGCTGCCCGGCGTGGGGAACGAAGCCACCGTCTACACCGTGATGAACGTCACCGAGAACGACGTCAGCCTCTACGGCTTTGCCAGCGAGGAGCAGCAGGCCTGTTTCGAGCTGCTCACCTCGGTGTCGGGCGTGGGCGCGAAGGTGGGGCTTGCCATCCTGAGCGTCATGGAGCCCGACCGAGTGGCGCTGGCCATCTCGGCGGGCGACCACAAAGCCTTCAAGGCCGCGTCCGGCGTCGGCCCCAAGCTGGCCCAGCGCATCGTGCTGGAACTGAAAGATAAGGTCGCCAAAGGCTTTGCCGCCGGCATCGACCTGGAAAACGTGGCGGGCGCTGCTTCGGACACCGCCGCCGCACAGGGAGCGGGGCAGGCCATCGCCGCGCTGGTGTCGCTGGGCTACAGCCAGAGCGAGGCCGCACTGGCCGTCTCCAAGATCGACGGCACGCTCCCGGTGGAAGAGATCATCAAGCTGGCGCTGCGCAGCATGGCGGGCAGGAGGTAAACGATGCAGGACGAAACCGCGCTCTACGGCGCAAAAATGATGCAGCCCGGGATGACGGTGGCGGACAGCGAGGAAAACAACCTCCGCCCCCAGCACCTCGAGGACTACATCGGACAGGAAAAGGTCAAGCAGAACCTGAAAATCTATCTCGAAGCGGCCAAGCGCCGGGGCGAGCCGATGGACCACATCCTGCTCTACGGCCCGCCGGGTCTGGGCAAGACGACGCTGGCGGGCATCATCGCCAACGAGATGGGCGTGCAGATCCGCATTACCTCCGGCCCGGCCATCGAAAAGCCCGGCGATCTTGCCGCTCTGCTGACCAATTTGCAGGAGGGCGATATCCTGTTCATTGATGAGATCCATCGCCTTTCCCGCCAGGTGGAAGAGGTGCTTTACCCGGCACTGGAAGACTATGCGCTGGATATTATGATAGGCAAAGGCCCCAGCGCCCAGAGCATCCGTATCAATCTGCCCCGGTTCACGCTGGTGGGTGCGACCACCCGTGCGGGCCAGATTACCGGCCCTCTGCGCGACCGCTTCGGCGTGCTGCTCAAGCTGGAGCTCTACAGCCCCGACGAGCTGAGCAATATCATCATCCGCTCGGCGGGAATCCTCGACCAGCCCATCACCCCCGAGGGCGCTTATGAGCTGGCCAAGTGCAGCCGCGGCACACCCCGTGTGGCGAATCGCTTCCTCAAGCGTGTGCGCGACTTTGCCACGGTGCTGGGCGACGGCGTCATCGATCGGGACGTGGCGCTGCTGAGCCTCAAGCGGATGGACGTGGACGCGCTGGGTCTGGACGAACTGGACCGCAGCCTGCTGCGCGCCATCATAGAAATGTACAGCGGCGGCCCGGTGGGTCTGGAAACACTGGCCGCAGCCCTCGGCGAAGAGGCCGTGACGCTGGAAGACCTGTGTGAGCCCTACCTGATGCAGATGGGCTTTCTGACCCGGACGCCCCGAGGCCGCTGTGCCACCCGGCTGGCTTATGAGCATCTCGGCCTGAAAGCGCCTGAGAGCGGCAGCGCCGAGGACAATGGACAGCAGAGCTTATTTTAAGCGAGGTATTTACTATGGGAAAGTATTTTGGTACCGATGGTGTGCGCGGCGTGGCCGGTGCAGATCTGACCTGTGAGATGGCAATGCTCATCGGACGCGGCGCTGCCGCCGTGCTGACCAGCAGCACCGGCCATAAGCCCCGCATCCTCATCGGCAAGGACACCCGCCAGTCTGGCGATATGCTGGAAGCTGCCCTGACCGCCGGTCTGTGCAGCGTGGGCGCGGACGTCGAGAGTCTGGGCGTCGTGCCCACTCCCGCCGTGGCCTATCTGGTGCGCAAGTACAACGCCGACGCCGGCGTGGTCATCTCGGCGTCTCACAACCCGATGGAATTCAACGGCATCAAAATCTTCGCCAGCACCGGCTACAAGCTGCCGGACGAGGTGGAGAACGAAATTGAAGCCTATATCGACAATCAGTGCGCGGGCCTCAAGCTGGCCACCGGCGACGATGTGGGCCGCGTGACCTGCCGCACCGACGGCATCAAGGACTATGTCGAACACCTGTATGAGTCCATCGGCGGCGACCTGTCGGGCCTGAACATCTGTATCGACTGCGCCAACGGCGCGTCTGCCGAGGTAGCCCGGCAGCTGTTCCCCCGTCTGGGCGCAAAGTGTACCTTTATCGGCGTGGAGCCTGACGGCAAGAACATCAACGCCGGTGTGGGCAGCACCCATCTGGACAATCTGGAAAAGGCCGTCGTCGAGGGCGGCTTCGACTGCGGCATCGCCTTTGACGGCGACGCAGACCGCTGCCTCGCCTGCGACGAGAAGGGGCAGGAGCTTGACGGCGACAAGATCATCGCCCTGCTGGCCATGAACATGAAGGAAAAGGGCTGTCTGGACGGCAATACTGCGGTCGTCACCGTCATGTCCAACCTGGGCTTCATCAAGTTTATGGAGTGCCAGGGGATCCGCACCGAGAAGACCGCCGTCGGCGACCGCTATGTTCTCGAGAACATGCGGGAGAACGGCTACGCCATCGGCGGCGAGCAGAGCGGCCACGTCATCCTGCTCCACCACACCACCACCGGTGACGGTGAGCTGACCGCCGGCAAGCTGCTCAAGCTGCTGGCCAAGAGCGGCAAGAAGATGAGTGAGCTGAACGGCATCTACGCCCAGTACCCTCAGGTGCTGGTGAATGTGGCGGCCAATGCCGCCCAGAAGGCCGCCTATAAGGAAGACAAGGTGCTGGCCGACTTCATCGAGAACGAGCAGCAGAAGCTGATGGACATGGGCCGTGTGCTGGTGCGCGTCTCCGGAACGGAGCCGAAGATCCGCGTCATGGTGGAGGGCCAGGACCTCGAGGCCATCGACCTGTGCGCCAAGCGCATCGTGGATAAAATCAACGAGCGGATCATCGAAGGTTAAGAGAGAGATAAAAAAAGACAAAAAGCAGGAAGGAGGACGCATATGCGCCCTGCAGATACATGGAAAGACTACGAGCTGCTGGATGCCACCGACGGCAACCGGCTGGAACGCTGGGGCGAGACGCTGCTTGTCCGGCCTGACCCGCAGGTGGTGTGGAAGACGCCTCAGCAGAGCCCCCTCTGGGCCAAGGCAGACGCCGTCTACCACCGCTCCAATCAGGGCGGCGGCGAGTGGGAGTACCGCCGCCGCCTGCCCGAAAAATGGAAGATCAGCTGCGGCGAAGGGGAGGATAAGCTGACCCTCATCGTCAGCCCCACCGGCTTCAAGCACACCGGCGTCTTCCCGGAGCAGGCCGTCAACTGGGCCTGGTACGCCAAGAAGATCCGCGCCGCAGGCCGGCCCGTTAAAGTTTTGAACCTCTTCGGCTACACCGGCGGCGCAACGCTGGCCTGTGCGGCGGCGGGCGCTACCGTCTGCCATGTGGATGCCTCCAAGGGCATCGTGGCCTGGGGCAAGGACAATGCCGCCGCCAGCGGCCTCGCCGACCGGCCCATCCGCTGGCTGGTGGACGACTGCGCCAAGTTCGTCGCCCGCGAGAAGCGCCGCGGCAACACCTACGACGGCATCATCATGGACCCGCCGAGCTATGGGCGCGGCCCCGGCGGCGAGATCTGGAAGCTGGAAGACTGCATCTACGACCTCATCAGCCAGTGCGAAGAGGTGCTGAGCGACAAGCCGCTCTTCTTTGCGGTCAACAGCTACACCACCGGCCTTTCGCCCGCCGTCATGGAGTATATGCTCAAGACGACGCTGATCCCCCGCTTTGGCGGAAAGACCAGCTGCGACGAGATTGGCCTGCCCGTCTCCGCCACCGGCGGCGTCGTCCCCTGCGGCGCGACGGCGATCTGGGAAATGAATAAACCTCTCCCCTCTCGCGAGCGAATCGCTCGACAGCCCCCCGGGACTGCTTCACTGTGAGGGGCCTTTGTCGGCGAAGAGATAAAGCTTTACGGAATGCCAAGGCCTCTCCTCGATAGGAGAGGTGGCAATGCGAAGCATTGACGGAGAGGTTAACATCTAAGAATGGGGTACAGCCCCTTTCAGAGGGGCGCACCACCAGAAAGAGAAAACAAATGAGTGAAACGATACTGACAGCAGAAAACTTAAAGTTCCGCTACGACTCGGAGCAGCCCGGCTACGCGCTCAACGGCGTCTCCATGCAGGTCAAGCGGGGCGAGTTCGTGGCCGTGCTGGGCGCAAACGGCTGCGGCAAATCCACCCTTGCCAAGCACTTCAACGCCATCCTCCTGCCGGAGGAGGGCAAGGTGTACGTCGAGGGCATGGACACCGCCGATGATGACAAGCTCTATGACATCCGCCAGACCGTGGGCATGGTGTTCCAAAGCCCGGACAACCAGATCGTCGCCACGGTGGTGGAAGAGGACGTGGCCTTCGCGCTGGAAAACCTCGGCGTCCCGCCGGAGGAGATGCGCCGCCGTGTCGATGACGCCATGAAGATGGCGGGCATCTACGAGTTCCGGGAGCGCGCACCCCACAACCTCTCGGGCGGCCAGAAGCAGCGCGTCGCCATTGCGGGCGTCGTCGCCATGCGTCCCGACTGCCTTATCCTCGACGAGGCCACCGCCATGCTCGACCCTCGGGGCCGTGAGCAGGTGATGCAGACCATCCACCACCTTAACAAGGATCTGGGCATTACCGTTGTGTCCATCACCCACTACATGGAAGAGGCCGCGCAGGCCGACCGTGTGCTGGTGATGAGCCAGGGCAATGTGGTGATGGAAGGCACCCCGAAAGAGGTGTTCAGCCAGACCGAAAAAGTCCGTTCTCTCCGCCTCGACGTGCCGCAGGCCGCAGAGCTGCGGGATGAGCTGGTCAAGGCCGGCATCCCCATGCCCGAAGGCATCATCAACACCGGCGAGTGCGCACAGGCTCTGTATGAGCTGCTGAAGTAAGGGGGGGACGGAAACATGGCAAGCATTATCAAAGTAGAACACCTGAGCTATGTCTACAACCCCGGTATGCCGAACGCAGTCACCGCGCTGGACGATGTGAGCTTTGAGGTGGAAGAGGGCGATTTCGTGGGCATCATCGGAGCCACCGGCTCCGGCAAGAGCACCCTCATCACCCATATGAACGGTCTGAACAAACCCACCAGCGGCAAGATCATCATTGATGGCCGCGACCTCTGGGCCGAGCCGGAAAAGATACGAGATTTCCGCTTCCTGACGGGTCTGGTGTTCCAGTACCCGGAGTACCAGCTGTTCGAGGAAACGTGCTATAAGGACATCGCCTTCGGCCCGAAGAATATGGGCCTCGACGAGGCGGAGGTCGATAAGCGCGTCCACGAGGCGGCAGAATTCGTCGGCCTCGATGAAGCGCTGTTGGAGCGCAGCCCCTTTGAGCTGTCCGGCGGACAGAAGCGCCGCGTGGCCGTGGCCGGCGTCATGGCCATGAAGCCCCGCATCCTCGTGCTGGACGAGCCTGCGGCCGGCCTCGACCCCGAGGGCCGGGATGAGATCCTGTCCGAGGTGAAGGACTATCACAAAAAGACCGGCACCACGGTGCTTCTGGTTTCCCACAGCATGGAGGACATTGCCAAGTACGCTGACAAGGTGCTGGTGATGAGCCGGAAGAAGATCGCCATGTACGACACGGTGGAAAAGGTCTTTGCCCGTGCGCCGGAGCTGCTGGAACTGGGCCTCTCCGTCCCGCAGGTGACGAAGATCTTCCTCAAGCTGCGGGAGATGGGGGTGGATGTCCCGGCGGACGTCTACACCATCCCCTACGCCGTCAAGACCATTCTGGCGGCAAAGGCCCGGCGGGATGCGGGAGAGACTCTCGTCCTGCCCCGGAATGAAGAACAGAAAGGGGGTGCAGCCGGATGCTGAGAGATATTACCATCGGCCAGCACTTCCCGGGCAACAGCCTCGTCCACCGTTTTGACCCCCGGCTCAAGCTGGTGCTGACCATCCTGTATATCGTGCTGCTCTTTGCGGCGTCCAACCCGCTGGGCCTTGCGCTTTCGCTGATTTTCCTCGCCGCGATGTACGCGGTGGCGAAAATTCCCTTCAAGCTCATCCTCAAGAGCCTGAAGCCCATCTTCCCCATCATCGTCTTTACGGCGGTGCTGAACCTCTTCTTTTTGTCTCGGGCGAGGGCGACCCGGTGTTCAAACTCGGATTTCTGACCGTTTACGCGGAGGGCATCCGGTATGCTGTACTGATGGCGGTGCGCGTCATGGCCCTTATCGCAGGCACGAGCCTTTTGACCTACACCACCAGCCCCATCGTCCTGACGGATGCCATCGAGCAGCTGCTCAAGCCTCTTGGCAGGCTCCGCTTCCCGGTGCATGAACTGGCCATGATGATGAGCATCGCGCTGCGGTTCATCCCTACCCTCTATCGAGGAGACCGATAAGATCATGAACGCCCAGAAGGCCCGTGGTGCGCAGTTGGACAACGGCAAGATGACCGAGCGCATCAAGGCGTTGGTGCCGATCCTGATTCCGCTGTTCATCTCGGCTTTCCGCCGCGCCGACGAGCTGGCCATGGCTATGGAGTGCCGCTGCTACCGCGGCGGCGACGGCCGCACCCGTCTCAAGGTGCTGCGGTGCGAAAAGCAGGATTACATCGACCTTGCAGTGTGCATTGCGTGTTTTGTGGTGATCCTCGCTTCGAGATTGGTGTTCCCGAATTTCTAAAGTGCGGGGAGAATTTGTTCTCTTTTGGTGTCAAAAGAGAACCAGAAAACCACCAGCGATTTCGACGCGCTGGATCCACGAGAAAGGGGCTGCTCGCCCCTTTCAGACCCCAAAGAGGAAGTCGAAACGGAAAAAAAAAAAAGCTAGCCGCTCCGCTAAAAGCTTTTTTCTCGTTTCTCCGATTTTGAATGATACGAACGGGAAAGTTGTAATTTCGTAGATGAACTATCTTCTTACTTTAGCCTACGACGGCACCAACTACTGCGGGTTTCAGGTGCAGCCCAACGGGCGGAGCGTGGCTGCTGCGTTTCAGGACGCCCTGGAGGCGGTGCTGGGCTGTCGGCCCGACATCAAGGGCTGCAGCCGCACCGACGCCGGCGTCCATGCGCTGGGCTTCATGCTCAACTTCCACGCCGACACCCGCATCCCGGCGGCAAAGCTGCCGCTGGCGCTGAACCAGCACCTGCCCCCGGACATCCGGGCGCTGGAAGCGCGGGTGGTGCCGGACGATTTCCACGCCCGCTATGCGGCCCCACACAAGACCTACCTCTACCGCATCCACAACAGCCAGATCGACTCGCCCTTCGCCTCCCGCTATTACACCAAGGTGCCGGGGCGGCTGGACGCCGACAGGATGCAGCAGGCGGCGCAGTATTTTGTGGGAAAGCACGATTTCCTCGCCCTCTGCGCCTCGGGCAGCTCGGCTGCGGCTCACGGCGACACCGTGCGCACCATCACGGCCTGTGACGTCCAGCGCAGGGGCGACGACATCGACATCACGGTGACGGCAGACGGCTACCTCTACAACATGGTGCGCATCCTCGCAGGAACCCTCTGTGAGGCCGGCGCGGGGCGTCTTGCGCCTGAGGCGGTGCCGGGCATCCTCGCCAGCTGCGACCGGAAAAACGCCGGCCCGACGCTGGCGGCAAAGGGGCTTTTCCTCAAGAGCGTGGACTACGATACGCCCATAGAATAACGCAAACACGACCGGTGCTCCCGGAGGGGGAATGCCCCCTTTGGGAGCACTGTCGTTGCAGGAAGGGGACAGGAAAGTATGAGAAAAAGACAGCGCGGCCCCCGGCCTGTGTCGGACGAGCCGCTTTCGGCGGGACGGGTCGAATACCTCGAGCAGGCCCGCGACCGGGTGCGGAACCGGCGCATCCGGCGCACCGCGCTCATTGTCGCGGCGCTGACGCTGGTGGTTCTGTTCGCCACCGGCTTTGTGGGCAGCTCGGTGGCAATGGCCAAGGACTGGGCCGACACCGCCCGCATCCTGCTCTTCCCCGGCACGGGCTGGCCCCAGCAGACCGGCGTCATGGAGGTGGAGCAGCTGGCCGCCATGAACAGCAGCTTTGTGGAGCTGGGCGAGGAAGGGTGCGTGGTCTGGTCCCGCACCGGCACCCGCCTCAACGCCATCCAGAGCGGCTACGCCCGCCCTGCGCTGGCTGTGGGCAAGAACCGCTTCGTGCTCTACAACCGCTCGGGCAATGAGCTGCGGGTGGAGAGCCGGACCCAGAATCTCTACACCAAGACGATGGAGAGCAGCATCACCCTCTGTGCCATGGCCGACAACGGCACACTGGCTGTCGTCACAGAGGACCCCGGCAGCGCGGCCCGGCTTCGGGTCTACTCGTCCTCAATGGAGCAGCTGCTGAGCTGGAGCCTCACCATCACCGACGGCACCCCGCTGCGGCTGGCCTTTTCGCCGGATGGGCGGCGGCTGGCAGTGGCGGCGGTGACGGTGAACGGCGGCCAGATGGTCACGAATTTCTATGTCGTCACCCTGGCGCAGGGTGACCCCCTGCTGGTGGGCAGCGGAAGCGGCGCGGCTCAGTGGCTGAGCTGGACCGGTTCCCAGAGCATCCTGGCCGTCTGCGACAGCTGCGCTGTCCTCTACAACGCATCGGGCGGAGAGCAGGCAGCCTATGACTTTACCGGGCAGACCCTCCGCGACATCTCGGTGGACGCTTCGGGCAATACTGCCCTTCTGCTGGCCTCCGGCCAGCTCTGTCAGGCCGTGATGCTGGGCCGTGACCTTGGTGTCGAGAACACCACGCAGGTGCAGGCGTCCAACCGCATCGTCCGGGCAGGAGACACCTTTTATCTGCTCACCGATACAGGGGTGGAGTGCCTTTCCACCGACGGCACCTCCCAGTGGACCCAGAGCCTTTCGGCCCGCCCGCAGGGTCTGCTGGCCGACCGCAGGCAGCTGCTGGTCTTCTGCGGTAATACGGTGCAGGTATTGACCCCGCCTGCGGCGGAAAACAACGCTCAAAGCAATACATAATAAGGAAAACAAGATATGTTCAAGAATCCGTCATTTCTTTTTGATATAGTATGTACCGTGGTCTGGCTGCTTCTGGCTGTGCGCTATGCCCGCAAGGGCTTTCTCGCAGCCAGTGTCCAGCTGGGCGGGAATGTCTTCAGCCTCGTGGGCGCCCGGGTCTTTTCGGGCTGGGCCGCTGCCGAGGTGTTCCAGCGCTTTCTGGCCGGGAGCTTCCGTACCCAGATCGCCGAGAGCATCTCGGCCGGAGGGGTCGTGGACCTGACCGGCATCGCGGACAAGTACGCGGGCTTTCTGCCCGAGAGCTTCCGTGCCTCCATCGTGGAGGCCTGCGAGCGCTCCATCTCAGCGGTGCTCAGCGACAACGCCGTGGTGCTGGCGGACGCCATCGTCCAGAAGGTGCTGGCTCCGCTGCTCACGCCGGTCATCTCGGTCGTGCTCTTTTTCGTGGCCTTTGCCCTGCTGCGGATGCTGGTGAGCATGCTGGTCACCGTGCTGGGCCTCGTCAACCGGCTGCCGGTCATCGGCACCGTCAACCGCTGGCTGGGCTGGGTCACCGGCTGTGTCGCCAGCACCATGGACATCTATCTGATGCTCTGTGTGGTGTGGGCCGTCATCGTCATCACGGGCGGCAATCTGACCGTCCTGAACGACACGGTCATGAGCAGCAGCCTTTACTATAAAGCATTCAATCTGTTCAACCCCTTCCTGTAAAGGGGAGCTTAGGAGGAACCTATATGGTCTGCAATCGCTGTCAGAAACGTCCGGCCATCATCTTCGTCCAGCGGATGGAGAACGGCCAGATGAAAAATGAGGGCTTTTGCCTGCACTGTGCGCGTGAGCTGCACATCAAGCCGGTGGAGGACCTGATGAAGCAGTTCGGGATGTCCGACGAGGACATGGACAACATGGAAAACCGGATGGAGAGCATGATGGACGAGATGGGGGACGCGAACCCCCTCTCCCTCATAATGAATATGGGCCAGCCGATGGAGGGCGAGGAGAACGAGGGGGACGACGACCTCGTGCCCGGCTCCAGCGCTACCTTCCCGCTGGGCGTCAAAGCGGAGGACGATGCCGGAAACAGCAAAAAGGCCCAGAAGAACGGCAAGAAGCCGCCCCGCCGCAAATTCCTCGACACCTACTGTGAGAACCTGACCCGCAAAGCCCGGGAGGGCAAGCTGGACGACATCGTGGGCCGTGACCGCGAAATTTACCGTACGATCCAAATTCTGAGCCGCCGCCAGAAGAACAACCCCTGCCTCATCGGCGAGGCGGGCGTCGGCAAGACGGCCATCGCCGAGGGCATCGCGGAGCGGATCGCCAGGGGCGACGTCCCCTGTGGGTCTGAAGGACAAGGAAATTTTCCTGCTGGATCTGACCAGCCTCGTGGCCGGCACCCAGTTCCGCGGCCAGTTCGAACAGCGGGTCAAGGGCCTGCTCAGTGAGGTCAAGGCCGCAGGCAACATCATCCTCTTTATTGATGAAATTCATACCATCACCTCGGCGGGCGAGAGCGAGGGCGCGATGAACGCGGGCAACATCCTCAAGCCCGCCCTCTCCCGCGGTGAGATACAGGTCATCGGCGCCACCACCTTCAACGAGTACCGCAAGTATATCGAGAAGGACCAGGCCCTTGAGCGCCGCTTCCAGCCTGTCCGGGTGGAAGAGCCCAGCGTGGCCGACACGCTGGCCGTCATGAACGGCATCAAGAAGTATTACGAGGAGCACCACCATGTGCAGGTGGATGCCGATGTGCTGAGTGCCATCGTCACCCTCAGTGAGCGGTATATCACGGACCGCTACCTGCCCGATAAGGCCATCGACCTGCTGGACGAAGCCTGCGCCTGCTGTAATCTCGCCCACCCGGTCATCTCGGAGTATCTCGAGATGCAGAAGGAGCTGGACGGCCTCAGGCAGGAAGAGGCAGACATGGAGTCCTCCGACGTCAATGAGGCCATCGACTATGAGCAGGTGGCCCAGCGGAAGACCCGCATCGCAAAGCTGGAAGCTGAGCTGCCCGCAAAGCAGGCTGCAGCCAGCGAGATCAGGGTCACGATGGACGATGTGGCAAAGGTCATCGAGCTGTGGACGGGCATCCCGGCGGTGAAGATTCAGGAGACGGAGTTCGCAAAGCTGGCCGGGCTGGAAGCGGAGCTGAAAAAGAAGATCATCGGTCAGGACGAGGCCGTCCATCTCGTGGCGCAGGCCGTCAAGCGGAGCCGTGCCGACCTGTCGGGACGCCGCCGCCCGGCCAGTTTTATCTTCGTCGGCCCCACCGGCGTCGGCAAGACCGAGCTGGTCAAGCAGCTGGCAAACCAGCTCTTTGACGGCCCTGATCCCCTCATCCGCCTCGATATGAGCGAGTATATGGAGAAGTATGCGGTGTCCCGCATGATCGGCTCGCCTCCGGGCTATGTGGGCTACGAGGAGGCCGGTCAGCTCACCGAAAAGGTGCGCCGCCGCCCCTACAGCGTCGTCCTCTTCGATGAGATCGAAAAGGCCCACCCCGATGTCATGAACATCCTGCTCCAAATTCTGGACGAGGGCAAGATCAACGATGCACAGGGCCGGACGGTGGATTTCTCCAACACGGTCATCTGCATGACCTCCAACGCCGGAAGCGGCGACAAGAGCACCTCCGGACTCGGCTTCAACAAGAGCGAGGAGCAGCTGAGCGAGGAAAAGACCCGCAAGGCCCTGAGCCAGTTCCTGCGGCCCGAGTTCCTTGGCCGCGTGGATGAGGTCATCGCCTTCAAGCCCCTGAGCCAGCAGACGCTGGAGGGCATCGCGGCCCTCATGCTGAGTACAAGCCCAGCATGGAATCGAAGGGCATCGCCTACCGCTACACCCCGGCGGCGCTGTCCGCCCTCGTGGCCAAGAGTCAGGGCGGCAAGTTCGGTGCCCGTGACCTCCGCCGCGTCATCCGCAAGGCGGTGGAAGACCCTGCCGCCGAGCGCATCATCGACGGCACCCTGAAGCGGGCGGCAGGCGGTGGATGCCGAAAATGGTGAAGTTATCTTGAAGTGAAGCTTGACTTTTCTGTGGACGCCGAAACGGCGAAGTCATCCTGCAAGGGTGGGGCCTAAATTCACCAGCACCGAAAAGAAAACGGCACCATCCGAAGCGCGGCCTCGGCTGCCATCCCAGCGGAGTGCCAGCAGGGTTTTTCTGGATGTACCCGCCGCTGACGAAAAATTTTGCCCAGTCGAGGGACACCGGAACTTCAGATCCAGCTCTGCACCGCTTGTTGGCGGGTCGCGGCTCATCGGAAGTGGGGCATGTGGTGCGGCCCGAGAAGCCGCAGGGGATGATCTCCGTCAGCAGCACGGGCGGCGGTCAGCGCCAGCTTGGCGCGAAGTGGGGCCTACCAGCTCATACACCAGCACCGAGAAGAAGCACCACGAGGCCCACGGCGTCGTCGATGCGCACCATGTGGCCGTCGCACCATGTGGCCGTCGGCCTTGTACTGCGACCATCGGCGGCCCGTCGGCGATAGCACAGCGTGCCCAGGAGATGATGTCGGGCCAAGTGCAGGACCCAGGCCGGCATCCACGAGGGCGGTGGTCATGACGGCCTGCCGACCGTGATGGCCTGTTTGCCCATGCTCTCAAGAGCCGAGAGACGGAACTTTGCCGATGACGATGAAGCCCAGCGCCACCTGGGTGATGATCGACAGGCTGTCCACCTGCTCGAGGGTGCCGCCGATGCCAAAATCACGGCCCAGACGCCCCAGAAAGAAAGGCCCCAGCAGCAGGCCCGCCAGCAGAAGATGTGACCGCTGGCAAATGGACTGCCTTTGCCAGGCGCGACATCAGCAGACCTGCGATGAGCGCCGTGGAAAGGCAGATGAGAAGCTGTTCCATGCGATATTGCGGGCAGCAGCACGATACCGACGCGCAGCCGCCCTTTCCTCCTTTTTTCAGTCGGGCGCGTTTTCTTGCTGTTTGCCAAAAGCCCAAAAAACACAGCACAGTAATAAATTATACTATTCCACTTTCTAAAAAGCAACATCTTTTCAGGCAGAATGATTGAAGAATCCTTAACAAATGACCGAAAAGCAAAAAAACAGGGCCGCTGCCTGCGCAGCGACCCTATTGTATGCAACAATCGTGAATTTAGTTGAACTTAAAGATCTTCCGTGCGATGCGGTAGCCGCCCACCACGATGGCGTCGCCCTTGGGGAAGGGCAGGTTGGTCACGCCGCCAAAGCCGAAGCGGATGGAGCGGTAGACCGTAGCGCTGGTGTGCTCGCGCAGGTACTGCCACAGGCCCTTCTGCTTCTCCTTGGCCTCGGCGCTGCCGTCCAGCAGCAGGAAGATGTCGCTGACCGCCATCATCATGGAGAGGTAGTGGAGCATATAGGTCCGAAGCTTCTTTTCATCCTTGAGGGCGTCGAGGTCCTGACAGTCGATCATGTGCCGGGTGACCCGGAGCTGCTGGTCCACACGCTTGACCATGATGCTCTCGTTGACACTCTGGTCGGCGCGGCCGATGAAATAGCGGTAGAGGTCGAGGTCCATATAATACATGGTCTTGACGAAGGGCAGGGGCTGGTAGACGAAGATGTTGTCCACATAGAAGGTGTGCTTGGGCAGCACCATGCCGCACTGGCGCAGCACCTCGGTGCGGTACAGGACCGAGTGCATCAGCAGGTTCTGGTCGGGGCGGAAGCGGCCCACGTGCATCCATGTGAAGAGCCGCTCCTGCGGGAAGACGTTGGTGTACCGCACGGTGTGGCTGGTGCCGTCCTCGGTATGCTCATAGACGTAGTTGCAGATCATGAGGTCGGGGGCGGTGCCGCGGGTCACGAGGGTGTGCAGGCGGGAGAGCACCTTCTTGAGGGCGTCAGTGTCCAGCCAGTCGTCGCTGTCCACGACCTTGTAGTAGAGGCCGGTGGCGTTGCGGATACCCTGATTGACGCCCCTCACCATGGCCGCCGTTCTCCTGATGGATGGCCTTGACGATGGTGGGGTACTTGGCAGCGTACTCGTCGCAGATGGCCGGGGTCTCGTCTTTCACGGAACCGTCGTCCACAAGGATGATCTCGGCCTGCTCCCCGGCGGAGAGCAGGGTCTCGATGCAGTGGCGCATATATGCCGCCGAGTTGTAGCACGGGACGGCAAAGGTGATGAGTTTCTGTTGCATAAAAATAAGCTCCTTATCGTGCTTGCCCGGCCATGTTCAGAACAAAAAATGGGCCGGAGATGGAGATATGTATTCTTATTATATCATTTTCGCGCACAAAAAGCTAGGAAGACCAGCAAATACCTTCCAAAAAACGACAGCAGAAAAGCATTTTGATACCATTTCGGGCCGGGCTGTGCTATAATAGTACAGTTACAGATTTGAAAAAAGCAGGAGGAGCACATGGCAGACCCGCATTCTATCTTAAAAAAAGTTTTTGGCTACGACAGCTTCCGCCCGGGGCAGGAGGAGATCGTCAGCTGGCTGCTGGCCGGGCAGGACGTGCTGGCCGTGATGCCCACCGGTGCGGGCAAGTCCATCTGCTATCAGGTGCCGGCGCTGCTTCTGCCGGGCATCACCATCCATCGTGGTGTCGCCGCTGGTCAGCTTGATGAAGGATCAGGTGGGCGCGCTGGTGCAGGCCGGTGTGGCGGCGGCCTTCCTCAACAACAGCCTCACCGACAACCAGAAAGCCCTGATGCTCCACCGCGCCCGGGAGGGCTGGTATAAGATCATCTATGTGGCCCCGGAGCGGCTGGAGATGCCGGGCTTCCAGCGCTTCGCGCAGGAAAAGCTCATCAGCATGGTGACGGTGGACGAGGCCCACTGCATCAGCCAGTGGGGGCAGGACTTCCGCCCCAGCTATCTGCGCATCAAGGAGTTCGTGGACAGCCTGCCGAATCGCCCGGTGGTGGGCGCGTTCACGGCCACGGCAACGGCCCGGGTGCGGGAGGACATCCGCATCCACCTCGACCTCCATCAGCCCTACGAAGTGACCACCGGCTTCGACCGGCCCAACCTCTACTTCGAGACCCGCCGCGCCCTGCCCAGCCAGAAACCCAAGGAGCTGCTGGACCTCGTGCTGCGGGAGGGAGACAACGCGGGCATCGTCTATTGCAGCACTACGAAGCAGGTGGACGAGACGGCCCGCCTGCTTCAGAGCCGGGGCATCCGGGCGGCGGCCTATCACGCCAAGCTGGACGCCGAGGTGCGGCGGAAGAATCAGGACGACTTCCTCTACGACCGGATCCAGATCATGGTGGCGACGAATGCCTTCGGCATGGGCATCGACAAGCCCAACGTCCGGTTCGTCATCCACTACAATATGCCCAAGGACCTTGAGAGCTACTATCAGGAGGCGGGCCGTGCAGGCCGCGATGGTCTGCCGTCCCGCTGCATCCTGCTCTACTCCGGTACGGACGTGCGGACCATCCGCTTTTTCATCGACAAGGAGACGGAGGCGGACAACGGCCTGCCCGCCGACGTCAAGGCTGAGGCCGCCCGCAAGGCGGAAGAGCGGCTCAAGTATATGACCTTCTACTCCACCACTCAGAAGTGCCTGCGGCGGTTCATGCTGAACTACTTCGGTGAGGCCGCACCTGAAAAGTGCGGCAACTGTTCCTGCTGCCTCTTTGCCGAGCAGAACGCGCAGGAGGTGGAACAGCGCGCTGCCGCCGCGAAGCAGAGGGCCGCGGCCAACTCTCGGCGGCTGTCGTCCCGCCGTGCTGCTGTCGGCGGCGATCTCAGCGAGGCAGACGAGAAGCTGCTGGCCGCGCTCTACGCCCTCCGCAAGCGTCTTGCAGCGAAGCAGAATGTTCCGGCCTACATGGTGTTCAGCGACGCGACTCTCCGCGAGATGGTCCAGAGCAAGCCCCTGAGCATGGATGAGTTTTTGAACATCACCGGCGTCGGCGAAAAGAAAGCCGCCCGCTATGGCATGGCCTTTCTGCGGGCCATTGAGGATATGGTGGGGAGCAGAGAATAAGAAAAAGCGCAGATCTTCCACGAGCGGAGAGGCTCGTTGTGGAAAATCTGCGCTTTTTATCGCAAGTCAAGAAAATAACGCAACAGGATAACAGCATATTTGCGATATGCAATTCAACGCTGTTGCTGTTGCATTAAAAAGTTGAATTGCTATGTTTTATCATTCCATCGTATGGGTGGAGAAGACCTTTTCGTCCTGCCACCACACCGGCTGCCCGGCGGCGAGGGACTTGGGAACATCCAGCAGACGCTGGTTCCGGCTGCCCCGGAAGCGGAGGGAGATGTCGTGCTCAGCCTCCACGAAGCGGCCATCCACCAGCACATCCAGCAGACTCAGCAGCTCGTCGGTGACTTCGCACCGCGCGTGGCAGGGGACTTTGCCGGTCAGCTGCTCCCAGGTGTAGCCGGAGTAGCACCAGACCGTTTTCTTCGGGTAAAGGGCTTTGAAATTTTGCACAAAGGTCACCAGTTCCCGCTGGTTCTCCGGCTCCATCGGCTCGCCGCCCAGCAGGGAGAGGCCCGTGATATAGTCCGGCTTGCAGGAGGCGAACACCTCGTTGCGGACGGGCTTGTCGAAGGGCTGGCCGTAGCCAAAGTCCCATGCCACCTCGTTGAAGCAGCCGGGGCAGTGGTGGCGGCACCCGGAGACGAAGACGCTGGTGCGGACGCCCGGCCCATTGGCGATGTCGTAATATTTAATAGTTGCGTAATTCATAAATCAGACCTGAAAGCAGAGCACGCTGCTTTGCCTTGCATTTTTTTTGCGCTTGGGTAGCTTAGTTCAGCTGGCGCGAAGCGCCTGAGAGGGTTACACACCCGATCCTTGATCTCCTGCGTCCGGCCCTGGTTCCAGAACTGGGTGCCGATGTAGCCGCAGGTGCGGCGGGCGACGTTCAGCTTGTTCTGGTCACGGTTTCCGCAATGCGGGCACTCCCACACCAGCTTTCCGTCATCCTCGACGATCTTGATCTCGCCGTCGTAGCCGCAGCACTGGCAGTAGTCGGTCTTGGTGTTCAGCTCGGCGTACATGATGTTGTCGTAGATGAACTGCAGCACGCTCATGACCGCCTCGAGGTTGTCCTGCATATTGGGAACTTCCACATAGCTGATGGCACCGCCCGGAGACAGCTTCTGGAAGTCGCTCTCGAACTTCAGCTTGGTGAACGCATCGATCGTCTCCGTAACGTGGACGTGGTAGCTGTTAGTGATATAGTTCTTGTCGGTGATGCCGGGATGATGCCGAACCGCTTCTGCAGGCACTTGGCGAACTTGTAGGTGGTGGACTCCAGCGGGGTGCCGTAGAGGGAATAGTCCATGTTCTCGGCCTTCTTCCACTCGTTACACTTGTCGTTCATGTGCTGCATCACGCTGAGGGCGAAGGGCTTTGCGCCGGCGTCGGTGTGGCTCTTGCCGGTCATATACTTTACGCACTCATACAGGCCGGCGTAGCCGAGGCTGATGGTAGAGTAGCCGCCGAAGAGCAGCTTGTCGATCTTCTCACCCTTCTTGAGGCGGGCCAGTGCGCCGTACTGCCACAGGATGGGGGCGGCGTCGCTGGGGGTACCCAGCAGGCGCTTGTGGCGGGCCTGCAGAGCGCGGTGGCAGAGCGCCAGACGCTCGTCGAAGATCTTCCAGAACTTGTCGAAGTTGCCGCCGGAGCTGAGGGCCACATCCACCAAATTGATGGTCACGACGCCCTGATTGAAGCGGCCATAATACTTGGGCTTGCCGGTCTCGGGGTCGACATAGGGGGTCAGGAAGCTGCGACAGCCCATGCAGGTGTAGCAGTGGCCCTCGCCGTTTTTGTCCACCTTCAGCTCGAGCATTTTCTTCTCGGAGATATAGTCGGGGACCATCCGCTTGGCGGTACACTTGGCAGCCAGCTCGGTCAGGTAGTAGTAGGGGTCACCGGGGTGGATGTTGTCCTCTTCCAGCACGTAGATGAGTTTGGGGAAGGCGGGGGTGATCCAGACACCGGCCTCATTCTTCACACCCTGATAGCGCTGACGGATGGTCTCCTCGATGATGATGGCGAGGTCAGCTTTCTCCTGCGGATTGCGGGCTTCGCCCAGATACATGAACACGGTGATGAAAGGGGCCTGGCCATTGGTGGTCATGAGGGTGACGACCTGATACTGGATGGTCTGGACGCCGCGGTTGATCTCACTGCGCAGGCGGCGCTCCACGATCTCGCGCTTGCGCTCGTCAGAAACATCCAGACCCTCCATCTCAGCCTCGACCTCAGCGGCGATCTTCTTGCGGGAGACGTCCACGAAGGGGGCAAGATGGGTCAGGCTGATGCTCTGGCCGCCGTACTGGTTGGAGGCCACCTGCGCGATGATCTGGGTGGCGATGTTGCAGGCGGTGGAGAAGCTGTGGGGCTTCTCGATATAGGTGCCGGAGATGACGGTGCCGTTCTGGAGCATGTCGTCCAGATTGACGAGGTCACAGTTGTGCATGTGCTGGGCAAAATAGTCGGAGTCGTGGAAGTGGATGAGGCCTTCCTGATGCGCCTTAACGATCTCCGGGTCCAGCAACAGGCGGGCAGTCAGGTCTTTGGAGATCTCACCGGCCATATAGTCGCGCTGGACGCTGTTGACGGTGGGGTTCTTGTTGGCGTTCTCCTGCTTGACTTCCTCGTTCTGGCACTCGATAAGGCTCAGGATGCGCTCGTCGGTGGTGTTGGTCTGGCGCTTCAGGCTCTGGATATAGCGGTAGGTGATATAGTGACGGGCAATGTCGTGGGCTTTGATGTCCATGAGCTGGTTCTCCACCATATCCTGAACCTCTTCCACACTGACGGCACGGTTCAGTGCCTGACACTGGTCAGTCACGGCTGCGGCGATGTCAGTGATCTGCTCCCGGGAGAGACGGGCCTTGCCGCCTACCGAATCGCTGGCCTTGGTAACAGCGGTGATGATCTTGGTAATATCGAAAGGTACTTCCGCACCGTTGCGTTTGATGATCTTCATAGCGCTCCTCCTGTTTCGCATATACAGTGTGAACGGGTGTCTCCTGATACAAGAGGCACCCGCAACTCTCATTGGTCGTTGGTACTATCATATCACTATTTAGTGATATGTCAATGGAAGAACCACTACATTTTGTGTTTTGTAGCTTTCGCCAAAAATAGAGGAGAATTTCCGGAACAAAATTTGAGACGGAACCTCTTGACAATCTGCACAAAGGAAGTAGTGCTTTCCGCAGGGTAATAAAGGCCATTGTCTATACTGTGCCCCCTTATATAATACATTATAAAAGACAAAAGACTTTGCCTGAAGAATCCAAGAGGATGAAGCTGATTTGAGTCAGCGCGAAAAAACCTGAAAAAACTTGCAAAAAGGTGTTGACATTCGGCCCGGCGTATGGTATTATACTTGAGCGCCAAGCGCTGAGACAAAAGAATGACTTCTGAGTCCCAGCTAGAAGTAAAGCGAAAAGAACCAATAGACGTCCGAAAGTTCCGGTCAGCGCCGAGAAACAGAGAACGCTCCAAGTTCGCCAAGAAACGAAAAACTTCGAAAAAAGAGCTTGACAAAAAATCACTTCGGTGGTAAAATGAAATAATCAAGTCAGCCGCTTGGCTGAGGTGCAACAGGACCTTGAAAATTGAACAATATCGAAAAACTTGTAACGGAACCTATTTTCGTGTTGGAAAAACACGTTAAACAATTCCAAACAAAGTAATTCACACAGGACGCAAGCGATTGCGTGCTGAGCGAAGAGAGATTTAACACTTTTTAAGTGATAAATATCATTTATAAAGAGTTTGATCCTGGCTCAGGACGAACGCTGGCGGCGCGCCTAACACATGCAAGTCGAACGAGAGATGAGGAGCTTGCTCTTCAAATCGAGTGGCGAACGGGTGAGTAACGCGTGAGGAACCTGCCTCAAAAGGGGGACAACAGTTGGAAACGACTGCTAATACCGCATAAGCCCACGGCTCGGCATCGAGCAGAGGGAAAAGGAGCAATCCGCTTTGAGATGGCCTCGCGTCCGATTAGCTAGTTGGTGAGGTAACGGCCCACCAAGGCGACGATCGGTAGCCGGACTGAGAGGTTGAACGGCCACATTGGGACTGAGACACGGCCCAGACTCCTACGGGAGGCAGCAGTGGGGAATATTGCACAATGGGGAAACCCTGATGCAGCGACGCCTGGTGGAGGAAGAAGGTCTTCGGATTGTAAACTCCTGTTGTTGAGGAAGATAATGACGGTACTCAACAATGAAGTGACGGCTAACTACGTGCCAGCAGCCGCGGTAAAACGTAGGTCACAAGCGTTGTCCGGAATTACTGGGTGTAAAGGGAGCGCAGGCGGGAGAACAAGTTGGAAGTGAAATCCATGGGCTCAACCCATGAACTGCTTTCAAAACTGTTTTTCTTGAGTAGTGCAGAGGTAGGTGGAATTCCCGGTGTAGCGGTGGAATGCGTAGATATCGGGAGGAACACCAGTGGCGAAGGCGGCCTACTGGGCACCAACTGACGCTGAGGCTCGAAAGTGTGGGTAGCAAACAGGATTAGATACCCTGGTAGTCCACACCGTAAACGATGATTACTAGGTGTTGGAGGATTGACCCCTTCAGTGCCGCAGTTAACACAATAAGTAATCCACCTGGGGAGTACGACCGCAAGGTTGAAACTCAAAGGAATTGACGGGGGCCCGCACAAGCAGTGGAGTATGTGGTTTAATTCGACGCAACGCGAAGAACCTTACCAAGTCTTGACATCCCTTGACGATGCATAGAAACAGTTTTTCTCTTCGGAGCAAGGAGACAGGTGGTGCATGGTTGTCGTCAGCTCGTGTCGTGAGATGTTGGGTTAAGTCCCGCAACGAGCGCAACCCTTATGGTCAGTTACTACGCAAGAGGACTCTGGCCAGACTGCCGTTGACAAAACGGAGGAAGGTGGGGATGACGTCAAATCATCATGCCCTTTATGACTTGGGCTACACACGTACTACAATGGCGTTAAACAAAGAGAAGCAAGACCGCGAGGTGGAGCAAAACTCAGAAACAACGTCCCAGTTCGGACTGCAGGCTGCAACTCGCCTGCACGAAGTCGGAATTGCTAGTAATCGTGGATCAGCATGCCACGGTGAATACGTTCCCGGGCCTTGTACACACCGCCCGTCACACCATGAGAGCCGGGGGACCCGAAGTCGGTAGTCTAACCGCAAGGAGGACGCCGCCGAAGGTAAAACTGGTGATTGGGGTGAAGTCGTAACAAGGTAGCCGTAGGAGAACCTGCGGCTGGATCACCTCCTTTCTAAGGAGTCAGGCAAGAATAAACATCGAAGATGATTTGTTCTTGGAACAGGTGACAGAGACAAGTTGATTAGATATTGTTCGATTTTGAGGGCCCTGAAAAGGGAACTCAAAGACGTACCTTGAAAACTGAATAATAACTGCGAAACAAAGATTATAGTAAGTTCTTTTTAAGAAATATTACAATTTCAAAAGGAAGGGTAACAATAATCTTCGTTGGCAAGAGAGAATCAAGAGGATACAAGCCATTCTCGAGAGAGAATAGTTTGATATGGTCAAGCGAACAAGGGCGCAGGGCGAATGCCTTGGCACTGGGAGCCGATGAAAGACGTGATAAGCTGCGATAAGCTTCGGGGAGCTGCAAATAAGCATTGATCCGGAGATTTCTGAATGAGGAAACTCACTTGAGTTCATACTCAAGTACGTTGCACTGAAATTTAAAATAGGTGCATCGGGGGAACCGCCTGAACTGAAACATCTAAGTAGGGCGAGGAAGAGACATCAAACGAGATTCCGTAAGTAGTGGCGAGCGAACGCGGAAGAGGGCAAACCGAAGGTAGAAATACCTTCGGGGTACGGAGCGCATTTAAGACTCAAGTTGTTAACCGAACGGCATGGGAAGGCCGGTCAGAGAGTGTGAGAACCACGTAGGTGAAAACGACAAGAGCTGAGCGATTTCCAGAGTACGGCCAGACACGTGAAACCTGGTCGGAAGATGGGGGACCACCCTCCAACCCTAAATACTACCCAGTGACCGATAGTGTATAGTACTGTGAAGGAAAGGTGAAAAGCACCCCGGGAGGGGAGTGAAAAGAACCTGAAACCCTGTGCCTACAAGCACCTAGAGCACGTCAATGTGTGATAGGGTACTTTTTGTAGAACGGTCCGGCGAGCGATTGTATGCAGCAAGGTTAAGGACTTAAGGTCTGGAGCCGAAGCGAAAGCGAGTTTGAAAAGGGCGTTAAGTTGCATATAATGGGCCCGAAACCGGGTGACCTACCCATGGTCAGGTTGAAGTGGAAGTAAAATTCCATGGAGGACCGAACCGACCTCCGTTGAAAAGGCGGCGGATGAACTGTGGGTAGCGGAGAAATTCCAATCGAACCCGGAGATAGCTGGTTCTCCCCGAAATAGTTTTAGGACTAGCCTCAAGTTAGATACCTGGAGGTAAAGCACTGAATAGCCTAGCGGCCGAGAGGTTAGCGAAGCTTATCAAACTCAGAATGCCAGAGTATTGATGCTTGGGAGTCAGACAGTGTCAGATAAATGTCATTGTCAAAAGGGAAACAGCCCAGATCTACAGCTAAGGTCCCAAAGTCAGGTTAAGTGGAAAACGATGTGAAGATACGCAGACAACCAGGATGTTGGCTCAGAAGCAGCCACTCATTCAAAGAGTGCGTAATAGCTCACTGGTCGAGCGTCTTTGCGCGGAGAATTTAACGGGGCTAAACCTGACACCGAAGCTTAGGCAATCCAGTAATGGATTGGGTAGGGGAGCGTTGTATACGCGGAGAAACAGTAGCGTGAGCGGCTGTGGAGTGTATAGAAGTGAGAATGCCGGAATGAGTAGCGCGAATGCAGTGAGAATCTGCATGGCCGAAAGCCTCAGGTTTTTGGAGGAAGGTTCGTCCGCTCCAAGTTAGTCGGGAGCTAAGGTGAGGCCGGAAGGCGTAGCCGATGCACAGACGGTAGAGATTCCGTCACCACCAAAAGAGTTAAGCACAGGGACACATTTGAAGTCTCAGAGCCGGGTGTTGGTTCCGGTAGAGATCGAGGGAAATTAGTACCGAAGTCTGAGATGGAAGATGGCGAGAAAAGCTGTGTGTATTTCTGAGGTGCCCGTACCGCAAACCGACACAGGTAGGTAGGAAGAAGATTCTAAGGCCAACGGGAGAAGGGTTGTTAAGGAACTCGGCAAATTGACCCCGTAACTTCGGGAGAAGGGGTGCTCCAGAGATGGAGCCGCAGAGAATCGGCCCAAGCAACTGTTTACCAAAAACACAGGTTTGTGCTAAATCGAAAGATGACGTATACGAGCTGACGCCTGCCCGGTGCTGGAAGGTTAAGAGGAGATGTGCAAGCATTGAATCGAAGCCCCAGTGAACGGCGGCCGTAACTATAACGGTCCTAAGGTAGCGAAATTCCTTGTCAGGTAAGTTCTGACCCGCATGAAAGGCGTAATGATTTGGGCACTGTCTCAACAGCCCGCCCGGCGAAATTGTAGTACCGGTGAAGATGCCGGTTACCCGCGACAAGACGGAAAGACCCCATGGAGCTTTACTGTAGCCTAATATTGGGTTTCGATATTGCATGTACAGGATAGGTGGGAGACTGGGAAACAGGAGCTTTGGCTTCTGCGGAGTGGCCGTTGGGATACCACCCTTGCGATATTGGAATTCTAACCTGCGGCCCTGAATCGGGCCGGGGGACATTGTTAGGTGGGCAGTTTGACTGGGGCGGTCGCCTCCTAAAAAGTAACGGAGGCGTTCAAAGGTTCGCTCAGCTTGAACGGAAATCAAGCAAAAGAGTGCAAACGCAGAAGCGAGCCTAACTGCGAGACTGACGGGTCGAGCAGTAACGAAAGTTGGAGTTAGTGATCCGGTGGTATGTGAGTGGAAATGCCATCGCTCAACGGATAAAAAGTTACCCTGGGGATAACAGGCTGATCTCCCCAAGAGTCCACATCGACGGGGAGGTTTGGCACCTCGATGTCGGCTCATCGCATCCTGGGGCTGTATTCGGTCCCAAGGGTTTGGCTGTTCGCCAATTAAAGCGGTACGCGAGCTGTGTTCAGAACGTCGTGAGACAGTTCGGTCCCTATCTGTCGTGGGCGCAGGATATTTGATGGGAGCTGTCCCTAGTACGAGAGGACCGGGACGGACGTACCTCTGGCGCACCAGTTGTTCCGCCAGGAGCATAGCTGGGCAACTACGTACGGATCGGATAAACGCTGAAAGCATCTAAGCGTGAAGCCGACCCAAAGATAAGATATCCCATTGTTTTAAATAAGTAAGACCCCTTGAAGACTACAAGGTCGATAGGCACGATGTGTAAGTGGAGCGATCCATTCAGCAAGCGTGTACTAATAGGTCGAGGGCTTGACCACAATTCGCTTGAGACTCTTTCAAGTCAACGAAAAAATGTAAGCAGTGATTATTCAGTTTTGAAGGCACGTCCTTCAAGAAATACTGGACAAATACAGTAGAAATGTGATATACTGTGCCAGTCATATGGTCGGTGACGATGACGGAGAGGTTCCACCTGTTCCCATCCCGAACACAGCAGTTAAGCTCACTCGTGCCCAAGATATAGCTGGAAACGGCTTGTGAAAATAGGTAGTCGCCGACTTGAATCGAAACGCTCTGAGAGTGATCTCAGGACGGTTTTTTGTTGTGTCTGCGGATTGTGATTTCTGTCTGAAATTGTTATAATGGATAAAATCAGAAAGGAGAAGCGCATGATGGGAAATGAGGAAAATAAAAAACTTTATGATATTTATCGGGGGATACTCTGCAATAACCAGAGCTTTCAACTCGGAAAGCAGGCACAGGTAGAATATCGTTTTGGCTGCCCGGAGTATGCAGGGCTGAAAGAAAAATATCATCTCAATGAAATTGCCGGAAACGGGACAGAGCTGGAGCACAGTGTGCGGCTGTTGAAGTATCTTGCCCCGAAACTGACACACAGTGCGTGGTACGATAACAGCGTTCCGTGCAATGGGCTGGCGCTGCTGGAATACAGTCTGGAGCAGCCGGAGCATGGGATCAATTGTCTGAACAAATCCAAGATACTGGAGGAATGCTGTCTGGCACTGGGAATCTACGCCCGGAGAGTGAGAATGCTGCCCTATTCGCCCTTTGACAGCGACTGTCATGTCGTGACAGAGATTTTTGACAGGACTCTGGGAAAATGGTGTATGCTCGACCCCACGACCAACGGCTATCTGGTCGATGAAACGGGCAGCGTTCTCTCTTTGCTGGAAGCCAGAGAGAGGATGGCGCAGGCAGGGTTTGTGACGTTCTGCCGGGCGGATGAGACGGTGCAGGACCTGCATGAAGTGGCTCAGAAAGAAATGGAATGGAGCGCGTATTTTGCCAAAAAATCTGTTCCGGCTCCAGATCGACGCGGTTTCTCAGTTTGGAGAGACAGGGAAATGGCTGGATGTGATCCCGGAACACTTTTTGGTCCGACAGTGGAGCAAGGCAAAGGCGGAGTACCGCATCACGATGGCACCGGAGTATGCAAAAACAGAGAATGGCTTTGAGATGGCGAAGATGCTTCCGCTCTTTCAGAAAGCAGTAAAAGAAGCAGAGACGATGCAGGAGCCGGAGAGCATTTCGGTGCGAGGCATAGCAGAGGCCCCTCAATAAAAAGATAAAACAAAAACGGCCCCGCTGCGTGGAAAACTCCAACGCAGCGGGGCCGATGATTTATTAGGTGGTATATCCTTTAAGAAGGAAGCTTCCGCTTAGCCCTTGCCGGCGCAGCCGAACAGCTCGATCTTTTCCTTGCACTTGGCCTCGATGGCCTTTGCGCCGGGAGCCAGCAGCTTGCGGGGGTCGAAGCCCTTGCCCTGCTGATCCTTGCCCTCTTCGATGTACTTGCGGGTGGCCTCAGCGAAGACCAGCTGGCACTCGGTGTTGATGTTGATCTTGGAGACGCCGAGGCTGATGGCCTTGGCGATCATGTCGTCGGGATGCCGGTGCCGCCATGCAGGACCAGAGGAATGTTGTTGGTAGCCTTATGGATGCGGTCCAGAGCCTCGAAGTCCAGACCCTTCCAGTTGGCGGGGTAGACGCCGTGGATGTTGCCGATGCCGGCGGCGAGGAAATCGATGCCCAGATCGGTGATCTTTGCGCACTCTGCGGGGTCAGCGATCTCACCGTTGCCCACAACGCCGTCCTCGACGCCGCCGATGGAACCGACCTCGGCTTCGATGCTCATGCCCTTGGAGTGTGCCAGAGCGACCAGCTCCTTGGTCTTCTCCACATTCTCCTCGATGGAGTAGTGGCTGCCGTCGAACATGATGGAGGAGAAGCCAGCCTCAACGCAGGCCTTGCAGCCCTCGTAGGTGCCGTGATCCAGATGCAGAGCGACCGGGACGGTGATGCCCATCGAATCGACCATTGCGTCCACCATTGCGGCGACGGTCTTGAAGCCGGTCATGTACTTGCCGGCACCCTCGGAGACACCCAGAATGACAGGGACTCTTCATCTCCTCGCAGGCGGTCAGAACAGCCTTGGTCCACTCCAGGTTGTTGATATTGAACTGAGGCACACCGTAGTGGCCGTCACGAGCTTTGAGGAGCATATTGGTTGCATTTACCAACATATTATTACCTCCAAAAATTATCGGGGTCTGTTCGTACCCACACACAGCGCTTTGTGCATGGTTTAACGAAGTTGCACCCTAAGTATACCCCAAACAGCGGGTAAAATCAATCCACCGGAGAGTTTTTGTAACCAAACCGAAGCTTTCTTGGCCAGCAGTGTGCTCGAAAAGACTGAGAAATAAGTGGGATGCAACATTTTATACAGGCTTCGACAACATCCGGCCAGACTAGAGGCGGAGATGCCAAAGCGGACGATTTTCAACAGGGATCCACATTCGTCAAAATGATGTTGGATAAAAAGGCAAAACAAGTGCCGCTCTGCTTCAAAAATTTGTCATAATTCTGACTTGAAAATTACAAAATGTATGCAGAGTTCTGAGCCTGTCGAGATAAGATTGTGGAAAACCTTGTGGAAAGTGTGGAATTCCACCCGGAAAACAGGCTTGAACGCTTGAGTTTTGAACTTTCTCCACAGGGTTTTCAACTTGTGGAAAAAACAGGGCGGGTATACGGATGGTAAAGCAGTCTGAATGTGGAAAACTTTTACCACAGGCAAAAAGACGGATAACCGGCGCGCAAAAGGCAACACTTCTCCCATGAGGCGCTGCCCGGGCGGGCGGCACAGAAATTTCACGGGAAGAAAAAACGCAATTCTATGGCAAACCCCTGCCGCTTATGTTATACTTCAAGATGAGTTATAAGCGCTGTACGTCTGAAATGCGTCAGTGCCTGCCGCAAAATGCAGCTTTGAGCGCTGCGGCTCGGAAAACTCGTTTGAAGCGATACGATGACGCCGAGCCGGAAGGGCTTTGGCGTCCTACGATAGAAACGGAAGGAGAACTTCATGGAAGAACGCAATATGCCCCGCCGTCCCCGCCGCGAAAAGGCCGACGACCAGCCCCGGAACGAGAGCCTCGTCTACGGCAAGAACCCGGTCACAGAGCTGCTGAAGAGCGGCTCCGGCGTGGATACGGTGCTGCTGGCCGAGGGCATGGCCCCGGCTGTGGCCGCTTACTACACCGCAATGGCGAAGGAAGCCGGTGCCACCGTCAAGCGGGTGCATCCCAATAAGCTGCGCCTTATGACCGGCACCGAGAGCCATCAGGGCGTAGCTGCCTTTGCCAGCGAGATCGAATATGCAACGGTGGAGGACCTGCTGGCCGCAGCCAAAGAGAAGGGCGAACCGCCCTTCCTCGTGCTGAGCGACGGCATCGAAGACCCCCACAATCTGGGCGCTGTCATGCGCTCGGCCCTGCTGTGCGGCGCACACGGCATCGTCATCCCCAAGCGGGGCGGCGCATCCGTGACCCCCACCGTCATCAAGTCCAGCGCCGGTGCTGCGGAGCGACTGCCCGTGGCCCGTGTGGCCAACATCGGCGAGACCATCCGCCGCCTCAAAGAGCAGGGTGTTTTCGTCTACTGCGCCGACATGGACGGCGTGTCCCTGCGCAAGAACAACCTCACCGGCCCCATTGCGCTGGTGCTGGGCAGCGAGGGCAGCGGTGTGTCGCAGCTGGTCAAAAAGCTCTGCGACGGCGTTGTGAGCCTCGATATGACCGCACAGGGTACCGGCGTGGATAGCTTCAATGTCTCGGTGGCCGCAGGCATCATCCTGTATGAGATCCAAAGCCAGCGCGCCGCACAGAGCTGAGCTGGCCCGTGCCGAACGAAACAAGGGAGGGAAGATCAGGATGCCAAAGGATGACGAGCGGAAGGAAATGACGCAGGAAGAGCTCGACGCCCGCGAAGAAAAATTCCGCACCTTTTTTACCACCAGTGTAGCCCAGGTCCCGGAGGAGATGACCCGGCGGGACGATGAGAATGAAGAAAAGCCCAAGAGCCTGCTGGGCCGGCTGTTCCGCCGTGAAAAGGCCGAACAGCAGGAAAGGGCGGCACACCGAAGAGAGCCGTACCGGCGAGATACAGCTGGGCGGCGAGGAGCCGGAAGAACCCTCCGACCTGGAGCTGGTCCTGGCGCTGGAAGAGGAAGTCACAGAGCCGAAGCCCGAGCAGCCGAAGCCAGTCGAGCCGGTCAGCGCCCCCCAGCCTGAGCCGGAGAAGCCCCAAAAGCCCGCAGGACCCATCAAAGCGCCGGAGCCGCCTGCTCCCAAGCCGGAGAAAAAGCCGGCAGAAAAGCAGGCCGCGCCCCGGAAAAAGGCGGTCCAGTACGAGCCGCGCACCCCGCAGGAGCAGTACGAGGACCGGGAGATGCAGGCGCTCAAAGCTATGCTGTTTGGTGCAAAGCTTCCGCCGCAGGAGGAAGAGCCTCCCCAGCCGGTGAAGCCCGCAGAACCGGAAAAGAGCACCCCGGCAGTCCCGGTCATTGCAAAGAAACCGGACGCAGAAAAAGAGCCGGATGCAGCGCCGGAGAAGCCTGCCGTGCCGATGCCCGAGATGGTGTTTGCAGAAGATAAGGCGTCGAAGCCCCATGCGGCCCCGGCGATGCACTTCTTCGGCAAGGGTGACGACGAGAAAGCGCCCGCAGCCCCGGCCCGCGCGACGCCGCCGGACAATGACGACAGCATGAGCCTGCCGCTCATGTTCCTGAACGACGGCGACGAGGTGGCTCCGGTGGAGCCGCCGAAGGAGGAAGCGCCTGCACAGCCGGCCGAAGAGGCCGGTACTGCACCGGCTGCTCCGGAGGCTGCACCCGTCGAGGAAGTGCCTGTCGAAGAGGAAAAAACGCCCGAGACGCCGGAACAGGTGGGGGAACGGCTGCACCAGATGGGCGCGGCCCTTACATTGCGCTGTGCGCTGGGCGGCATCCTCGCACTGGTGCTGCTCCACTTCGGCCTCGCCGCGGAGGGCCTTGTCGGCCCGCTGGGCGGCCTTGACCCCGTGACTGCCCCGGCGGCCTTCTATGCCGCGGATCTGCTCTTCCTGGCGCTGGCGCTGGCTGTGGGCTGGCCCGTCGTGAGGGACGGCCTGAAGGGTCTGCGGGGCGAACGCCCCAGCATGGAGACCATGCCCGCGATGGCAGCCTGCGCTGCGCTTTTGCAGGCCGCTGTGGCCCTGCTGAACGCGCAGAACTATCAGGCGTCCAGCTTCACCCTTCTGTCCGGCATTGCGGCGCTGGGGCTGTTCCTTGCACTGCTGGGCGACCGGGTCCTTCTGGCCTCGGTGCAGGGCGGCTTCAAACTGGCGCAGGCCGGTCCGGAGCAGCGCGGTGCGTTCCGCGCCAAGGACAAAGACCTTATCCGCATCCTCTCCAAGAACATGGATGAAAAAGACCCGTGGGTGCTGCTCAGCCGCCCCACCGAGTGGGACGACGCGATGGTGGAACAGGGCTTTGGCCCCCGTGCCTGTGAGCGCCGCGCCCGTAAGACGAACTATATCCTGCTGGGTACGGCTGTGTTGGCCGGTCTGGTCTTCTGCGTCTTTGGCGGCGGCCTCAACGGCGGTGCTGCGGCGCTGACCGCTGTGCTCTGCCTGGGTTCGCCTCTGTCCTCCACCCTTATCGCAGGCTTTGCGTCCTGCGGCTGCAGCAGTCTGCCGCTGCCTCGGGTGCGGTGATCCCCGGCTGGGCGGCTATCGAGGAACTGGGCGGTGTGGATACCGTTCAGGCTGACGCCGATGAGCTGTTCACCCCGGACAGCGCCATGCTGGAGGACATCCGCATCTTCAAGGGCGGCCGCATCGACCGGGCTATCCTCTATTCGGCCAGCGTCCTGAGCAAGTGCTGCAACACCCTGAGCGGCCTGTTCCGCCAGATCATCGAGGACCGCACCGACATCCTCTACCCGGTCAAGGACCTGGAGGTCCATCGAGGCCTCGGTTTCTCTGCATGGTGCGACAATAACCGCATCCTCATCGGCACCCGTGCGTACATGGAAAAAGAAGAAGTACCCCTGCCCGACGAGGAGTATGAGGCCAAGCACTCAAAAAACGGCGAGCTGCAGATCCTGTATCTGGCCGTCTCCGGCAGTCTGCACGCCATGTTCGTGCTCCGGTATGTGGGGGGGCGGAATGCGGCCCGTGGGCTGGAACAGCTGCAGAAGGAGAACATCCAGCTGCTGGTGTCCTGTCAGGATCCCAGCCTGACGGCACGGCAGATCACCGACGCCTACCATCTGCCCGAGGGCATGGTCGTCCTGCTGGATCAGGAGCAGTGTGCCGCACTGGGCGCTGCCACCGCCCAGAACACCGGCTCCGAGGACTGCTGCATCCTCTGCACCAAGGGCTTTGCCAGCCTGACCGGCGGCCTGCGGGCCGCAGAGCAGGCCCAGAACGCCGAGACGACTGCCACCACGGTACAGCTGGTGTCGGTGTGGTTCTCGGTGGCCATTGCCGTCCTGCTGACCTATGCGGGCAGCGTGGGGATGCTGAGTGTGGCTGCGGTGCTGATGTATCAGGCGGCATGGAGCGCTCTCAGCATCGCCGTCTGCGCCCTCAAGCAGCACAGTTGAAAAAATAAATAAGAAATATTCTCAAAATAAATAGGAATAATTCTTGATTTATGCCCAAAATTCTGGTATAATACCCTCAGAGACAAGGAAGACAGAGCGCACACCCGGTACCGAACAAAGCGGGTTGCGCGTAGAATAAACCAAACCAGACATGGCCTATACTGGCAGTGTCAACACATCAGAGAGGAGAACAGAATATGGAACTCAAGGGAACCAAGACCGAGAAGAACCTGATGGAAGCTTTCGCCGGTGAGAGCATGGCCCGCAACAAGTACACCTTCTTTGCAAGCGTCGCAAGGAAAGAGGGCTACGAGCAGCTGGCCGCTATCTTCGAGGAGACCGCAGGCAACGAGAAAGAGCATGCCAAGCTGTGGTTCAAGGCCCTCTGCGGCGGCGCGATCCCCGACACCCTGACCTGCCTTGAGATGGCTGCAAGCGGTGAGAACGACGAGTGGACCGAGATGTACCCCCGGATGGCTGCGGAGGCCAAGGAGGAGGGCTTCACCCAGCTGGCCGCTCTCTTCACGATGGTGGGTCAGATCGAGAAGGAGCACGAGGCACGTTACCGCGCCCTCGCTGCCAACCTCAAGGAGGGCAAGGTCTTTGCCCGCGAAGAGCAGGTGTGGGTCTGCCGGAACTGCGGCTACACCTATATCGGCAAGTCTGCTCCCCTCAAGTGCCCGGTCTGCGCACATCCCCAGAGCTACTTTGAGCTGAAGGCCAAAAATTACTGAGTTTTTTCAGATATTCCGTCCGATGAGAGCCGCCGCACCTGTATAAAGTGCGGCGGCTCTTTTGCTGTCCGGTGAAATACAGTCTGCACGATTTGTATAAATTTGGCGGGGGGTGTTTTAGTGCCTTTCACGAAAAGGTGCGCGAAATTGTGACACTTCTGGCGAAGAACTTGACCCTTCTTTTGGGTGCGTGTACAATAAACTAATAGTGAGAGGGATTTTGTGCAGAGCACATTGCGATAAACCTTATCCAAAGGAGGGAAGTGCTACCCTATGAATAAGATCACACGGCTGGCAGCGGCGGTTGTGCTGAGCGGGCTTCTTCTGGCAGCTCCTGCTGCACAGGCGGCCCCCCCGCATTGCTGGGAGCATCTGGCGAACTTTGAGCTGGAAGTGAACGAGATGGAGCTGGAGATCACGGCCGACGACCCCCGGCCCAAAGCCTATCTCTACACCGGCGGACAGAGCGACTACTACTTCATCGTCTGGATGAGCAGCAACCCCACCGTGGCTACCGTGGACGGCGATGGCCGTGTCACCGGCCGCAGCGCCGGTGAGGCGACGATCATCACCGCCATCACTGACCGGGGCGAGTGCGCTGCCTGCAAGGTGACGGTCCGCAAGGAGAGCGGCGATGCGGCCAGCAAAAAGCCGGCCCTCGACCACACCACCCTCAACCTCATCATCCAGTACGACAACGCCCACCCCAGCCAAAAGCTGCAGCTCATCAACACGAACGGCTCCTTTATCTACGCCTACCAGTGGATGAGCAGCGACCCTGAGGTGGCGACGGTGGACACGGAGGGCCTTGTCACGGCCCAGAAACCCGGCACCACCACCATCACCGCGCTGGCGTCCAACGGTCAGGCTCTCCGCTGTGCCGTCACCGTCACCAGCGATGTCGGCAAAGTGACTCTGAATAAGCGCGACCTGCTGCTCCGCACGGTGGGCAGCAAAGAGGCACTCACAGCGTCTGTCGCTGTGGAGGACGGCGCGAATGTACCCATCACATGGGTCAGCAGTAACCCCGGCGTCGCTACTGTGGACGCTTCTGGTGTCGTGACTGCCGTCGCCGACGGCGAGGCAAAGATAACGGCGCTCTCGCCGGATGGACGCTTCGACAGCTGCAGCGTTTTCGTGGGCCTTGCGGCAGATAAGTACGACAAGGAAGAGGATCTGGCCGAGGAACTCAAGCTTCCGGACCCCTATGTGGCGGTCCGGATGAACCGGCTGAGCTGAACCGAAAATACAAAGAGGAAGCCCCGCACTGCATCGTTCGATGTGGTGCGGGGCTTTTGCTTATTGATTTACCAGCTCAATAAAGGCTTTCATCTGAGGTGTGAGCCATTTGTCCTTGTGATAGAACAGCTGCCGGTGCATGGTGACAGTGCAGTCGGGGACATGGAGGCGGGCGATACGCCCGGCGGAGAGGGCAGGACGGACGATGTACTCGGGCAGGAAGGAGAAGCCCATCCCGCGCTCCACCATCTGGCAGAGCAGGGAGGCGCTGCCCAGCTCGATGTAGGGATGGATGGCCAGCCCCCGGGCCGCAAGGCGCTGGTCGAGGGCGTCGCGGTAGCTCATGCCCCGCTCTGTGAGAAGAAATTCCTGTTGAGCCAGCACATCCAGCGGCACTTCGGCCTTGTCGGCCAGCGGATGCCCGGCGGGGGCCACGAAGCAGACCGGCTCCGGCACGTTGACGGCCAGCGTCAGGCTGGGCAGGAGCAGGGGCTGATCGAGAGTGTAGGCGAGGTCGATCTGATTGGCTCCCAGCAGCCGCAGCATCTCGTCTGCGGTGGCAGTCCGAAGCACCAGCTCCACCTGTGGGCAGAGGGCGTGGAACTGCTGCAGCAGGTCGGGCAGGAAGGTGCTGCACACCGAGTCTGCCAGTGCCACCCGCAGGGTGCCGCTGACGGCCCGGGCAGGCAGCAGCGCGGCCTTGGCCTGCTGGGCCGTGATGAGAAGGGTGCGGGCATAGCTCTGAAAGGTCTGACCCGCGTCGGTGAGGCGGACGGTCTTTCCTACTCGGTCGAAGAGGGGCGTGCCAAGCTCTGCTTCCAACTGTGAGATCTGGGCTGATACCGCCGACTGAGAGTAACCCAGTTCCCGCGCAGCGCTGGAAAAGCTGTGCAGCTCGGCGATGTGGAGGAAAGTGTTGATGTTTCGCAGCTCCATTGCAGTCCCTCCGGCGTCAGCAGTGGTCGATGCCGGTGACGGTCAGGATCTCGCCGTCCACCTTGAAGTGGACTTCCAGCCCGCCGAACTCCATGCCATAGACCCGCTCCGGGTCGTGCTGGTAGGAGGGGCGGGGGTCGTTTTCCAGCACACCCTGCAGAGCGGCCTGCTGGTCGGCAGGCACTCTGGCCCAGAGGCCGGCGTCGCAGACCATGGTCAGGTGGTGGAACTGAGTCTGGGCTGTGAAGCCTGCGGCGGCGTCCGGGTGGCAGTCGGCGTAGGGGATGTAGGGCTTGATGTCGTAGATGGGGGTGCCGTCCATCAGGTCGGCGCCCCGCACGATGAGGACGGGGCCGACGTCGGGCCGGTGCTCGATGGCTTCCAGCTGGACGCTGGACAGTCCCAGCGGATTGGGCCGGAAGGGAGAGCGGGTGGCAAATACGCCCATCCGGGTGTTGCCGCCGAGGCGGGGCGGGCGGACGGTGGGCGACCAGCTGTCCCGCACCGCGCCGGAGAACTGCCACACCAGCCAGATGTGGCTGAAATCCTCCAGCCCGCGCACGGCGTCGGCGCTGCGGTATTCGGGGGTAAAAATGACCTCGCCCCGCAGGCTGTCCACCAGCCCGCTCTGGCGCGGGATGCCGAACTTGGTGGGGAAGGCGGTGCGGATATGGGCGATGACCTTGAGGGTCATTTCTTCGGGTGCAGACATGGGGACTCCTCCTTATTATAAGCCACGGCAGAAGCCCACGGCACGGCCCTCGATCTGGATCTCTTCCAGCTGGGGGCCTGCGAATACCATGGGCGGGCAGACGGCGGTGTTGTCGGCCAGCAGCATGACGGTCTCGCCCTGGCGGTGGAAGTGCTTGAGGGTGGCTTCCTCACCGATGCGGACTGCGGCGATCTCGCCCCTGCTCCACCTCGGGCTGACGGCGGATGCAGACGATGTCGCCGTCGCAGATGGTGGGGGCCATGCTGCTGCCGTGGCAGGTGAGGGCAAAGTCAGCGTGCCACGCGGCAGGGACGCCGATGTAGCACTCGATGTTCTGTTCAGCGGTGATGGGGGTCCCACAGGCGATGGAGCCTACAAGGGGCACCCGCACCATCTCGGGCAGCGGCTCGAAGCCCGGCGGAGGGCAGGGCAGGTCCACGAGGCCCATGAGCCACGCGGGTGTGGTGTCCAGAGCGGCGGCCAGTTCCTCGAGCTTGGCCCGGGGCAAGTCGTTGATGCCTTTTTCCAGCTTGGTGATGGAGGATTTGGAACGGTATCCCATCCGGGCGGCCAGCTCTTCCTGCGACAGGCCCAGCTGCTCCCGGCGCTGCCGGATGCGGCCGGATAGATCGGTGTCAGACATATAGGGCCTCGCTTTCTCTGCGGTTTGCACGATTTTCGGTGTTCTGAGGACAGTATAGCAAAAAATTTACTATAAATCAACTTTTTAGGGACTATTTTGCGAATAATGTTGACAAATAATCAACCTGAAGATATAATACAACCGATGATTGTGCTGAATGCTTTGAACGCAAAACGGAAAGGAGAAACGCCTATGACCGACACCATGATGCTCCGCGACTGCATCCGCAGCCGCGGCGTAAAGCTGGGCCATGTGGCCCATGTTCTGGGCATCACCAACAACACCTCCGCTGCAAGCTGGAAAACGAGAGCGAATTCAAGTTGAGTGAGGCCGAAAAACTTTCGAAGATGCTGGGGATGACCGTCGAGCAGCGCGACCGCTGCTTCTTTGGCCCGGCGGGCTGAGGGAAAAAGGGGATGGAAGCCATGACACAGGAACAGCGCCAGAAGACGAAGGAGGCCCTCAGCCGCTACGGGCAGAAAAACTGGGTCTACGGCCCCTGCAACTGGGGCTGGAAGCGGGCCATCCAGTTGGCTGAGGAGTATTACCGGGAGGCAGACCCCGGCCTGCGGGGCGGCATCCTGCAGCTGCGATACATGGAGAGACGGACGCGGGAAGAGGTGATGGACAAGCTGAACATCAGCTACAGCACCTATCAGAAAGCCCACAGTGACCTGTTGAGCACCATCGCGGTCTTTGCCGCCCATTACGGCGAGCTGTGACACAAAAATGCCCCCTGACCGGACGGTCAGGGGGCATTCGTGTGCTCAGTGTTTCTTCTCGGGGTGTCGCAGTGCTGGTGGCAGGAAGAACAGTTGCCTCCGCAGCCTTCGCCTTTCCAGCCGCCCTGCCGGGAGATCCACACCACGGCCAGCGCAAACAGGACAGCCAGCACCAGCAAGGTGATGATACCGCGTACAGTTATCATAAAAAAGACCTCTCTTTCGAAAGAATTCCAACCCCAGTATACACCATCTGCCCCCGGAGAGCAACCGGAAAGCGCTGCCGACTCAAACTTTTTCGAAAAACGAAAATTTGGGCTTGCATTTGGTCCAACGGAGTGGTATAATAAACACGTTCCGATTCGGAGGATTAGCTCAGCTGGTTAGAGCACCTGCAACACAAGCACTATCCTCAGTGGGATTTTATCTGTTTTACTGGAAAAGAGAACATTCCAAGTATGAACCTTTTGAAGAAGCTGGGATATACGAATTTGGGTTATCTGCCGTCAAAGAATTCTCAAGTATTTGGAAAGTGGCTTCGCCAGGACACATTAGAAGAAATCACAAGTGCGGTTCGATAACTCCTGGTTTGTCGCAACCTCAACAGCAGGGTTTGGGACACCGCACGCCCCAACAAGAAGCTGTCCCAAAGGGGCAAGAATTTTCAGGAATTGAAAATTTGTGGCCACGGGACGATTCTTGCTCTCCCCGTCAGAATCATCCGCCTTGCATTCGTAGTCATTTTGTGATACAATTATCCCGATAGGAGGTGTCTCGTATGATGCAGACATTCGTTCGCCCTTCCCGGGATCTGCGCAACCATTACGCCGAAATTTCGGAGATGCTCAAAGATCATGACCATGTGATTATCACGAATCATGGCCGTGGAGAATCAGTTCTCATCAACATTGAGGACTACGCCAAGTACGAAGAGTTTTTGCACCAGCGATATGTTGCCGAGGCACTTTCCAAGGCAAAACAGCAGGCGGCTGACCCCGACACGCAATGGGCAGACCACGAAAGCGTATGGGAGACGCTGGGCAAGCAGTATGACGTATAAAATTAAATACCTGCCCCTTGCTGTGCAGGATCTGAATGAGATTGCCCGGTATCTGTCTGGCTTTTACCCTAAAACGGCCAGCCGCGTACTGAAAGAGCTGCGAGAGAAGATCACAAAATTGGGCGATACCCCGAAAATGTGCGAGGTCTACCGCCCTGACCCTGCTTATCGTAGGATGGTCGTTGACCAGTATCTTGTGTTCTACCGAGTCAACGAGGAAATAAAGACTGTGGAAGTCCACCGTGTGTTGCGCGGTACTTGGAATTTGCCGCAGTATCTGGAATAAATTCAGGTTCGACTGCTGTGGACAATGCTCCACCTGAAAGGGTAAGCGGCTTTTTTGTATCTACGTGCTTTTTGATATGCAAAAGTGAAGCGAATTCACTTTTGCATATTGATAATGAAACGTGTAGGAGGCCCCCTTTTCAGTCGTTTGTAGCAAGTTTGTAGCAGATCTGTAGCAAAATTCGGGGAGGATCGGCAAAATGACTCCGTAAACCCGATTTTTGCGGATTTTTTGGCATAAAATTTTATCCTTGAATTTTGTGCGGAATGATAAAGATGAGATGCGGAGGTTGAATCTCTCAAAAAATAAAGGAAAATATGCTATAATTAAAAAAAAAAATCCACGCTATGGAGGATGAATTATGGCAGTCCAGTTAAGTTCTTTCTATATGAGAAACAGTTTTCAGCTTTTGGTGAAGCTGGATACTCAAAAATTTGGAGTAGAAGGTGCATTTGAGCAGGCAAGTCAAAAGGTATATTCGTGGGGAAAAAACAAATTTAGAAACGTAATAAAGAATGCTCCTAAGTTTGAAGAATTAGCTTGCTTTAGTGAAAAACGGGATGGAAGCGAGTTTGGAGCACTTATGGTACACGAAGATGGCCTTTTTTGCGTTTCGAGCAGCACATCCAGATGCATCTGTTGCCGGACGAATGTGGGTTACTGACACAGAGCTCAAAGTTAAAAATAATCAGTGCTTTTTGCAGTAAAGTTGTCGGTTACATCACCTCAGTCTTGCGAAGAAAGCGTTCCTTTTAGCTGTCCGGCTTTTGTGAAATGGATTGCGCACGATATTGGGATATATGATGTTATTTCAGTAGATGATAGACCTGAATATATTGAAAGAGAGGAGCAGGTAGAAGAATTTGTATCCCTTTTGACAAATGTGGATCGGCAAATGCCTATACTTTTACTCACCCCGTGTAATAATCCAAATGTGGCACCATACAATGGGTATATGTTAAATGATATTGATATGGCCAAAATTCTGTATGGATGGGCTCATGTTTTTTCAATTACACCAGAAATGACAGAATGCTTGATTGCCAAGGTAGGAAGGCAATGGAGTGCCTACGATGGAGCGGTACGCACCTATTATCCGGGATTGGACTTTGAAAAGGATGACTGTTATGACCATCCACTTGTTACACAGAGAATTATAAATTTAAAAAACTTTGAAGCGGAGAATGAAAATGGCTGTACGATGGAAATTGTACAGCACATTGACAGAAAAGCGGTCGTTCGGAAAATTTTGTGGAGAAAGCATGAAATTGAATTTTTCTCGACAGAGTATCAGAAATATTTGCAAAGACAACGGGCTACGGGAATAAAGTCGAATGAACTACTGGCATCCTATAAAGAACAAGTTGAACAGTTGGAATCTCAAAGAGATGAATATGCAGCTTTAGCGGAGTCCTATGCAGATGATTTGGAAAATTTGAAAAATAATATGGAAAACCAGCAACAGACGCTTGGTTGGCAACGAAATCGAATTATAGAGTTAGAAGACCGGGCGAAAAAAAAGCTTTCAGGAGAAAACAGGATATCTTTGCACGAAAAGAAAACAGAAAAACAATAGTCAGCAGACGTAAAGCTATCATAATTTGAAACAAAAGCTCTTGACAGAAAGCTATTTGCAAAATATCCTTAAAAATAAGCAGAAACATTGACCTCTAAAAATAAGGAGCGGACGATGGCATTTGAATTAGGCGGACGCGCTGATAAGTTTGGCAATCGATACGAACGAAGATATTTCGTGTCTCTCATGGCAAAGGTTTTGCAGGGCGGCCTGCTGAGTGTACAGAGTGAGCCCACAGGTGACGATGAAAGCGGCACGGATATTATCGTAGAATACCAAGGCGGAAGGAAGGATTTTCACCAGTGTAAGGCACGCAACGGCAGCAATGAGCACTGGACGATGTCTGCGTTAGCACGGCATAAGGTGTTTCAGCATATCAAGGAACATGTAAAGACGGAGCAGAATCACTTTGTGTTTGTGACTGCACTTCCCTTTGTGGCGCTGAATGATTTGTGTCTGGCGGCCAGAAATTCGGACTCCTGTCAGCGCTTTGTAACGGATCAGCTGACGACGTATGGCCGAAAAAATCTATTCGATCAGTGGCGAAAAAATCTTGGACTGGGAGAGACAGCAGCGGATCAGGAACAGGCTGCATTCTATCTGCGGCAGTTTGAAATATGTACGCTCAGTGATGATTCGGTAGAGGGAGATCAGTGGAAATACGTGCTCGGCAGTATGTTCACCGGGAACCCGGATGATGTCTATGATGTCCTTTTGAACCTGACGGAGAACGATAATTATGGCAAAACGCTCACGGCGGGGATATTGCAGCAATATCTGGAACAGCGGGGATACCAGCGCCGGCTTCTGGCCTCCGATATCAATATCCCACTGCAGATCGAGCGTCTGAATCATCGGTTCAAGTCCCACTTCCGCCCCATCGGCGATCATCCTTTCCCCATACAGGAAGCTCACACGGTGTTGCAGACCATTCTGGCAGGCAAAAATGTTTTGCTCCTTGGCGATGCAGGCATCGGCAAAAGTGGTTGTGTGCAAGCATTGTTGGATGAGCTGGATAATGAGCATATTCCGTACTTGGCGCTTTCAGTTGACCAAAAGGTTCCCCAAGGCACACCGGAATACTACGGCGAAGCTTTGGGATTCAGGGCTTCGCCAGTGCTTTGCCTAGAGAGCCAGTTGGCCAGTGGTCAAATGGGAGTTCTCATCTTAGACCAGTTGGACTCCCTTCGCTGGGCGACCCGTTCATGCGAAGAAGCACTGGGCGTCTGCGGAGAGATGCTACAGCAGGTGCAGGCTTTAAGCTGCGGAGGAGACCGGACTGTCCGGGTCATTTTGGTCAGCCGCAAGTTTGACTACGAAAACGATTTGGCGCTGCGCAGGCTTTGCACACCGGCAACCCCTGAACAGTCTGGTCTCATGGGAGCCAATCGAATTGCACGCATGGGACGAAGAACGGGTGGAAACTTTTGTAGGCAAAGAACGTTATGCCTGTATGTTGCCAGCCATGAAACGCATTTTGCAGATCCCCTGTTACTTATACATCTGGCAGTTCCTGGAGGATGCACGAAAAGATAATGCGTTTGCTACTCCGGTTGACCTGATGAAAGAATGGAAAACGCAGATCATTCAGCATGGAGAACAAAAAAACATCCACGCAGATGCCATCGAGTCATTTCTAAACGTTTTACTGAGCTTGATGCAGGAAACTCCTTGTGTCCCGGAAATGGCACTCCCGGGCAACCAGCAGGTGCAGGAATTCCTGATTTCAGAAAACGTATTATACAGAAATGAAGGCTGTTTGGCATTTGTTCATCAAAGCATGGCCGATTACCTGAATGTAGAGTGCTGGCTGCAAGATATTCTGCACAGGAAAAAGGTGGAAGAACTTCTGCCTTCTTACAATGCCCAGGGGCCGGAATATCGGGTGCGGCTGCAGATGCTCTGGCAAGTGTTGCTGCGCGCTGGCACAACATTGTTTTTAGACAGAGCCGAAAGTTTTCTGAGCAGCAAAAACATCCGTTATTATTACAAGTGTACCGTTTGGGAAGCGCTCGGGCAGATAGAGGCTCCCGGAGAAAAAATCATGGCGTTCATTCAGGCGCACTGGAATGAAGATGTCTGGAGAGAAACAATCCTGCACCGTGTTTTCTGGGGGCACAGTGCATTTATTCGGCAGTATGTAACGGCCGGGTTTGCCGCATCCTGGGTCGACCCCACGGCGTTGTGGCTGCTGAGCCCGCTTGTGACGAGCGACCAGACTTTTGTAAGAGAGGCCGTGCTGCCCTGTATTGGAAAAACACCAGAAAACGACCAGAATATCTTAAGGCTGTTCTGGATGCACAAAAATCTGGAACGCCAAACGGTTGAACTATGCCTGCAGATTCTGAAAACACAGCCAACCCTGGGGCTGAATACCAGTGAGTACGAATCCTGGGTGGAAACATGCCCTGATAAGGCGGTGGAATATCTGGCTCTTGTTTTTGGACAAACATTGTCACATCAGGAATATATCGCACCAAAATTCATGGAACTTTCCCAGAAACGCCCCAAGGGTGTACTGGAAACTCTGTGTCCGTTGGTAATTGAGGCATCCAAAGGGGAGGAGGTTTGGATGCAATGGCGAGCATATAATAGACATTACGATGGTGTGCGCTGTTACGTAAAGCTGATACAGGATTCGTTGCAGCAGCTGGTACAGCAGGATCTGCCGTATGTGGAAAACTTTGTAGTGAATCACCTGCATACAGTATCTTGGCTGGAACATGAATGGATCTTAAAAACGCTCCTGCTTTTACCGGAACGAGACGCCACGCTAGCCTATCAATGGCTGATGGAGCAGTTCCCGGAACACTTTCTAGACACAACGAGCCCGGAAGAGCGGATGATGACCTATGCGGCAGAGGTGTTGAAAAAGTTTTCTCCCTTCTGGTCCGATGCCCAATTTGACCAAATGGAGCAGCGCGTTGTTTCCTATCACTCTCCCGATATGCTGGAAAATGCACGAGATCGGTTCAGCTTGAAAGCGTATTGGCCCTACTGGGGTAGCCTGCAGGAAGCGCTTTTGCCCGTGATGGATCCAGCCAGAAGCAAAAGCAAAGCGCTGCAAGCTGTGCTGCAGCGTCGGAAAGAACAGGGTTTTGGAGATGTATGGTATAAAAAAGGAGGACTCATAGAAAGCTATATCGTTCGTTCGTCCATTGCAGATCATGCAGAAAAGCTGAGCGATGCGGCATGGATCCGATTGCTCACTTCTGACATGCCGCATCTATCACCTCGTGGTACCATTCAGCAGTACTTCCATCGGCCGGGACTGGAATCCTCTCCCAGAGAGTTTGCCCGGACACTGGAAAACTTTTTCGTCACAGAGCCTTTGCGGCTGGCTGGTATTGCAGAAAAACTACCCGAGCAGATGGATGCGCATTATTCGGCGGCAATTCTGAATGTATTCGCCAAAAAAGAAGTATTTGATGCGGTCGGGTTTGAAACTGTTGGAGCTATTGCAGAAAAATTCACACGTTGCATGACAGCGGAGATGGAGTATGAGCTGGCTTCAGGATTTTGCGGTTTACTGATCAACCACCCGGACGCCCCTTGGTCTGCTGAAAGCTATCAGCGTCTGCGCTTTCTGGCTGTTGCGCATAAAAATCCGCAGGAAAACACATACAATATAACATCGAGTAACGACCCACAGAACAAATCCTGTCAGTGTCTCCAGGACAACGTGCTGAACAGCATCCGGGGGTATGCGTTCCGAACGATCGCAGAAACTTTATGGAAGCACCCGGAAAAAGTAGCGGATTGGAAGACCGTCCTCGAGCATGGTCTTCAGGATCCGCATCCTTCGGTTCGCTATGCCGTGATAGATGCACTTGCAGCAGTCAGTAGAGTAGACAAGCCTTTTGCCTGCGAAGGCTATTGGGAAGTTTTGCAGCAAGATCCGCGTTGCATTTTACACTATACATCTGGATGGTTTATCATGCAGCTTTACCCAGTCCATCCGGAAGAGTGCCGTGCCTGTCTGATCTGGGCGTTTGAGCAGAGCGAAACGGAGCAGGATCTTGTTCGTAATGCTGCCCATATTCTGGCTGAGCTGTGCATCAAGGGAAATCTCGATGTCCATGCCTACCTTTTCCAACGGCAGTATATGCCAGAGCAGGCCTATGGAATTTTGGATCAGTGTTTCGACGACCTAAACCAGGAGCCTAAGAACACCGCTGCCAAGCGGTTGCTGCTTTATACGCTGCAAAATTGCCAGGAAATCCCGCAGCATATCGTGTGGCAGTATTGTCGGGAGCCTGGGCCTCACGATCCGGACGTTTTACGGCTTTTTGTGGAACGGTGTGCAAACCGGGCTGAGTACGCTTTAATCCATTTTTTTCTGGAATCCAGAAAAGAAAACAGCCCTGCTTGGTGGGAAAATCTGTACACTTTTTGCGCCCGGGCCTGTGCGGATGCAACTAAGGGATATGGCCTTGCCGCCGATGATTTTTGCAAGCTTCCGTTTTTGCTGCTGGAAACAGCGGCTACTGTGCAGCAAAGAGAAAAAGCTCTGGACGTTTTTGATGAAACTTTCCGCAGCAATGTCATCCAGATGGAAAATTTTTTGCGGGAAACCAATCGATAATATAAAAACAGAAAACATCGTGTGTTGTGCATAGCGTAATTCTCATATAAAGCTCTTGCATGCATACTCCTGCGGGAGTATAATTAGAGCGAGGAGGTGGTTCTGTGGAAAAAACAATTTATCACGGTTCGGATCATATTATTGAAAAGCCAAAGTTCGGCTATGGCAAGCCCTACAATGACTATGGCATCGGCTTTTACTGCACTCAGAACCCCAACATGGCCAAAGAGTGGAGCGTTGGCATCGACCACAATGGCTACGCTAACCGGTATAAAATCGAATGCGACGGTTTGACCATTCTGGATTTGAACGCTCTCGGTTACACGATGCTGCATTGGCTGACGATTCTTTTGGAGAACCGCGAATTCGATACTTCTGCCCCGCTGGCCGCAGAAGCCAAAGAATACCTGATGAACACTTTTCACCTCGACTATAAGTCTGCTGATATCATCATTGGCTACAGGGCAGAGGACAGCTATTTTTCCTTTGCATCTGATTTTATCAACGGCGCAATCTCTTACCGCCAGTTGTGCAATGCCATGCGCTTGGGCAAGCTGGGGCAGCAGTTCGTGCTGAAAAGCAAAGCGGCCTTTGAACAGCTGGAATTTCTCGGCTATGAGACCGCAGACTCTAAAGGATGGTATAAGAAAAAAGGCCTTCCGTGACCAGACGGCCCGCCGCCAATATTTTGACGTGGAGCGCAACCGCCGTCAGAGGGGAGACCTTTATATTACCACGATTCTCGACGAGGAGATGAAGTCCAATGATCCACGCTTACGATAAAATCTATCTTTCTGCTGCGCAGAAAAAAATCTTGTCCGGATGTTGGATTATCTTGTCAACGATCTGCATTATCCGTTGGAGACGGCATGGCAGTGGTTTGTGACCAGTGAACTGTCTGCCCGGTTCGAGCAGGGGGATTGTTCTGTGTTGGTGGGCGTGTCCGGTGTAGAACTTGCCCGCGCTGTACTGGAGCAGGCGGGCGAAGCCGTGTCTATGCAGAAACCCTCGTATGCCTACGACCGCAGCCCGGAATACTGGACAGGCTGGGCTCTTGCATATTATCAGTGGCTGACCGGTCTGCGCTTTGCGGAGATTGAACAGGCAGTGTCTATCACGAAAGTGCGGCTGCTGTATACGCCCTACCACGAGATGGATGTACGGCAGTTTGCAGACAAGATGAACGAGTTGTACCGTGCGGCAAAGCCGGAAACAAACCTGAAAGCCATGCGCACATTAGCCGGATTGAGCCAGTCGGAACTGGCAGGACAGGCTGATGTGCCTGTGCGTACCATCCAGCAGTACGAACAGCGACAGAAGAACATCAACAAAGCACAAGCAGAAACGCTGCTTCGCCTTGCGCGTGCGCTGAATTGCAACGTGGAGGATCTGATGGAGAAAGTTCCACCGCTGATTTTTAAATAAGAATGAGGCGATGAGACCTGACACAGATTGTGCAAACAAAAATGAAGCGATGAGACCTGACTGCCATCCATGAGAGAAAGATTCTCACGGATCGGCAGCTTTTCTCTTTGAAGTTGTTATGCCTTCGTTGTGGTCAGAACTTCATCATTGACCAGCTGATTGGCCTTATCAAAGGCCTCGATCATCTGGGTCGCTTTCGGATGGAGATAGACTTCATCCAGCGTTTTGGATTTGGGCGTGTGCCCGACAGCGCGTTTCAGGATATCCTTGTTGACGCCTGCGCGGTCACAAAGGCTGGCGTAGGTATGGCGGGTGGTGTAGGGCGTATAGGTGGCAAGCTTCCCGACAAACTCCGGTTTGCGCTTACCATTTTCGTCGTAAGGATTCGGCTGGATGCCGATTTCCTCCAGAAAAGGATAGAATTTGCGGTTACGCCAGTTCTTTTCATTCCAGAAACCGCCTTTTCCATTGGGAAAGAGCGGACCGTTTTCCACAGAGGTGGCATACGCATGTTCAAAAACCGGGATGCCAAAGTCGAGAATGGGAATGATGCGGTTGCGTCCGGCTTCGGTCTTGCAGCCGCCGATCAGATAAGCACCGGATTCCGTGCGGTGAAAATCTTCGTGTTTGAAGTGCAGCAGCTCATAGATACGCACTCCGCAGGCCAGAAGAGCAATTACCATCTGCCCGGTGGGCGTGTTCTTCTGGCTCAGGATCAGCGTCACCTGTTCGTCCGTGAAAATCTCGCGTTCCGGAGATTTGCGTCCTTCGACTTTCAGGACAGATGCAAGGTTGGCATCCACGACACGCCAGCCAATGGCTGTGCGATACAGCTTACTGATAAGAGTACGCTCTTTTTCCAACATACTTTGAGACAGGCCGTTATCGGCCATCTTATCAAGGATGTTTTGGAAGTCCTGCGCATAGAGGGCGGCAATTTTGAAGTGCCACAGTGGACGAAGATATTTCCACGCAATGTCATAGAGCTCGCGAGCCTTATCGGACCGGCCCTTATATTCACGGGACTCTTTGAACATCCGGAAGCAGTCCTGCAGGGTAGAGTCCTGATAGGGTGTGTGCCGGACGCTTCATCATTTCGGCGCGTACTGCCTCGGCTTCTTCACGGGTGACGTAGGTGCCAACAGCCTTCATGACTGTAATTCCGGTGTGAGGATCGGGAATCGGCATTCGGAGCAGCCATGGTTTCCGGCGTGTTCCGGACATTCGTGTGATGCTGCCATTGCCAGATGAGGCTTTCAGCCGGGGCGATTCTCGTTTGGCTGGAACGGCAGGTGGAGCTACTGCACCGGGGATGGCGCTGTGCCAACGGGATGACCGCAGGCAGAGCAGAATTTAGCGGTATCTGAGATTTGATGACCGCAATTTTCACAGAACATAGAATTGAACCTCCTATTGCTTTGAACTTGCTTCAAAAATGCCCCCGGCATTTGGAGGATGCCGAGGGCGGATGGTCGAATTAGTTACGGGCGCGGGAGAGCTGGTACTCCAGGCTCTGTTCAGCTGTGAGACCATTCTGGATGAAATTTACCAAATTTGGGTAAAAGATGTAGATACGTGACCGTTCGGTACGTGACTTATGTAACCGGCGGCTACGAGGTTGCGGAGACTGTGGTATGTTATATCATAACCTTCGCTCCGTGCACGACGTGCGGCACCTGTTAGTGTAAGAAAATCCTGCGGCTTATTAACCATAATTTTTCTCTCCTTTCATAAACTGATGGAAAGCACAGGTGGCTTTTCATAATAAGCATATCTTTTTGAGATATAGGACTCTTAAAGGGCGATTAAGGGTACCAGGGAAGATCTGGCATTTTTGAGAAGTCATAACGCTCCAAAGAATGCAAATCGGGTTGTACTTCCTCATATTGGGCGTTTAAAGGGGGGCTGACATAGCCACAGTTAAAAAATAGACTCTGGTCACGCAGCGTGATAGCACTACAATCGATGTATCCACAATCGCCGGAGTGGCAACATGGAGGCGCTGTAAAATAGATGGCGGGCCTCATAGTTGATAGCAGATCAGAATACTCTAGGGAGACAGGATCGTTAAAAAATCCATCTGGGATGTTCATGATAAATCCTCCTACTTGTTTATTTAATAATAGATGTCGGAAGGCTGATGCTTACCTGAATACAGTCGGAGCTGGGTTGGAGCGAGTCTCCGATGTACGTGAAATCGGATAACAGAAGGCACTGACCGACCTTCAGCTTTTTAAGAAGCTCGACCGTTCCGGAACGCCGAACTGGTTCGGCTAGCATCTCGGAACAGGCTCGAATTTCCGTGAGCGGCGGTTTGAAGAAAAGCTTGGTTCCAGTCTGACTCAACGCCAACTGCTCATCTGGAGCAAAGCCTTTCAAAGATTGTGAGATTAGCATAGAACCGATTGAAAACTTGCGGCCTTCTGTGATAATTCGGTTCAGAACCGTGCCGCGACCAAGCCTAAGATTCTGCACTTCATCGACCATGATGACGATGGGAATCTGCAGCGCACGAGCGGAGCGAAACCAATCGTATAACAGAAGTTCTGCCAAGGTAGTCCTGATTGTATCAGGATAGCTGCTCACATCAAAAATATGTATATGAGGCGAAATCGGAAGGGAAAAGCTTCCGTTTTGGCGGCGTTCAAACACATCATGCTGGAGAAGCGGCTCCAGTCGATTTCCCAACATGCGGACATTTGCAGAAGTGGAACTTTTCAATGCCTTAAGAATGCTTGGGAAGATATGGGGACAAATTTCCCGGCGCTCCACAATCGTTTTGACCTCGGCTGTGAGCGATGCGATTTGAGCAGGGCCAAAACGATTATTTTGTCCAATGATCTGGCAAAGACCATAGGCCGTGTCATAGGGGGACTCTGTATTGCTTCCACAAGGTTTAGGATTGAGAATGTCGGTGGGCACAGGTTCATTGTAGAGATCATGCCTGATTGCCAGTGCCTCAAATTCAGAGGACAGCGGTGGGCAAATGTGATCAGGCGACAAAGTGTGTCCAAGGTCCAATGCGAGCAAGGGGGTTCTTTGCTTAGCGAATTGAATTGCCATGCATTGCCCCGCCGTGGATTTTCCGCTGCCGCTTGATCCAGTAAGGAATATACTGGAAGGATCAACTCCGGGGTGAAGTTGAAGGTGGACCGGGAATTTTTCAGCACCTTCCTGATACGTGCCAAGGAATGCCTGGATTTCTGGCCTTGAAATCATAAGATAACCTCCTTTAGGTTGAAATAGTTGTAATGTCACGACGACCATATCCATTCACAAAGCTGCGATTAATTGATCGAAGCCTGACATTTTTGGAATGCCCGGTAGAGAGCGTGAGCGTCTTTACGATAGAGCTCGAAAGAATGCCAGCTTCAGTCAACTGAGCCAGAACGTCAGATGTAAGAAATTCCGGCATGTGCTTTGCGGCCAAACGTTTCACAAGATCAAGGGTGAGATAGAGCTTATACTCATCATATAGTACCTCCTTTTCTTTGCAATAAGTCTCGTCTAAATCACCAATGTCCCGGAATCGGATGGTCTGTTCGCGTGCAGCTGCATAAAGGGCATTGCGGAAGCAATCCGATGCGGTTGTGTTTAGCATAGAATCCCACCGGGAAGGATAGTAATCGAAGGCGGTTTTATAAGCATCTCGAACCTTTTCTTCGGATAAAGACGCTTTTTGAGAAAACGTCCAGCAAATGATTTCGCTTACAGCATGTAAAACGGCAATTTCCTGACAAAAATTTGATCCTTCCATTCTGTTACGTTCCTCCTTATATGCGCGATACACGCGGGAATCAAATTCGTTTGGATTGCCCTCTACCAAGGAAATCAAATCACCCCATGTTACAGAATCTACACCGGTAGTAGCGGAGCAAGCCTCTGCCGGATTTAACTGGATCGGAATGCAATGCTCACGAATCTCCGGCGTCAATTCTTTTGCCTGAACAATGTAGATCGAACGACTCGTGCTTCCCTTCTCGGCTTCATCGGAGAGGTAATCATAATTCGTAGCTTTCTGATACCGGTTGGACGCAAATCCACCACGGACATGGATGAGCAAGTCGTCTCGATGATGGTTCAGCTGCTTTTTAAGCTCGGCGAGCTTGCAATTGAGAGTGATCTCTGTTGTGATCGAAAAACTCTCAGAGATCACAGCAGACGGCTTAGTCGGCTGCATGTCTTCAGGAAGACGTGTCTTCAAGAAGGATAATCCGATGACCGCGGCCATCATCATCTGGTCTTCGGATGTCAGAGCATCAGGACGAAGAATCGGACTATCCAGCGGCGCCTCACGTCCTGCCGACTCTTTGAAAAACCATCTTGAGGCGTTGATATTCCACCCAGGTATAGGTTGAAAATAGATCTCCTGCTTACTCAAAAGCTGCGCAACGAGCATATAAAACAACCGGGGACCATCTTTTCCACAGCGGAGTGTGCCGCCACTTTTGTAAAATCCTTGAATCAAAGCGTTCTGCTGAAATTTGTCATCGGCAACACGGAAGCCTGAAAGAGTTCCGTTAGGAAGTCTGTACCGGACTTCAATACTCGTAGAGCCGTCCCGTGGATCGATCGCATATCGAGCAGAGAATTCTGTACAGTCTGACACGGGCTTGACAACCTTGTAGAGTTCACCAAGAGGGTTTTCCTTAACAAGGTGGTACCTTCCGTCGGGAAATTCTACGAGACTCTCTGTTTTATATGCGGTGAATTCTCGCAGGTAAGCGCGATTAGCTGCTTTACAAAGCGGATTCTCCCTCTGCTGCTGCAGAGACTGGTTCGCACTTTTCAGAGCAACGTTTTCCTGCTGTAGAGCAGCGTTTTGCGCCTGCAGCATGTTTACTGTCGATAAATCTACATAATTGCCACCTCCAAATGTGACAGCTGGCTGCGGAACTTGCGGCGCTTGATAGATGCTCATGCCATACATCTCCCTTTTTCTATATTTAGTTTTCAAGGATCAACTGCTACGTTTCCTTCGTAGCAAGGTGCCGGTGCCTCAAGGGCTATGCTGCATTGTAGATCATCGTTATACCTCCTGCTGGTTATGTGTGTTAGGCATCGAGTGAGCCTTGTTTTGCTTGGCTCAGTCCCCGGATCGCTTCCGGTGACCATATTGTACAACAACCTTATTACAATAGGAATCAGGAATATTTTTTTTTTGAATCTAGCTGCTTAAATAGTATTGTAATTGATAAAAATATGAAATATAATGAAGAAAAGAATGCACTTGCGATAGTGAATTTGAGAGATTAAGATTCAAAAAACAAAAAGTAGTAAGAAAGGACGATAAAAAGTTTTATGCTGGAGACAACAAATATGAGCGCAGCAGAATTTGCGGAGCGCTTAGCAGAGTCGGCAAAGATAATCAAATATACCTTCCGGATGGAGATTCCTAAAGAGGAACAAGATCTCCAAGATAATCTTGTTGCGTGTTCCCTGGATCAGGCTTATAGAATGGCAAAACCACTTTTTTTGGATCGATGGAAAAATCACCCATTTTTAATAAACCCAGAGTTCAAGCAGGAAAGCAACCAACAAGTCAAATCAGAGAGTGGCTCGGAGGCCAAACTGAATAGCGATCAGCAGGCCAAACTGAATAGCGACCAGCAGGCCAAACTGAATAGCGACCAGCAGGCCAAATTGAATAGCGACCAGCAGGCCAAACAAGAAGAAAGAAAGAAAAGTTTCAAAGAAGAGGGAGAGAAGATTCTTTGCGATGCTGCAGTGGCTGAACTGTACTGCATAATTCGTAAAATTATCGGCGAGGAAAACCTCTTGACTACATATGCCGCAAGCGAGTATGCGTTTTTTGATTCAAAAGCTTTCGACACAGAAAAGGTTGATATTTTGAGTAACTTTGCTACAGGTATGGATGACCTTATCAATCGAAAAATCTACCGGTTTGATAATACTCAACCGCTTACATTTGAAAAGGAGAAGCTGAAAACCGAAATTTTGGGAGAAAAACTAAGTAGTCGAAATCAATCATTGAAAATAACCACAAATAATGTGGATGCAAAACTTACTGCCTTCTTGCCCGGTTATCGAAGTTTCTTTTACAAAGAAAAAACCGACATTTCTATCTCTCCCAAAAATCAGAGAACTATTTTAAAAAGTAGCGATTTGGATTTAATGGTGATTCTGAAACGCTCTGCTAAAAAAATGGATATCTTGGAGAACATTCAGAAAGCCAGAGAAAACCATACTGTGTTGAGCATGCGGCAAATACAAAATCTGCAGGTTTTGCACAAGGAGTTAACTAGTCTCTACGAACAGCAATATGATGATAAGAAAGTGAAAAACATGACAGCCGTCAAACTTGAACATTTGACGGCTGCGGATAATCTGTACATTCAAATGGAACTTGAACGAACCATGAATTGCACTATGCTAGCAAATCTGCTGAAGAATTTTCAGGAATTTTCAGATGAACAAACCATTGTAATGTTTCCAGATCCAGCATCTATAAGGCTCTTTAGCCGTTGTTTTGAATTGGGAAATATATACAATAGGACGGAAGTTTTAAATCTAACTTTTCAGGGATTACAGAATTCGTCAACATTATTAAGAAGAGATCCGATTCTTTTTCGATGGATACTTGGGAATATGATGTTAGAAATGAACTGGAAGGTAGAATGGTCGGTCTCGAAGAAGAAAAAAAAAGATATCTTTTTTTGAGCAATGGAAAAAAAGTATATGAAGAAGAAATGGATAGTTGGTCGAATTGGATCTTTCCATTATTTATGTCTTGTTTTTGTGTTGTACTGAATGAAAATATTAGAAAGCAACAAATGACATCAAAAGAAGATGACGAAAAGGCAATGCAAATAATGTACATGAAATTGGCTGAATACATTAATAAAAAAGACCTCAAAATGGATACAATGGTGATAGACGATAGTCTTTTGGAGGAAGCTAAGAAGAGTTCAATTACAAAGAAAGTAATATCAAACTATATACTGAGTGCGATGCAAAAAAAGGATAGAATGTCGATTCCGGTAACGATAAAAGAAATCGATGAAATTATGCCGAAAGATAACAAGCTCAGGGAGGAGGAAAACTACTATTTGAACTATGCAATTATTCAATTTTTAAAAAGAAATCGTTGAGGATTAGTTCAAAAGATATGTACTAAAAAGAGAAAGTTTGGGACGCAATCCTACACTTCTGAAAAAATTTGAGCGTTAAATGCTCCTTGATATCAGGAAAATGGGAGTTTACAAGCAAAATTTTTTTTTTGAAAGTGTAGGAACAAGGGACACATAATGGCATTTTGACATAAATTCAGGGCGATCACGCAAGTGGTCGCCCTTTCTCTGTATCTGGTGTGATTTGACCTTCGGCAACATTATAGTAACTCACAAAAGGAGGATTTGCCGTTATGTTTGATTGCTATGACACTCTGATCACTCCAGAAGAAGTTGCCGATATGCTGGGATGTGGTATGAACACTACCTATAAGCTTTTGAAGTCGGGAAAGATAAAGGCCATGAGGATCGGTCGATCTTGGAGGATTCCTAAGAGAGCGGTACAGGAATATATTATACAAGAATCCCACCTGAAATCAGTTGGGTGGTAACATGAAAAAAGCCCACATGGATGATGTTCCATGTGGGTTTTCTATTGCCTGAAAGTAGTGCTTGATGGAGTGATGTACATACGGGTAATCCAATGTTAATGCTAAATAATGTATAGAGCAGAAGGAAGGTGAAAGTTAATCTTTATTAACGGCACTAACATTAGGATAAAGTGACTGAATGGAATAGTTGTAGTACAAACAGTCGCACAAGAGCAGCCGAATGTGTAGTGTATATACATTTGGCTATTCTTGCTAGGAGGGGGAGGCGGATGCCGTCATAAATAATATTTTATTCTATAAATTCTCATCTATATTTTCAATGATATTAATTTATCTTTATGAAATATATGAATAGAAAGAAGGTGCTTATAATGGGAAATATCTTTAGTATACGATTGACAGATGAAGATAAAATTCATCTACAACAGAGAATGGATGAAACTGGTAAAAATGCAACAGAAGTATTTAAGAGCGCAATCTATTTTACCAAAATAGATGCAGACCTTGTTGATGAAATTATATCTAATATTGGATATTATGCGAGTGAAAAAAGATCTGGAAGGGATAAAAGAGGAGGTTCATAGATATGTGTTATATCGAACTCAAAAATGAGAAGTATGAAACTTTGGAAGATTTAAAACGGTTACTGCATTATATTCTTAGATTAGATAAAACAGCAGAAGATAGTCAAAGAGCGAATACTATAACAAATACCTTAGCAGGTTGTCAGCCAGCGATGATTCCCAATGAATATTTGTGTGATCCGAGTTCAGTTTATTATCTGATGCTTTTTGAAGTCAGGAGAAGACATAAAGGTATTCCGCAGTTTGCAAAACACCGCATTGTTTCCTTCGCAGCAACAGATTGTATTTTGCCACAGGATGTAGTATCTCTGGCAGAAAAAGAATAGCAAGTATCTATGCAAGGAACGGCTTTATTACAGCTTATGGAATTCATGCGGATAGATTTAATGTACATATTCATTTTGCAGTTTGTGCAGTATCGTTTCAAACACAGAATATGTTTCATATTCAGTGGGAAGCTGAGAGAAAAATGCTCGTGTCAGTAACAAATCAGTGGAAATCTGAGTTCGACGAGATACTTCAAAATAATATCCAAATGAGACAGTCAAGAGAAGCTGCATTGTATGGCGATGATATCGTTCGATACGGAAGCATTTCTCTGACAGCAAAAGGTCAAATGAATCAGAACAAAAAATCAAAGCGCAAATAAGAAGGGAGAATACAATGGATAAGTTTGATGAAAAAGTTATCGGCTACGAATCTACGAAAGAGATTCTGCGTCAGATTCTGGATATTCTAAAAAGACCGGAGGTTTATAAAAAGAAAGGGTGTTTCTATTCCAAGAGGGCTGCTGATGGAATCTGATCCTGGTCTTGGAAAAAGTCTGCTGGCATCTATCCTGATGGAGGAATCTGAACGAAAGCCCTTTGTTTTTCGTAAAATCAGTCAGGAAAACAGTTTTCTGGATGAATTAAGCTGTATTTGCTATGGCAAAGGAGGACGCACCTAGTATACTGCTCTTAGAAGATTTGAACCTCTATGTAGAATCGAATTCTCCCTATGCGCCGGAATGGGCTTGTCTGCAAGCCTGTATTGATGATGCAAAGGATACAGATCTTTTTGTGATTGCTACTACTAACGATACAAGGTATATGCCACCATCCCTGTTGAGACCGGGTAGATTTGATTATGTAATCTATCTGCAACCTCCGATTGGAGAGAATGCAGAGAACATTGTCAGCTACTATCTCAGGGATAAAGATTTGGCAGAGGATGTACTGATTTCAGATATCGTCAAGGCTATTCTCCATGACAACAGGGATTTCCTCCTTGCTGTCCAGAAAGAGCTTCTGGAACATGAAACGCTTTTGAACAGCGACCTTGCAAAAATCTGGGAATCCTGTACCTAAACACTATTATTCAAAATGATAAAACGGTCAAGTCCTTCAGGGGCTTGACCGTATTTTGCTGCGGAATAGTTGTATTTTATCTTATATAAGAAGCTACAAAAACATAGTCCGTGAGTGAGACGCGCGTGTCGAAAGTGAATTTTTGCAAGCGCCCCTATAGCACACCCATTCTGAAAATGGGTGTGCCGTGAGAGGGTGCTCGCGGAAATTCGCTTTTGACACAAGCGGCTCACGAGCGGAAAAAATTTTATACCTCTTCCTTTATATATAGGAAGGAACGCAGCATTTGAGAGACCGCAGTTCTTTGAGCAGGAGAGAGTTTAGCCCAGAGATCAAGAAGTTCCTTCTGGTCGGAGGTTAAGTAAACAGAGTCTTCCTCCTGAAAGAACTGGGAAAGCGAGATACCAAGACCAGAGCAGATTTTCTCAAGAGAAGCTACATTGGGTTGAAGATTCCGTCTGCGCCGTAGAAATGGTAGATTGTGTTCCGCAGCGGCACTGGCCGCAGCGGCAGCTTCGGCAGCTTCTGCCGGTTTGGAGATGACCAGCGCCGCCGCTATGCCGACGCAGACGGCCAGCGCCAATGCGCAGAGGGGCCAGTACTTTTGCCATCCGTTTGCGGCTCATGCGTTGTGCTCCCGGCTGGCGAGGTGCTGGCGCGGGGCTTCGCCTGGCCAGGTCGCCGCCGTGGGTGTCCAGCAGAACGGTCAGCGGGAAGTCCTTGACGACCAGCTTGGCGCACAGCCTCACAGCCCAGATCCGGCCACGCAATGATCTCAAGAAAGTTTCGCACACTGCCGGCCATCAGGGCACCGGTTCGGCCGATGGCGGGCCAGATAGACCGCGCCGTTTTTGACGACCGACTGCTTGACGGCCTCGCGTGCGCTTACCGCTTGCCGATCATGCAGGCAAGGCCAGATCCAGCAGCCGCGGCGTATAGGCATCCATGCGGCCGGGTCGATGGGGCCTGCCGCCCCGATGGCACATCCCGGGCGCTCCGGCGTGGGGCCGACGTAGTAGTAGCCGCGCCCTCAGATGGGGAAACGGCAGCGGCTCGCCCTTATCCAGCAGCCATCATACGGGCGTGGGCGGCGTCACGGGCGGTGTAGACCACGCCCGACAACAGCACGGTGTCCCTGCTTTCAGCGGCGCAGGTCCTGCTTGGAGAGGGGCGTTTCAGTACATATTGCATCGTTGCGCCTCGCCCACAGCGTGCGGCGGCGCGGCGGGTGACACGTGGCAGCTGATGTTGATTTTGGCCACGGGCAGGCAGGCCCATGGTAGGCTTTTGCTCAAGGCATCCCCCAGACAGGTCGTGGCACCGCCAAAGCCCCTGCGGGGCCAAAGCCTGTGGCATTGATGGCGTCCAGCAGTTCCTTTTTCCAGCGCTGCATAATACCGGGTCGGCGTTGGGTTCGTCCAGCAGGCGCAACGGCGCCTTTGGCCAGCGCTGCGCAGTGGTCGAAGCTGCCGCCGATGCCGATAC
>VOFC01001150.1_pt1 | contig 82780 bp, 100 predicted proteins | sample 5384161 | NCBI WGS metagenome assembly VOFC01 (sample SAMN12384722, study PRJNA508395) | human gut metagenome | isolation source: healthy gut B | host: Homo sapiens | reverse complement strand
TGGAATACTGCTCCAGACAGCCGTGCTTGCCGCAGCCGCAGACCGCCGTCTCGTGGTGCCCAGCGTGACCATCACCGCGCTGCGGCAGCCCTGGCACAGCCCATCCAGATCTCGCCCAGCGCGGCCACGTCGGCATCGTTGCCCACCAGCACCTTGATGCCGTCCAGCAGGCCGGACAGCTGGATGGAGACGTTCCGCTCACCCCAGCCGCCGAGGGCAGCGCAGACAATGGGCACGATGCGGCTGTCCAGCACAGGGGCCGGGCACACTTGCCCTCCACCTGCTCGGCAGTGATGCCTTTTTCCTGGCATCTTGTCCTTCACGGCCTTGGCCAGGTTCCCGAGGATGTGTTCCCCTGCATTGGAGGTGTCGGTGGGCACCTCCCACTTTTCCAGCAAAGCGCCCGCCGTGGTGAACAGGCCCACCTTGGCCGTGGTGCCACCCAGGTCGATGCCGAATGCGTACTCTTTCATATTCATTTACCCCTTCTTTGCGGCGGTCAGGCCGCCGGTTTTTCTCATCGTTATCATTATAACATATCCATTTGCAAAAGACAGCGGCTGAAACAACGCCGCGGCCCTTCTTCATGATCTCGGGGTTTGCAATGCCCATCTTGGCCAGAATGATGGTGACCAGAGGCATTTCAAACACACAGCCAAAGATGATTAACATGGTCAGGCAGAGGTTGATGTAGCTCTCGATGCTGATGGATGCCGTGATGTAATCGGTACCCTCCAGCGTGACGAGGAAGTTCAGCATAAACGGCAGGGTGACCTTGTAGGCAAACAGCACACCTACGCAGAACAGAGCCAGACCGAACAGCAGCACCAGCCGGAAGAAGAAGCTCTCGCTCCGTTTCAGGCCGGGTTTTGCAAAGGCGTAGACCTGATACAGCGCCACCGGAATGGTCACGATCACCGCAGCGATCAGGGACACCCGGAAATACTGCATCAGCTTTTCCTGCGGGGCCAGGAACACGAAGGTGTAGTTCGCATTCATTGCCATGGCCGTCAGCAGGTCGATCAGCTTATCCGAAATTGCCAGGAAGCCGATCACGCCCACTACAAACACCGCCGCGCAGATGATCAGCCGGTTCCGCAGCTCTTTCAGATGTCCGGTCAGCGTCATGCTGCCGTCGTCCGACATGACTTCGGCTTTCTTTTTGCGCTTCACGTTGGTAGCCACAAATTACTCCTCGTCCTTCTTCTCAGCCTTTTCCTCGGTCTTGGTCTCGGCAGGCTTGGCATCGCCGTTCTCATCCACGTCTTCCATACCTTCCTTAAAGTTCTTCATGGTCTTGCCGAACATCTTGCCCAGCTTCGGCAGGTTCTTGGGTCCAAAGATGACCAGAACGATGATCAGAACAATGATAAACTCCTGAGGTCCGATTCTCATAATAATAATCTCCTTTTTTACTTTTGCCGCGCCGCTCTGGCGGGCTGGATTCCAGTTTTTATCCTACAACCGCGGGCGCGGGTGTATCCATGTAGATCAGACCTTTGCCTCTTCGGCAGGGGGCAGCCTCCTCAGCGGGAGCAGCCTCGGCAGGGGCTTCGTTTGCAGCAGGGGGCCTCCTTGGGCTTTTCCTCTGCAGCAGGCTCTTCTGCCTTTTCCTCTGCCTTCACAGGCTCAGCGGCAGGCTCTTCCGCCTTGACGGGCTCTTCGGGCAGCTCCTCCACGGTATCCTCCAGCTCGGCCACCTCCTCGACCTCTTCGGCCTTCTTGGCTTCTTCCTTGCTGGTCTTACCAATGTTGGTAAAAAAGCTCTTGGTGACATCCTTCATGCTGTCGTCGATGTCCTTCTTGATGTCGGTCAGGGGGAGCAACGGCTTCCTTGATGGGGGCCTGGATCTCGTTCAGGGGCTCCACCACATTCTTCTGGATCTCCTCGGAAGCGGCACCGGTGTACTTCTTCAGCTCCCGCAGCATCTTGCCGAGCTTGCGGGCGTACTCGGGCAGCTTATCGGGGCCGATGACCACGAAGGCCACGATGGCCACCAGGATCAGCTCTGTAAAACCAATTTTCATAGCGTTCCAATTCCTTTCCTCTCACACAACAGGCATCCTTTGCGGCCTGCCGTGCTGTTACTGCACAGGGGATACGGCGCGGTGTGCGCCTTTGTTGCCCTATGTATACCGGAAGTGTGTGAACTTCAAATGAACTTATTTTTTGAACAGTATATGAACAAGAGCAATTTCATGTTCATTTATATAACAGTTCATATACTCTGTCAAAGATATTACGTCTTGGAATTACTCGACCGGATTGGTCAGCGTGCCAATACCATCGATCTCGCACCGCACCACATCCCCGGGCTTGAGGAACTGCGGCGGGTCCATGCCCATACCCACACCCGCCGGGGTGCCGGTGGCAATGATGGTGCCCGCTTTCAGGGTCATGCCCCTGCGAAAGCTCGGCAATGACATGGTCGATGTCAAAGATCTGTAGGGCCGTATTGGAATCCTGCCGCTTCTCGCCGTTGACAAAGCTGCGGATGCCCAGCCTGGGCGGGTAGTCGGCAAAGGCATCTGCCGTGACGATGCAGGGCCCGATGGGGGTAAAGCCGTCCAGACTCTTGCCGAAGTACCACTGTTTGTGCGCCGTCTGCACATCCCGGGCCGAGACATCGTTCAGGATGGTGTAGCCGAAGATATAGTCCCGGGTCTGACCGGCGGGCACATCCCTGGCATCCCTGCCCAGCACCACAGCCAGCTCACACTCATAATCCAGCTTTTTCACCAGATCGGTGTGGGCCTCGATGGGGCCGCCGTCCGGCACGGCGCGGGTCACGCGCTTGGAAAAGTAGATGGCATCCTCGTGCTTGGTGGCAAAGGCAGCGGCAGAATATTTCTCCGCCTCATCGGAGTGGGCCATATAATTGATGCCCAGGCAGATGACATCCTGTGCCGGGGCCGGGATGGGGCTTTCCAGCGTGACGGCCTCCACAGGCAGAGCGGGAATGCCCGCAATGGCCAGCGACAGCCCATACCGCACCTGCGGGGTCAGAAACGGGATGGCCTCGCTCAGGGTCTCATAGCTCAGGCCCAGCCAGCTCAGCGGCCAGACCTGTCGTCCATCCTCCGATAAAATCGCCGGGTCTTCCACGCCGTCCGGCAAACGACAGGTAATAAAGCGCATACCGCATCCCCTTTCTCAGTGCCGATACGCAATGGCGTTCCGGATACGCTCCGCCTCTGCCTGACCGGCCAGCTGGCGCACCAGTTCCAGTGCAAAGGGGATGGCACCGCCCAGCCCATAGCTGGTGGTGATGTTGCCATCCACCACGACCTCTTCATCGTGGACGATGGCACCGGCCAGCTGATCCTGGAAGCCAGCGTGGGCGGTGGCGTTCCTGCCCTCCAGCAGGCCAAGAGAGGCCAGGATGCTGGGGCGGCACAGATGGCGGCCACCTTCCGGCCTGCCTTTTTGCAAAGGCGGCGCAGGTCTCGGTGACCGTCTTGTTGGCGGCAAGGTTGGGTGTGCCCGGGATCCCGCCGGGCAAAACGACCATGTCCACATCGGAATAATCCACTTCCTCGGCCAGCGCATCGGCGGTCAGGTGAATCTTATGGCTGCTCACCAGCTCCCTGCGGCCCATGGCAGAGGCCACAATGACCTCCACCTTGGCGCGGCGCAGCAGGTCAACCACCAGCAGGGCTTCGCACTCCTCGGTGCCATCGGCAAAAAATACAACTGCCTTACTCATCTTTACAGACTCCCTTCTAAAAAGCGCACCGCAGGGCGGGTGCGCCCCTGCCCCGCGGCGCGCGGTCCGTGTTACTCTTCGCCGGGCTGTTCCGCCTTTTCTTCCAACAGGCGGCGCAGCACACTGTCATCCTTGCTGATGACCCGGCTCACCCGGCTGATGATGGCGCTGGACGCGCCAATGTTGCCCATGATGCTGGTATAGCTCTGCTTGTTGACCAGCTTTTCCGCGATGTTATACCGCTGCTCCATTGCACTGAGCTCGGCGTAGCTGCACACATCCTGCAAAAAGCGGTAGCACTCCTCAGGCGTTTTCAGCTCCAGCAATGCAGAATACAGGCCGGACTCTCCGGTGGGATGATCTTTTGCCATGGCTTGTTCCTCCCCTATCGTTCAGGTTGGGTCTGGCCCGCGCGGGGCACTTCAATACACTACTTTATTGTAGTGCAAACGCGGCAAAAAATCAACGGGAAATTTACAGCATTTTTTCCAGCGTGGTCAGCTGCATGGGAATGCCCGCAGCTTCTGCCTCGGCAGGGCCCAGCACGCGGTAGCCTTTGGTCTTGAAGAACTGCAGCACCGGCAGGCACTTGGTGTGCACCTCGCAGTACAGGCGGCCCCGACCCTCACCCCGGGCCAGACGCTCGCAGTGGCCAGGATATCCCGGCCCAGTGCCTTGCCCCGGTACTCGGGCTTGAGGTAGAGGTGGAGCAGGTGCAGGGCCGTGTTCTCCATCTTCCAGGCAAAGTAGCCGATGGTCTTGCCGCCCAGCAGCACGAGGAAATAGTTCACATCGTTGTCGATATCCGCCTCAATGGCATCGGCGCTCTGCAGCGTTTCCACCAGCGTGTCCAGCTGCTTTGCAGGGTAATAGCGCTTGTAGACCTCGTGCCAGATCTCACTGGCAAGGTCAGCGTTGGCGTGAATGTATTTGGCCTTTGCGACCAGCTTGTAATCGGGTTTCATAGTTCTCCTTATGCGTATACGATATAATCCGGCTTGCGGGGGGGCGGCGGGGCGGGGTTCCTCTGCCGGGTAGCCCAGAATGCAGTGGCCCACACCGATATAGTCCCCCTCAATGCCCCACTTCTTCAGCAGGGCCTTGCCCTCTTCGGTCTCGAACTCTTCCTTTGCGCGGTTGATCCAGCAGCTGCCCAGCCCGATGGCGGCAGCAGCATTCATCAGGTTGCCCATCACAAGGCTGCCGTCCTGCACGCCACAGCGGGCGTTGGCATCCGCCAGCACCACCAGAATGGTGGGGGCACCGTACATGGGGTCGCCCGTGTTGCCCATCACGGCAGCATTCATCCGGGTGAGCTGGGCGCGGGTCTCGGCATCCTGCACCACCACGATCTTTGCGCTCTGGCGGTTCATAGCGCTGGGGGCAAAGGTGCCTGCGCGCAGAACGGCTTCCAGCTCCTCTTTCGTGATCTGCTCCGGCTTGTAGGCGCGGCAGCTGCGGCGGGTCTCAAGGGTATGTAAGGTCTCATTGGTCATAGCAATTTCCCTCCCTAAAAGTTCTGGTGTTATTGTACCATACAACGCCGTAAAGTGCAAAACAAAAAGGCGGCTGCGCCTTCCTTTTTGAAAGCGCAGCCGCCTGATTGCTCTTCGTTGGTTTGGAACGAGATGTTTTACAGCGCGGTCTTGATGTTGTGATGCGTGGAGCTGTAACGAACAACTGCTTCCATCAGGGCAACGGGCCACAGAATGACCTTACCCAGGATCTCGGCCGGCTTGACATCCACCGTATCCATGCTGTTGATGCCGAACAGAACCAGACAAGCAATGCCGCAACCCAGAATGTAATAGTACATAAGTCAAACCTCCTATATTTTTTTCTCACAGGCTTACGCCTGAAGCTCAAGTGTCGGCGGGGCGTTTTCCGCTCTCCGCATCCTTACTATACCGCAGTTTTGATATAAAGTCAATATCCAAAAACGTGAAACAAATTAAAGTTTCTTTTTGAAAGCCGTTTTGTTCATGTAAATAAAGCAGTGAAGTTCGCTTTGCTTTATAAATGTGAAGTCAGTGTCCTGAATTGGCCGTGAGCCGGAAACAAATTGTTCATATTCTGCCCTGAAAGAGGCCGAAAACAGGCGTTTTGTACTCGTAAGAAAAACAGGAAATGGTGCACAAAGCTCCATCTGCAATTTTGTGCAGAGCGCCCTGCAATAACAGCTGTTTTTCATACGTTTACAGGTTAAGGAAAGACGTGTCGGAATTTTTTATTTTTTGAAGTGAGGACACCGCCATGAAGAAAATTTTTCGCAAAAAAATTTTTGCTTTTTTCCTCTCTGCCCTGCTGGTGCTGGCCCTTTCCCTGCCCGTTTTTGCGGACATGGGCCCCAAGCCCTCGGTCACGCTCAAGCTCTATTACACCCCGGGCCAGCGCTATGCGGTCACCCTGCTGGGCAATACGGCCCTCAACGGCCCCTGGACCGCCCCGGCAGACTACCGGGAGCGGATGGGTTCCCGGGAGGCCTGGGAGGCCTTCCGGAACTACCCCACCCCCGAGGGCTACTACTTTTCTGGGCTATTTTCAGGAATACCCCGGCGATGCCGATGCAGAGTTCGTCTGGGGCTACTACCCGCCCAACAAGTTCTATGTTTTACTCTATAATATAGAGACTGGTACATTCTACCGCAGTGAGGAGCCGGTGGAGCGCTACGCCTTTTCCAGCGAGTGGCAGGTGCTTCTCGATTCCCAAGACGGCCTGCGGGTCTACCACAACCGCAACGATTCCGACATCCTTTCCTCCTTTGCCGCCCGGGTGCTCATTACCCTGATTTTAGAGCTGACGTGGGGCATCCTGCTTTTCGGGCTGCGCGGCCCTGCCCAGCGCACTCTCATCGGTAAGGTCAACCTTGCCACGCAGATCATCCTGAACCTCGGGCTGTGCTACGGCACGCTCTATCTCGGGCCGATGTGGGGCAATTTCCTTTATTTTGCACTGGAGGTGCTGGTGTTCTCCGTGGAAGCCTTTGTCTACAACCGGTATCTGCCCTGGCCGGAGGGCAAAAAGCCTCACCCCATCCTCTATGCGCTGACCGCCAATCTCCTTTCCTTCGGCATCGGGCTGGAATTGAACACCCGCTGCACCAACACGCAAATCCGGCTGATCGGGCTGATCTGTCTGGTGCTGTGGTACGCCGGGCCGTGGCTCTGTCGAAAGCTGCGGGAAGTGCAAAATGCACAATAAAAAGAAAAAAATTCGTCAAGAATCAATCTTGTTGCGCACCGGGAAATCCGCTATAATAGAAGCGTCAAACCAGATTTTACCGGAAAGGAGACACGGACGTATGGCAAAGGCATCTCAGGTCGTTTTACTGGAAAATGAGTTTTACCTCATCAAGGCACCCAATGGGAAGGTGTTGGAAATCAAGAACTTCAACACGGAGAACGGCGCGGCCATCCGTCTGTGGGACTGCGCCGGGCATCCGTGGCAGCAGTGGCAGTTCGTGGATGCCGGCGAGGGACGCTGGCGGATCAGGAACCGCTTTTTACAGGCAAGTTTATCGATCTGGCCCTGGGCGGCGTGGTCGAGGGCACCTGGCTGCACCAGTGGGGCCGCACCAGCGGGCTGAGCCAGTGCTGGGAGCTGGAGTCCACCCGGAACGGCCGCACCCGCATCCGCAATGTGCTGGCCGACAAATACATCGACCTTGTGGGCATGAACACCTCCAACGGTGCACAGGCCCAGATTTGGAATTACGTCTCGGGCGGCAATCAGGAATGGAACCTGGTGCGCGTTGACCCCGACACCGCGCAGACCAACGCCCGTGCCGAGGAGAAGCGGGACCCGGAGCCCACGCCTTCCCAGCGCAAGCACCAGAATGATCTGGTGCGGAAGCTGAACAACGCCGGAAAAGGCCGGGCCGCACGGAAATAAGAAACGATAAAAGCGTCCCACAGGGGGCTCCCTGTGGGACGCTTTTTGTAATGCTGACAGAAACGGAGAATTGCTGATGGATCCCAAATTTCCCATGCGCAACACCACCCTGTGCTATCTGGAACAGGATGATGCCTACCTGATGCTCCACCGCGTGACAAAGAAGAACGACCTGAACCACGACAAATGGATCGGCGTGGGCGGCAAGTTTGAGCCGTTTGAAAGCCCGGAGGACTGCCTGCTGCGGGAAGTGCAGGAGGAGACCGGCCTCACCCTGATCTCCTACCGCTGCCGGGGCGTGGTGACCTTTCTTCTGGGCGAGCTGACCGAATACATGTTCCTTTACACCGCCGATGCCTGGACGGGCACACTGGTAAAGGATGCCGCCCGGAACGAGGGCATTCTGGAATGGGTGCCCAAGAAGCAGGTGGAGCAGCTGCCCATCTGGGAGGGCGACAAGATCTTCTTCCGCCTGCTCAAGGAGGACAGACCCTTTTTCTCGCTCAAACTCCGGTATGAAGACGATACGCTGGCTGAAGCCGTGTTGGACGGGAAACCTTTATAACTCCCTCAGTCACGGCTTTGCCGTGCCAGCTCCCTCGGAGAGGGAGCCTTTTAGCCTCCCTCATTGAAGGAGGTGGCATCGCGTAAGCGATGACGGAGGGAGTTTAATTCAGCTTCAGATCGCCCTCTTTGATCCAGCCCAGCTTGCGCTCGATCTCACAGAAGAGAACGCTCAGGACAGCGGGGAGAACGAAGCAGACGAGGACCAGGGCGGCCCAGTCCATGGGGGTGATGGCGGCCTTGGTGCCGGCGGCGATGTCGTTCACCCAGCCGGTGTACACGCCGATCTGACCCACCAGGCCGCAGGTGCCCATGCCGGAGGACACCGCCGCGCCGTTCATCTCAAAGTGGAACAGGCAGGTCGCCAGCGGGCCGGTGATGGCCGAGGCCAGCGTGGGGGCGATCCAGATGCGGGGGTTCTTGATGATATTGCCCATCTGCAGCATACTGGTGCCGATGCCCTGGCTGACCAGACCGCCCACGCCGTTTTCCTTAAAGCTCATCACGGCAAAGCCGACCATCTGGGCGCAGCAGCCCGCAACGGCAGCGCCGCCCGCCAGACCGGTCAGGCCCAGAGCCGCGCAGATGGCGGCAGAGGAGATGGGCAGGGTCAGCGCCACACCCACGATGACAGACACCAGAATGCCCATGACCAGCGGAGCCTGCTCAGTGGCCCACATGATCAGGGTACCCACCTGACTGGCGGCAGCACCGATGGGAGCCGCGATGAGCATGGAAAGGCCCACGCCCACAAAAATGGTCACCAGCGGGGTGACAAGGATATCGATCTTGGTCTCCTTGCTCACGGCCTTGCCCATCTCAGCAGCCACAATGGCAATGATGAGCACCGCCAGCGGGCCGCCTGCGCCGCCCAGCGCATTGGCCGAGTAGCCCACGGTGATCAGGCTGAACAGCACCAGCGGGGGGCAATGCAGTGCCCAGCCGATGGCGCAGGCCATGGCCGGACCGCTCATGGCCGAGGCATAGCCGCCCAGATCGACCAGCACCTCCAGCCCGGTCTGCTGGCCCAGCGTTTTGATGATGGTGCCGATCAGCAGGCTGGCGAACAGGCCCTGTGCCATGGCACCCAGAGCCTCGATGAGATAACGCTGCGGAGTGATAACGATATCCTTCCGCTTCAAAAAGTCCTTTACACTTGACATAGACTCTTCCTAACCTTTCTCTCCCGCCCATTGCGCGGGAGCTTTCCGTGTCAAGTATCATACCATACACCTGTCAAGACAGCAAGAGGAGGCCGCGTTTTTCGTCCAAAGCGACAAATTTCACAGCTTTGGATGCAATGATTCTGCCTTCCTGCTCGTTTTTACTGTGGAGCGTGTTTTTCTTTCCACTTTTTCTGCCTGACGCGATGCCGGAGCACAGCGAACTGATTGACGGCGACCCGGGTTTGGGTGTATACTGGGAGAGTAAAAATAGCTTTATCCGCAATTATGCGAGACTATATTGGCGGGCCGGTGCAGTTCGTGTATCCTGCCCGGTCCAGCTTGGAGGCAGAGCAAGCGGCATGAAACCAACATCTTTCAAAAAATCAAGCAAGAACGGCACCGGCCGCAGCATTGGCCAGGCTGTTGCGTGCCTTGTGATGGCGGCAGCCATCACCATTGGCGGTGCGGGCACCACCTTCCTGCTGGCATCCCAGCCTGCGGGCCTGACGGTCGAACCCGCCGCCCTGCAGACTGAGGGCAGGGTCACCCTGCCCAGATTCGATCATAAGAGTGACCGGAGCGAGGCAAAGGCCGAGAGCACCCAGCCAGAGGAGAGCGCTTCTTCTCAGGAGCAGGCCGCAGCCAGCACCCCTGCCGCACCCGTGACCAAGACAGAGAACACCGCCGCCCCGGCAGAGAGCGCTGCCCCCGCTGCGGAGCCTGCTGTGCAGCCGGAAGCCACACCCGCCGACCCCATGGCCGGGGATGCTTCGGAGATCGAGAAGGCGAAAACTCCTTCCCCCACTTCCTGACAGAGACCGAGGCACTGGCTGCCGAAGACCCGATGGCCGCTCCTGAAGAGGCCGCCATCCTGCCCGAAACGGAGGAGACCGCCCCCGTAGCCGAGGAAGCGCCTGCCGCTTCCGAGAAAGGCGAGGATGTGCTGGCCGAAGCCCAGATCAAGGATATCAACGGCACCGTTCTGCTGACCCCTGAGGAGATCCGGGAGGCACTGGACAACGGCACGCTGGACGAAGAGAGCATCGACCCCGCCTGCCTGACCGGTGAAAACGGCCTGCTGCAGTGGCTGTGGGAACTTCTTCTTCGGCAAGGATGAGGAAGAAACGCCCCAGTATTCCGGTTGGCGCCCCGAAAACGGCAAGACCTATTATTACGACCAGAACACCCACCAGACCGTCACCGGCATCCAGAGCATCGACAACAAGCTCTATTATTTTGATGCCTCCGGCGTTCAGCAGCCCGCCACCTTCGGCATCGATGTTTCCAAGTACCAGAGCAGTATCAATTGGGAACAGGTCAAAACGGCAGGTGTGGAGTTTGCCATCATCCGCATCGGCTACCGCGGCTATGGCTCCGGCGCGCTGGTGCAGGACCCCAAGTTTGAGGAGCACTTCACCAACGCCCGCAACGCCGGGCTGCGGGTGGGCATCTACTGCTTCAGCCAGGCCGTCAACGAGAACGAGGCCCGCGAGGAAGCACAGGCCTGCGTCTATGTGCTGAATGGCCGCCAGCTCGATTACCCCATCTACTTTGATTCCGAGGCTTCCGGCGGCTCCAATGGCCGTGCCGATGGCCTGGGCGTGGAAGACCGCACCAAGTGTGCTGTGGCTTTCTGCGAAGAGGTCAAGGCACTGGGCTACAAGCCCGGCGTGTACGCCTCCACCACCTGGTTCCGCAAGCGGCTGGATATGAGCCAGCTGTCCAACTACTACATCTGGAACGCCCACTACAACGTGGCCTCCAGCCCCATTGCCTGCAATATGTGGCAGGGAACCTGCACGGCCCGCATCCCTGGCTATAACGGCCAGATCGATGTGAACATCAGCTACATGGGCTGATCTGATGGCAAACAAAAAGAGCTGCGATTCAGCTTGAATCTTCGCTCTTTTTTGATATCTTATGTTTTTAAGCAAACATGTCCTTCAGCTTTTTGAAGAAGCCCTTGCGCTTTTCGTAGTTCTCTTCTTTCAGGGTGCCCTCAAATTTCTTCAGGGCCTCCCGCTGGGTCTTGTTCAGCTTTTTGGGGATCTCCACCTCGCACTTGACATACATGTCGCCGCGGCCGCGGCCGTTCAGGTACTGGATGCCCTTGCCGCGCAGGCGGAAGGTGGTGCCGCTCTGGGTGCCCTCCGGCACGGTGTACTCCACCTTGCCGTCGATGGAAGGCACGGTGACGCTGTCGCCCAGCACTGCCTGGCTGTAGGTAATGGGCACCGTGACCCACACATCGTAGCCGTCGCGCTGGAACACCTCGCTGGGCCGGACCGTAACCATCACGATCACATCACCGGCGGGGCCGCCGTTGGCACCGGCATCGCCCATGCCGCGCAGTGCAAAGCTCTGATCGTCGTCGATGCCCATGGGGATGGACACCTCCAGCGTTTTCCTGGCGGCAGTTTTTCCGCTGCCGTGGCAGACCTTGCAGGGGTTCTTGACCAGCTTGCCCTTGCCGCCGCAGCGGGAGCAGGGCTGCTGGGTCTGCATCACGCCAAAGGGGGTGCGCTGCTGCCGGATGACATAGCCGCGGCCGCCGCAGTCCGGGCACGTCTCGGGGCTGCTGCCGGCGGCGCAGCCGCTGCCATGGCACTCTGTACACTCCTGCTGGCGGGTGATGGTGATGTTCTTCTTGCAGCCATGCACGGCCTCATCAAAGCTCAGGGTGATCCGCACACGGATATCCTGACCCTTGCGGGGGGCGTTGGGGTTTGCCTGACGGGCAGAGCCGCCAAAGCCGCCGAAACCGCCGCCAAAGATATCACCGAAGATATCGCCCAGATCGACCCCATCGCCGCCAAAGCCGCTGAAGCCACCCGCGCCGCCGCCGTTCTGGGCTGCATAGCTGGGGTCAACACCGGCAAAGCCGTACTGATCGTACAGCTGGCGCTTCTTCGGGTCCGAAAGCACCTCGTTGGCTTCATTGACTTCCTTGAACTTTTCCTCGGCATCCTTATCGCCGGGGTTGTAGTCCGGGTGGTACTTCATGGCCAGCTTGCGGTAAGCCTTTTTGATCTCCGCATCGGTGGCCGTTTTGGATACTCCCAGCACTTCGTAGTAATCGCGCTTTTCCTGTGCCATAACCATACCTCTATAAAACCAGCAAAGGCCGCCCCGGCAAAACCGGAGCGGCTTTTGCTTTTATCCGGCAGGTCTGCCCGCCGGTTTGGCCGGGCATCTGCCGTTTGTGTCAGACCTTAGACTTCCTTGAAGTCAGCGTCCACAACGCCGTCATCGTTGGGCTTCTGCTGGTTGTTTGCGCCAGCATCGGGGCCGGGCTGTGCGCCTGCAGCCTGCTGGGCAGCAGCGGCAGCCTGATACATCTTCTCAAAGACATGGCTCAGCTCATCCTGCTTTGCCTTGATCTCATCGATGGAGCCGGACTGAACAGCGGTCTTGAGGTCGGCCAGCTTTGCCTCAGCTTCGCTCTTCACGTCAGCGGGCATCTTGTCGCCGTTCTCCTTCAGCATCTTCTCAGTCTGGAACACCATCTGATCAGCGCCATTGCGGATATCGACCTCTTCACGCTTCTTCTTATCATCGGCAGCAAACTGCTCAGCTTCCTTAACAGCCTTGTCGATATCTTCCTTGGACATATTGGTGGAAGCGGTGATGGTGATGTTCTGCTCCTTGCCGGTGCCCAGATCCTTCGCGCTGACCTTCACGATGCCGTTGGCGTCGATATCGAAGGTGACTTCGATCTGAGGCACACCACGGGGAGCCGGAGCGATGCCATCCAGGTGGAACACACCCAGGCTCTTGTTGTCGCGGGCAAACTCACGCTCGCCCTGCAGCACGTTGACCTCAACAGAGGGCTGGTTATCAGCTGCAGTGGAGAACACCTGGCTCTTGTGGGTGGGGATGGTGGTGTTGCGGTCAATGATCTTGGTGCACACGCCGCCCAGAGTCTCAATGCCCAGGCTCAGCGGGGTGACATCCAGCAGCAGCAGGCCCTTGACATCGCCCTGCAGCACGCCGCCCTGGATGGCAGCACCCACGGCCACGCACTCATCGGGGTTGATGCCCTTGAAGGGCTCGCAGTTCAGCTCCTTCTTGACAGCGTCGTAGACAGCGGGGATACGGGTGGAACCACCGACCATCAGGACCTTCTTCAGGTCAGAGGGACGCAGGCCTGCATCCTGCAGAGCCTTGCGGACAGGGGTCATGGTGCGATCAACCAGATCCGCAGTCAGCTCATTGAACTTTGCGCGGGTCAGGGTCATGTCGAGGTGCTTGGGGCCGGTAGCGTCGGCAGTGATGAAGGGCAGGTTGATCTGGCTGCTCATTGCGCTGGACAGCTCGATCTTTGCCTTCTCAGCAGCTTCCTTCAGGCGCTGTGCGGCCATCTTATCCTTGCGCAGGTCGATGCCGTTCTCGTTCTGGAACGCATCTGCCATCCAGTCGATGATGCGCTGGTCGAAGTCATCGCCGCCCAGGTGGGTATCACCGTTGGTGGCCAGAACCTCGGTCACGCCGTCGCCCATCTCGATGATGGAGACATCGAAGGTGCCGCCGCCCAGGTCGTAGACCATGATCTTCTGGTCCTCTTCCTTATCAATGCCGTATGCCAGAGATGCGGCAGTGGGCTCGTTGATGATACGCTTGACGTTCAGGCCGGCAATGGTGCCTGCGTCCTTGGTTGCCTGACGCTGGCTGTCGTTGAAGTATGCAGGAACGGTGATGACTGCATCGGTGACAGTCTCGCCCAGATAAGCCTCAGCATCTGCCTTCAGCTTCTGCAGGATCATAGCGCTGACCTGCTGGGGAGTGTACTCCTTGCCGTTCAGGGTCACCTTGTGGTCGGTGCCCATATAACGCTTGATGGAAGCCACCGTGTTCTCAGGGTTGGTGATGGCCTGGCGCTTTGCGACCTGACCCACCAGACGGTCGCCGGTCTTGGTGAAGCCGACAACGGACGGGGTGGTGCGGGCACCCTCAGAGTTGGCGATGACAACAGGCTCGCCGCCCTCCATAACAGCCACGCAGCTGTCGGTAGTACCAAGGTCGATACCAATGATCTTACTCATAATGAAAGCTCCTCTCAAATTCAGAACGTTTTTTGTTTATATGATGCTCAAATGTTACCAAGCGGATGTTATATTTGAAAACCCTTGCGGGGGTCTTGCAAAATCACTCTGCCACAACAACGGTGGCATGGCGGACGATCTTATCGCCCAGCTTGTAGCCCTTCTGGTAAACCGTGATCACGGTGCCGCTCTCCTGCCCATCGGGGGCGGGGATCTGCTGCACGGCATTCATAAAGTTGGGGTCAAAGGGCTTGCCCAGCGCCTCGATCTCCTCCACATGGAGGGCATTCAGCGCCTTGGCGGCTTTGTCCAGCGTCATGGTCACGCCCTTCTTGTAATTCTCGTCGGTGGTGGGGGCGTTGGCCGCCATCTCCAGCGTATCCAGAATGGGGATGATCTGGTTCACGGCAAAAGACACGCCGTCGTTGAACTTCTGGTCAGCCTCACGGGTGGAGCGCTTGCGGTAGTTCTCATACTCGGCGGCCATCCGCAGCAGCTGATCCTTGGCCTGATTGGCATTCTTCTCAGCCGCGTCCAGCTTTGCCTTCACGGCCTCCAGCTCCCGGGCCTTCTTGTTGAAGAAGCCATCCTTTTTTCTTGGGGTCTGCCGCTTCAGCGTTCGTCTCGGGAGCCGCTGCCTGCTCAGGTGCAGTTTCCGGGGCGGCCTGCTCGGCGGTGTTGGGCTCCACGGCAGGTTCTTCTGCCTGCGGGGTCTTTTTTGTTTCTTCGCTCATTCCAGGTCCTCCTTATAGATCACAGTCCGCCGGGGTGCGGCTGCCTGCGGGGTATCTTTTCGTTTGCCGCTCATTCCTTCGCCAAGCTGATCGGCAAAGGTGTGGAGCAGCGGCATCAGCTTCTGGAAGGGCATCCGGGTGGGGCCGATGAGGGCCACGGAGCCCCAGAGGCCTCCGCCCACCAGATACCGGTCACTCACGATGCACAGGCCGGGGATCTGAGGTTCCAGATCCTCGCCCAGCAGGATGCTTTCGCTCTGCTCTGCCGGGGGTGCAATGAGGGCGGCGGCCTGCTCTTCGTCGTTCAGCAGGCTCAGGATGCTGCCCACCTTGCCGTCCAGCTGGGGCCAGTCCAGCAGGTACTGCTCACCACCCAGATACACATGGGGCTGGGTGGAATCCTGCAGGATGGCGGCGGCGGCGCTGATCACCGGCACCAGCTCCGGGCTGATCTGGCTGCACAGCTCTGCAAGGAGCCGGGGCGACAGATCAACAGGAGCCACAAAGGTCAGGTTCCGGTTGAGCAGGGCGGCAAGCGCCGCTGCATTTTCCCGGGAAAGACCGGTGCGGACCCGCGCAACACGGGTGCGGACATAACCGGCAGTGGTCACAGCCAGCACTGCTGCAGCGCTGCGGCCCACCTGCACCACCTCATAGTGAGCGATGCAGAGATCCTCAGCACAGGGGGTGCTGACGGCGGCGGTGCAGCCGCTGATGGCGGCCAGCGCCTTGGCGGCACCCTGTGCCAGCTTTTCCGGCTCGTGGTCAAGGCTTGCGAACACCGCGTCCACACGGGCGCGGGTCACACGGTCCAGCGGCTGGTCATCGGTGAGAAGATGATCCAGATAATAACGGTAGCCCTTGGCACTGGGGACACGGCCTGCGCTGGTGTGGGGCTGCTCCAGCAGACCCAGCTTGGTCAGCGCGGCCATCTCGTTGCGCAGCGTGGCACTGGAGACTGCCATATCAAAGTAGTTTGCCAGCACACTGCTGCCCACGGGCTCGCCCTCGAGGCCATACAGCGCAACGATCGCCTGCAAGACACGCTGTTTGCGTGCATCCATCGTCATAGCGCCTGCCTCCTTCGTTCGCTTTTTGTTCTTTAGCACTCCTTCTTCCTGAGTGCTAAGACCATTATATCCAATTTTGCGGCGCTGTCAATAGCTTCTCAGAAAAGTTTTGAAAGATTCATAATTCTGTCATAAAGGCCGTACAAAAAAGAGCCGCCCTGCGGGCTCTCCTATATAATAGATCATTCCTCCATCTGCTTTGCCAGAAATGCCGCTGCCACGTTCACCGCCTTGAGCTGGGCGGCATCGGGCTGGGCAGTGCGGTCCTCCGTAAGCAGGCCCACACTGCCGGTGACATCTCCCGCCGCAATGATGGGCACGGCACACAACAGCGCCCGGGGCGAGCCCTCACAGGGCAGCAATGCCTTTTCGGGGCTGCCATCGCTCTGGTAGGGCTTGCGGCTGTCCATCAGCTTTTCCAGCGGCTGGCTCACGCTGCGGTCTGCCAGATCCCGCCTGCCCGCACCGGATGCCGCCAGAATGCGGTCCCGGTCTGAGACAAAGGCCGTCAGGGCAAAGCACTTGCTCAGCACATCCACATACTGGGCCGTCACCCCGCTCAGTTCCCCCATGGGCGAATACTTTTTGAAGATGACCTCGCCGTCCCCTGTTGTGAAGATCTCCAGCGGGTCTCCCCTGCGGATGCGCTGGGTGCGGCGGATTTCCTTGGGGATGACCACGCAGCTCGTCGATGCGATGCCGGTTGCTTTCATAAGGTTCCCCTTCTTTCCATGTTCCGGTGGGGATGACCACTCGCCCCAGCTCATCGATGCGGCGCACGATACCGGTTGCTTTCATAAGGTTCCCTTCCTTTCCATGTTCCGGTTTTGCTTCCAGATTTCTGTGAAGTATGGTTATTCTGTGGAAACAGGAAGGGAATTATTCATTCAGCTCCGGCCGGAGCGCTGCTTATCCTCATACATCCGGTGGTCGGCCAGGATGCGGATGGCACGCACATCGTCGCTGTCGCAGGGGTAGACCGCACAGCCGCAGCTGGTGCCAACCTGCACCTCTGCATCCTTCAGGCGGTAAGGCTCCCGGATGGCTGCCTTGATCTTTTCCACCCGGCTCTTGCAGAACCCCTCCGTTACGGCTCCGTTGACGATGAGGGCGAACTCATCCCCGCCGATGCGGAACACCGCATCGCTCTCCCGCACGCAGCCACGCAGGCGGCTGGCCACCTCCTTAAGCAGCTGGTCACCCACATCGTGGCCGTAACGGTCGTTCACAGGCTTGAAACGGTCAAGGTCGAGGTAGAACAGGACAAACGGTGTCCTGTTCAGCTCGTTTTCTTTCAACAATGCGTCAAAATAGCGTTCATTATACAGTCCGGTCAGGCCGTCGGTGTTGGCCAGGTCCTCCATCTGCTGGCGGGCCTCCCCTTCCTGCCGGAGGGCGCGCTCCTTTTCCTCCACGCGCAGGCGGGCATCGGTGCGGACACCGTGCACCAGCACGATGCCTGCGCAGAAGAACAGCCCAGCCAGCAGCAGGATGGTGGCGTTCTGGATCTTCCGCATTCCACTGTCCACCACGTCACGGCCGACGATGCCCACAATAGACAGATCCTGAAAGCCCACAGGCTGGTAGACCAGATAATAGCTCTTGCCCTCAAGCCAGTAGAAAAGGCTGCCGCTGCGGCCCTCTGCCACGTCCTGCCGGGCCCGGGTCAGTGTGCCCGCATCCACCTGCGCACACTTCTGCAGGTAATCGAACAGGTTGTCCATCCAGTCCTCAATCTCGCTCTTGGGCTCCTCCGAAAGCATCACATCGCCATCAGGGATGGATGATGTAGCAGTCGCTCTGGCCGCCGTAAGCACTGCCGCCGATCAATTCCTCTATGATCTTATTCCGATAGCTCACGGCAAGGCTGGTGTAGGTGGTGCCGTCGATCTCCACCGGCGCAATGGGCGCAGAGTATACCACCCGGCGCTCCCCGCTCCGCATGATGTAGCTGGACACCGTAGGCTTGCCGGTGCGGTACATCTCCTCAAAGGCCGTCCAGAGGTGATCCACTTTTTCATGCTTGCCCCGGATGCTCCAATATTCGCAGTTTTCATTGAACAGATACACGCTGCTGTACCGCCAGATCTCCCGCTCGGCCTCATAGCTGCGCAGGCGTTCCTCCGCCAGGCCCTCCTCATTGGCAGCCTGCAGGCTCTTGCCCCATTCGTTCAGCATATTCCAGTTGCTCCGGCTGAAGATGGTAAACGCCTTATCCACCTGCTCATAGGTCTCCAGCAGGTTGCGGGTGCCCTCGTCATAGAACTGCTGCCGGATGTACAGGATGTACCAGCACAGACCTGTCACCACGACCATCGCCAGCAGCAGCGCAGCTGCTGTCCATCTTTCTTTTTTCTTCCACATATTCAGCTTCTCCTCAGCAGAGTCCCAACTCTCTGCCCTTTTCCGGCCGCATTTCCACAGCCTGCGAAACCACGCAATTCCGTCGAATCAACACTACCAAATTCTGCTTTTTCTGTCAAGGCTTTCGTCAAAGATTATTCGCTGCAAATTTGGGGCATTCTTCTATCCTTTTGCTGCTGTGTATGTTATAATAAAATGTATGGATTTCTGAGGGGGTGCTCTTATGCAGCAGATCGTGATATTGGGCGGCGGTGCAGCGGGCCTTGCCGCCGCATTGGCCGCTGCCCAGTCTGCCCCGGCAGGGGCAGTGCGGGTGACGGTGCTGGACCGCAACCCCAGGTGCGGCAAAAAGCTGTTGGCCACCGGAAACGGCCGCTGCAATCTGGACAACACCGCCATTGCGCCGGAGCAGTACTTCACCGCCGACCCCGCCGCGCTGCGGCCTTTGCTGGCCGCGGTGGATGCCGCCGCACCGCTGGAATGGTTCGCGGCGCTGGGTCTGTACACCCGCACCGATGAGGCCGGGCGGGTGTACCCCTACTCCAATCAGGCCGCCGACGTGCTGGCCCTGCTGGAAGGCCACCTTGCCCGGCTGGGCGTGGAGGTGCGTACCGGCTGCACTGTGCAGACCCTGAGCCAGAACCGCAGCGGCTATACCATCCTGTGTGAGAATGCCGAGGGTCAGGACCAGACCCTGCGGGCCGATGCCGTCATCTGCGCCATGGGCGGCAATGCCGGGCCGCAGTTCGGCACCGACGGCTTCGGCACCCGATTCGCCGCCCAGTGCGGCGGGCAGCTGGGCCCGCTGTACCCCTGCCTGACTGCCCTGCAGACAGCAAAACCCAACCGATCTCTGGCCGGCATCCGGGCCAAGGCCGCTGCCACCCTGCTGGACCTCGACCGCCACTGCACCGTGGCCGTGGAAAACGGCGAGGTGCAGTTCACGGACTACGGGCTTTCGGGCATCTGCATCATGCAGCTGTCCGGCCATCTGGCCCCGGGGCGGGGGCCAAAGCGCCCGGCCGTTGAGCTGGACCTCTTCCCCGTGCTGGACGAGACTGCCCTGACCGCCCTGTTTGCGGCCCGGGTGCCCCTGCTGCCGGGCAAGCACCTGCGGATTTCTGGACAGGTCTGCTCAATTCCAAGCTGGGCCGCGCCCTGTGGGCAGCGGCAAAGCTGCCGGAAAAACCGGTGGACACCCTGCCGGATGCCGCCTGGCAGGTGCTGGCCAACGCGGCCAAGCACTGGCTGTTCGAGGGTCTGACCCCCTGCGGCTGGAAGCAGGCCCAGACCACCGGCGGCGGCCTGAGCCTGACCGAAGTGACCCCCAGCTTCCAGTTCAAGGGCTGTCCCGGCCTTTACTTTGTGGGGGAAACGCTGGACTGCGCCGGCAGCTGCGGCGGCTTCAACCTGCACTGGGCCTTTGGCAGCGGCATCGCCGCCGGGCGTGACGCGGTGCGAAGCCTCAAGCGGCCTGCCCCGAAGCCGAATAAAAAGAAGCGATAAAGAATGACCCTCTCCATCCCGCATCTGACAGACAGACTGCAGGGACGGAGAGGGTCATTTTCGTTTCAGGTACGCTTGTGTCTCCCGGACCACCACTCCCGAAAGCCCCACCACGCCCACAAGATTGGGCAGCATCATCAGGCCGTTGAAGGTATCGGAGAGCGCCCAAGCCAGATCCAGCTTCATCACAGCACCCACCAGCACCATGGCCGCAAACACCAGTTTATATCCTGCAGCGGCACGCTCCCCCAGCAGATACACCACTGCCCGGGTGCCGTAATGGCTCCACCCCAGCGTAGTGGAATAGGCAAACAACAGGACCGACACCGCGATGAACTGCGGCCCGAACGCCCCAAACGCCGTGGAAAGGCCTGCCCCACCAGTGCGGAGCCCTCCACACCGGTCAGGGCCGCACCGGTGTCCAAATCCACAAGGCCGCTGGTGAGTACCACAAGAGCCGTGAGGGTGCAGACCACCATGGTATCTGCGAACACCTCGAACATGCCCCACATTCCCTGCTGGACAGGCTCCTCCACATTGGTCGCGCAGTGCACCAGCACCGACGCGCCCAGTCCTGCTTCGTTGGAAAAGGCTCCCCGCTTGAATCCCCAGCTGATGGCCCGGGCCATGCCGTAACCCAGCACCCCGCCCCCGGCGGCCTGCAAGCCAAACGCCCCCCGGAAGATGGCCGCGAATGCCGCCGGGACAGCCGCCCAATGGACACAGACCACGGTCAGTGCCCCGAACAGGTAGAACAGGGCCATGAGCGGGACGATGGCCTCCGTGACTGCGGCCACCCGCTTCAGCCCGCCCAGTATGACCCGCCCGGTGAGCAGGGCCAGTACGATGCCCGTTGCCACCGGCGGGCACCCGGAACACCGCCTGCAGATTGCCCGCAATGGAGTTGATCTGGCTCATATTCCCCATGCCGAAGCTGGCCAGCACGCAAAAGCAGGCAAACAGCACCGCCAGTGCCCGGCCAAAGCCGCCGCCCAGCCCCTCGGCCAGATAGTACATGGGACCGCCGCACCATCTTCCGGCGGCATCCCGGCGGCGGTAGCAGATGCCCAGCACATTCTCGGCATAGCTGGTCATCATCCCCAGCAGGGCCATGACCCACATCCAGAACACAGCCCCCGGCCCGCCCGCCAGAATGGCTGCCGCCACGCCCACGATGTTGCCGGTGCCGATGGTCGCCGCCAGCGCCGTGCAAAGGCTCTGGAACTGGCTGATGGCTTCATCGTCCGTGTGGGCGGTCACATTCCGGTCCAGGAAGATGGCCCCGATGGTGTGCCGCATCCAGTACCCGAAATACCGTAGCTGGAAAAAACCGGTGCGCACTGTCAGCAGGCAGCCGGTGCCAAACAGCAGTGCCAGCCCCACCGGCCCCCATACCACACCGCCGACCACCGCGTTCACCCGCGCCAAGCTCTCCCACATACACAAACGCCCCCTGTGCTCTACTGTATGGCACAGGGGGCGTTTTCATGCCCGGGCAGCGGTTTCTGTATAAAAAAGCGCATCCCGGCCCACCCTGTTCCAAAACGGAACGGAGGAACACGGGATGCACAAGAACGGTTGGAGGCCCTTCTGGGCTGCTTTGGGGGCGGCACTTCTGGTGCTGCTGCCGCTGGTGGGCGGCACAGTCCTGCTCACCCGGCAGATGGTGCGCACCCGCATCCAGACCGCCCAGCCCCAGAGCGGGGTGCCCATCCAGCTGCCCCGGGCCGAGCACCGGATGACCCTGCTTCTCTGCACTACCGGGGAGCAGCCGGGCTTTTTGCTGGTCTACCTGAACGCCGCCCAGAACAGTCTGAACCTGCTGGCTGTGCCGGGGGAGCTGACGGTTCCCTTCAACGGAGAAACTGCCAGCCTTGCCCACTGCTACGGAGCGGCGGGGCCCGCCCGGTGCCGTCAGGCGCTTCTGGAGGTGCTGGGCCTGCCGGAGGATATGCTTTATCTGGCGCTGTCCCCCGCCGTGCTGGAAAAGACTGCTTCCCGTTACGGGCCGGTGCGGGTGGGGTTTTCGGGGGCACTGACTGCCGATGAGCTGGCCGAAACCGGGCTTTCCGCCGCCGTGCAGAGCATTTCGGCCAAAGAGGCCCATGCCCTGCTCTCTGGCTGGGATGCAGGCGGCACCCTGCCGCCTGCCCGCCGGGCCGCTGCCCGGGCGGCAGTGTGGGAAGCCTTTTTCCGGCAGGACCTCGCCCTGCTGCCCGCCACCCTGCCGGATGCCCTGCGGGCCAGCAGCACGGCCCTGCTCACCGACTTTGCGGCGCAGGATTATACCCTGCTGGGCACGGTCCTGGAGTTTCTGGCCAACAACAGCGCCCTCCCCCACGCCGAGGCCCTGCCCGGGGCGTGGGATGCAAAGGCGGGCACCTACACGGTCACAGACGCTTCCCGGGCGGCGGTGCAGACCTTCCTCAGCGTTTCGCCCGCCTCGGGGAACGATGCCTCGCTCAGGGAGCCATAGCCCAGCACAAACGTTCCGGAAAATTCCTGTTCCCCGCCGGTCAGGTCATAATCGCTCAGCAGACTCAGGGCCACGCCCTGCGCCTTTGCGGCGGCGTGAAGGGCGGCATCCGGCGGGGCATTTTTCAGCCTTGCCAACAGATGCAGGCCGGTATGCAGGCCAGTCAGGGTCAGCTCGTCCGGCGCAAAAGCAGCGCGCAGAGAGGCAGCCAGCGCATCCCGCCGGGCCTTGTAGGCCACGCGCTCCCGGGCAAGATGCCGGGTAAAGTAGCCCTCGCGGATGAAGCGGGCCAGGGTCTGCTGCTCAAACCGGCTGACGGTGCCGGAATAGATCCGGTACTTTGCCCGCCAGGCGGGCAGCAACTGCCGGGGCAGCACCATGTAAGCGATGCGGATGCCGGGGGCCAGGCTGCGGGAGCAGGTGGAAAGGTAGACCACCGGGCCGTCGGCCCCGGCCATGCCCTGCAGGCTGGGCAGGGGGCGGGTATCAAAGCGGAACTCCGAATCGTAATCGTCCTCTATGATATACCGCTGGCCCGGGCAGCGGGATGCCCAGTGGAGCAGCTCCGTGCGGCGGCCCGCCGGCATAGTCACGCCCGTGGGGAACTGGTGGCTGGGCGTGACATAGCACACCGCCGCGCCCGAGCCGGACAATGCCTCAACAGAAAGGCCGTCCGCATCCACAGGCAGGCAGCAGCACGCCACGCCGTTGTTTTCCAGCACCTGCTTCGCGTGCTGGTAGCCGGGGTTCTCCACCGCCGTTTTGCCGGGCAGGAACGGGGCCAGCAGGCTCAGCAGATACTCCATACCGGCACCCACCACCACCTGCTCGGCGGTACACCGCACGCCCCTATATTCCTCCAGATAGTCCGCCAGCGCCTGCCGCAGTTCCACGTCCCCCTGTGCATCGCCATGGGTCAGCAGCTGGGGCGAGGAATAGAGCAGCTCTTTCTGCAGTCGGGCCCAGGTGCGGAACGGGAACAACCCCGGGTCCACGCCCCTGGTGGACAGATCGAACCGGACGGGTGGCTCGGCTGCTTCCGGCGGAGCAGCAGATACCGGGGGCGGCACTTCCTCGGGCCGGGTGGGCAGGGCAAGATATTCCTGCACATAAAAGCCGCTGCGCTCCCGCGGCTCCATGTAGCCCTCGGTCGCCAAGATCTGATATGCCGCGTCCACCGTGTTGACAGAAACCGACAGCTCTGCCGCCAGCCGCCGCTTGCCGGGCATCCGGGTGCCCGCCGGAATGGCCCCGCTGCGCATCTCGGCGGCAAGGCTCTCATAGAGCTGCTCGTACAGCGGCACCCCGCTGGCGGCATCCAGTGCAGTTGTCAGATGAAACATAAGACCCCTCCCCTTTTTGGGTGCTTTGCCAAACTGACCCCATAAAAAAACTTTATTCTGGGTATTTTCATGGTGCCAGTTCCGCGTATAATAGGAGCATACCAACCACACACCCAAATGTCAAGTAGTTTTATGGGTAAGTGGCTCTGTAAACGGGCGAACGATTCTGCGGAACAGGATGGAGGGGGTCGCCCCGAAGAAATTCTGGAGGGAAAAATCATGTCTACAACTGCAATGTGGCTGCTGCTGGCTGTGGTGATTGTTGTTATCCTGTTCGGCAGTGTGCTGTACAAGCGCACCTTTACCACCAAGGAGCTGGCCCTGACCGGCGTTATGGCTGCGCTGAGCCTGGTGGCATACCTGTTCTTCCGTGTGCCGTTCTACGGCGGCTCCTCGTTCCATCTGGGCAACACCTTCACCGCCCTGACCGCCCTGCTGCTGGACGGCGTTTCCGGCGGTCTGGCCGGTGCGATCGGTCTGGCTCTGGCCGATATCCTGGCCGGTGACCCGGGCTATGCCGTGACCACCTTTGTGCTGAAGTTCATCATCGGCATCACCTGCGGTGCCGTGGCCCACAAGGTGTTCAAGCTGCGCGATCTTGATCGCCACAGCAAGGGCTACCTGCTCAAGGTCATCGTGGCAGGCGGCTCCGGCCTGCTGCTGAACGTCATCACCGACCCGTTCCTGGGCTATTTCCGCAACATTTACATCTTTGGCCAGGAGTACACCGTGGCACAGGCCCTTTCCAAGATCGCCGGTGGTGTCACCTTTGTCAACAGCGTAGCCTCCACCATCTGCGTGGTCATCCTGTATCTGGCCCTGCGCCCGGCTCTGGAGCGCGCCGGTCTGCTGCCCAAGGGCGAAAAAAAGTAAGCCTCTCATCTCTTTCTGACGCATATATGGAAAGCCCCCGGCCTGTATCCTCAACATGATATGCTGCCCCTAGAGTAGACAGAGTAAAAAGAAAACTCTGCGTACTCTGGGGGTATTTTCATGTCAGGCAAGAACAATCACGATACAGCGGAAGTAAAATATCAAAAGAATGTCCCGTGTTGGACGCTGCCAGCTCACGTCCGTGCCATGAATCGAGCGTCCTAACGCCGATTTGCACAAAAAAAATTCGCCGTCTCCTTGTGGAAACGGCGAACAAAAACCTTATATTATTTTTTTCTACTTGACGGGGCACTTCACGAGCAGACGATGTGGGACAGAAGCGCAGAAGATCAGCCCTCAATGAGCTCCACGGTCTTCATCTTGACCGGGGTGGTGGGCTTATCGTTCCAGTCGGTGCGGACAGCTGCGATCTTATCCACAACATCCATGCCTGCCACCACCTTGCCAAAGGCAGCGTACTGACCGTCCAGATGGGGTGCGTCCTTGTGCATGATGAAGAACTGGCTGCCTGCGCTGTTGGGGTTCATGCTGCGGGCCATGCTGATGACACCACGGGTGTGCTTGAGCGGGTTGTTCACGCCGTTAGCAGCAAACTCACCCTTGATGTTCCAGCCCGGGCCGCCGGTGCCGTTGCCCAGCGGGCAGCCGCCCTGGATCATAAAGCCGGGGATCACGCGGTGGAACGTCAGACCGTTGTAAAAGCCCTCGCTGACCAGCTTCTTGAAATTCTCACAGGTGATGGGGGCGACTTCCTCATTCAGCTCAATGTCGATGATGCCGCCGTCTTCCATAGTAATGCGAACCATAACGCTACAATACTCCTTTTGTGTTGACCCCGCAGCGGGGGTGTGTGGGGGGCAGAAATGCCTGCCCGGATATCCCTTATAGTATACCATAGGTTTTGCGGGTTTCAACCACGCAGATGCAACCTTTTTGTAAATTCGTCAAAGTTCCGGGGCCGGGAGCCTGCTTATTCCATCTTCATCCGCTTTGTGATGAGTTGGCCGTTCTGTACTGTGCCGTCCGAGATATAATACTTCCACTCGGTCGAGCCGTCGGACATCAGGTACTCCACAGCAAACACCTGCCCAGCCTGGATTTTTACAGGGTAGTTGTCGGCTGGCAGAATCTCACGGGGTGTCGGCAGATTCTTGAAGTCCTCGTATGCGTCTTCCAACCGCCAGAACTTTCGGGTCTTGTAGCCCTTTACCATCGAAATATCCTGCTCGCCGAAATAGGAGGCCGTATAGTTCTTTCCGTTGACTTCCAGCGCGTCGATCCGTTCCGGTTCCTGCGTCAGGTCTTCGGTATGGAGATGTTCCCCATAGTTCTCGCTCAACTGTTTTGCCATGCGAAAGTCCGAGTTCAAATACTCCGACTCCACAACATGTGCACTTCCATAGATCCCCATGATATCGGTGCGGCGTACCGCTTCCAGCTCCTGATAGCTGCGCCGGAAGTTCTCCACCATCCGATCCTCCCGGTATCGGACCGAAGACGCTTCATCCGTCGCCTCGATCTCATAGTACCGTTTGCCCTGTTCCATGTTTTCCTGCGCACACCGGTACTCTTCGCTGTCCTTCTGCCCATTGGCTTCCAGATAGGCCAGATACCGCGGCCCGGTGCTTTCCCAGGTATGACCCACGTCGGTGCCGTGGAACACGGTCTCAGGATACCGCTCCTTGATCTGTTTCAGAAAATTCTTCTCGACCTCGGTGCCGCCTTCTGTGCCTTCCCAGTCCTTGAACTGCAGATCCAGCAATTCATCATCGTCGGCCTGCATCCACAGGTTCAGAAATTGTGCATCCGTATACGGGAATTCCACAAACAGATCCCGCATTCCTTTTTCGTAATACTCGCCCCAGATGGAAAGTTCCTTGTCGAGAATGCTCTGCTTGCTGTGCGTTTCTCCGTAGAGATAGATCTCGCCCTTCGGCCCGTTTGTTACATAACTCCAGAGCAGCCCTACAGCAGGGTCGCAATTAGCACGATGGCCGCATATTTCCAGCGTCCGGTCTTTGTTTCCGTTTTCATTTCAATTCCTCTTTCATCTCAGTCATATCTGCCCAAAAGCGTTTGGGGCAGTGGGTCATGCGGCCTTTTTCGTTGTGGCGGGCCCTGATCTCCAGCGTTTTGTAGAACTGCCGCCAGAGCTCCTGAAACTGCTGCTCCTTTTCATCAGGTGGGGGCAGGGTGAGGGGTTCGGCCAGCTCCATGAGCTGAGCCTTGTGGTTCTGGTACAGCAGCACCGCCTGATGGACAGCATCATAGATCAGGAAGTTTTCCTCCGGGAAGCGGGCACAGAAATGCCCGCGCAGAAGGGGCAGAATATAGTTTTTGGGGTGGATGACTGCACCCAGCATCCCATCGTGCTCCTGAAAACGGACAAAGCCCTGAAACTTGTCCACTTCCCAGTCCAGGCTCTGCTTCATCTGGTAGAGCGGAGCCACCTCCGGGTGACCCCGCCGCTTGACGGTGCCTGGCCCCAGCGCAAAGGCCAGATGCAGAAATCGGATGATCCGCAGCTCCTTATCCTCCCAGCCCGAGAGAAAATCCCGGGTGACGAGGAATTCCGTCTCTTCGCCCAGCTTGGCGCGGAAGCTGGCAAAGACCCGCCGGGCCTTTGCGCGGTCAGTGGAGATCTCCTTCACAGGGTAGAGGGTAGCCGTCTCCCGCTCCGGAGTCCAGATCGCAAGGGCAGCTCATGCTGGGCAAAGCTCTCAAACACACAGCAGAGAAAGCCCTCGAAGCTGCCATCATAGAGGTAGACCACGTCGGCATCGTGGAGCTTCCGGGCAGGGCTTACAGGGCTCTGGCCAGACATTGCACTGCCTCCTCCCGCACCATTTTCTGGGCTGTGCGGGGCGGCACGCCCTGCTCCACCAGTTTGTCCACGGCAGGCGGGGAGAACATGCTCAGCTGCTCCACCCCGCCGCTGAACACATTGGGGTCGATGAGGGCCCGGGTGATGCGCTCCCGTCCGGCGCTGCCCCGCCCCGGGTGCGCCCCGGCAAAGCCCCGGCAGGTGATGAAATACTGGGCCCGCTTGAGCACCACGCCCATGCGCTTGAGCTCGTCCAGCCCCAGCGCCGCCTGCTTGCGGGCGCGCCAGATGCGCCGGGCGCTTTTGGGGCCGATACCCGGCACCCGCAGCAGCATTTCAAAGGGTGCGCGGTTCACGTCTACCGGGAACAGCCCGTAATGCTGCACAGCCCAGTTGCACTTGGGGTCCAGATAGGGGTTGAAGTTGGGGTTGTCCCTGTCCAGAAGTTCCTCTGCCTTGAACTCGTAAAAGCGGAGCAGCCAGTCTGCCTGATAGAGCCGATGCTCCCGCAGCAGCGGCGGCTTGGTGTCCAGCGCGGGCAGGCGGGTGTCCTCGGTCACAGGGATGTAGGCGGAGTAAAACACCCGTTTCAGGTGATACTTATTATATAATCCTTCCGTTAATTGCAGGATGTGATAATCCGTTTCCGGGGAAGCACCCACGATCATCTGGGTGCTCTGGCCCGCCGGGGCAAATCTGGGGGCCTTGCGGTAGAGCGCCACCTCTTCCCGGTTGGCGGCCCCTCCACCGCGATCTGCTTCATGGGCCGGAAAATGGAGTGCCGCCCTTTGTCCGGAGCCAGCAGGTTCAGGCTGCGCTCGCTGGGCAGCTCCACATTGACACTCAGGCGGTCGGCCAGAAAGCCCAGCTGCTCCAGCAGTTCCGGGCTGGTGCCCGGGATGGCCTTGGCGTGGATGTAGCCGCCGAAGCGGTACTCGCCCCGCAGCAGCCGCAGCACCGCCAGCATCCGCTCGGTGGTGTAGTCCGGGCTTCCCAGCACGGCGCTGGACAGGAACAGCCCCTCGATGTAGTTGCGGCGGTAGAACTCCATGGTCAGCTCGGCCAGCTCCCGGGGGGTGAAGGTGGCCCGGGGCACATCGTTGGACTTGCGGTTGACGCAGTAGCTGCAATCAAAGGAGCAGCAGTTGGTCATCAGCACTTTCAGCAGGCTGACACAGCGGCCATCGGCAGTAAAGGCGTGGCAGCATCCCGGGGCGTAACAGCTGCCGACCCCGCCCGCTCCTGCTGCCCTGGAAGCACCGCTGGAGGTACAGGCCACATCATATTTTGCGCTGTCCGCCAGGATCGTCAGCTTATCCATCAGGCTCTGTTCCATGGGACACCTCCGAAAAATGGGGATAAAAAAGAAAAAACCTGTTTGGCTTTCGCCATACTGGATGGCTTTTCTTTTTCAGGCGCTGGTGGGGCGTTTTTACCACTTCGCCTTGGTCTCCACCACACGGCCTGCAATGTGCAGGTGGTTGAGCTCCTCGCCCTTGATGACCATTTCCTTATAGGCCGGGTTGAAGGGCTGCAGCACCACGCAGTTGCCGCGCTGGAGGTAGCGCTTGAGGGTACCCTCGCCCTCGTCGCCGTAGATCAACACGCCCAGGTCGCCGTTTTCCAGCGTATCCTGACGGTGCACCAGCGCAAGGTCACCATCGTGGATGCGGGGCTCCATGCTGTCGCCGCGCACAACGAGATAGAAGTAGCTGGAAGGGTCCTTGACCCGGGCATACTCCTTGCCGTAGTCTTCCTCATAGGCCAGCGCGCCGTAGCCCGCCTTGACCGTGCCGATGACAGGGAACAGGCCGTACACAATAGCTGCCGAAGAAGCGCTCTTCCGGTCTGGCCCTCCGCGGTGGGGTCGAACAGACCCAACAGATAGTCCGCGGTCGTGTCCAGGATCTCCGCCAGCTTTGCCACGGTGGTGGGGTCCGGGGAACTCTTTCCGCTCTCCCATTTTCCCACGGCCTGCTGGGTCACACCCAACAGGGAAGCAAGCTCCGCCTGGCTCATGTGCTTTTGCTTTCGGCATTGCCGTAACAGCTCCGGAAACGACATTGTTCAACACTCCTCTGCTTGTACCGGGTCCGGTAAGGTTTTATCTGTATTTATTATACAACAAAAAGATGTTTCAGTAAAGAGGAAATCCCGCTTTTTCTCGAAGAAAAGTTGTCGCTCCGCACAAAAATGCGCACAACGAGCAAATTTTGATTTTAGGCTTGACAGCGCCGCTGAAATCTGGTAAATTAAATAGGCATTCGGTACGGCGTGGCGGGTGCCCACGAGGAGAGATGTCCGAGTGGTTTAAGGAAGCAGTCTTGAAAACTGCCGTACGGCAACGTACCGTGGGTTCGAATCCCACTCTCTCCGCCATTTTTTTGAATAAGTGTAACGCACTTTGCTCTGGAGTAGTACTCAAGAGGCCGAAGTAGTACTCAAGAGGTCGAAGAGGCGCCCCTGCTAAGGGCGTAGGTCGTCTAAACAACGGCGCGAGGGTTCAAATCCCTCCTACTCCGCCAAGAAAAAGCTCGTTGATTCGTTGAAATCAATGGGCTTTTTCCATTTTCAGAAAAAAGAAGCCGCCTCCTCCTTTGGAATTCGTTCCGTGAAAGCGGCCTTTCTATTACGATCAGATTCGTCACCGCAGCCAGCACGCTCAGGTGCACGGGGTAGAACCAGTAAAAAGCCTTCTTTTTGCAGCGGACTGCACGCACCGCGCTGTCCGTTGTAGAACCAGACCAGCACAAAAGCCAGGCTTGCGGTCGCCACGGGTCAGGTACAGCGCACAGATGATGAGCACACCGATGCCGTTGTAGTCCGTACAAGCCAGAAGCGCCGCAAGCGTGCAGCCTGCCGCACACAAGAGCCCTTTCCAGCTGGCAGAGCCGTCCGGCTTTTCATAATGCTTCAGACCTGCCATGGCCAGCACGCCCAGCGCCAGCGTCCAGTAAACGTTCTGATGGTCCAGTGCAAAGGGCGTGCGGAAAAACGCAAGGTCAAAGGGCACCTCACTGATGAGGGCAAAACAGGAACAGCCTCCGGACGTATTTTTTTTCACATCGTGGGTATGTACAAAGCCCTCCACCAGCAGGAAACAGAAGATGGGAAACGCCAGCCGCCCGGTGAACCGCAGCAATCTGTCCAGCCGGTACAGCGGATAGGCGGAAAGGGTGTCCCGCGAGAGGGTGCCGCTGTCCAGTCCAGGCGTAAGAATACCGGCCTCGATACAGGACGCGCCGATGTGGTCGATGAGCATGGTGATGCAGGCAATGGTTTTAAGGGCGGTGCCGCTGAAGCTGCAGCGCGGGGAAAGTGCGGTCATAAAAATACACCTCGGTCAGTTTGTAAAAAATCGTTATAAGAACTATAACGGAAGAAAGGTGGCATTTCCTGCGTCTGCTGCGGCAAAATCTACACAGAGCGTGCACAAATCCGCCCAAAATGCTTGACAGGACGGGCGCGGGATAGTAAAATCAAGAAGATAATTGAACTATCTCAAACCAAAGATGAAAAAGATTCACAGAGGATCAAGCGTCTCCGAACCAGATCAGACCGGAAGGAGGCATTGGGAATGACGCTGTTTTCTTATGAGATTTTCGACGCAGTTGCACGGCAGGGCAGCTTTAACAAGGCAGCTCAGCAACTGCATCTGACCCCCTCAGCCATCAGCCACGCCATCGCTGTTATGGAGGCGGAGCTGGGCTTCACCTTATTCAACCGCGGCAAGAACGGCGTTACGATGACCAGCTACGGCGCATCGCTGTACCCCTCCATCCGGGCGGTGCTGAACAGCGACGAGGCACTGCAGCAGAGCATTGCCCGCCTGAACGGCCTGGAAAAGGGCAAGGTCAAGCTGGGTGCCTTCAACTCGATCTGCGCCGGGCTGCTGCCCAGCATCCTCAAGAGGCTTTATGGCCCACTACCCCCAGATCGAAGTCGAGGTCTATCAGGGCACCTACGATGATGTCAAGGAGCGGCTGCGCACCGGTCAGGTGGACATTGCCTTCCTCTCCAACAACTGCCGGGAGGAGTTTGTTCTGACCGAGCTGTTCCACGAGCCGCTGCTCTGCATCACCCCCATGGACTGGCCCGAGCCGCCCAACGGCGTGATGACTCCCGCCCTGATGAACGGGCAGAACTTTGTGGTGCAGTGGGATGCCACCGACGCGGAGATGCGTCAGTTCCTCAAGAAGTATTCCCTCTCAACGGAGCGCCGCTGCCATGTCATCGACGACCAGTCGAACATTGCCATGGTCGAGGCAGGCCTGGGTATTTCCATCATGCCCCGGATGCTGCTGCGCAACTGCACGGCAGCAGTCAAGATCTACCCCATCGAGCCCGAAGAGGACCGCGTGGTGGGTCTGGCCGTCCAGCGCCCCACTGCCATGGCTCCCGCCGTGGAGCAGATGTTCCACCACATTGTGGAGTACTGCAAGGATCTGGACTGAACAACAGTGTAACATAACGGGCCGGTGTGTGCAACACCGGCCCGTTTTTTGCCGCCCGGAAAACTTTGGATTGTATCCCCGCCCGGGATACGGTATACTAAGAAAAAATCCATTCTGGTTTTTGAGGGGAAAAATTATGGATCGAAGAAGTTTTTGCAAGGTGCTGGGGTTTGCGGCCGGCAGCACTCTGCTGCCCGGGCTGATGGTCCAGGCCGCCGGGCAGAGCTCCGTAGGCCATGCAGTGCCGGATGGCCGCTACACCATCGGCATCCGCAGCGACCTGAGCGGCTGTGACCTGACCCACGCGTTCTATTATTCCGACAGCTTTTTCGCCCACCCGGCCACCCAATATGACCACCAGCTGGCGCTGGCAACGCTGGGTCTGGTCTGTGCTGCGGCCAACACCGTGGCCAGCGATGCGGAATACTGGGTCAACGGCTCTGTGGGGCGGGAAGCCCACATTGCCGCCGCCTACGAGGCCCTGGGCTTTGAGGACGCGCTGTTCTACAATTACGACCTCGACACCGGCCGGGCCGGAGACTTTGTGGGCTACTCGCTGGCCCGCAAGACCCTGACCCTGAACAGCCAGCGTACCACCCTTGTGGCGCTCGTCCTGCGGGGCGGCGGCTACGGCGGCGAGTGGGCCAGCAACTTCCACATAGGCGATACCAGCGCGCACACCGGTTTTGTCACGCCTGTGGCGGCGGTGTTTGCGTCCCTCAAGGCCTATCTGGCCCGGGCAGGGCAGGGCGGCACCTTCAAGCTCTGGCTGGGCGGCTACAGCCGCGGCTCCATCATTGCAAATCTGCTGGCGGCAAAGATCGCCCGGGAGTTGCCCCAGCTGGGGCGTGAGAACATTTATGCCTACGGCTTTGCGGTGCCTGCGGCCCTGACTGCCGCCGACCGACCTGACCTGCAGCAGGATTTCGATGCCAACCACGCCCCGGACGGAACCCTGCTGGAAAGCTGGCCCGAGAGCAACATCTTCAGCATCATTTCCAGCGGCGATGCGGTGGCCCGGGTGCTGCCCGCTGCCTGGGGCTACCACCGCAACGGCTGTGACCGCTTTCTGCCCGCCACCCGGAATGCCGAAGAGCTGGCCGACCTGGACGCACTGGGGGCGGAATTCGGCCCCACGCCGCTGGTGATCAGCAGTCTTGCCACCGCCGAGGACACCAGTGCCCTCATCGACATCGTGGCCAAGTTCTGCGTTTCCCGGGAAAATTTCCACCAGAAGTACGAGGCCGCCATCATGGACATGATCCAGTGTGCCTTTCTCCGCTCCGAAAAAGAGGTGGTCGATGGCTACATCCTCAGCGATGGTGAGATCGTGGAGCGGCTGCAGACCCTTTCCCACATGAAAGAGATCGATTACTGGCAGATCGTGGGCAGCGTCTGGGCCGCCTCCACCATGAGCCGCCCCATTCTGGAGCGCTACGGCCAGAACGTTCCCCTGCAGGCCCGGCAGATCGTCATTCCGGTGCTGGCGGTGGGCCTGTGCTACGGCATCGAATCCGACGTGGTCAAGGTGATAGCCCAGTACATCATCCGCCTGCTCACCGCCCGGGGCGAGCTGGACAGTGTTCTGCGCGCGGCGTTCTGCCACCACCCGGAAAACTACATTTCCCTGATGGAATACTACACCCCCGAGGAGCACGGTATGGAGCCCTTTACCCGAAAGTGATTCACTTTTCTTCACCTTCCGCCTGAAATCTCTCCACCGGTGAAACGCCTGCGATTCGTTGAAATCCTGTTTTCTCTATGTTACACTTGATTTTATCAACTGGAAAAGAGGAAAAAAAACATGGAAACTCAACACAAGCGCAGTGCGTTTTCCGGCAAACTCGGATTCGTGCTGTCCGCCGCCGGTGCGTCGGTCGGGTTGGGCAACATCTGGCGGTTCCCGTATCTGGCCGCCAAGTACGGCGGCGGTATTTTTCTGCTCATCTACATTATCCTCGCGCTCACGTTCGGCTACACCATGATCGTTGCCGAAACGGCGTTAGGCCGGATGACCCGCAAGAGCCCGGTGGGCGCTTACAGCCATTTTGGCAAGGGGAAGGGGCTGGCGTTCGGCGGCTGGATCAACGCCGTCATCCCCATCCTGATCGTCCCCTATTATTCGGTCATCGGCGGCTGGGTCATCCACTATCTGGCCCAGTATCTCACCGGCCACGGCAGCGCGCTGGCATCGGACGGGTATTTCTCCGGCTTCATCTCCAACGGTCTGCTGGCCGAGATCGCGTTCCTGCTGTTCACCTTTATCACGCTGGGTATCATCTTTGCGGGTGTGCGCAACGGCGTGGAGCGCGTTTCCAAGGTGATGATGCCGGTGCTGGTGGTGCTCTCGGTAGTCATTGCTGTCTCTCGGTCACACGGCCCGGCGCACTGGCAGGCGTAAAGTATTTTCTGGTGCCCAACCCGGCCAACTTCTCGTGGATGACCGTGGTTTCCGCCATGGGGCAGATGTTCTACTCCCTCTCCATTGCCATGGGCATCCTGGTGACCTTTGGTTCCTACATGAAAAAGAACGTGTCCATTGAGCAGTCCACGGAAAATGTGGAGATCTTCGACACCGCCATTGCCATCATGGCGGGCCTGATGATCATTCCCGCCGTGTTCGCTTTTTCAGGCGGCGACCCTGACACCCTGCAGGCGGGCCCGGCCCTGATGTTCATTACCATCCCCAAGGTCTTTGCCAGCATGGGCATGGGCACTGCCGTGGGCGTGCTCTTCTTTGTGCTGGTGCTGTTCGCGGCCCTCACCAGCTCCATTGCCCTGACCGAGAGTGCTGTTTCTACCTTCGAGGACGAGTTGGGCTGGGACCGCACCCGCTCCACCATCCTCATCGGCTGCATTATGATCGCACTGGGCAGCCTTTCCGCGCTGGGCTACGGCCCCCTTGCCAGTGTGACCGTGTTCGGGATGCAGTTCCTCGACTTCTTCGACTTCCTGACCAACTCGGTCATGATGCCGATTGCGGCCATTGCGACCTGTCTGCTGGTCTCCCGCGTTATCGGCGTGGAAAAGATCGAGGAAGAGGTCACACGGGAAGGTCAGCCCTTCCGCCGCAAACCGGTGTTCAACTTTATGCTCCGGTATCTCTGCCCCATCTTCGCGGCCATCATCCTGGCCAGCTCGGTCGCCAACGCACTGGGCTGGATCGCAATGTGACCCTGTTTTCTGCACGCAAAAAGCCCCCGGCCTGTATCCTCACAGGCCGGGGGCTTTTCGATCATTCTTTTTCAAACACGAGGAAGCGGAACGCGATGTCCGTGGTCAGCTCGGGCAGGGCGGCCAGGCGGGCCGCGCCATCCCGTGGCGTTTTCCAGTAATAGGGGGTCATGGCAAACAGCGCCTCCAGCTGCCCGGCAGGCACCGTGATGCTGCCCGAGACTTCCCGCTCCCCGATGGGGCGGAAGCCCTCATAGGCCACCTCCTGCACCGGATTCTTGTAAGGCGTGTCGTAGAGTACGGCCTTCATCTGGTAGAGGTGTTCCGCACCGGGCACCACATAGATTATCCGTCCGCCCGGGCGCAGCACGCGCCGGAACTCTTCCTGCGCAAAGGGCGAGAAGCAGTTGAGCAGCAGGTCGGCCCATCCGGTGCGGACAGGCTGGGCAAAACTGGATGCCACCGCGTATTTTGCGGCAGGCAGTGCCTTTGCGGCCAGACGCACCGCAGGCTTTGCGATATCAAAGCCCGCCAGCTGCACCGACTGGCCCGCCTGTGCAAAGGCCTGTGCAATGCAGCGGTCGTACCAGCCCTCGCCGCAGCCCGCATCCAGCAGGTGGAGCGGTGCATCTGCCCCGGTGGGAAGCGCATACGCAAGGCACAGTTCCCCCAACGCCCGGCCGAAGATGCCGTAATACCCGGCGTTCAGGAAGGCACGGCGGGCGGCGACCATCTCTTTGCTGTCACCCGGGGCCTTGGTGCGCATACTCTGCACCGGCAGCAGGTGCCAGTACCCCTCTTTCGCCCGGTCAAAGCTGTGGTTCCTGCCGCATTTCAGAGCAGTGTCCCCGGTCAGGGGTTCGCCGCAGAGCGGGCACTGCCAGGGGGCAAACGGCTCAGGTTTCATCGGTGTGATCCTCAATGGGTGCGGTGGCACCGCCGTGGGCGGTCATATACTCTTCAAAGTTGGTGAACTTCTGCTGGGGCGGGCGGCGGCTGATCAGCATTAGGCCCGGGTCCTCGTCCCGTGCGGGGGCGGTGTTCCGGCTGCGGCCGCGGGGTGCCTCGCTCTTGGCGGGGCGGTCCGGACGGCTGCTCTGCGCCGCATTGCGGTTATTGCGGCTGCCCTGCTGGCTCTGGCTGTTCTGGGCCGGGCGGGCATTGCGCCCGTTCCGCTCTGCCCGCTGCTCGGTGCGCGGATCATTGCGGTCGGTGCGCTGCTCGGCACGGGCAGGCTGACTGCCGCGCTGACGCTGGCCGTTCTGGGCTGGAGCAGTCTGCTTCGCGGCAGGCTGCGCAGCCGGAGCCTTTTTGACCGGGCGCAGAGGAGTAGCCTCCGGGGCGCTCACAAAGTGGGGGTCGAATTTGGGCTGGGCGTTGCTGCCGCGGTTGGCCGGCTGCGGGGCATTGCCCTCGCGGCGGGTGCGGCTGTTATTGGAGCGGCGGTTCTCATTGCGTCCGCCGGAAGTGCGCTTCTGGTTTTCCTCCATGGATGTTCCTTCTTTCGGTTCGGTATTCTTGGGGCTGGGCTGTTTTGCAGCCGCTTTTTCCTTCTTGGGGACAGCGGGCTTTTCGGCCTTGGCTGCCTTTTCTGCTTTGGCGGGCTTCTCTGCCTTCACAGGCTTTTCCGGCTGCTCTGCTTCCGCCTTGGGCTTTTTGCCCCGCACCGGGGGCGCAGCCTTGACAGGGGCAGGCACGCCGTCCCAGGGGTGGCCGGAGACAACCGGGATCTGGCGGCGGTTCAGCTTTTCGATCCCGGCCAGATATTCCTTTTCCTCCGGGGCGCAGAAGCTGACGGCGGTGCCGTCGGCACCGGCACGGGCCGTGCGGCCAATGCGGTGGACATAGGTCTCGGGCACCTCGGGCAGGTCGTAGTTGAACACATGGGACAGCTCGCTGATGTCAATGCCGCGGGCGGCGATATCGGTCGCCACCAGCACCCGGGTCTTGCCCGACTTGAAATCCTCCAGCGCGGTGACGCGGGCGGTCTGGCTCTTGTTGCCGTGGATGGCGGCGGCGGGGATGCCCTGCTTTGTCAGGTCTTTTGCGATTTTATCGGCTCCGTGCTTGGTGCGGCTGAACACCAGCGCGTTCACCACCTCAGGCTTCAGGTTTTTGATGAGCCAGGGCAGCAGGAACTTCTTGTTGCCCTTCTCCACAAAATACAGGCTCTGCTGGATGCGGTCCGCCGTGCTGGACACCGGGTCTACCTTGACAAAGGCCGGGTCGTGCAGGATGCCTGCGGCCAGCTGCTCGATCTCGGCGGGCATGGTGGCGCTGAACATCAGGTTCTGGCGCTGCCTGGGCAGCTTGGCGATCACCTTTTTCACATCGTGGACAAAGCCCATATCCAGCATCCGGTCGGCTTCGTCCAGAACAAAGATCTCAATGTTGGAGAGGTCCAGCAGCCCCTGCCCCACCAGGTCGTTCAAGCGGCCCGGGCAGGCAATGAGGATGTCCACGCCCTTTTTCAGGGCCGCGACCTGCGGAGCCTGACCCACACCACCAAAGATGACGGTGCTGCGCAGGGTCAGATACTTGCCGTAGGCTTCAAAGCTCTCGCCAATCTGCAAAGCCAGCTCCCGGGTAGGAGTCAGGATCAGGGCGCGGATGGCACCCTTTTTGCGGGGCGCGCTGGCAGTCAGGCGGTCGAGCATGGGCAGCGCAAAGGCAGCCGTCTTGCCGGTACCCGTCTGGGCGCAGCCCATCAAGTCCCTCCCGGCCAGCACCGGCGGAATGGCCGCTGCCTGAATGGGCGAGGGGATTCATAGCCCGCCTGTGCCACAGCACGCAGCACAGGCGCGGAAAGATTCAGTTCGTTAAATGTCATTCTTCACCTAAAATGTTTCTGCATTCCATATAATAGCGCTTTTCCTCTGCGTGCCCCATGCTGAAGGTCTTGCGGGGCAGCACACCACCCATAACGATGCCCTTGAACAGATCGCTCTTCTCAAAGGGCGGCATCAGGAAAGCCACACCCCCCTGCCTGCACAGGGCGCGGACAGCGGGCTCATCGTGGACATAATCCACCCGGGCCTCGATGTGGCGGGCCATGAAATACTCAATGAATGCGTCAATGGTGCCCACGGTCAGCGGGGCAACGGGATGTTCAAAGCTGAGCACATTGGCCACATGGGGGCCAGCCAGCGTAAAGGACTGCTGTTTTGCATCGCCGAAGCAGATGCCTGCCGCGTGGGAATCGCTCCACGCGATGAGGGCCAGCAGCACGGCACCGCAGTCCACATTGAAGAGGACGCGGTGGATGGGCTCGATCTCAATGGCCGGAGAGTGGACATTGCAGATCTCAGCCAGGCACCAGCGGGCCGGGTGGGTCAGCTGCTGCTCCGGGGTCAGGGTCTTTTTCAGTTCCTCCCAGCAGGCCTTGGCGGAAGCCAGCGAATGGTTGCCGTCGCCCACGGCCAGCGTCAGGGGCGCGCCGCCCTTTGCCTGGGGATACCGGGCATCAAAGGCCTCCTGGCTGCCCAGAGCGTTCAGGGCGCTGTCGATCTGGGCCAGCAGGGCGGGATCTTCCACTGCCCAGCCGGCAATGTGGCCGCCGTTCAGCATCAGGTCGCCCTCGTAGACCTTGCGCAGCTGCTCCTTTTTCTCGCCGATGGGCTCGATGAGAGTGCAGCCGGGGTCATCGGCCAGCATCATAATATGGGGCGTTTCCAGCCTTGCCCCCCGGCGCACCGCCATGCGGGGCGGGATGCGGCTTTCCACGGTGTGCTCGCTGGGGCGGATGGCAGGCACCGCACCCTCGGCATAGCTGTATGCCTCCAGGTCGATCCTTGCCCACAAGGCCCTGCCGCACCCGGCCGCTCTGCTCGGTGCGCTCCACATAAATGAAGCCGTCCACCGCGCGGGTCAGCACGTTCCGGGTATAATCGTCCATGGCCGCATGGATGGCGCTGATCCTTGCATCCACGTCATCCTCTTCCAGATAGACCTCTGGCAGGATCAGGTCCAGTGTACTGGGGCCGCCTGCGGCGGCCTGCGCAGCCTTTTCCCAATAGGAGCGGTCACTGGTGAACTGATCGCAGGCCACACAGCCCCACTGCCCCACCGGGATCTGTTCCGACGGCAGCAGGATGTGCGCCGGGGAAAAACAGGGTGTTTTGTTCATAATACTTCCCTCCCTCTCACAAAAACGCAGGGATCACTCAAAATAGCTGGCGGCATCGTCCCGGATGACCACATGCTCCACACCTGCCTCGGTCAGGGAGAGGGTCAGCTCCTCCCGGGCCGCTGCATCCAGCGTAGAGGAGGACGGGACCTTCACCAGCAGCTTCTTCACGCCCAGCTGGGCCGCAGGGGCTCCCAGCTGGCTGGAGGAGCCGGTCACCTCGGCCAGCGAATAACCGTACCAGAGCGTCACCGTATCTCCGAAGCGGGCCTGCCAGGCGGCGATATCCGCAGTCAGCTGCCCGGCACGGTCCACACCGTTGGTGGTGCCATAGTCCTGCTTGGCGCTGGTGGACGAGGGGAACTGGACATTTTCCAGCAGCACCTGATCAAACCCGGCGGCGTGTACCTCAGCGATCAGATCGCCGATATACTGCACGGTCTCCGCAGCGTAGGGGTTCAGCCAGGGGTTGCCTCCGGCGGAAGCCTTGTTGTCCAGCCAAAGGTACTCCTGCCCCTGATACCGAATGGCCAGAGCGTGGTCGGCCCGGGCACCGGCAGGGTCACGGAAGGCATTCAGCGCAGCCACCGGCACCAGCCCCTCCTCCTTGAAGATGGATGCCACACTCGTCAGCTCGACCTGCGTGGGGGCTGCATTGGCGGCACCCACTGCCGTCTGGGAGGCGTAATACACCTGCCCGGCGGTGTCCTTCAGGGTCAGGATGGCATAGGTCATGCCCTGTGCCTTGAGCTGCCGGGCGGCGGAGCGGATGGTTGCCTCGTCGGTCAGGGTGGTCACATCCACCTCTGCCCACAGGCCCGTCACAATATCAGTGCCCTTGACCTCGGGCTCCGGCTCCTTTTCCGGCACCGAGGAAGCTGCCGGTTCGCTGGCAGCGGTGCTCTGCGTCCCGGAGGATGCACTCTCGCTGACGGCACTGGATGCGGAGAGGTCGCGATCCCGCACCACGGTATACCAGGTGTGGGTGGCCCAGTCCAACACATGGGGTGCGGCCACCCAGGCCGCTGCCAGCACGGCCACCACCAACACCGCAATGCCGATGCCCTTTTTCAGCCGCATCTCGCGGGTGTAAAAGCTGCGCCGGTAGCGCTTGACCTTCTGGCGTTTGGGATATCTTGCCATAATCAACCACCCTCCTTGGGGTCAACTTACAGGATCACGGAATGGCCGGTAAAGCCGTAGATGGCCAGCGCCAGCACACCGATATAGATCAGGGTGATGGGCAGGCCGCGGAATGCTTCGGGGATGGCCTTGCTGCGCAGGCGGTTGCCCGCCTCGGTCACCAGCATCACAGCCAGCAGGTAGCCCAGGCCGCTGCCCAGGCCAAAGCCAATGGACTGCGCCAGCGTAAAGCTCTGGGTGCGCTCCACCAGCACGGTGCCCAGCACGCCGCTGTTCACGGCGGCAATAGGCAGGATGCGGATGAGCAGGCCGCTGCGGGGGCCCTTGACCGCCCGCAGGATGGCGTGCTCAAAGATGCAGACCATCGCCACACAGGCCAGGTAGAGCAGCGGGCGGAGCTGGGCACGGTAGGGCAGATCCACGATCTGGCTGCCCGCAAAATACGCCAGCGGGGCCACCAGCGTCTGGGTAACACAGAGCAGCAGGGCAAACCACCAGCTGCTGGTGCGCTCGTCACCCACCAGCTGGATCAGGCGCGACACGCCCAGACCACGGGTAAAGATGGCGTTCTGGGCAAACAGGGCCAGCACGGCGTAGGCAAAGGCCACACCGATGGTATTCATCACAGCACTCACTGATCCTGCACCTCCTTCCGGGGGTGCGCAGCCAGAGTGCCGCGCGCCTCAGTTTTCAGGTATTCCTTGTGTTTGCGGGCCAGCGCGCGCCAGACGGCACACACCACGCCCAGCACGATGAAACCGCCTGCCGGCATGGATGCCATGGGCAGGACAGAGCGGCTGAGCTGGATCCCAAACACACTGCCCAGCGCCAGCCACTCCCGCAGGCAGCCCACGATGAACAGGATGAGCGCGTAGCCCACCGTAATGCGCAGACCCTTGGAGACAGCCTTGCGCATGGTTTCCTGCACACGGCCAAAGCGGTAGGTCAGCAAGGGCTCCACCACCAGCATGGGCAGGTAGATACCCAGCATCAGCAGGTCGGTGCCGAACACAGCGTTCAGGATGGGATAAGCGGCAAGGTAGACCACCGCCGCACTGCCGCTGGACACCAGCGCCCGGGGCAGCAGCTTTTTCTCCAGCTCTTCCGGGGCGGGCTGCTCGTCCCGCAGGGGGAACAGGCGGCTGACCAGACAGGCCAGCATCCGGGAAGGCGTGAGCAGCAGGGCCACAGCCACGGCCAGCATCAAAGCATTTTTTTGCCTGTGGTGGCAAGCACCACCAGCGGGGCCAGACCCATGCCCTGCATGACAACGGGATTATTTTTGAACACCCGGTCATGGTGGGCGAACTTTTCAGGATCGCGGGTGATCAGTTCTGCAATGGAACGTTTCATTCAGCGCCCTCCTTTCCGGCCGCAGGGCGGTGCATCAGCTGATACAGGCGGCTCTCGGTGCGGTCCATCCAGCCGGAAATGCTGTTGACGGCCAGCACGGCAAAGCACACGCCCGTTTCGTACACGCCGTAATAACGGAAGCCCATGCTTACCACGCCCACCAGCACACCGTACAGGATGCGTCCCATCCGGTGGTGGGCACAGGTGTAGGGCTCATTGATGAGGAACGCCGCGCTGAACAGCATGGCACCGGTCAGCAGCTCGTCCCGCACGCACTGCAGGCGCAGGGCGATGTCCACGCCGTTCACCCCCACCTGACGGGGGAAGAGGAAGGCGATGAGGGCACAGGTGACCACAAAGCTGACAGAAGCGCTCAGACGGACATCCTTCTGCAGCCAGAGGAAAAGCCCGCAGGCCAGAAGGATGAGGGCGGCACCCGTGCCCATGGGGGCGGCGTACTCGCCCAGCACCAGCGAAATTGCGCTGATGTTCAGGCTGCCGCCGCTGCGCAGGGTATCCGAGATGGTGCTGGACACCGGCACGTCTGTGGCATCCCACAGGGGGATGTTGGTATAGGGCTGGGGGTAGCGGAACACCTGCTCCGGCCAGGACACCGCCGCCACGGCGTAACCCACAGCAGCGGGGTTGAAGGGATAGCTGCCGTAGCCGCCGAACACCTCCTTGCCGATGAGGACACCGGCCAACACCGCCATAATGACCACATACCAGTCCACCGTGGCGGGCATGAGCAGGGCGATGATGAGGGCAAAGCTCTCGTTGGAGAAATCCCCGGCCCGATACACGCGGCGGCGCAGCAGGGAGACCAGGCGGTCACACAGATTGCCGGTGAGCAGCGCCGCGCCGCAGAGCAGCAGGGGCCGCAGACCGTACAGGAAGCAGGCCATGCAGAGCAGCGGGATGGTCATAAAGCAGACGTGCAGATAGTACCGCCCCGTCTTTGCAAGCTCCTGCTCCTGCTGCTGGATCAAACGTTCATCCATGGTAAGGCACCTCTCACAGGGCGGCCAGACGGCGCACCGCCGCAGCCGGGTCGGCTGCGCCGAACACGGCACTGCCCGCCACCAGAACATCGGCACCCGCCTCCACACACAGGGGAGCGGTGGTGTCATCCACGCCGCCATCCACTTCCAGCAGGTAGCGGGCGCTCCGCTTTGCCCGCTCTTCCTTGAGCCAGCGTAGCTTTTCCAACGCCGAGGGCATGAACTTCTGCCCGCCGAAGCCAGGCTCCACGCTCATCACCAGCACCAGATCCAGCTGGTCGAGATACGGGGCAAGCGCTTCCGGATCAGTACCGGGCTTGATGGTCAGGCCCACCTTGCAGCCCAGTGCCTTGACCGCATCGATGGTCTGCTGGATGTCGTCCTCGCACTCGAGGTGGAAGTTGTACAGGCTGGCACCCGCCTTGATGAAAGGCTCTGCATACTGCAGCGGGTGGCTGATCATCAGGTGGACATCGTAGAATGCTGCGGGCATCCCCTTGTGCAGGCTTTTCAGCACCGGCACGCCAAAGCTGATGTTGGGCACAAAGTGGCCGTCCATCACGTCATAATGCAGCATCTGCGCACCGGCATCCAGCACCATGCGGCAGTCTGCGCCAAGCTGATTGAAATCAGCCGAAAGGATCGAAGGACTAATGATCGTCATTGTGTTTTATACTCTCCGTTATTTTTCAGAAAGATTACACCATCCGTTCTGCCAAAGCACCTGTTTTGGGGCCGGAATGCAGGGCGGGCATGGTTATTCTTAGTTTACATGAAAACACGCAAAAAATCAAACCCGGAGCCGTGTTTTTCACGGAAAAGTCTCAAACCTGCCCCTGTGTACATCCAAAATCCATTCCAAAACCAAAACGACCAGACCACCCCGCCCGTTTCAGGGGGACAGTCTGGCCGCGGATTCAGTTGACAGGCTTCATGCTGGCGGGGTCCTCCACCGGCACGGGCTGACCGGATTCGTCCGGCAGGCGCTTCATGCCGCTGGGGTTGGGGGGCGTGGCGGGCAGGGTGAACACGAACTGACACCACTCGCCCTGCTGGCTCTCCACACGGATCTGGCCTCCGGAAAGGTTGACCAGCACCTTGCAGATATTCAGGCCAAGACCAGCCCCCCGGGCGTGCAGGCCGCGGGACCTGTCCTCTTTGTAGAAGCGCTGGAACACATAGGGCAGCGCCTCGGGGCTGATGCCCTGGCCGGAATTCCAGATCGAGATCTCCACCTCGGGGCCCAGCTTCTCCACATGGAACTTGATGGTGCCGCCTGCCGGGGTAAACTTGATGGCATTGTCCAGAATGTTATAAGCCACCTGATGGATGAGGTCGGGGTCTGCGTAGACCAGCACCTTTTCATCCATGGTCAGGCCTTCCAGATCGATCATGCCGTCGTTGATGCGCTGCTCCGCCGAAAGGGCCACACCGGTGAGCGTCTCCCAGATGTTGAACATCCGGGCGTTCACCTGATACTCGCCGCTTTCCAGCTTGGAGAGATCGAGCATGTTCTGGATGAGCCGGGCCAAGCGGCCGGTCTCCTCGCTGACCAGCTGCAGGTAGTGGTTCTGCATATCGGGCGGGATGGTGCCGTCCAGAATGCCGTCCACAAAGCCCTTGATGGTGGTCATGGGGGTGCGCAGCTCGTGGGCGATGTTGCCCATGAACTGGCCGCGGGAATTGTCGTTGGACTGGATGTTCTCCGCCATCTGGTTGAAGGTGTGGGCCAGATCCACCACTTCGCCCTCACCTTCCACACCCTCAACACGGACAGAGAAGTCCCCGCCGCCAAACCGCTGGGCGGCATCGGTGATCTTCTGGAGCGGGTCTGTCAGCTTCCGCATCAGGAAGGAGGTCAGCACGCTGGCGCAGAGCAGCATGACGCAGGCCGAGAAGAAGAAGTTCGACCAGAACTCCTCCTTGAAGTCGGTCAGCCGCGCGCCGGAGGAACAGAGGAAGAGATAGCCACTGTTGTTGCCCCGTGCATCCTGCATGTGCCGCACCGAGACATAGCTCTTCTCGGTCAGCACACCGTCCAGCGTGCTCAGGGTGTGGTAGGGCTGATCCCCGGCAACTTTTTTCATAAGCTCCGGCCCCACAATGTCTGTTCCCACCATCTCGGGGTTGGAGGCAATGAGGACCCTGCCCTCTTCATCGGTGAAAAAGGTAAGCCTCGGCGCTCTCGCCGATGATCTCCAGCTTGGTGTTCAGGGCATCCAGCTCGGCCCCCTTGGGCAGAGCCGCCTGCTGCACGATATAATCCGCTGCGCGCTGGGTCACATCCGCCACGCTGTCCAGCGTGTCGTACCGCTCCTGGGCAAAATAGCGGCTGAACAGCAGCCACTCGGAACAGCCCAGCACCGCCGTGCCCAACACCAGCAGGGTGGCCACCATCGAAAAGAAGGTGACCGAAATACTTTTGCGCATTACTGACGCACCTCGAACTTATAGCCCACGCCCCAGACGGTCTTGAGCTCCCACTTGTCGGAAGCGCCTGCCAGCTTTTCGCGCAGACGCTTGACATGGACATCGATGGTGCGGCTGTCGCCGTAGTACTCAAAGCCCCACACCTCGTCCAGCAGCTGGTCGCGGGTGTAAACACGGTTGGGGTGGGAGGCCAGGCAGTTCAGCAGCTCCAGCTCCTTGGGGGGAGCCTCCACCACCTTGCCCTTGACCCGCAGCTCATAGCTGTTCATGTCCAGCCGCAGGTTGTCGAACTCGATCACGCCCTCGGTGCTCTCGGTCTGGGCGGTGGTGGTGGTGCAGCGGCGCAGCACCGCCTTGATGCGGGCCACGACTTCCTTGGTGTCAAAGGGCTTGACCATGTAATCGTCTGCGCCCAGCTCCAGACCCAGCACCTTGTCAAAAGTCTCGCCCTTGGCGGTCAGCATCATCACGGGGGTGTTGCCCAGCTTGCGGATGCGGCGGCAGACCTCCAGGCCATCCATCTTGGGCATCATCACATCCAGCAGCACCATATCGGGCTTGACCTGGTTGAACTTGTCCAGACCTTCTTCGCCGTCGTTCGCGGTGGTGACCTGGTAGCCCTCTTTGGTCAGATAAAGCCGCAGCAGCTCGCAGATGTTGGTATCGTCGTCCACGACGAGGATCTTTTCGTTGGCCATAGTGGTTTCCTCCCCAATTCTGTATGTTCCGGCCCTTTCGGGCCTTGTGACAAAGTATTCCACTTCTTATTATACGGAAGAGTTATGACAAAATAAAGAAGGTTTTGTATGATTTTTGGGACGCAGGCTCCGCCGCTCAGCTCATCATCAGCCGGATGATCTCCTCATTGGTCTGCCGCATCCCGTCCTTACCCAGACGTCCGATGCCCTTGATGGTGGTCTCGATGTCCTTCATCACGATGCCATCGCCGCCCTTGAACTCCTGATTACACTTGTACATGTTGTAGCCCAGCAGCGCCGCATCCACCGAAGATGCGATCTTTGCGGCGCAGGAAGCCTTGGCTCCGTCGCACACGATGCCGGACACGATGGCAAGGGCGTTGACCACCGTGTGGATGGCAGCCTGATAGCCGTCGCCGCACAGGTACACGATGCCTGCGCCTGCACCCGCACCCGCGCTGACCGCGCCGCAGTAGGCAGACAGGGTGCCGATGCCGGTCTTTTCGTGGATGGCCACCAGATTGGAGATGATGAGGGCGCGGTAGAGCTTTTCCTTGCCGCTGTGCAGCTCCTTGGCGTACTCGATGAGGGGCACCGAGCAGGTGATGCCCTGATTGCCGCTGCCGGAGTTGATGATGACCGGCAGCTCGCAGCCGTTCATGCGGGCATCGGAGCCGGCGGCGGCCTTGGCTTTTGCGCGGTTGGAGACATCGTTGCCGTAAGTGGTCAGCAGCACTCGCCCGATGTTGGCACCGTAGTCGCCCAGCAGGCCCTCTTCTGCAATGGCGTTGTTGTAGCGGATCTGCCGTTCCAGCAGGTCTGCCACGTCCCGCAGGTCGGCGGTCTCGGCAAAGTCCCAGATGTCCTGCATGTTCAGCAGGCTGCGGTCGGCGCGGGCGTCCTCCTGCACGGTCTCGTCCAGCAGGGGCACCTCGTACAGCACCGTGCCGTTCTTCTCGATGCGGCAGATGTTGGTGTGGTAGTCTGCGATGCGCACCCTGGCGTAGTCCTGCCCGCAGCGCTCGGTGACGACGATGTCAAACACATGCCCCTGCTCGGTGTGCTCGATGGTGATGGGCACCGTCTGCAGATAGTCCCGGATGGCAGACTTCTTTTCCTCGCTGACCTCCGAGATGACCTCCAGCTCCTTCTCGGCGGAACCGGCGATGATGCCTGCCGCCACCGCCGCCTCCATGCCCTTCAGGTGCCCGGTGTTGGGCACGATGACGCTTTTCACGTTCTTGATGATGCTGCCGCTCACCTGCAGCTGCACGCTGTCCGGCAGCACCCCCAGCACCTCGCGGGCTTTTGCCGCCGCATAGGCCAGCGCGATGGGCTCGGTGCAGCCCATCGCCGGGATCAGCTCCTCCTTCAGGATCTCCACATAAGCCTGATAGCGTGGGTCGTTGCGTTCCATAACATCCTCCTGCCTTCCCTTCTGGAAATCGGTTCGTATTTTAAGAACAGTATAATATAGAACTTCCGCCGTGTAAATCCGTTGTTTTGCGCCCATCCCCTTGCGCTCCGGGTTTTCATCGCGTATAATGGTAGTTGTATCGTTATGCCAAAAAAACGTGTAAGGAGCGTATTTTATATGAAGTTAGGTATCGTCGGTCTGCCGAACGTCGGCAAGTCCACTCTGTTCAACGCCATCACCTCCACCAAGAACGCGGAGGCGGCCAACTATCCTTTCTGCACCATCGAGCCCAACAGCGGCATCGTGGCCGTGCCGGACAAGCGTCTGGACAAGCTGGCAGAGATCTGGCAGACCAACAAAAAGACCCCCGCCATCGTGGAGTTCGTAGACATCGCCGGTCTGGTGAAGGGTGCCAGCCAGGGTGCCGGCCTGGGCAACAAGTTCCTGGGCCACATCCGCGAGTGTGACGCCATCGTGCATGTGGTGCGCTGCTTTGATGACGACAACATCATCCATGTGGTGGAGGACGTGACCAAGGCCGAGGCCGTGGACCCCATCGCTGACATCGATGCCATTGACTACGAGCTGATCCTCTCTGACCTCGAGGTCGTTCAGAACCGCGCGGGCCGGATGGCCAAGGCTGCCAAGAGCGGCAACAACAAGGGTGCTGCCGCTGAAGCTGCCTGGCTGCAGAAGCTGGCCGACCACCTGAGCGCAGGCAAGCCCGCCCGCAGCTTTGACTTTGACGAGGGGGATGCCGAGCAGCAGGCTGTGCTGCACGAGATGGGCCTGCTGAGCTCCAAGCCCGTGCTCTACGCCTGCAACGTGGGCGAGGATGATCTGATGGAGGGCATTGAGAACAACCGCTATGTCCCGCTGGTGGCCGCCCGCGCCGCCGAGGAGGGTGGCCCGCTACATTCCCATCTGCGCCAAGACCGAAGAGGACATTGCCGACTACTCCCCCGAGGAGAAGAAGGAATTCCTGGCTGAGATGGGCATCGAGGCCAGCGGCCTGGACAACCTGATCACCGCCAGCTACGACCTGCTGGGCCTGATCTCCTTCCTGACCGCCGGCAGCAGGAATGCCGCGCCTGGACCATCCGCAAGGGCACCAAGGCTCCGCAGGCTGCTGGCAAGATCCACTCCGACTTCGAGCGGGGCTTCATCCGGGCCAGCGTCATCGGCTATGACGATCTGGAAGCCAACAACTTCGATTACGCCGCTGTCAAGGCCAAGGGCCTGCAGCGCACCGAGGGCAAGGAGTACGTCGTGAAGAACGGCGACGTGATCGAGTTCCTGTTCAACGTCTGATGCATGATAAAAGTGTCTCCCGCGCGGCGCGCGGGAGACACTTTTGCCCGGGAGAAAGGACATCTATATGATTATCGGAATTATGGGCGCAATGCCCGATGAAGTCGATCAGCTGTGTGCAAAGCTGAAAAATGTCACCGTGGAGCTCTACGGCGGCGTGGAGTATCACAGGGGCACGCTGGCAGGCAAGCAGGTCGTGGTCTGCTGTGCAGGCATGGGCAAGGCCAATGCCGCCGCCACCACTCAGGTGCTCATCACCCGATACGGTGCCGAGAAGATCATCTTCTCCGGCATTGCAGGCAATATGACCAGCAAGATCGGCATTGGTGATGTGGTCATTGGCAAGACGGTGCTGTACCACGATGCCCAGCTGGACATGATCTGCCAGAACCCGCCCTACTGAAGGAGTACACCGGCGACCCGGCCCTCATCGCCGCCGCCGAAAAGGCCTGCGCCGAGGCAGGGGTCAAGGCCCTGACCGGCAAGATCGCCACCGGCGACCTGTTCGTGGGCGACAGCGAGACCAAGGCCGCCATTGAGGCCAAGTGCGCCCCGGACTGCGTGGAGATGGAAGGTGCAGCTGTGAGCCAGATCGCCGCCAAGAACGGCGTGCCCTGCGTCATCCTGCGCGCCATGAGCGACAATGCCGACGAGGACGGCCACGAGGTGCTGGTGGTCAAGAAGTTCAGCATCGCAGAGTACGTAGCCACCGCCACGAGGATCGTGGCCGCCATGGTAGAAGCACTCTGAGCAGCCGGAGCGGCCTTTACAGAAACTGCTCCAGTTTCAGCCGGTTCTCTTCCTCCAGATCCTGCAGCTTCTGCATCAGGCGCTTGGAGCCGGGGGCCGCATCGGGATAATCCTTCTGGCTCTTGATGCAGTCCATCACGCCCTGACTGCTTCCCTCGCTGAGCATTTCGGCCAGATTGCGGGTGGATCTGTCGGTGAGCGTTTTCATGCCGATGCCCATTTTGGTGTTGAGCTTTGCCATGATGCTCTGGCCCTGAGCCGTGCCGCCGCAGGCCTCGATGGCGGTGTGGGCCTCCTGATTCAGTTCCCGGTAGAGGTTCCGCTCCCGCAGAAGCTCGGCCCGGAAGGCAGGGTCCTCAGTCATGGGCACGATCTGTTCCAGCGTGTTCTTGCCCATCTCCGTGTTCTGCACCACCGCTTCCAGCAGATTCAGGTTATCATTTTTCTGATTTTTCATACAAAAAATCCCCCTTTGTGGCACTAGCTTGTACCGCAAAGGGGGGATTTTATGCATTCGGTTTATTTGCTGCAGATCTGGTCGCCGCCGGCGGTCTGGGCCGCCTTCAGGCGCTGCTCACACAGCTGATACAGCGCGTCCCAGTTCTTGCCCCGCACCTCGCCGGTGCAGGCGCAGCCGATGGACTGGGTAAAGGGCACCCGGCGCATCAGGCCCACCGATGCCACGCACGCGCGGGGCATCTCGGCATAAATGCCGTTCAGCTCCTCGGCCAGCTCTGCGCAGTTCTTATCCGCACAGCCAATGGCGAACAGCGTGTCCGTCAGGCGGCAGACCACCCGCTCTGCAGGGCGGTCGTAGTACTTTTTCCACTGGTTGGCCACAAAACAGACCAGCTGGTTCATCACGGCATCGCCCTGCCGGGTGCGCATCCCGTCCTCATCGTCCAGCGCCACCAGCGCCAGCGAAGCACAGCGGTGAGCATCCGTCCACTCATCCAGCCGGGTGCAGAACTCCGTTTCAAAATAGCGGCGGTTGAACACGCCGGTCAGGAAATCGTGGTTCATGTCGTCCCGGCAGAGTTCCCGCTCCCGGGGGGTCATCCGGTCCTCCGGCAGGTCGCTGCCCGCCAGCGGAGCCGTCATCTGCAGCTGCCAGAGCCGGCCGTCGGCCTGAATCAGACGGCGGAGTACACAGTCCACCTGCCCGTTCCGGAGCACATAGTCTACCTGCAGGCCATCGTCCTGCCAGGTGTCCGCGGTCTCCTCATCGGCTTCCGTCAGGGTCACGTCCTCAAAGGCGGTCTGTGCGTTCTCTGCAAAGGTGCGCAGATCCTGTTCCGTCCATTCTTTTTTCATGCGTTTTTCCCCATTATCCGGTGCCGGACTCTCTCCCTTCCGGCACAGCTTTGCCACACGGCCGCTGAAAGCGCAGCCCCATTACCGGAATTATACCATCTTGTGCCGGGCGTTTCCAGCAAAACGCACAAACTTTAACGCAATTTTTTTACATTTTCGTCAAACTGCTAAACACACTCCGGGTTTCCGGCCCGGTTATGTACGGCAGTACACGGCGCACTCCGCCAGAATGCGCTTGGCCAGCGCGGCAGTGTCGAACCCATCGGCGGCGCGCCAGGTCCAGTTTCCGCCCAGCTTGCCGGGGCTGTTCAGGTGGGCTTCCTCGCCCAGGCCCAGCCAGTCGGCCATGGGGATGATGGCACGGTCAGCCACAGAGCCCAGCGCGGCCCGGAGCAGCGCGGTGCGGGCCGCCTCTGTTTTGACAGCGGCCACCTCCTTTGCGGTGGGCTGACAGCCGGTCAGATGCAGGTAGGCGGCGGCCAGCAGCCTTCTCCTTGGCCGATGCGCTCTCGTCCCACCAGGCGGTCAGCGTCGTGTTGTCATGGGTGCCGGGGTAGACCACGCTGTTCTTGACGTGGTTGTGGGGCAGGTACTCGCTGTCCCCGCCGCCGAACGCGAACTGCAGCACCTTCATGCCCGGGAAGGTGCTGTCTGCCAGAAGCTCCCGCACACTGGGGAACAGCTCGCCCAGATCCTCGGCGATGATGGGCAGCTTGCCCAGCGCGCCTTCCAGCGCGTTGAACAGCTCCATCCGGGGGCCGGTCTCCCACTTGCCGGTCTTGGCGGTAGTGCTGTCTGCCGGGATGGCCCAGTAGGTGTCAAAACCGCGGAAGTGGTCGATGCGGAGCAGGTCATAGATGCCCAGCGCATGGCGGACACGCTGGATCCACCAGGCATAGCCGGTCTGCTTATGGTAGGGCCAGTTGTACAGCGGGTTGCCCCAGAGCTGGCCTTCTGCCGAGAAGTAATCCGGCGGGCAGCCTGCCACCCGGGCAAAGCCGCCGTCTGCATCCAGCTCAAACAGCGGGCCGCCCACCCAGGCATCCACGGAATCTGCCGAGACATAGATGGGGATATCGCCCAGGATCTGCACGTTGTTGGCGTTGGCGTAGGCTTTCAGCTTCTTCCACTGGATGCTGAACTCGTACTGCAGAAACTTCCAGAAGCCGATCTCTTCCTCGTTCTCTGCCTTAAAAGCTTCCAGCGCCTGCGGCTCCCGCTTGCGGTACTCCCGGGGCCACTGGGTCCAGCTCTTCATGCCGTTGGCGGTCTTGAGGGCCATGTAGAGGGCATAATCCTCCAGCCAGCCCTCGTTTTCCAGCGTGAAGGCATAGTACGCATCCGGATAGTAATGGGCACAGCCGTGCTGGCCTGCACACTGCCTGCGCCAGGCGGCATAGGCGGCACGCAGGATCTTGTAGCGGCTGGTGTACAGGGTGCCGTAATCCACGTTCAGCGGGTCCTTGCCCCAAGGCTCGGCCTTGAGCTGGGCGGCTGTCAGCAGCCCCTCGGCTTTCAGAGCATCCAGATCAATGAAATAAGGGTTGCCCGCAAAGGCAGAGCAGCTCTGGTAGGGGCTGTCCCCATAGCCCGTGGGGCTCAGGGGCAGGATCTGCCAGATCTTCTGGCCTGCCGCCGCGGAAGGAAATCCACAAATTTTTCTGCCTTTTTGCCAAAGCAGCCGATCCCGTAGGGGCCGGGCAGGCTGGACACCGGCATCAGAATACCACTTTCACGCATTGTAAATCCTTCCTCGTCTCAAACTTTTTTGCTGGGGCTTGTCTGTTTTCTATCATAACATAACCGCAGACTATTTTCCACAGGCAAAAAACGTGGTATACTTGTTTTTATATTAGGAGGTGCTTATGCAGCCAACCGAAAAATACTATGAACACGATGCCTACCGCCGGGAGGCGGTGGGGCATATTTTAGCCGCAGAGCCGGACAGCCGGACCGGCGGCGGGCGCATCGCGCTGGACGGCACGGTGTTTTACCCTGAGGGCGGCGGCCAGCCTGCCGACCGGGGCACCCTGACCCTTGCGGACGGCACGGTGCTGACCGTCACCGATGTCCACGAGCAGGCGGGTGTCATCTGGCACATGGTCACTTCCCTGCCCGCCGGGGCGGTGCCCGGGGCCGAAGCGGCACAGGCCATCGACTGGGCGTGGCGTTTCGACAAGATGCAGCAGCACACCGGCGAGCACATCCTCTCCGGCATCCTGCACAGCATGTTCGGGGCCGAGAACGTGGGCTTCCACATCGGCTCCGATGCCGTGCGGATGGACACGAACATCCCCATCTCCGCCGAGGGGCTGAAAGCGGCCGAGACTGCCGCCAACCGCATCATCTGGGAGAACGTGCCGGTGAGCATCACCTACCCCACCCGGGAGGAGCTGGCCGCCCTGACCTACCGCTCCAAAAAGGAGATCGAGGGGCAGGTGCGGATCGTGACCATCCCCGGGGCGGATGTCTGTGCCTGCTGCGGCACCCACACCGCCTTTACCGGCGCGGTGGGCCAGATCAAGATCCTAGCCGCCGAAAACTATAAGGGCGGCGTGCGCCTGAGCGTCGTCTGCGGCGGGCGCGCGCTGGAAGCCGCACAGGCCATGCGGGCGCGGCAGGCAGAGATCGGTGCCCTGCTCAGCGCCAAGGCCAGCGAGACGGCCAACGCCGTGCACCGGGTGTATGATGAGTACACCGCCCTGAAATTCACCCACTTCGGGCTGTGCAGCCAGCTCTTTGACGCGCTGGCCGCGCAGGTAACGCCCGGTGCGGATGCCATCCGCATCGTGCCGGGGCTGGACCCGGACGGCCTGCACCGGCTGGCGGTCCGCCTGACCGAGGCCACCACCGGCCTGTGTGCGGCCCTGACCCCCAACGAAAAGGGCACCGGCTACTGTATTGCCCAGGCGGGCGGCGATGTCCGTGCCCTGACCAAAGCCCTGAACGCCGCCCTCAATGGCCGCGGCGGCGGCAAACCCGGCATCTGTCAGGGAAGCTGCGCCGCAGAGCCGGAACAGGTGGAAGAATTTTTGAGAAAGACGAAATAACTCCTTCCGTCATCGCTGCGCGATGCCACCTCCCTCAATGAGGGAGGCTTTGGCTGTACGGAAAGAACTTTCCTTCTTCGCCAGTTGGCTCCCTCGCTGAGGGAGCTGCCGCCGAAGGCGGCTGAAGGAGTCACACAACATCAAAAAAACGAAATAACTCCTTCCGTCATCGCTGCGCGATGCCACCTCCCTCAAGGAGGGAGGCTTTGGCTGTACGGAAAACTTTCCCTCTTCGCCAGTGGCTCCCTCGCTGAGGGAGGCTTCCGCCGAAGGCGGCTGAAGGAATCACACAACATCAAGGAGAACAACAAACTATGAGAATGCGCTTTAAACCCTATGCACACGACGAGCTGATGGCCGCCGATTTCCACGTCCACGAACCCCTGATCTGGGGCGGCAAGTGGCACGCCCAGTATGCCCGCCCGGAGCAGCCCTTTGTGCTGGAACTGGGCTGCGGCAAGGGCGGCTTCCTCTCCCAGCTGGCCTGCGCCCACCCGGAGAACAACTATTTAGGCATCGACATCACCGACAAGGTGCTCATCCTGGCCAAGCGCAAGATCGAGGCCGCTTACACCGAGGCAGGCCGCCCCATCGACAACGTGAAGATCATGAGCACCGACATCGAGCGCATCAAGGGCGTGCTCACCGCCGAGGATACCGTCAGCCGCATCTACATCAACTTCTGCAACCCGTGGAGCAAGAACGCTTCCTCCAACAAGCACCGGCTCACCTATCCCCGCCAGCTCATCCAGTACCGCGAATTCCTGAAGGACGGCGGCGAGATCTACTTCAAGACCGATGACGACGACCTGTTCCGCGACAGCCTGGAGTATTTCCCCGCTTCCGGCTACGAGATCACCTGGAAGACCTTCGATCTGCACGAAAACGAGCCGGAGTGGAATATCCGCACCGAGCACGAGGGGATGTTCACCGAGATGGGCATCAAGATCAAGGCCCTGATCGCCAGAAAGCTGCCCGGCGATGCCGCCGTGACCTGGATCGAGCCCAAGGTCCTGAAAAAGAGGAAGGCTGCGGAGGAAGCCGCTGCCGCCGCAAAGGAGGAGTAAGATGTCCTTTTTTGTCAACACCATGGTCTGCGGCTTTTCGCTGTATCAGATCCTGGCGTTTTTCCTGATCTACTCCTGCCTGGGCTGGTGTCTGGAGGTCATCTATGCCGCCGTTTCCACCGGCCAGCTGGTGAACCGCGGCTTTCTGAACGGCCCGGTCTGCCCCATCTACGGCTTTGGCATGATCATCGTGCTGTTCACCCTTTCGCCGCTGGCAGACAACCTGCTGCTGCTCTATCTCGGCGGCGTGATCCTGCCCAGCGTGCTGGAGCTGGCGGGCGGCTGGGCGCTGTATAAGCTCTATCACACCCGTTGGTGGGATTACAGCGACTTCCCCTTCAACATCGGCGGATATATCTGCCTGGAGTTCTCCCTTTTGTGGGGCGTGGGCACCGTTGTGGTGATGAAGGCCGTTCACCCCGTGATCGCGGGCTTTGTGGAGATGGTCCCCCAGATGGTGGGCTTTGTCCTCATGTGCATCCTGTACGCCTGCTACGCCGCCGACGTGGTGGTGACCGCCTTTGCGGCCTCTGACCTGGCCCGTGAGCTGGATGCCCTGGAAAAGGTGGCCGACAGTATGCACGCCGTGTCCGATGCCATGACCGAGCTGCTGGGCACCACCGCCATGGATGTGGACCAGAAGATGGACGAGAGCCGCCTGCAGCTCAAGCTGGCGGCTGCCGAGGCCCGGGACAATGCCGCCAAACTGAGCCCCCGGGATGCCGCTGCCGCCCTGCGCGCCAAGGCCGACGAGGCCATGGAGGCCGCCCGCAAGTCCTCCCAGGAGGCCCGGCTCAATGCCTCTGAGGCCGCCGCTGCCGTCAAGCTGGCTGCCAGGGGCACCGCAGAGCGCACGGCAGAGCTGCTCCGTCTGGAACAGCTGGCCGAGGAGCTGCAGGCCCGCAGCGAGGAGATGCGCGCCCGCACCCGGAGCTCCAAGTACTTTGGCAAGGGCCGTATGCTCCGCGCTTACCCCAAGCTGCGCCACGGCGAAAAGCACCGCTCTCTGGACGAGCTGCGGGAGCGCCTGAAGTACGAGCGCAAACACTGACCCTGCCCGCTGCAGCAACCCTAAATGCCCCTGACCGGCTTCTTTCGGTCAGGGGCATTTTCATTTTGCCGCGTCCTCCATAAGATCAGGCAGATCTTGCGCCGCCGCACGATTTTGTTTTCTTTATGTTTTTCACATTGTACATTCCTTCTTTGGTATACTTCTCCAAACTTTCTTTCGTCATATTGACAAAAAAAAAAAAAGCGTATCTTGTTCTGTGCAAAATGCCATTTCCGCTAAAACTGAAGAATCGGCAAACCAGTCGAAAGGCTGCGACGCAAAGCTACAGGGCCTGTAACATGGCAGCCAGCTGCACGTTATTCCCTCCGGGTAAGGTAATACGAAACCTTGCACCTCCTTGTGAAGATGCGTCGGCTTCCCTTCAGGAGAGCGAGCGTACAGCGGGCCTACAAGGGTTCAGAGCGTCGTACCAGCCGTTTGGCCGGTGCGGCGCTCTTTTGTTTTGGCTGAAATAGAGAGAGTTTTTTGGAATATCATTGAAAAGGAGTAAAGAAATTATGAAACCTAAGCGTTTGATCAGCTTATTGGTTGCGGTCTACATGATGATCACCATGCTGCCCCTGTCGGCAGTCACGGCATTTGCGGAAGACACGTCAGCGAACTGGTACAGCCAGCTATGGCGATTACGAGTATGACTATACGATAAATACAGGACGGTACTGCAACCATCACAAAATTTTCTGGCCCTGATGATTCAACAAAACCCCCTGTTGATTCAGATGGCTGTCCCTACGACATCACCATACCCACAGTTTGGGAGATCTCCACTGTAACCGGTATCGGCGAAAATGCATTTAGAGGTTCCATTTGCTCTGAAGATTGGTCACCATTCCACAATTCCAGCGTTACTTCCATCGGCGATTCTGCCTTTGCAGGTTGCCACCATTCTCTGTTACCATCAATGACGCTGCCACATCAATCGGCGATTCTGGCCTTTTCTTTTTGCCCTCTTACAACAACGTCTTTCATTAGGTAAAAAATTACGACGATCGGCGATGAGGCCTTTTATGATTGCCGTGGTCTGACGAGCGTCACCATTCCACCAAGCGTCACTTCCATCGGCAACCTGGGCCTTTTATCCAATGCATTCATCTTAAAACGCTTTCGTTCGGTGAGAATATTAAGACGAATATTGAGACGATCGGCGATGATGCCTTTTATGATTGCCGTATTCTGGAGAGTGTCACCATTCCACAGAGCGTCACTTTCATCGGCGATCATGCCTTTGGATGTTGCTATGGGATGCACTCTTTTACCATCAAAGACGCTACCACATCGATAGGGGAGTATGCCTTTTTTGATTGCCAGAATCTTGAAACGCTTTCATTAGGTGAGAATATTAAGACGATCGGCTATTCTGCCTTTAATTCTTGCTACCTTAATCTGAAATGCATTCCCGGAAAATGCTCCCATTGACCTGGTACCTTTGACTATTTTCTGAAACTGTCTGATTGGATTGTCCGGCTGGACGTAAAGTGGGAATCACGGCCAAACCCCATTAACCCCATTGGTGCCATCTACTACAACAACGACAGGGACCACGCAGAAAATCTTGAAGCAGACAATGATGACAATTCTAACATTGAAAATAAACTGAGAAAACGCAATTTTCTTTACCTCTGCAAGGTGACCTTTGATGCCAGGGGCGGCAAGACCGACTACCCTGAGGTGCCGGTTTATAAGACCGAAAAAATCACTGATACCAAGGCAAACGAACTGACTGCGATCTGAATGCCATCAATGATCCCACCCGTGCGGGTTACAAGTTCACCGGCTGGTACACCGACACAGACGGCCAGCCCTTTGTATGCGGAAGATACCGCAATTATGGAGGACATCACCTTCTATGCCCATTGGGAGCTCGCCCCCAATGCTCCGGTCTGCCACACGCTGACCTTGAAGGACGGCGTTATCACCAGCGTAACAGTGCCCGGCAAGAATGGTGCTGACCCCGAGGATATCACCGAGATCGTTAAAAAAAGAATGCCAACGAGGACGGTTCCTTTAATGTCCCCGAGGGTGCAACGGTGAGCGTTGCATTTGATAAGGATGCTTTTGCAGATAGCGGTCTGAAATTTGGCCACTGGGATATCACTGGCCTGGATGATCCGAACGCTTATCAGGATAAGGAAAGTTTTGCACTTTGTGATGCCTGCAAAGGGCGTGACCCTGAAAGCCATGACACAGGATGCATCCATTGAAGATGACGAGCCCGATATCGTTGGCCCCATCGTGATCGGCACTACTGTTGTTGTCGGCGGTGCAGTGCTGGGATATCAGGCCTATTCTCTCGGCGCTGAATTTGGAGGCAAGCTGATGGATCTACCCTATTTCCCCAGCAACCGCAGCGCCCTTGCCATGATGCTGTGGGAGGATGCAGGCAAACCCATGCCCGAATCCGAACTGCTCTACCCCGATGTAGGGCAGGAAGAGCGGGATATGGACCTGCAGCAGCACGCCGCCCGCTGGGCCATGGAGAATGAGCTTATCCCTGACCTGAATGATGAAGGCACGGCTCCGGAAGAGATGAAGTTCTTCCCGGCCAATCCCGTAAGCAAGCTTGATGTGCTGAATGCATGGCAGAAAGCACAGGAGCTCAAGAACAACTAACGCCATCCCCGAATATTCCCAAATATACGTAGAAGCGCCTCATCCTTCACCGGATGGGGCGCTTCTGCGTTGTAATGATGTCGAATTTTCTGTTATACTGTACCTGTCGGCCTTCCGACCTCGATCTATAAGAGGAAGGGGGTGAGTTTTATGAACTTTATAATCTCTTTTACACTGTCCGTCGCAGCGTCAGCTATTACATCTGCAAGTGGCTTGACGACCAGTTCAAGGCCGGTAAGCACTAATCCTTAGCAAGCAGGAAGCCCCCTCGGTATTCGCACTACCGCGGGGGCTTCTTGTTGCTACTTGGTGAGTTTTATGAACTGCAACCAATCTCTTTTACAGCTTTATTATATGCTGTATCGCTCAAAAAGTCAAGCAGATTTTGTTTTGCTCACGCCCACAGATCCTCGGGGTACAGACCCTCCTGGGTTTTCTGGGCGATGGCGGCCACCACGGTGGGCTTATCCTCCCGGTAGGTCACGCCGAACCACTTATCGGTGCTCTTGAGCACGGTGACTGCTGCCTTGCCCTCATTGATGAGCTGGCTGGCCACGGTGGGCAGGAAATACTCGCATTTGAGGGGGTTTTTCGGCAGGTTCTCGGCCAGCCAGCCGGCAAAGCGGCGGTCGGCCTCCCCCAGGAAGCTCTTGCCGAAGCCCCACAGGTTCATGCTGACAGGTGCTTCCACCGGCAGGTCATCCGTGCCCTCACCGGCAAGAGCGGTGCAGCGGATGCCGCCCTCATAGGTCTCGATGCCGGTGCGCTCGGTCACGCTGTGCAGGGTGCCGTCCGGGTTCACCACGCAGACACCGCGGGAGACGGTGCCGTTCTCGGAGACGGTATTTTTGAGCAGGTAGCTCACCATGCAGTAATCGTAAACTGCGCCGTCCTGATGGGTGGACAGATACTCATAGATGACCTTGAAGGCCTCGGGGCCGTAGTAGTCGTCCGCGTTGATGACAGCGAAGGGACCATCAATGAGGTCTTTTGCGGCCAGCACGGCGTGGCAGGTGCCCCAGGGCTTAACACGGCCCTCGGGAATGGTGAAGCCTGCGGGCAGCTCATCCAGCTGCTGGAAAGCGTATTTCACGTTCATGCCCTGAGAGACGCGATCACCGATGGCGGCTTTGAAAGCCTCCTCGATCTCATGCTTGATGACAAAGATCACGGTCTCAAAGCCTGCGCGGTGGGCATCATACAGGGAGTACTCCACAATGGGCTGGCCCTTGGGGCCCACCGGGTCGATCTGCTTCATGCCGCCGTAACGGCTGCCCATGCCGGCAGCCATGACCACCAATACCGGTTTGTTCATTTTTCTTTCCTCCTGCGTCAGTGCGCTGTTCTTTGCGTCTATTATACTCCAAATTTTCCCGGGCAACAAGGGATAGCTTTTCCTTGAATTTTTGCATGGATTCTCACCCACTGCCGTGATAGAATAGAGGCAATGGAGTTTCCGCAGAAAAGGAGAATGCTTATGTCAACCAAAACTGTCTGGATCACCGGCGCATCCTCCGGCATCGGCCGGGAGTTTGCCCGCCGCTATGCCCGGCTGGGCTTCCGGCTCATCCTGACCGCCCGCCGCCGCGACCGGCTGGAGACCCTTGCCGCTGAGCTCCGGGCGAAACACGGCACCCTCTGCCGCATCGTACCCGCCGACCTTGAGCAGGATGCGCAGGTCACCGCCCTGTGCGAAGCACTGGCAGACGAGCGCATCGACCTGTTCATCAATAACGCGGGCTTTGGTGCCTGCGGTGCCTTTTCCGAGACGGACGCGGGCAAGGAGCTTTCCATGCTGCGGGTGAACGTGCTGGCCATGCACCGGCTGTTCAAGTTCACTCTGCGCAAGATGGAAGCCCAGGGCTTCGGCACCATCCTGAACGTGGCATCCTCGGCGGGCCTGCTGCCGGGCGGGCCCTATATGGCGGGCTACTATGCCTCCAAAGCATACGTTGTCAGCCTGACCCGCGGCGTGGCTGAGGAGCTGCGGGAGCAGCACAGCCCGGTCTATGTCTGTGCCCTCTGCCCCGGCCCCGTGGACACCGAGTTCAACGACCGCGCCGATGTGGTGTTCGCCCTCAAGGGCATCACCCCGGAGCTCTGCGTGGAGGAAGCCATGCGCGGAATGCTCCGCCGCAAAATCATCATTGTGCCCAGCCCCCTGATGCGGCTGGCCACCACCGCCCAGAAGCTGGTGCCCACCCCGCTGCTGATGCCCATTGTGGCCCACCAGCAGAAGAAAAAAAGCTGGGCTGATGGCCGCTGACAGCCGCACCGCCGCTCATGACAGCCGCACCGCCGCTCATGTATTTTAGAGGTATCCGAAAAAACAGGAGGAAGTCTAATATGGCATGGTTATACCATTTCAATCAGATCGTCACCCACGGCATGGAGGGGTTTCTGGAGACGGCAGGTGCCGCTGATCTCCCAGGGTTGGCTGAGATCATCGGCCTGTTCATCATCGTCACCAGCCTTGTCAAGGCCACCTACCACTATGTGCGGGCCACCTTTTTCCATGGCCAGCACGATTTCCTCCACGAGATGTCCAGCGGCCAGCGGCCTGACCACGGCGCTGGAGTTCCTGATGTCGGCGGAGATCGCCAAGACCTTCCTGTTGCAGAATCTGGAATCGGTGGTGCCGCTGGCAGCCACCTTTGCCCTGCGGGCCATGATGAGCCTGCTGCTCCACTGGGAGATGGAGGGCGGGCACCGCTCCGGCCGCAAAAAGGAAGAACCGCCCGCCGGTGAGGCCGAGAAAAAAGAATGACTTGTAAAGCTTTCCTCTTTTTTCTCGGTTCTGGGTTGTGTAAAACGTAAAAATCGTGCCCCGGCTCTTGACAGTTTTGCACAAAGGGGCTATACTCGTGCCATCGAAAGCAAAGGCGCTGACGGAAGTGATTCCGCCAGCGCCTTTTGTGTTTTCGCTGGATATTGCTCGGGAGGAATAGAGGGCCTCCTGAACACGGCTCCCGCGCACATTCGGTGCGGGGAGCGCATTACAAACCGGGGAGGTATTATAATGTTCAGTTCCATAAACACCTGTTGGGTGCTGGTTGCGGCATTCCTGGTCTACTTTATGCAGGCCGGTTTTGCGCTGTGTGAGGCGGGCTTTACCCGTGCCAAGAACACGGGCAACATCCTGATGAAAAACATGATGGACTTCTGCATCGGCACCCCGTGCTACTGGGTCATCGGCTTCGGCCTGATGTTCGGCGGCACCGGTGCCCTGATCGGCGGCTTTGATCCGTTCATTCAGGGTGATTACAGCCACCTGGGGCTTGATATCCCGCTGTGGGTGTACATCGTGTTCCAGACCGTGTTCTGTGCCACGGCAGCCACCATCGTGTCCGGCTCCATGGCCGAGCGCACCAACTTCAAGGCTTACTGCGTTTATTCCGCTGCCATTTCGCTGGTGGTCTACCCCATCTGCGGCCACTGGATGTGGGGCGGCGGCTGGCTGCAGAGCATGGGCTTCCATGATTTTGCCGGTTCCGCAGCCGTTCACAACGTGGGCGGCGTCATTGCCCTGCTGGGTGCCTGGATGCTGGGCCCCCGCATCGGCAAGTACGATAAGGACGGCAACCCCCACGCCATTCCCGGCCACAACCTGACCGCCGGTGCGCTGGGCGTGTTCATCCTGTGGTTCTGCTGGTTCGGCTTCAACGGCGGCTCTTCCCTGAGCCTTGCCACCGACGAGGCCATGACCCTGACGGGCCTTGTCTGCTTCAACACCAACCTGGCCGCTGCCGTTGCCACCTGTGTGACCATGATCTTCACCTGGCTGCGCTACGGCAAGCCCGATGTCTCCATGACCCTGAACGGCTCTCTGGCCGGTCTGGTCGCCATCACCGCAGGCTGCGACGCGGTCTCTCCCTTCGGTGCCTTTATCATCGGCTTCGTGGCCGGCATCCTTGTGGTCCTGAGCGTTGAATTCTTTGATAAGATCGCAAAGATCGATGACCCCGTGGGCGCTGTCTCCGTTCACTTTGCAAACGGCGTGTGGGGCACCATTGCTGTGGGCCTGTTCTCCAACGGCGGCGACGGCGTGGGCAAGGGCCTGTTCTACGGCGGCGGCTTTGCACAGCTGGGCACCCAGCTGCTGGGCCTTATCACCGTTGATGTGTACGTTGTGGTCGTGATGTTCATCATCTTCAAGATCATCGACAAAACCATCGGCCTGCGCGTCCCCGCCGAGGTGGAGATCGACGGCCTGGATATCCACGAGCACGGCCTGGCTTCCGCTTACGCCGGTTTCTCCATCTCCGATGCCAACGCCGCTGCCATGGTGCCCAACGAGAACACCGATCTGGGCGAGGATGATGCCTCCAGGGCAAGCGCCGTGCAGATGAACGCTGCCGTGCCTGTGGTCAAGGAGCCTGCCGTCATCCACGATGGCATCTACGACACCGGTATGCACAAAGTGTCCATCATTGCAAAGCTCTCCAAGTTCGATCAGCTCAAGACCGCGCTGAACGATCTGGGCGTGACCGGCATGACCGTGACCCAGGTGATGGGCTGCGGCCTGCAGAAGGGCACCACCGAGAAATACCGCGGCGTACCTGTGGACAGCACCTTGCTGCCCAAGATCAAGGTCGAGGTCATTGTTTCCAAGATCAGCGTGGACGCTGTGGTGGATGCCGCCAAGAAGGCCCTGTACACCGGCCACATCGGCGATGGCAAGATCTTTGTCTACAACGTGACCCGCGTGGTCAAGATCCGCACCGGCGAAGAGGATTTCGACGCCCTGCAGGATGTGGAGTAACGCTCCGCACAATTTGAATCGCTGTCCCGCTTTGAAAGCGTGACGATATTTGTTCTCCTTTTTCTCCTTTTTCCTTTTTTTTCTGAAATCCATTCGGCAGAACCCCTGCTTCCTCCGCACAAGGAAGCAGGGGTTTGTCGTTGTTATCACGATGTGAGCCCCCTGCAATGGTTCCGGGTTGACATCCCTGTGCGGGCGTGTTATTTTGGAGTGTAAAATTTTCAGTTTTTTTTTTGTATCAGGAGTTTCTATGAGCAACTTGAATGATTTTAACCGCGAGGCCAAAGCCGCCCTGCGGGTGGCCCTGCAATGGCTGCTGCTGGCCGTCCCCACGGGACTGGCCTGCGGCGTAGTCGGCACAGCGTTCCACCTGAGCGTGGAGTATGTGACCGAGCTGCGGGCCGCGCAGCCCTGGCTGCTGCTCTGCCTGCCGCTGGCGGGCCTTGCCATCGTGGCACTCTACAAGGTCACAAAGTGCGAAGGCGTGGGCACCAACAATGTCATCCGCGCCGTTCAGAGCGGCGAGCCGGTCAGCATTCTGCTGGTGCCCGCCATCTTTCTGGGCACGGTGCTCACCCACCTGTGCGGCGGTTTCTGCCGGCCGCGAGGGTGCAGCCCTGCAGATGGGCGGCAGCATTGGCTGGAACGTGGGAAAACTGCTGCATCTGAGCGATTACGTCCGCCGCACAGCCACCATCAGCGGGATGGCAGCGTTCTTCTCTGCCCTGTTCGGCACCCCGCTGACCGCTGCCCTGTTTGCCATGATGGTGGAGGACGTGGGGCTGACGTTCACTTCGGCTTTTATGCCCGCGTTCACTTCGGCCCTCATTGCTTACGGCGTATCCCTGTTCTTCGGGATCGCCCCGACCAATTTTGTGCTCAATTCCATCCCGCACCTGACGCTGGAAACCGCGCTTCAGACCGCCCTGCTGGGCATTGCCTGTGCCGCCGTGACCCGGCTGTTCTGCTGGACGCTTCACACCCTAGAACACCAGGGATCCCCAAACGGATCCCGAATCCCTGGCTCCGGGCTTTTGCGGGCGGTGCAGCCGTGGTAGCGTTCTCGTATCTGTTCGGTGTCGGGCGGTACAACGGGGCCGGAATGGCCGTCATCGCCGATGCCGTGGAGCAGGGCGCTGCCCTGCCCTGGGATTTCCTGTGCAAGATCTTCCTGACCGCCCTGACCCTGGCAGTAGGCTTCAAAGGCGGCGAGGTGGTCCCCAGCTTCTACATCGGGGCGACCTTCGGCTGCGTGGCCGGGCCACGGCTGGGCCTGCCCGCCGGGTTTGCCGGTGCCATCGGTCTGGTCTGCGTGTTCTGCGGAGCCACTAACGCCCTGATCCCCTCCATCCTGCTGGGATTCGAGCTGTTTGGCGGGCAGGGGCTGGAGCTTATTGCGCTGGGCTGCGGCGTGTGCTACATGCTCTCCGGGCCACCACGGCCTCTACAGCAGCCAGACCTTTGTCACCAACAAGCTGCGGCCGGAGTACGCCTCCCACAAGTGGCGGGGCAAGCTGAAGAAAAAAGAAGAATGATTTTTCGCAGATTTTCGCCGCGGAGAGCTTGATTTTTTGCCGCCATCGTGCTACAATCAGCGTAGTTTCATCCTGACCAAAGCGATGATGCGGACAAACCGAAGCTCGTTCCCCATGACGCAGAGAGGGCTGCCCCGGATACCGGGTGCTGCAAGCAGCCTGCCGTGCATCGGGCTTCTACCACCGCAGAGCGCAGAGGAGAACCTCTGCCGGGTGCGCCCGTTACAGCACAGCGAGTGGCGTGTTCTCAAGGGCACGCAATTCGGGTGGAACCGTGGAACGCGTGAAATTTTCAGGCGCTTCATCCCGTAAATTTGAGCGGGATGGAGCGCTTTTTTGTTTTAACTTTCATCAAAAGGAGAACCACTATGAAGATCATCTACAAAGACGGCCATGTGGACGAGTGCCCGCAGGACCAGGAACTGCATGTTATCCGCCACACCGCTGCTCACATCATGGCGCAGGCCATCAAGCGCCTGTACCCCGAGGCTGACTTCGCCTTTGGCCCTGCCACCGAGAACGGCTTCTACTACGATGTCGATCTGGGCGATACCAAGCTCACCGATGACGATCTGGCCAACATCGAAAAAGAGATGCGCAAGATCTGCAAGGAAAATCTGGCCATCAAGCCCTTCATCCTGCCCCCGTGACGAGGCTGTGAAGCTGATGGAGGAGCGTCAGGAGCACTACAAGGTCGAGCACATGGCTGATCTGGCCGACGAGACCGAGTTCAGCTTCTTCCAGCAGGGCGAGTACGTTGACATGTGCATCGGACCTCACCTGACCTACACCAAAGCGCTGAAGGCCTTCAAGATCACCCAGCAGTCCGGCGCATACTGGAAGAACGACAAGGAAAACAAGATGCTGACCCGTATCAACGGTGTGGCTTTCCGCAATCAGGAAGAGCTGGACGCATGGGAGAAGGAGCAGCAGGAGGCCCGTGAGCGCGATCACCGCAAGATCGGCAAGGAGATGGGCCTGTTCATGACCGACGACCTGGTGGGCCGCGGCCTGCCCATGTTCCTGCCCGCAGGCTACACCGTCTGGCAGGAGCTGGAGAACTATATCAAGGAGAAGGAGCGTGCACGCGGCTACCTGCACGTGATGACCCCCTGCATCGGCACCGTGAACCTGTACAAGACCTCCGGTCACTGGGATCACTACCGTGAGAATATGTTCCCCGCCATGGAGATGGAGGGTGAAAGCTATGTCCTGCGCCCGATGAACTGCCCCCACCACATGATGATCTACGCAAATCGTCCCCACTCTTACCGTGACCTGCCCATGCGCATCGGTGAGATCGCACACGATTTCCGCTACGAATCCTCCGGCACCCTGAAGGGCATTGAGCGCGGCCGCCACTTCTGCCAGAACGATGCCCACCTGTTCTGCACTCCGGAGCAGATCAAGAGCGAGGTCGCCGATGTCTGCAACCTGATCTTCGAGACCTACAAGGACTTCAAGATCACCGATTACCGCTGCGTTCTGTCCCTGCGTGACCCCGCCGACAAGAAGAAGTACCACGACGACGATGCCATGTGGAACCACGCCGAAAACGCTCTGCGCGAGGTGCTGACCGAACTGGGCATCCACTTCACCGAGGAGATCGGCGAGGCCGCCTTCTACGGCCCCAAGCTGGACGTGAACGTCAAGCCCGCCGTGGGTGCTGAGTATACTCTGTCCACCTGCCAGCTGGACTTCTGCCTGCCCGCAAAGTTCCACCTGACCTATGTGGACAAGGACGGCTCCGAAAAGACCCCCGTTGTCCTGCACCGTGCGATCCTGGGCTCTCTGGACCGCTTCATGGCCTACCTGATCGAGGAGACCAAGGGCAAGTTCCCCACCTGGCTGGCACCGGTTCAGGTCAAGGTCCTGCCCGTTTCCGAAAAGACCCTCGAGTATGCGGAGAGCATCACCGAGAAGCTGGTGGAGGCCGGTGTCCGCGTAGCTCTGGACGACGACAACCAGAAGATCGGTTACAAGATCCGTGAAGCCCAGCAAGTTGACCGCGTGCCCTACATGCTGAAGGAAGCCGAGGCCGGCAAGTTATTTATAAGTATATCCCCCGCCGCATTCGCTGTCAACAAAAAAAAAAAGCGATGGAACATTTCCATCGCTTTACTGGCGCCTCTTGCCTGACTCGAACAGGCGACACCCTGATTAACAGTCAGGTGCTCTAACCGACTGAGCTAAAGAGGCATCTATATAAAACGGCATACAGCCGTTTTACTACTATAAAATGGTGACCCGTACCGGAATCGAACCGATGTTAAAGGCGTGAGAGGCCTCTGTCTTAACCGCTTGACCAACGGGCCATACGTCCATTTTCGCATCGGGGTTTCGCTCCCGACTCGATTATTTTAGCATAGCAGTCGTACTTTGTCAACAGGAAATTTCAAGTTTTATGTATAATGATAAACAGGAGAATACGCATCTGTAAACTTCATCGCCCGCGCCGCCCACGGCTAAGGGCTGTGCGTCGCGCGATCAGAATTGATCTGAACGAAAGTAGAGGTATAAGCAATATGGCAAAGTTGGATCTGACCAAGTATGGCATTACCGGCACGACCGAGGTCGTGTACAACCCCTCTTACGAGCAGCTGTTCGCAGAAGAGACCAAGCCCGGCCTGGAAGGCTACGAGAAGGGCCAGGTCAGTGAGCTGGGTGCCGTGAACGTGATGACCGGCATCTACACCGGTCGTTCTCCCAAGGACAAGTTCATCGTCATGGACGAGAACTCCAAGGACACCGTGTGGTGGACTTCCGAGGAGTATAAGAACGACAACCACCCCCGCTTCTAGGAAGCCTGGGCTGCCGTGAAGGAGATCGCTCAGAAGGAGCTGTCCAACAAGCGCCTGTACGTTGTAGATGCATTCTGCGGCGCGAATAAGGATACCCGCATGGCTATCCGCTTCATCATGGAGGTCGCCTGGCAGGCTCACTTCGTGAAGAATATGTTCATCAAGCCCACTGCAGAAGAACTTAAGAACTTCACCCCCGACTTCGTTGTCTACAATGCCTCCAAGGCTAAAGTTGAAAACTACAAGGAACTCGGCTTAAACTCCGAGACCGCTGTTATGTTCAATATCACAAGCCGCGAGCAGGTTATCATCAATACCTGGTACGGCGGCGAGATGAAGAAGGGCATGTTCTCCATGATGAACTACTACCTGCCGCTCAAGGGCATTGCTTCCATGCACTGCTCCGCTAACACGGACAAGAACGGCGAGAACACCGCCATCTTCTTCGGCCTGTCCGGTACCGGTAAGACCACCCTGTCTACAGATCCCAAGCGTCTGCTGATCGGTGATGATGAGCACGGCTGGGACGACAACGGCGTATTCAACTTCGAAGGCGGCTGCTACGCCAAGGTCATCAACCTGGATAAGGACTCCGAGCCCGATATCTACAACGCCATCAAGCGCAACGCTCTGCTGGAGAACGTTACCCTGGATGCCGAGGGCCACATCGACTTCGCCGACAAGTCTGTCACCGAGAACACCCGTGTGTCCTACCCCATCAACCACATCCAGAACATCGTCCGCCCCATCTCTTCTGCACCTGCTGCAAAGAATGTCATCTTCCTGTCTGCTGACGCATTCGGCGTTCTGCCTCCCGTCTCTATCCTGAGCCCCGAGCAGACCCAGTACTACTTCCTGTCCGGCTTCACAGCGAAGCTGGCCGGCACCGAGCGCGGCATCACCGAGCCCACCCCCACCTTCTCCGCCTGCTTCGGCCAGGCCTTCCTGGAGCTGCATCCCACGAAGTATGCCGAGGAGCTGGTCAAGAAGATGAAGAGCGGCGCAAAGGCTTACCTGGTCAACACCGGATGGAACGGAACCGGCAAGCGTATCTCCATTAAGGATACCCGTGGTATCATCGATGCGATCCTGAATGGCGACATCAACAATGTTCCCACCAAGAAGATCCCCTACTTCGATTTTGAGGTTCCCACCGAGCTGCCCGGCGTTGACACCGGCATTCTGGATCCTCGGGACACCTACGCCGACGTTTCCCAGTGGGAGGAGAAGGCCAAGGATCTGGCTGGCCGCTTCATCAAGAACTTCAAGAAGTACGAGGGCAACGAGCACGGCAAGGCTCTGGTCTCTGCCGGCCCCCAGCTGTAAGCTCTGATCCCAGCATTTTTCTTCTGAACTCCATATAAAAGCTCCCCACCCTGTGCTCATTGACCGAGCACTGAGTGGGGGAGTTTTTGCGTTTCAGCGTCTGTAAACGAAGCGTCGATTGTGTTTTCCACCATATTATGCTATTCTGTGGAAAAGGAGTGACCATGGATACCAGAGATTTCGGGGCATTTCTCTCCCGGATACGGAAAGCCCGAGGGCTGACACAGGCCGGACTGGCCGAACAGCTTCATGTAACGGATAAAGCCGTCAGCCGATGGGAGCGCGGAGAATCCCTCACTTAAAGATATTGGTTATGTACTAGGTGTGCAACCGTTCGATTGCACACCCTTTTATAATGCGTCACTCGACTTTGCCGATAAAACGGTAAAAATTTCAACTTCCTGTTCTCTGGTGCCATCTTCATGCTTGACAGCTTCGTGAATGAGAATCTTTTCAATCAGAGCATTTAGAAGTTCGGCGGTCAATTGTGTGGGGTTGACGTACTTTTTCATCAACTCAATCCACTTTTCAGCGTCAACAGCGGTCTGAACGGCTGCATCAAGTTCGGCTTGAAGTTCTTGAATCTTTTCGTCCAGTTCATGCTGTTCTGCCTGATACTTTTCGGACAGCATATTGAAATTGTACTCCGTAATGCGTCCAACAGACCAGTCCTCATACATTTTGGCGAACAGGTTGTCCACCTCTGCCTTACGCTTTGTGGCCTTTTTGAGTTCGGCAGTCTGTTTTTTCTTGGCGGTGTTGCGTTCTTTGTCGCTGGCATTCAGTAAACGCTGCAAGAGTTTATCTCCATCCTGCTGTGCTTGCTGCGACCAATACTGCACTCTTGCCAGAATATAGGTGTACAGCACATCATATCGAATATAGTGCATGGAACATTGGTGAAGGCCCTGTCCGTTTTTGCTGCAATGGTAATAGCCGTAGGGCTTTTTGTTCTGCTTATTCATACCATAGGCCATCGACCAGCCGCAATCCGCACATTTTACAAGCCCGGAAAAGATTTGCGTTGTTCCGTCTTTCTGTTTTCTACGGCGATGAGCAATCTGCTCCTGCACCTGTCGGAACACATCCGCAGAGATAATAGCTTCGTGGGTGTTCTCCACACGATACCATTCCTCCTGCGGCTTCCGCACCTTTTTCTTGTTCTTGAAAGAGATGTTGCTCTGCTTATTGTGAACGCTGTGACCGATATAGGTTTCTTCTTTCAGGATACTTTTTGACCTGCGCTACCGTCCATGCGTAGGACTTCTCTTCCGACGCTCCTGCATAGATGTTAGCAAATGTGCCATACCGCTGAAAATTCAACCAGCCGGGAGTGGGAACCTTTTCATCTACTAAAATATGGGTGATGCTGGCCGCACCGTGTCCATGCACCGCAAGATCAAAGATTTTCTCAATGATCCACTTCGTTTCCGGGTCTACCAGAAGATGCCCTGACTTGTCGGGGTCTTTGATATATCCCAGAGGAGCGTATGCACCATAGTGCGCACCGTTCGCAAATCTTGTCCGCATAGCGCCCTTGACTTTTTGCTGGTCTGGCGAGCGTGCATCTCATTCAGGATGTTCAGGAACGGAGCGAGTTCGCTTTCGCCGTTGAGAGTGTCCACATTATCGTTGACAGCAATATAGCGGACACCTTTACTCGGAAAGTAGATCTCCGTGTACTGACCTGTCAGAATATAGTTTCGACCTAAACGGGATAAATCCTTTGTTACAACGCAGTTGATTTTGCCTTCCTCAATATCGTCGATCATCCGTTGAAAGCCCGGTCTGTCAAAGTTGGTGCCAGACCAACCATCATCGATATATTCGCCAACAACGGTCAACCCGTGTTCCTCTGCATACTGACGAAGCATCATGCGCTGGGTCTGGATGCTGCCGCTTTCACCCTGCAATTCATCGTCACGGCTTAGTCTAAGGTACAGTGCAGTGTTATAGATCATCGTATTGTTAGGCTGTTTCATAGTAGAGCCTCCTTCTTAAAAAAACAGCCCACGCTTACAATACTTCTGCTTCCATTATACCGTAAGTGTGGGCTGGATTCAATTCGTTTTTATCATCAGGCGCATCGGTTAGCTGAATACTGAATCACATCTTCCAGCAGTGTGCCGACTGATTTTCCATTTTCTGCGAAATGTTCGGTCATTTTGATTTTGGTGTTGCCACAGTAAAAATAGAGCGTACCGTCTGGCTCTTTAACATAGTAAGACGTGTTCTCAAGAGTAGGTTCGGGACCCGCGTACTCCGAATCCTGCCATTCTTCGAGTAAATTGACAGGTGGTTCACAAATAGGCTCATAACAGGAGCAAAGGTCAATCGCATCGTTCATCATATCAGTGCTTCTATTATCCATTCAGTATCCTCCGAAAATCAAAGTTCCATATCCTGCCCATGCCTGCGGTTTCGCTGTGGCACATTCATGGTGCACTCCTGCTTGGGGGCAAGAATCTTTTCCAGATTCTGGCGCACGGCGCATAGCATCCAGATAGGTTTCACGTCGTACCACAGGTCGTTACTTGTTGCTCCAACGAACGGCCTCCTTCTTGGCCGTGGAAAGTTCTTCTTTCAGGCGACGGTTCTCCACGTCCATCATATAGCCGTGGTCAGCCTGTTTTTCAGTTGGGAAAATTCTTCTTCGGTCAGCGAATAGTTGCCGAGGAAGGTGCGCTTGCCGATATAATCCAGATCGCGCGCATGAATGAGGGTTTCCGTGGCGTGGCCTTTTTCTGAACAGTGGCAAGTTCCTTCTCCTTTTTTGGAGAGGGTGACGGTCAAGGACTGCGCCTTTTGGTCGGCTTCGGTCAGGGTGTCCAGCCGCTCCTGCACCGCGGACTTTGAACTGGGTGACGGTCAGGTGTTCTTCGGTGCTCCGTCGCCGCGCTACCCGGCAGCATTGTGCATATAGTTGAAGAAATCGTCTTGCAGGACACTGTACGACTTCTTCAGGACTGGCTTGCCGCCTCCCGGCCTAATGCTTCGGTCATGGCACGGTTGATCTCATCGGCGTGCATGACAGCCGAGAGGATATACTGCTCACCGCCCACGATTTGAACGGCAGCTTGGTAGGCATCCGCATAGAACTGCTTGGCGAACTCGTAGCCGCCGTGATTGTCAAAGTAGGCAGAGTTGACATCAAAGACAAGTTCACAGTAGTGGGTAGCATCCGGCTTCAAGCCGCGCGTGGAGATGGTTTCGGCGGCTTCCAGTTGGGCGAATAGGTCGGTGTAGCTGGCGGTTGGCTTTTTGAAGTGGACGTTCCATGAGGTGCGTTGGGGGATAATGTCGGGGTTTCGATAGCTGTCCTTTTCGCGCTCGTTGTGCTGCTGGGTGTTGCAAAAATTGCGTACGGAAAAAATTTTCAAATAACCTGTACGGTTCGTACGGTGTACGGAAACCCGAAATATAAACGATAACACGCCTTAATTTATCTTCGATTTGCCGTACGGGTGCGTACAAGTACAGACCGTACAGGTTGTACGAACTTCTTCCGTGAAAAAATGCACTTTTTACGGACAGGGGTGGACAAGCGGTTCGATGCCTACAAAACCCCGCACCCTGCGGCCACCGGGCGGGGCGGTGTTATGTGTTGCACCAGAGTATCCCCAGCGTGGGAAATCTGGTGTTTTTTGCTTCCTGCCTGAATATACGGAAAATTTTGCAGGAAAGGCGAAAAAGCGGCAGAACTGCAACGGAAAAAGAAAAATGCCCTCACTGGTTGCAGAGTTGCAACAGCAAGGGCAGAGAGGAAACCGTATATTGAACAAAACGGCAGAGCGTATTATAATGAGGAAAAAACTCAAAAAGGAGGGCCGACCACATGGCACAGGAATATCTGCCCGCACCATCCAACATCCGTCTTGCGGACTTGATGAAAGAACGCAATATCAGCCAACCGGAACTTGCCAAGGAGCTCGGCTGCTCCAAGAGCACCATCAGCCGCTTCATCAGCGGTGCAAAGGGGACGCTGACCCATGAGCAGGTGCTGAAAATCGCAAGGCTGTTCAACGTGTCCACGGATTTTTTGCTGGGAGAAACCAACATCCCTGACCGCAAGAACTACGATATTGCTGAGTTAGGCTTGTCCGTAGAAGCCGCAAGGAACCTCTACACAGGACGCGTCAATGCAGAGGTAGTCAATCTGCTGCTGGAAAACGCCCGCTTTGCAGAGCTTACTTACCGCATATCGCAGTATTTTGATGACACCTTTGCTTCCGGCATCGCAGCACAGAATGCCATGCTCACGACATTGAGCACCCTGCTGCGCACAAAGGTCAAGACCCCGGAAGCAGCCAAAGCCGCAAAGGACATCAGCCTTCGGAGAAAGCCAGTGCACCAAGGCGACCTTGATGATATTGAGACGTACTTCATGGCAACGGTCAAGGAGATCAAAAAGGGTATCGGGAGCCATTACGCCGAGCAGGAAGCCATGAGCAAGAAAGTGGCAGAGAAATGTTCACCGAATTGACAAAGGGGCAGGACGTGCAGCACCCAACGATTACAGCAGAGCAGTTGACGGATGCAATGTTGGACAGTGTTTCGGGCATGGAGGGAGCCACGCCGGAAGCACTGGAACAGCTGCGAAGCGGTCTGTTGGGAATCTTGCAGTCTGCCGCAGAGCAGGAAAACGCCCATGAAGCAGACGAATGAACGGCTTTGTGCGCTGGCGCAGAAAGGCGATGCAGCCGCGCTGGATAACCTGATTGAAAATAACAAGTCCTTTATCGGCAAGGCGGCAAATGATCTCTTCCGCAGTATGAATCTGGCACAGGCTGGCCTGAACCTTGACACGGACGATTTGAAACAGGCGGGCAATATTTCACCTGACAAAAGGCCGCGCCAAAGACGGAGGAGAGCAGGCCATGGATAATCTGTGGCTGGAACTGCCGTGGTGGTTTGATTGAATGGGCAGAGAGATTGTATTAAATTGAGTGAATTACTGACAAAAGGCCGCGCCAAAATCTTATAAATTGACATTCCATTTTTCAACCTAATCATAAAGACAATCAATAATATAATTCAAATCTTTCCATATTTTTTTCGACAATAATCCGTCTTAGGCGTTGATAGTTTCCACCTGATTCAGCCCACGGACGAAATTGTTTTGGCAAACTTGAAAAAACAACATATCCTATTTGAAGCAACATACTTGTCTGATTTCACGTACCAATTTCAATCTTATATTGATATTCCCCGTGCATGTTTCAAACTCATAGATAGCCCGTGATGTATTTATTAAGTTGTTGGGACATTCTATTAAGCCATTTCTCTTGTAAGGATAATAGACAACCAAAAAAACGTACCTTTTTGTAGCGCATATTAAATCTCCTTTGAAATCCTTTCCGCTAAGTCGATTAATTGATGAAGTCGATCTATTTCGGTTTGGACAGCCTCCTTTCCAGAAGATGTTATTAAATATACTTTTTTTCTGCTTGTACTTTCAGTGCTTTGTAATTTAATCCCTCCTTTTGTTCTACCGAGGATAGAGCACCATATAATGTCCCTGCTCCTAATAATACCCTTCCGTTTGTTACTTCCTCAACAAATTGAATGATTGCATATCCATGCCTTGGTTCAAGGGACAAAAGTATTAAATCTGTAACTTCTGTAAGGGTTCCCCCTTGCACATAGTCTTTCATAGAACCTCCGCTTCGAATATGTGCCCTTTATCCAAATTGATTGTCACATCGGCTAAATCCACTATATTTTTGTCGTGTGTAGAAATTATAATGATTCGATTTTTTCTTTATTGAGGTTAAATATTTTTTGAGGTCATCAATACTGTCTTTATCCAATGCAGAGGTTGGCTCATCCAATAGAATTATAGAAGGATTGTGCACCAATGCTCGCATAAGCGTTATTTTTTGCTTCTCGCCACCAGATAGAGTAATGAATCTATTGTCGATAGGAGTGTCGACACCTTTTTCTAATTTATCAAACAACCCTCGTAAATGTAAGATGGAAATCAACTTATTCCCAATGACTGTATCGTTGTGCACAGAATCAAGATAGATGTTGTAGCGTATGGTGTCATCGAATACAATTGGCGTTTGCTCGCAAAAACCAATCAATGTGCGCGTAAAGTGTAAACATCAAGTGCTTTAATAGAATAATTATCGTAATAAACATCCCCGATGATATCACTGTTGTATAATCCAACGATGGCATTGAGTAACGAGCTCTTTCCGGAACCATTTGCGCCCATCAGAACATATATCTTTGACTGTTCGAATATTAGGTTTACATTGGATAGTATTTGCCTCTTGTTCAAAATAAGTCCAAGATTATTGAGTTTGATCTGTTTGACCTGCTTTGGACAAGTATCCCCAATAAGCTCCTCTGGAATATCCAGTAGAGCATTTAGCCGCTCGTATGAAACATTGGTATCTTGAATGTTTTTTCCAAGAGAAAAAAAGTAGCGAATAGCTGAAAGCGTCATTGAAAAATAAGTGGTGATAATAGTGAATTCTCCTATTGTCATTTGTGATTGAATGACTTTGAATCCCCATATATAAACAAAAAAAAATGCGTCCAATAGTTATAATAACTGTATCCCAAGCAGAGAATTTGTATGACTCTTTTTTGATACTTTAATGCAGAGCACATTAAAGTATCAAAATATGAAGTCATTTTATCCGAAAATGAATTAACAATTGAAAACAGTTTGATTTGTTTTATGGTTGAGAGTTGGCTGTACAACTTCGAAAAAAAAGAAAGCCTGACTTTCTTTTTAAATTATAGCTACTTCTGTACAGTGGAGCTCTGAGAAAGAAGTATCCTATGCAGTAAAAAGCAATAAGAAGAAAAATAAATAGAAACATTACGGGATGGTATGAGAAAACGATGAAAAGGCCCAACACGATTGTAAATAAATTAACGATGATGTTTTGAAAAAGAGAAATGCAAAAGGTCGAAACAACATTTGAGTCGCTATTTATCTTTTGACTGAGAGAAGAGACGTCTTTTCCGGCGAAAAAAGATAAAGAAACTTTCTGTAAGTGTACAATAACTTTTCTGTTAAGATCAAATGCGATAGTGGTTTGAAGTTTTGCATATAGTCTATTGCAAATATATATCCTATAAATAGTCCTAATAAACTGGCAACGGCAAAGATAACTGCAAATAAGAGGATTCCGTTTGCTCCATTTCCACTTGTCAGAAAATCTATGAACGTACCATTGATATATGGAACAATCAATGAAAAGATACTTGAAAAGATGCAAATTGCGATATAAAGAAAAAGCTGTCTGCGGCATTTGACAAGTGAATTTTTACATAGATTAAAAAACGATTCAAGTTATTTACTTTTTGACCTCCACATTTGTTTTGATCTTTTCGTTCACAAAATGCAAAATTTGCTTTTCAACAACGCCTTTCGTTTTAAAACAACCTGGCGCATGATACGTTTTAGATTGATTGTAACTAACGGAACCGCAACCGCCACCACAGACCGGTAGATACACGCATTCTCGACATTCATGATTCTCCAAAGGGTCTCTTGTCATCCAATCGTAGAATGCGTATGTTTTATTGATAAGATTACCCTCGGAATCAATGGTTCCAACTCTATGCTGCTCAAATCCTGCGTGTTCCCAGCATTTATACACGGAACAATCTGGAGTAACTGTAAATTGGCTATCACTATATAGTCCGCAGAACATCCATCGTTGCATTGGACGGGGAGTACAAGCAAATCCGTTTACTTGTAATTCATTCCACAGGTGCTCAAGAACATCGCTAATTTCACTATCGGCAAAGCAGTTTCCAGCATAAGAGGAGCAAGCACTTGTCGAACTTCTAACAATGCCAAAATCAATAGAGGCACAAGTTAAGTTTTCACCATATTTTCCCAAGTATTTTAAAAGCGTGTCAGTATCATTAATATTTGTTTTATCAATGTTGATTCTTATGACGGCATTGATCTTGGGGTATGCAAGAACCTTCTTAATGGAATCTATAACGTCATTAAATGAGGGATTCCCGTTCTTATAAGGTCTTCTGGAATTGTGTGCTTCAGGCATTCCGTCAAGTGTAATTTGAACCATATTACAATTATGTTTAGAAAGTTGCTGGAGTACATAGTTATTCAGTAATGTGCCATTTGTTATTATGCCACATGAAAAGGAAATGCTATTTTGGGTGCAGTAGCTATGAAGTTCATCAAGAATGAACAAGCCCTCTTTAATATTAACTAAGGGTTCTCCTCCAAATAATACAATATACATGGACTTTGAACGTCTGCTTTTAGCTTCGTTTTTCATGAATTTTATATATTGGAGCGCATGCTCATGATCCATGGTTTCGTTTTTTTTTTCCCCGGCACCTTCATAACAATATACACAAGAGAAATTGCACGACCAAGTTAATATAATAGTTGAGGAAAGCACTTCTGAAAAATATTTGTTTCGATTGTTAAAATATGAAAAAAATATCGTAGTTCATCAACAGTGTCTTCAATGATAACGCCAGCACGAGAAAACAATTCGCGGCTGCGGCAATCCAAAGACGAAATATCATTTTTCTTGATGGAATCGAGTGCTTCATAGGAAAGAAAAAATGTATTTCCCGTGAATGTATTAAAAAGAATTGGCTTATCCGTTCCTTTTTCAAACCGGACTAAATTATATCTTGAAAATTTCATATAATTACCATAGCATAGCTGCCTCGATTTAAACCTTTAAATCTGACATTGTGAAATTTTTGAATCCTAAGAAATTTTAGTCATCGAGAGAGAATGGGCCGGGAGCCGGTGTTAGGTTGAAAATACAACCGTCAACTGTACAAGCATTGATGCAAATATTCGCAACACAGCCCGCAGTTACACAAATATCTGCTGGACAGGCATTGGCACCACAGGCAGCAGTGCCACAAGCATTAATTGCGCATCCGGCATCAATAGGGCAGGCAACAGCCACACAGCCATCGTTTGAAGACTGCGTTGTATACGCATTACCGAGGTATTCAGTTTCCATGAGAAATCTCCTTTTTTTGTGCGTGAAACTATTCATAGGAAGCAGCTATGCTATGTGGCTTAGTCACTATGAAAGCTCATTTACAATGAGGTTGATGCTTCACGAAACCGTTCGGCATGGAGAATCGTACACATTGATTCGTCCAAGCTAATTATATCGTTAACCGTAATAGTAATCAAGAGTTTATAAAGCGTGTCTTTGAATTTTGTGACATTGAACAGGTTATAGAAAAGCTTTTTGTGAAATATCATGTCAAATATTGTAAGCGTGGGTTACACTTAGTAAGTGGTATCTTTAATTAAGGGAAACGGGACTGAGTGTGCCGGACATCTCGCTGTTGGTGCCGCTGGCCGAGCAGCTGAACGTGACGGTGGCCGAGCTTCTGCAGGGACGCCGGGTAGAGGAGGAACAGCGCTTCACCCGCGAGGAGACCGAAGACCTCATCCGCAAGGCGCTGACCTTTTTCGGCAGAGCCGCCGGAGCGCCGTCAGGCGCGGACGAAGAAGTATCTGCCGGTGTATGTCATCTGCTGCGTGCTGGGCGTCGCAGAAGCGCTGGCCGTCTGGGCGGCGGGACTGGCCGACATCGAGGGAGCGCTGGCTCTGCTCATCATCGGTGTGGTTTTCGGCGTCGTCTACGGGGCGTATGCCATGTTCTGGATGGCCGAGACCCTGCCCCGCTACTACGACGAGAACCGCATCTGCAACTTTGCACAGGGTGCGTTCCACATCCACATCCCGGACATCTATTACAACAACCGAAACTGGAAGCACGTCCTGCGGGCGTTCCGGGTCTGGTCGATGGTGTCGCTGGTGCTGGTGCCGCCCTGCACGGCGGGGGCTGTCCTGCTCGAGCGCGCCACCGGCTGGCAGGTGTGGGTCGCGGTGCTGGTGGTGTATATCGCCTCGCTGTTCAGGGGCGTCGTGATACCGGCGAAGAGGTTTGAGTGAGGGAGATAAGGCTCTCCCCTTGGGAGAGCTGGCGAGCGAATGCGAGACTGAGAGGGCAAGCTCGTTGTGACAGAACCGCCACGCAGTGATAAGCGACCCTTTGTCAGAGCGATACTATCGCCGCGCGTGAGTTTCTCTGTCAGCATCCTTGCCCTCTCCGTCATTGCTCCGCAATGCCACCTCTAGAGGGGGAGGCTCTGGCATGGCGGAAAGCCTGATTTCTTCGCCAGGGACCCTCCTACTCGGGGAAACAGTCGAACGAAGTGAGACTGAGAGGTCGTACAGAGGACGCCCCTCTCTGAGACCCGCATATTATCTGGCCAAGTGACAAATTATCGACGATACATCGGCAAGAAAGTCACTTGGCCAAGGTGGCCAAATGGGCGATGCTGACCAAGTGACTCACTTGGCCAATGGGGGTCACTTGGCCAAACTGGCCAACTGGCAAAATATAACGTAACTATATTATTAAATGGTCACTTGGCCACATAATCTACTACAGTATACAGGAGAAACTTACATGCTCAAGGATTCACAGCTCGACCTCTGCGGACGGGTGGATTTTGCCCGCACGACACCGCTGCTGGCGCGGGACGAGGCGTTCTCGTTTGCCTGCGCAGGCTGCGGCGACTGCTGCCGGGGGCGGGAGGACATCGTGCTGTCGGGCTTCGACCTCTGGCGAATCGCGGGTCGGCTGCGCCTGCCGCCCCAGACCGTGGCCCGGGCCTTCTGCCGCGCGTCCATCGGGCAGGTGAGCCATCTGCCGGTGCTGCGGCTGGCCCCCGTGAAGGAGGAGCGGAACAACTGTCCTTTCCTCACCGAGAACCACTGCGCCATCCACGACGCCGAACCGCTGGTCTGCGCCCTCTACCCGCTGGCGCAGGAGATCAGCAGGGAAGGGGAGGTGAGCTATTTTTTGCAGCCCACCGGCTGCGGAGGGCGTGTCGTCGAAGCCAAAGTGGAGGACTATCTGGCCCGCTACGACGTCCCTGCCCGGGAAAAGACCGACGTCCGCTGGGCGCAGACCTGCATGGACCTGGAAGACGTGGTGGAGCCGCTGGACGCCGCCCTCGAGCCGCCCCTGCGCCGCCGGATGCAGGCGAAGCTCTGGCAGGCCCTCTATTTTAAGTTCGACTATGAGAAAGAGTACCTCCCTCAGCTGGAAGAAAACCTCGTCTGGCTGGGCGCAGAGCTGCAAAAACTGACGGACTATCAGCAGAGAAGAAACACCTATCGAAAAAAGTGATAGATATATTCATTTTAATAGATAATTAGAACCGAAACGGCGTTGCCATCGGACGGAAATCGTGATATACTTCACGAGTGTAAAGCAGAGACTCTCTGCTGGACATTCAAATGCTTTTCGGCGCGGCGTCCTGTTGCCGCGTAGATGGAAAAATGAGGGAGTAATTATTATGCGTAAAATCACTCGTCGTTCGTTCCTGGCTGCCGCCGCTGTCTGCGGCGCTGCTGCTGCCCTGACCGCCTGCGGCGGCTCTTCTGCATCCTCCACGGCTGCTTCTTCTGTGGCATCTTCTGCCGCAGCCGGTTCCGCTGCCGCTTCCGGCGACACCTACACCATCGGCATCTGCCAGCTGGTGCAGCATGCTGCTCTGGACGCTGCAACGCAGGGTCTTTGAGGACGCTCTGACTGCAGAGTTCGGCGACAACGTGAAGTTCGACTTCCAGAACGCACAGGGTGACTCCGCTACCTGCGCCACCATCGCCAACGGCTTCGTTTCCTCCGGCGTTGACCTCATCATGGCAAACGCCACCCCCCGCTCTGCAGGCTGCACAGTCTGCCACCAACGAGATCCCCGTTCTGGGTACTTCCGTCACCGAGTACGGCGTGGCTTTGGGCCTGACCGACTTCTCCGGCACCGTCGGCGGCAACATCTCCGGCACCTCTGACCTGGCTCCGCTGGACCAGCAGGCTGATATGATCGTGGAGTGGATGCCCGACGCCAAGAAGGTCGGCCTGCTGTACTGCTCCGCTGAGGCCAACAGCCAGTATCAGGTGGACGAGGTCCAGAAGTATCTGGAGGCCAAGGGCGTCACCGCGACTCAGTACGCTTTCTCCGACTCCAACGACCTGTCTTCCGTCTGCCAGAAGGCCGCTGACGAGAACGACGCTCTGTATGTCCCCACCGACAACACCGTCGCTGCCAACACCGGCATCGTGGACGGCATCTGCCGCCCGGCCAAGAAGCCCGTCTTCGCCGGTGAGGAGGGCATCTGCTCCGGCTGCGGCGTGGCCACCCTGTCCATCAGCTACTACGACCTGGGCTACACCACCGGTGAGATGGCCGTCAAGATCCTGAAGGGCGAGTCCAATGTCTCTGACATGCCCATCGAGTACACCGATGTGACCAAGAAGTACAACAAGGCCATCTGCGACGACCTGGGCCTGACCGCTCCCGAAGGCTACGAGGCCATCGAGGGCTGATAAGGGATAACCTCTCAGTCTGCCTTCGGCGACAGCTCCCCCCGAGGGGAGCCTCTGGCGAAGGCTTTGAGGCCCATCCCCTCGAGGGGAGGTAAACCGTGACGGATTTAACCACTAAAAAAACAGCGGAGAAGAGCGGTTTTCCCGCCCTTCTCCGCTTTCCCGTATCAAACGGGGCTATAAAAAAGTGTAATTTAGGAGGAATCATTTTGGAAATGCTTGCAAGACTGGCGAACCTGCCCGGTGCTCTGCCGGGTGCGTGCGCACAGGGCCTCATCTGGGGCATCATGGCCATCGGCGTTTACCTCACCTACCGCATCCTTGATGTGGCGGACCTGACCGTGGACGGCTCCTTCGGCACCGGCGGTGCAGTCTGCGTCATGTGCCTGCTCTCGGGCCAGAACATCTGGGTGTCCCTGCTGGCTGCTGTGCTGGCGGGCCTCGCCACCGGCCTTGTCACCGGCCTGCTCCACACCTTTATGGGCATCCCGGCCATCCTGTCCGGCATCCTGACTCAGCTGGCCCTCTATTCCATCAACCTGAAGATCATGGGCAAGGCCAACCAGTCCATCAACGTGGACAAGTATGACCTGCTCATCTCCCTGCGCTGGGTCAAGGAGTTCGCGCGCCATCCGCGCCACCGGCTCCAACCCCGCCATGTCCCGCGCACAGGGCATCAACACCAACTTCAACATCGTGCTGGGTCTGGCCGTCTCCAACGCTCTGGTGGCGCTGTCCGGCGCTCTGCTGAGCCAGTATCAGGGCTTTGCGGATGTCGGCATGGGCCGCGGCGCTATCGTCATCGGTCTGGCAGCTGTCATCATCGGCGAGGCTGTGTTTGGCCGCATCTTCCACAACTTCGCCCTCAAGATGGTCTCCGTCTCTCTGGGTGCCATCATCTACTACATCGTCATCCAGCTGGTGCTGACCCTCGGCTTTGACGCAAACCTGTTAAAGCTGCTGAGCGCATCTGTCGTGGCTGTCTGCCTCGCCGTGCCGTACTGGAAGGGCAAACTGAACGGCCTGAACCTGAAGCTGAATGAGGGCGACTTCGTCACCGTCATCGGCGGCAACGGTGCGACAAGTTGCTGAACGCCGTCGCCGGCGTCTGGCCCGTGGACTGCGGCAAGATCATCGACGGCGTGGACGTCACCCGTCTGAGCGAGCATCAGCGCGCCGCCTACATTGCCGCGTCTTTCAGGACCCCATGACCGGCACTGCCGCCACCATGCAGATCCGAAGAGAACCTCGCCCTTGCCGCCCGCCGCGGCAAGCCCCGTACCCTCCGCATCGGCATCACCAGGGCGGAAAGGGAGCAGTACCGTGAACTGCTCAAGAGCCTCGATCTGGGCCTCGAGAACCGTCTGACCGCCCGTGTGGGCCTGCTGTCCGGCGGCCAGCGTCAGGCGCTGACCCTGCTG
>VOFC01000519.1_pt1 | contig 82852 bp, 124 predicted proteins | sample 5384161 | NCBI WGS metagenome assembly VOFC01 (sample SAMN12384722, study PRJNA508395) | human gut metagenome | isolation source: healthy gut B | host: Homo sapiens | reverse complement strand
CGCTTCTGGAGGCTTTATAGCCGGTGAGGTAATGATCCATGGCTTTCGCCAGCCGTTCCGATGTAGAGGCCTGCGGAGGTGATCCGTCACCACCTGTGACCGGAAAAGCTGCCAAGCCACATAGCAAGCAAAGTTCATCGACTCGCAGCGGGAAGGTGGGCTGCATTTTGTTGGTTTCATGCAGAATTTTATATATATTCTTTTCCTTGACTATGCGGCAGGCGAGCTTGAAAGCGGCAAACAACGCTGTAGCCTATAGCCGCGTACAGCCCTCGACATTAGCGCATCTCTGACGGGTCGCTATATCTCCTAAGAATTTCTGCATATCCTCATCGGACAGTCTGATATTGTTTCTGAACTCGCGCTCGATCTCCGCCTTACCCAAGGCAGATGTTTCGGGTCGACGTCTTTTGAACCACGCGCGTATCTTTGTTTTTGCCTGATTGGTCTTTACGATATTCAGCCAATCCCTGCGCTCGGTCTGTGACCGGCTTGATTTGAGGTTATTATTTCACCACCGCCGGTTTTAATGACATGCGTTATCGGAACTATCCTGCCGTCAACCTTTGCACCTATTCATCTTAACGCCTACTTCGAGTGTATGGCAAATGCAAGTCGATAACGGTCGAACCGACCGAGGGTTGATAATATCGCCCTCGGCGTAACGGCAAAAACATCCTCCTGCGACAGATCGGTCTTGATGGTCTGATTATATCCTCCGCATCATCCGATTCGCGCTGGTTGGTCCAATATCTGGCGTATCCACGCAAGCCGTCTTCAAATTTAGAGTCGTTGCGGCTGATACCGTCCTTGTATTTCCAGTGCGCGGCAATACCGTATTCCGCCGCGGTGCATTTCCATAGTTCTTATCTGCACCTCAAACGGTATGCCCTTCTGCCTATGACCGTTGTATGAAGCGACTGATAAAGGTTAGGCTTTTGAGGGAGATATAGTCCTTTGAACCTGCCCGGTATCGGACGGAACATGTCATGTATCACGCCAAGAATATTGTAACAGTTCACAACCGTGTCGGTAATTATCCTCACGGCGTAAATGCTCATATATATCTCATCAAACGATTTTCCCGTTTCCCTGCATATACTTTTGCGGTATATGCCGTGTATTGATTTTCACCCTGCCCCTCTATTGTGATGCCGGGCACAAATTCCTCGACACGTTCCTTATGCGCGCCTTGATGTCGTCAAGAAATTTTTACGGTTTTTCTTTCTTACGGTCAGCGGTAGATTTTCGGTTTCATGATAAGCCACCGACTCACGATGCATTTTGATAGCAAGATCCCTCGTCTCCTTTTACAGCTCTGATACCGAGGCGGTGAGCTATCGGCGCATAGACTTCCAGCGTCTCAAGCGACGGTCGCGCTGGCTCTGGGGCGGCTTTGCGTCAATGGTACGCATGTTGTGCAGGGCGGCAAGTTTTATGATGACCCTTATATCGTGCGACATTGCGATAAGCATTTTACGGATATTTTCCGCCTGTGCACTTTCTTCGACTCAAGCGGTATCTACTGAGAGCTTTAGACGCTGTCCACAAGATCGGCAACGCTTTTGCCGCCGAACTCCGACTTTACATAATCGTATCCGTATTCGGTGTCTTCTATAACATCGTGCAAAAGCGCAGCTATGGACCTCACTGTCCATACTAAGCGGAAATTATGGATCTCGGCGACCGCCATTTGGGTGCATATAATAAGGCTCGCTCGATGCACGCTGCTGATCGCCAGCGATAACGCAGCGATTGAAGGCTTTGAGTATCAGCTGACGGCTGTCATAATTGTCACTTCCGGGCTGCATGTCGAGCTGATTCATAAGCGCCCTTAAGCCGCTGTCACGCTGGTGAGCCATTATATCCACCTCCCATAGCGTTTTTAAGTGTTATGGCATCTCAGCGTTGTCAAGATCGGCCTTGCCGTCAAAACGGTAAGCGAGACCGCAGCCCCGCCAAGCGATTAATTCATTCCAAGCGACAGCGCCTTCACGGCAATGTTTATTTTACCTACCGGCAGATAGCGGCAGAGCATATTCCTCCAGCCGGTCGTAAAGACACCGTGCCATTTTTTTTAGCGCCCTTAAACACACCGGCAACATCGGCACGCGGACGGACAGACAGAGCCTGCGTCCGTTGCAGACACCTCACCGCGTCCGATAAGGTCAAAGAGCGGAAAGCTGCCGCTCTGTTTCCTCGCTGAATCGATGCCGCCCGGTCTTATTTCGCGTATGAGTATCGATGCCGACTGGTATTATTATACGTTGACATCAAGATTTACCGCGACATCTATCACATCGCCGACCGAAACGGAAAGTTATCCGGCGACATTCCGAATTTCAACGCCCAGAAGTCCTGCCGTCTTTGAAAGCTTCAGCTTGATGTGCTTGCCGCCTGAAAGAGCAAAAACGGTTGCTATTTTGCAGTCTTAACTGCAAAAGCGGTGTTGGATTGGCTTCACCGTATGGCTCAAGTATTTTAAGTGATTTGCAACATCAATGATTGGCATGGTGGCTTTTACCTGGCAGTCTATCTTTAACTGTCGGGAAATTCAGCGGCTTTGCTGCTGCATATGCATTTATCTCACGTCTTAAGGTATCTATTCCTCTCTGACCGTAAGACCGGCGGCAAGCCTCATGTCCGCCGAATTTTTAAGCAGCAGATGGCTGCATGATGACAGCGCTTCATAAAATTGAACTTAAATTTTCGCGCGGCTGATCCGACCGATACCCTCTCCCGCCGTCGTTGATAACCATAGCCGGACGCGCATATTTGAACCATTTTTGCCATGACTATTCTAAACACCGGGATGTCAGCCTTCGCTCCGTCGACCACCATAACACGGTCGGAGGATAGCCCATTTGACTCGATCGCCGAAACCAAGCCGACTAAATTCATGCTCTTTTGCCTGCCTGTCGGTATTAAACCGGTCAAGACATTCGGCAAAGTATCCTGCTTCGCCTGAATCGGTAGACAGCAGCAGCTTTTACCGCCGTATCGGCTAAAGTTATCCTGCCTGCGGCGTTTATCCGGACAGAGCGAAAAGTTTACACCGCCTGAGGTAGCAAATCTGCATGATGTCAGTTTTTCCATAGTGCCCGGACGCCTACTCGCGGCGTCCTGTTCATGACTTTGGGTCCGATGCTTCATCATTCTGTTTTCGCCGTGGAGCGGGCACCACATCGGCAATGGTCCTGGGGCGTCTGGCCAAGGTCGGCATATTCATATACTTTTTCGCACGGACGCCCGTCATGGGCGCAGATGAGCTTTGAAAGCGACGCCAACGCCGCAAAGATCGCTGAAAGGTCCCCCTTCATCAAGGTGGGATCTATCACCGCCGCGGCATTCGGCAGTGTGTCAGGGAGGGTATGTGTGATGATCGGTAATGACCATGTTCACACTAAGAGCAGCGGCTCTTTCCGCTTCAGCTATGGCGCTGATACCGTTATCGACCGTTACAATAAGGGTGTAACTGTCAGCCGCTGCCTTTTCAACGGCAGACACCGAAATACCGTAGCCGTCCTTTTCACGGTCAGGCAACATAATAATCAACATTAGCATTTCTGATCTCAAATATCCGGTCAGAAGTGCTGTCGAGGTCACGCTGTCGCAGTCATAGTCACCAAAACAAGTATTTTTTCTTCCGACTCAAGCGCAACATTTATTCTGTCAACGGCGTCAGCCATTCCGCTGTATTCGTAAGGGTCGCAAAATCAGGCTCTTCGCTTATGAATTGCTCTATTTCATATGGGTCGCTAAGTCCTCGCGCAAAGGCTATAAATGTGACCATGGGATCAAGATCACATTCTTCCGACACCAAGGACACTTCCTGCTTGTCAACATCGGGAAATATCCACCTTTTATAATTCACGACCCACACCACCGTCTTATATGTAAATATAAAATATTTTAACACCGCAGCGCTCATTTTTCAAGACTAAACGGGAATAAATATTGGAAACACAACTCAAAGGAGCAAACCTGATGACTAAGAAAAAAGGTACTGTATTATTTTTATACTTTTCGGTATGGGTGCTTTCGGCTATGGGCTTATAGAAATAATGTGGCGCGGATATACACATCCGAGCATGGCTTTAGCCGGTGGGATCGGTATGCCGATACTGTCGGTAATAGAGCAGAAATTCAAGAATCTTAAGTTTGTTTACCGCTGTATTTCCGGCGGACTGACCATACTTTCAATAGAGTTCGTGTTCGGTTTTATCTTCAACGTCTGGCTTGGGATGCATGTATGGGGATTACAGCACTGTGCCGCTCAACTTCAAGGGTCAGATATGCTTTTTATACTTCACACTTTGGTGCTTTGATGTGCGCGCGCTGTTATCTGTGCCGATCTTGCATACACAAGATTTTTTCGGTAAAGACAAGCACAGGCGCGAATTTACAGGTATAATGTCACACGAAACCACTTGACCGGAAAGCATACAGGTGTTATAATAACCTCCAAGCGAGGTGAAAAACATGTCCGAAAACACCAAAACGATAGCCACTAACAAAAAGGCATTTCATGACTACTTTGTCGATGAAAGCATTGAATGTGGGATCGAGCTTTGCGGTACCGAGGTAAAGTCGATCCGGTGCGGCGGAGTAAACTTAAAGGATTCATGGTGCGATATTGACGGCGGCGAGGTTCTGGTAAAGGGCATGCATATAAGTCCCTATGAAAGGGCAACATTTTCAATCGCCAACCGACGCGTGAGCGACGGCTGCTGCTTCACAAAAAAGAGATCAACCGTCTTTTCGGAGTGATAAAGCAGCAGGGCCTTTACGCTGATACCGCTGTCGATGTATTTCAAGGGGTCGCTTGTCAAGGTGCAGCTCGGTGTCTGCAGAGGCAAAAAAGCTGTATGACAAGCGCGCCGATGGCAAAGCGCTCGGCAGAGCGCACCATTGAACGTGAAATGAAGGAGCGAACCGGTAAACATGGGGATGTAAAGGTTTCGACAGGGATCCTGAACCGTGATAGCATGAAGCGTTACGGGAACGCTTTGAAAACCGAACTTTTTAAACAAATAACTGACAAAATACAGTTGCTTTTGCAGCTTAATTGCTGCCGTCCTGCCGTTTTTTACCGTGGGAACGGAAAGGGCGTCATTTTTGCGGTGAACGTGAGCGGATTGCTTTCTCCGGCGCTGCCATGAAAAGAGATACCGAACCGTATAGCCTGATTGCCGGCGATACGGTAAGGGAATTTCAGTAGACAAGATAATCATGTAGAAAGTTGCGGGAACGGTTTTTTGGACGCGGGTTCGACTCCCGCCATCTCCACCAGATAAAAAGCACTTGGCGTAATGCTAAGTGCTTTTTTGTAAATTAGCCTATGCATATGAAACATTTGGGTTCATCAAATATTAAATATGCTTGCTATTTGTATTGATTATTATGAATACAAAATGATAGAATATGGTTTGGAATGATGGATGAGCAGTCCACACTGAATTTGCGATCCTTGAGGCAACTCATGGAACTAAATGTTTATTTCAAATCGATAATTGATCAGGACACAGCCCCGATAGTCATATGCGATGCCGGGCACACTATCATATACATGAACCCCTGCCGCGGTCGCGCGTTACAAAAAAAACGCGGAGGTGAAAATCTTGTTGGCAGAGGCATTCTCGACTGCCACAACGAAAACTCACAGAAAATGATAATAGATATTACTGAAGGCTTCAAAGCAAATAGCATTGAAGATGTATTTTTCACCTACCATAACAAGAAGGACAACCGCGATGTTTTTATGGTTGCATTGCGCGACGAAAACGGTAAATTCATCGGTTATTACGAGAAGCATGAATACAAAAAAATCTGCACGGTTAAACAATACTGACCTGAGGTAAATTTTAGTTTATAGGTGTACAAAAAACAAATGGCTAATTGAATTTTTGTAGGGAACGACACTGGGGGCTCGTTCGGCTCAGTCTGTCAATATTTCATTACGCAGGTAAACTAAAATTTATCACATCATACTTTTAAAGAAAAAGCGACAGGCTTCTGTCGCTTTTTTAATACCGTAAGTACATTACGAATTTACATGTATTTTCTTCTTATGCTTTTCAAAACAGATATTTACAACCGTACTGACGAGCACACCAAACAGGCATCCGGCTATCAGATCGGCAACCGAATGCTGCTTAACAAATATTGTAGACAAACAGATGACGATCATCATGAATGTTGAAAGCAAAACAGCCACGGGTGCTCTTTTTATCAGCTTTACGTCAAACGTTGACAAATGTATTGCCGTAGCCTGATAGCAATGCAGACTCGGAAAACATTCGTCGGTGTATCGTTCGAATAGATTATACGACAAAGCCAAGAGACAGGACTGTTACCCTGGGGCACAGGTCTGAAATCAATTTTTGTAGGAAATATATAGAAAAACACAGTGCACATAAGGGCACCCGTAAACACTGTCCATGCCTGACGGTAAAATCTATCTTTGTCCTTAAAGCAGGCAATGATCATCGGCAGGGGTATATATGCATACCAAAGAATATAAGGTATTATAAACACCGGCAGATAAGGGACCTTGTCATCAAGGGGTATATGTACAGTGTGATAATCAAGTCCGAAAAAGTCGGATATAAAATACCCCAGCGTCAGAACGGCAAACAACAAAAGCAAGAAAACCTGTTTGTTGTTTTTGATAAGATCCTTAAAGGCGCTTTTCAACTGAAGCCCTCCTTATTGTATAATATGCTATCAGAACTCCTCGACCGCTGTACCGGTCTTCTTTCTTGCAATGATGTTTACACACAGCAGGTTCCAGCTCTGGAAGCCCTGGTTGTTGACACCGCGACCGGTCTCGGGATCATAGTATTCATGCATTTCCCCACACTCGGCAATGTCATCACCAAACAGCTTTAGCGTCTTTTCGGCAAGCTCATCGGCAAGCTCGCTGTAACCGTATTTAAGCAGTCCGCGATAGGTCATATAGTTAGCGACGCCCCAAATCGGTCCCAGCCAACAGGACGGATTGCCGCTTTTACAATCTGATACATCTTCTCGCATTTAGACAGAGTGCGCACGCCATACGGCGCGTTGAAGGTGCGCTTGCAAAGATAGTTTTCCTCTACCATGCGCTTTGCCTGTTCCCTATCCGCAATTCCTGCCCACATTGCAAGAAAGCCCGACCACACGTCTATGCGGCGTATAAGTGTGCTCCAGTTTCTCGGGCAGCCTTTGTGAAGTCCCTGGTTTGGATCAACCGGCAGAAGATCAATGTCAACACTGTAATAAAATCCGTTGCGCTCATCGTAGCAGTGCTTATTTACGGCACTTTTAAGACCGGCTGCTGCGTCCGGATACTTTTTATTCTTATCATCAAAGCCAAGCTTTGATGAAATTTCTGACATAGCAGAAGTTCCTTATACATAAGGCAGTTGAGATAAATAGATGCCGAGCTGCAACGGGGACGGTAAAACGTACACCGATCGTTATCCACACCGATAGCCGCGTCATTTATGGAATAGTACAGTCCGCTTTCATGCCTGCAGTTGCCGTCATAATAAGCTATGTGTCTTTCAAAAGCGTTGTAAAGCGGTCTTAACCACTCGTATTCATTGTGCGTGTTAGCTATAAAAAGCGCGTGCTGAGCGACGACAGGCTTGCAGCAGTTCGTGACAATACCGGCAGTTGAGGCTGACGGTATCGAACCGCCCTCGCTGCTCAGCATTATATGCATTTTGCCGCTTTCGGGATCGGCGTGTTCAACCAGATTTTCGATACATCCTTTCTGGTAAGGGAAAAAATTCCTCAAGTCTCCCCTCGTTTTTTGCGACCTGGGTTATTGCAACATCGGTCAGCCAGGAATCCCAATCCCAAAGCGTCTTTGCATAAACGGCACCCGGAACTATAAACGGATGGTTTAGCTTGCCGCCCGGTTCACGGAGTATTTTATAATAATTATCCTTTACATAAGAATATATAAGCTCATCACGATCCATTATACTCATCTCCAAAAATTATATTTTTAGTATACCACATTTTTACGACATAATTCAACAATTTTTGAAACAATCATGTACTGTCGAAATGCGGTAAATTATCTGTGCCGAATTGAAAGGCGCGGCGACCGCAAAAAACGCTTGAGCCCTTTTTTTGGAATCTGCCTTTTGGGTCTTGTCTTTTAGCACCGCCCATGTTAAAATATTTTTATAAGAATAAAGGAGGTCGATCACAATGGGTCAAAAGTCTATCCCCACTGTTTACTCCATGGAAAATCGGAAATTGTGAAATCAAAAAACCGTTTTGTTCTGACCAGTATGGGCGGAACTGATTTGTTCGGCTGGATGGAAAAGAACCATTTTGACAAGGATGGCGCACGTTTTATTCTGGAAGTTGCCAAAAACGACGCAGGTCTGGTTATGCCCGGCTGTCAGCCGGTCTACAACCCCATGTTCGGTCAGTGGCTGCACAAAAACAGAAAAATGTTCGCTGATTTAAAAAAATGGATGCCGGAATTTCACAAGACCGGCGCAAAGCTCTTTGTTCAGCTGACGGCTGGTTTTGGTCGTTCATTTACCATCAGCAAGATGATGGAGGACCTCTACACCAACAAAATCCTGCGCGTTGTCAGCAAGCCTTTTATGGATCTCGATAAGATCACCGCAACAGCCAGCCCTTCCCCGAACCGCTGGTCAGACAAGGTGCCCTCCCGGGAAATGACGGTGGAGGAAATTCACCGCTTTGTCGATGCATTCGCAAAAAAGTGCTAAGCTCTTAAAGGATGCAGGCGTGGACGGCGTTGAGGTGCATGCTGTGCACGAAGGGTATCTTCTTGACCAGTTTACGCTGCTGTATGTAAATAAGCGCACGGACGAATACGGCGGTTCGTTTGAAAACCGTTATCGTTTCGCGGTAGAGATCGTGCAGGCGATCAAAAAAGGCCTGCGGCAAGGATTTTCCCGTTTCTCTGCGTTACAGTGTGCTTTCCAAGACCAAAGGCTTCCGTCAGGGAGCCCTGCCCGGGGAGGACTATATTGAGGTCGGCCGTGATATGGCGGAGTCCGAACGTGCCGCAAAATATCTTCAGGATGCAGGCTATGACTGCCTGAACTGCGACAACGGCACCTATGATGCATGGTACTGGGCACATCCGCCGATTTATATGCCGGAAAACTGCAACCTCGCCGATGTTGAACATATTAAAAAAGTTCGTAGATATTCCTGTAATTTGCGCCGGACGGTTGGATCCCCGCACGGCGGCGGAGTCCATCGCAGCAGGAACGCTTGACGGTGCCGGCTTTGCCCGCCCCTTCCTTGCCGACCAGCATTGGATCGTCAAATTGAAGGAAGGCAGAGAAGAGGATATCCGCCCGTGTATTCTGTGTCACAACGGCTGCTTCAATATGTGTCATTATAAAGGAGTTCCCAACGATCAGGATCTTTCGGACAGCCTGCATCTTGCCCGCTGCGCCGTCAATGCCGAAACCATGCAGTGGAACAAGCATTACATCCGTAAAACCGCATCTCCCAAAACGGTACATATTATCGGTGGCGGTATCGGCGGCATGGAAGCTGCCAGAGTGCTAAAGCTGCGTGGGCATCATCCGGTCATTCATGAAAAGAGCCGGCGAACTCGGCGGCGCATTCATCGCGGCAGGTGCCGAATCCTATAAGGGCAAGCTGCGCGATCTGCTTGCATGGTACCGCCGCCAGATGGCGGAGCTGGAGATCGAAGTGCATCTGAACGATGAAGTGAAGGATGTTTCGACATTCAAGGGATGTCCGTCATTGTTGCCACCGGTGCGACGCCGCGCATTCTGCGTCGTGTTCCCGGCTACGAAAAGATGATCGAGGCGTGTGAATACCTCCGCGGCGCGCCGACCGGAGAAACCTGTTGCCGTCATCGGCGGCGGTTTGACCGGCTCGGAAATCGCCTACGAACTTGCCCCTACAGGGCAAAAAGCCCGTCATCATTGAAATGAAGGATGATCTGGTCAGTCAAAAGGGCGTATGTCTTGCAAACTCTTCCTATCTGCGTGAGTGGTTCACGCTGCATAAGGTGCCGGTTTATCTGGAAACGACACTGAAAGAGGTGCGCGACGGCAGCATTCTCTGCACCGAAAAGGACGGAAAAGAGCTTGAAATCCCATGCGACAGCGTGATTTCCTGCGCAGGTTACCTCCCCTGCCCCGTTGACGGAGGCTGGAAAGGCTCGTCTTGTCGGAGACTGCCGCCAGGTCGGAAATCTGCGCAGTGTTGTCTGGAATGCCTATGAAGCAGCAATGAAGATTTAAGAAAGGAATGGGCAGCAATGGAATATAAAATGAAACTCACACCAGCAGCAGGAGATCCTGAACGGCTCCCGGGGCGAAACCATGGCGAAGGTCATGCAAACACTCATCCGTTACGGTGAACTGTTCGGTGCGGATGAAATGGTGCCTGTAACCAGCAAGTATAACCATCTGGTTACCTCATTCGGTCTCAAAGCCCTTGGTCCGGTTTACCACCTGATGGAACAGCTGCTTGATGCCGGTGCGGTTTCCGCGCAGAAGTTTTCTGCCGACCCACGACCGCTGGATCCGAAGGTTCCAAGCAGTTTTTGCAGAACTTTGTGTTCAATCATTTCATGTATACGCGGCAGGACTACTATGAAAAGCAGCTTGGCAAACTCGGACTTATGGATCCGGATGCCTTCACCTGCACCTGCTATATGGATGAAGTCGGCAACACCCCCGGCTTCGGGGAAGTTCTTTCATGGTCGGAATCGTCGGCGGTAGTTTATGCGAACTCCGTGCTTGGCGCACGCTGCAACCGCAATTCCGGCATTATTGATCTGATGGGTTCTATCGTCGGTTATGTCCCCCCTTTGGTCTCTTGAAGGATGAAGGACGGCGCGCCAGCTGGATTGTCGAAGTCCGTACAACGAAGAAGCCGGAGGCACAGCTGCTTGGTTCTGCGATCGGAATGAAGGTCATGGAGGATGTGCCGTTTATCCGCGGTCTTGACCGGTGGTTGGGTGGAGAGCTTAACGATGCCGCCAAGACCTATTTAAAGGATTTCGGTGCGGCGACTGCTTCAAACGGTGCCGTTGGACTGTACCATGTGGAAAACATCACGCCGGAGGCAGTGAAATATGGACAGACACTTGTACAGAATGATGCTAAAATTTATGTGATCGATGATGCTGAGCTTCAGCGTGTCTATGACAGCTACCCTGTAATCTGGAAAAAGAAGGATGCCAAACCAAAGCTCTGCTTCATGGGTTGTCCGCATATGAGCTTGGAGCAGCTGATTTCCTGGACGCAGCGCGTAGAGGAGGGTCTGAAAGCCGCCGGGAACAGCCGCGTGGTCATTCCCACCGTTTTTACCGATGCCCCCGCCGTACTGAAAAAATTTCGGAGTACGCCATATGCCGCACGCCTCGAAAAAACAGGTGTTATTACCAGTTATATCTGTCCGCTGATGTATATGAATAACCCGCTCAGCACCAGTATGCCGGTGATCACCTCCAGCAATAAACTGCGCACCTACACAAGCGCGCGCTACTACACCGACGATGAGATTCTTGAGCAGATCACAAAAGGAGGAAGCAAGGCATGAAAAAGACTTTTCAAGGCAGAGTTGTTGCAGCAGGACAAGTGACTGCAGAAGCACTGGTTTCCCACGGCGGACTGAACACCCTGGCCTCCTTCCAGAAGGCGCTGCAATTCGGCGACAAAAAGGCTACCTGCGGTGACCAGAACAACCCCGACCTATACGGAAAACAGATGCTGGGCAAAGCTCTGTGCCTGCCGCGTACCATCGGCTCGACGACGGGCGGCCTGGTGCTGTACTGCGCCTGCTCTATGGGGCGCAACCCGGCGTGTATGCTTTTTTCCGAACCCATTGATTCGCTTGCCGCTGCCGGAGCTATTCTCTCCGATGTGTGGCTTGAGGGCGGAAACATGCCGGTTATTGACAAGCTGGGCGAGGAGTTTCTTGCCTATGTCAAGGACGGTATGAAGATTACCGTTTCAGATGACGGTCTGGTAACAGTTGAGTAAAACGAGCCGACAAAAAACAAGCCATCCTGATTTGCAGATCAGGATGGCTTGTTTATATTCGTAGGACAACCACTGGCTTTGCCAGTGGGGAAAAAAAGCTTTAGCTATGGACAGAATAAAAACTCCTTGATATATTTGAAGTTGAGGTTTGCCAACCCAACAAAAATATATCAAGGAGGTCCTAACCATGAAAGAGAAGGACATAAATAGTTTAGAACATACTAAGTGGAGATGTCAATACCATATTGTATTTGCAGCAAAATATCGTAGACAAGCAATATATAGAGAGATAAAAAACGGACATAGGAAAAATTCTGAGAAAATTATGCGAACAAAAAAGGTGTAAATATAATAGAAGCCGAAGCGTGTCCTGACCATATTCATATGCTTATAGAAATACCGCCTAAATACAGCGTAGCACAAATAATGGGATTTCTAAAAGGTAAGAGCAGTCTTATGATTTTCGACAGACACGCAAATTTGAAGTATAAATATGGGAACCGTCATTTTTGGGCAAGAGGATATTATGTGGATACCGTAGGACGCAATAAAAACAAATAGCGGAATACATAAGGAACCAATTGCAAGAAGATGAAATGGCAGACCAGATGAGCATTCAAGAATATATAGACCCGTTTACGGGTAGCAAGACAAAAGTAGGCTAAATAAAACACCCCTTTAGGGGTTGCCCGAAAAAGTAATGCGGTTGGCAGAACCTTTCGGAGCCCCTTTAGGGGTGTGGCCTGTAAAATGCCCTTCTAGGGCTTATTCAAGCCTCCGGCTTTGCCGGAGGTTGTGACTATAACGATTTTTTAATCGTCATCGTCATCCCACGACGAGATAATGTGAAGTTCTCCGCTGTCCATTCCATAGCCATATTGTCGCCCATGCGCATCATTATATCGCCGTCGGAGTCGATTGCCATATTATCGGAAACGGTATACGCAAAATCGCCGTCATCATAGTCGAAGAAATGCTTACTCATAGATTTGCCTCCTCAATCCTCAATAATCTCGTATTTCACACGGGAGCCTTTTCCTCTGCGGGCGTGGTAGTGTGCACCGTTCGCTTTCCAGTGCGGAAAGCGATCTGCTTTTTTCCTCGTTAGTATCACGATGGCAAATGATAATGTTTTCGGGGACATCGCAGCCGCCTGCGGAAAGCGGGCGGATGTGGTCAAGCGTCGGGTGATAGGCGCTTCTCGGATTGCCACAGGCGGATTTTTTCATCAGCCGTCCGGTATAATCATACGCCTCCTGCTTCGCACCGAAAACCCGGTTCCATACGTCTATGGTCTTATACTTTGACATTTTGAGTACCTCCTTTCAATGATTCTGCCTATATTATAGCAAACCGCTGAAAGGAATGGCAGGGTACAGATGTACCCCCGGCAAAGTTAGAATAAGTCGGTTATATTCCATCCTGTTTTTTTCGGCTATTAAAATGATATTTTCAAGCTTTGGGCATCTGAATTTCTTACTGTTAATGTTTTTTCTCCAAGATTCAATGGCAGACACACCGAGATTTAATTGCTTTGCGGCTTCGTCAATGTTTTCAAAACTACCAAGAATAACATGGTAGCATTGATGAGCTACGGCTTCTTTATTGCATTTTTGATATCGTCCCAAAAGCTCCTGCAAGTCAAATATATCTCCGCCGGTGACTTGTTTCAGAGCATCGTATTTGTTTTCCTGCGTGACGGTTGTTCCGCCATCTGTCATCGCAACGAAGTGTACGCTTTTCCAATCGTTTGGAATAAGATACGGACTGTGCGTTGAGTAAATCACCTTGATGCCTCGGCTTTCAAGCTGGAGCAGCTCTTTCAGAACCCCTTTTTGCGCAATGGGGTGAAGCATGGCGGCAGGTTCGTCAATAATAAACAGGTCGCCGCTTTCGAGTGTATTCTTCATAAAATAATATGTGAAATACCACCGTCTGCCGGCGCTTGTCGAATTCAGGTCAACGATTTCACCGCTTTTTTCGTGCAGCAGTATTGCCGGGAGTTTACCGTCGGACTGTTCGACCGAAATGCGGTCGTACATACCGTTTTCAAATTCGGGAATGTGTTCATTGAGGTATTTTTCAAATTCATTCAATGCAGCTTCGGACAGAGAAAAATCTTTATTCTTCGCTGATCTGCTTTTTGAATTTCATCTTTATCGGGACCGGAATAAACTCGGTTTAGATATGTTTGCAGAATCACGCGGGATCTATCGCCCCGGAAATATTCGCGCTCCGGGTCATCTATTTTGAAAATGACTTCACTGCTTTCATTCCGCAGGAAAGCGCATTTTGTGCCGACGCAGTTTCGGACTTCGCGGATAAATTTATAAAACACACCGCTGTTATCGGGAATTATATGATCGTCAGTTAAGGCGGCTTTCAATCGTTTTGCCCGTTCGTCCAGTTCATGCAGCAAGGCAGTGATTTTCTCGCAGGATGCTTTTGTCGCCTTGTTGATTTTTGTAATTTCCCGCTTTATCGCCGTTTCGTTGATTGTGATAAATTTTTTCTTCAAAAGGTGCTAAATCTGGTTTTTACATAGCGGAGCTTGAAGCAAAGCCTTTCTAAATCGCCTAACTGATAATAATCGGGAATATATCCGAATTTGAAAGAACACTCTTCAACGCAAAAAGTTTTGTATGATTGATTTTATCAGTTTTTCGGTTTGTCCCAAAACAAATTCCACTTGGAATTTGATAGCGTCATAGTTGGTTGTTGAATCGTGAAAGTCAGTAATCCGGGATCCTCGCAATGGTTGTTCATTGCGTTCACCGTACACAATTTTGTTTAGCTGCTTTGTATATGTATCCAGTGCGTCTTGCAATTCGCCTGCAAGTTCGGAGATTTCGTCGATTTCCATTCTTAAAAGCGGAACCAGATATTCCGATTCGATTCGGTCTATCTTGCAGTCTTCTCCGGAACAGGCAGCAAATTCGCATTTTTTCGTCAATGCTTTTGCCGGGGAAAAGCCTCTCGGCATCCTCCTTTTCAAGACGGATATGCACTTTATAACTCATCGAAAGTTCTTTGCGCAGTCCAAAGTAATTGCCGTTTGCTTCCGCAACGGCACTTAGTGCTTCCAAAATATTGGTTTTTCCGCTCCCGTTCTTGCCGATCAGCACGGTCGGCAATCCGTTATAAAGGTTTATTTCAACCGGTTCTTTTATCGACTTGTAATTTGTAATTTCGATTTTCGTTATTCTCATATAAACCTCCGTGTGCAATTGAGGCGTGTTTTCATACTTACCACAGATATAACTTTGGGAAACAAATTCGCGATTTGCACCGAGATTTGCTCCCCAACATAGATGTGTTTACTTTTTGCAATATGGGTGTGGAAAACCCGCATAAACACTGGGTTTATGCGGGTTCTGTTGGCGGAGACGGAGGGATTCGAACCCTCGTCCCTCAAGGGGCATCATGATTTCGAGTCATGTCCGTTATGACCGCTTCGATACGTCTCAATTCAGTTGTCCGTTTCACGGACAACATGATCATTATAAATACTTAAAGGTGATAAGTCAAGTGTTTTTTCAATGTTTTACAAAATCATATACCAAATCACTGCTCGACACTGTTTGCGACTGCGTGTGAAACATCTTCATATTCTACGCTTTTTTCACTTACAGATCTAACATTTTCAGTCACAGTACGTTCGGCAACGTTTATCCTGCTGCCGAGCTGATCCAATTCATCGCTGAAACGTGCTATCTTTTCCGCAAGTTCATCTTTAATACCCTGCAACTCATTATGCGCTGTCTGCGTAACATCTATGGTGCTTTTGCGATCAGCTCAGACTGCTCAGCATTTTGCTTTGCAGACTCCATAATCCCGGCTGCATTGGCTTTTGCAACGAGATAAAGCTTACCTATGCTTTCGCTGAGGCGCGTCACCGCCTCTTCATGCTGCCTGTATTCGTCGATCTTAACAGCCTGTTCGCCTACCAGTTTTCCAAGCTCGTCATTTCGAATCTGCTGGTCATTCAGCTTATCAGTAAGATCATCGACTTCCCTTTTATATTTACCGCGCAGTTCGGCAAGTTCGGAATTGAGCATTGTAACATAGTTCATTACGTCTTCTTTGTTATAGCCGAACAAACTGTTTTTGAAGTTTATGATAACGCGCCGCCTTTGATATCACGGATATGACTTTAAGATATTATAACAATAATCAACAAAAATTGCAACATTATTTTCAAAGCTTAAGTGCCGTTATGAGGTATTCCGCCTCAGAAGTGACAGCTTTGTCCATTGAATTGTTGATGTTTATTTGTTTTACGCTTCGCGACATGCCGCCTTTGAACAAAAGCCTGAACCATCTGACGATCTCACAAAACGGCAGAAGTACCTTGTGTTTTTCAAGAACCGGAAAAATAGTTTGATATCATTATAAGGCAGAAAGACCTTGTACAGCATATATTTCAGCTTACCGCCCTGTTTATTCTGCCTTACAGCTACGTTGTTTTCGAAATTACCGTACACACCGCCGCGGATTATAAAGCTGCACATGCTGTCGGTCAGCTTTGTAGGAGCTTTTCCGCAGAACCAAACGTCTGTGAGCTGCTCTGCGCCTTCGGCAAATTCAACCAGACCGCCCTTTCTCAGCAGTTCTTCCCTTCCCTTCTGATCAGGACTGCATACACATTTCAGCATATAAATATCAATAAACGGTCTGACGCCGCAGCCGCCTATCAAAAAAAATGTTTAGCCATGTGGGCGATGTGGTAAAAGTAAAACATAGCGTCGGTCATTCGGTATTCAAATTGGGAGCAGTTTTCCGCGCCTTTCCATGCATCTTTAAGGACCTTGTCCGCTTTAGAAACCACTTCGTCCTCAATAAGACTGTAATGAAGCTCCAGATGCACTCCCGAAGCGGAAAAAAAGGCTTATATCGTGTGAGCCCATACCTTTGTATTCAAAGCCTATGGCTTGGACAGCTTTCTTAGCCACGTCAAGGCTGCTTTTTTCGACCAGTATATCTATATCGCAGCTTGTCCTCATCCACGGCTCCGGGTACATATTTCTTATGACCGAGCCTTTGAGCGGCATAAATTTAATTTTGCTTTCGGCAAGTGCCTTTTTATTCTTTCATATTCATACCTTTGCTTTTCATACCTGAACACAGCCGCAATAACGCATTTGGAAAACTTCTCTTTATATTCGCCGCTTACAAGATTATTCTTTATAAGCGCATCACCGACAAGGTGCGCAACATCGTGCGCCCGTGACATTTTATAAAGAATTTTCAGCTGATCATCTGACATTATACATCCGCTGTCAAGTGGTTTTCCTGCTATTTCAAAAGCCAAAAGGTCGGTCATGAGCTTAACCGTTTCAGTCATTTTTCACCTCGCCGCCGGAAGATATGCAAGACAATACTTTTTTGAGTCTATATTTAAGCGCAAAGTGTTTACCTAAAGTCGCCTTAACGGCATGCTTATACCCTTTACTATTAAAAAGTGCAAAGAAAGATTCTCTGCTTTTCGACGGTAGGCTTGGATGCTCAAATGGCGGTTGAGTAATGCTTTCGGGCTGTACAATCATCACTTTGACTTTGTCGCTCACGGCGTTAAACATATCAGCTCCTGCCGGTGTATTGACAAGCACAGTAGATACGCCGTTTTTAATATCCCAGTCAGGGACCAGTGCTGCTGCGTTTCTGCAATCGCCGATAGTTATGTCAGAAACTCTGTTAAACGATGTGTATTTACAATTATAACAACACTCGCGCTTTGTAACGTCCATATAAAATAACTGCCTGTACGCTTTGATCCACGGATCATCGTAAACTTCTGTTCCATCATCAAATATGACGAGGTCATTTTTTACGCCAAAATCAAATCCGTATTTCGACGGTCTGTGCTGGTAATCGGCGATCTTTTGTGATACTTGCGTTCTATCATCGACAAATGCTCTTTAAATACAAGCGGGCTCGGGGTACCAAAGCAAGCGATGTCGCATGTTATAAGGTCGCCTGTGCACCTTGCAGCCAAAAGGTATTTTTTTAAAGCAGCGACCTGACAGGGTGTTCCGGTAAAAAGGACCTTAAGTCCACTTTTCAGATCATCACCGACCGATGCAAATACAGAACTTATGTCGCTCCAGACATATTTTGATCCTCTCATCCTGTTCCTGCCGGCGGTATCGACAGCTCTTATATGCCTTACCTTCATATAGTCGTCATAAGCGGCACCCCAAACAACTCCGCGCTCACCGATAACATAGTCCGAAAGAGCGGTAAATATTGCTCCTGATGTGCTTGACATTAATTCAATATCTGACACATTTAAAGCGACATAGCACTCAGGGTATTTGTTTTCCGCACCGTTCGTTCTTTTGTTCGGCAGCGGCACAAAATTTGTCACATTTGCCGCATGAAATGCATTTATCCTTGTTTGTCACCGGACAGATAAAGCCGTATTCATCTGTAAAGAGTGAAATTGCCGAGGTCGGACAAACAGCTGCACACACACCGCATCCGCAGCAGTTGCGAGATATATTATCCATTATTCTTACTCCTGCCAAGCATGCCAAAGGCGCGTTTTATCAGCGCTTTGAATTCGGCTCTGTCAAATGCAAAGGCGGTAAATGTTGTTACTGCCACAGCATATACCGCAAAGCAGAGCGCAAACCCTATCCATGCAAAATAATTTGAAGGTGTATATTTTATAAACAGCCGCGGCAGATATATAATGACTATATCGACAAAAACCATTATCATCCTGCGCGCAGTGCGAGGTATAGAATTTCCGGTTATATGCCGCGGAACATATATGAGCAGATCTATCGTTCTGTAAACATTGGAACAGATAGAAGCAATGATTATACCGTTTATTCCAAGAAAAGGAGCCAGCAGACATCCGCCGCCTATGATTACAGCCGCCTGTATAGTTGAACGCCATCTTTGTTCCTTGTACATTCCGGCTGATATCATGAGCATACTTTGGGGCATTTTTATGCTGTAGCATATACCGTTTGCAACGATAAGAAAAGCAAGAGACGGTATAAAATAATGGGCAGCATCATCAAAATTTTTAGTATAAATAGATATAAACGGCAGCAGCAGTACCATGGTCAGGCCATAGACGACCGACAAAATATAATAATACGCCACCTCGAACTGTGATGTCGTTTTTTTGAGATTTTCGGTTTCATTTTTAGCTATCAGCTCACCAAATCCGGCAGGAAGACCGGATATAAAAATGCTCAACACTCCGTTTATACCGTTGAGGACCATATTATAGACCGAATAGATGCTGACCGTTACGAGGTCAAGGAAAAATGTAGCTAACACGGTCGGTGCGCCTAACTGTACAGTACCGAGCACCTGCTGATATATTACATCATATCTTCTGCCAAGCGCTTCAACATTAGGTTCAGCCGTAAAATCAAGGTATGAATAATGCTTTTTTGTATATAAAAACAGCACAATGATTTTAATCACAATCGGAAGAAGCGCCAGAATATAAAGGATGATAACATCTAAATTAAGCGTGCAGCACACGATTATAATGATCGCCTTGACAATTATCTGCACTGTGGAAAGCATTGAAATGACATATGTTCTCTGGTCGGCGGTCAATATGACGCGGAAGCGAGCCAACACAAAAAAATCCACGCATCCGTTTACGCTGAGGAGCAAAACGAGAACAAATACCATCACCGGCGAAAGAAAATCCGTTCTTTTGAACGCAGCGTAAAACACGGCAAGAACGAGGGCAGCGCTCGAAAAGATGTAGCCTGCCTTTATGTAATAATTCTTCGCAGCAGAAACAATTGAGTTTATACCTTTGTGGTCATTATTCGCAAGAGGCTTATAAAGTGAATAGACCGCAGCGCCGCTCAGTCCTGCTTCAACAAGCGAAATATAGGAAATAAACTGATTTATCGATGAAACAAGACCGTTTATCTCGGAACCGTATGTTTTTATCATAAGACTGGGCGTTATAAAGCCGAGAACCATAGCGACGATCTGATAAATAGCCGTAGTTGAAGAATTTAAAGCAAATTTTTGGGTCCTGTTCATTTATCCAATACTCCCGAAATAAAGCGGAGTGACACCCTTCGCATCTCATTTAATTTTTCAAGTATATATCCGTAATCCATGTTTTCTGCCTTTGGCGCAGCACCCTTTGATACGACGCGATCCTGAAGTTTAAATATCTCGGCCATATTAAGCAGTCTGGAATTGGTATCGGTAGAATACTCCATATAAAAGTTTTTGGAAAATGCAAGAGAGATTGCCAATCCGTGAAACGAATTTGTAAACACACAGGCAGCATTATCAACAAGCCCCAGAAATTCCTGCGGACCGACACCGTATTCAACGGTGTACCTGTTCTGAAACTTTTCCTTCACCCTACCGCCGACCTTTACAAGACGCAGACCGTTTTCAGCGGCAAATATTTTGGCGGACTCAAGCAGGGTTACGGACGGCTTTATATTGTAAAATAAACAATAGTCACCCTTCCTTTTATAAGGCTTGGCTACAGAACGCAGCTGAGACGGCTCTATAAGCAACGTCGGGTCAAGCACAAGCTCGGCAGAGCGGCCGGTCAGCTCGTTTACTATCTCCTGCCCTCTTTCTTCCCCTGACGCTGATATGCGAAAACCTGTTTAAAAGGTTGGCTATTTTCCCCTTTTCATCCTCCGCAACATCGTTTTTGCCGAAGCTTGCAGCGTAAGACACTTTTTTGTATCATTGTCACAAAAATCAAGGTAGAAATTGAAATCATGCCCTGTAACGTCATAATTCCACACCTGATCGCTGCCGACAAATATTCTGTCATATCCAAGCGACAGATTTCTGATGTCGTCGGTCGACCTCGTCGGGACTGCCGGATTTTTGGTCATCATTGACTCAAAGCGTTTGAAATTGGCGGATGACCCAGGAACGATCATGTGAATGGCGGCAGCTTTAAGAGCGCTCTTAAGCGCCGATAAGCACCCCGGCTGCGGTTTTTCCAGTCTGTAATGAAGGTTCGGCGGATCATAGTTCAAAACATCTACATCGTTTCCCATATCTGTCAGGACCTTATAAAGCGAATACATCTGCAAAGACGCACCGATGCTGGTCGAATTCGGAAATGTCATAGTTGCAATTTTCATTTATCTTCTTCCTTTTCAATACAATTACGCATTTTGATCACTTTAGCAGGCACTCCCGCACATATGGCAAATTGCGGTATGTCTTTTGTGACTACAGCACCTGCCGCTATGATAGCGCCGTCGCCTATTTTGACCCCGTCAAGTATTATAGCATTTGTACATATCCAAACATCATTTCCGATAACAACACCCTTTGAAGGCTTAAGTCCCTGCCTGTTCATGGGAACATCGATCCTGTCAAATACATGGTTAGGCGGAGCTATTATACAGCCCGGTGCCATCATCACATTATCACCGATAACACATTTGCCTGATATTCTTGAATTTATACCTATCCCCGAATCGTTTCCAAGCGAAATATCTGAAGCAAATACCGCCCCTTTTTCTATGTTGATATTTTTTTGCCGCATCTATTGAATATCAGTCTGCCGGACAGACTTCTGATGGCTTTACCAATGCCGAAAAAATGTCTCGACTCCGGCATATGCTTGCCGACGGCGTATATCACCCTGCCAAAAGCCCTTTTAACGCGTTTGATGTTCATAACGGCTTTGCTCATCCTTTCCTATCCCAAGCGCCAATATTGTTAAAAACAGCGGGAATATATAAGAGATCGCACCGGCGGCAGGGATAGTCGCCGACATAAAAAGTGTTGCTATAAATGGCACCCAGCCCTTTATACCGACGCGGTTTTTACCCTTTATAAGCCGGATGTATCTCAGCTCAAGTGCTGCCAGTATCAAAACTCCGAAAATTCCAATACCAAACAGGTACAAAAGCGGAGCGCAATGTGTATGGCAGACGTAAAGCCCAATGCCGAAAAGCAGTGTAGATAACGTTTCATTCCAAGGAATGGCGTACTTTATGATAAGATCGATACGTCCGTTACCGGTCGAGACATCACCCTCGGAAAAGCGGTCCAGAATTGCCGAATATACATCCGGAAAAAGCACCACCGACAAAACAACGACAGCAGCGGCAGCCGCAATGAAAATAATTTTATTTTTCAGCGAACGCTGTGACATAATGTATATCAGTACCCAGAAAGCAAGAGCTATAACATACGACCTTGATAATCCCAGCAGCGGTATTACGGCGGTGAGCACTATCAGTATTATAAGCGAAGTACGCTTTAATGCCGTGTCCATTTTCTTTACGATAAGGCTTGAAGACGCGACCGCCGCTATTGCGTCCATGCCGAGAAAATTCGGGTCAATAGACACAACCATTGTGGAAACGGTCTTATCGTCAAGCATGCCTCTTGCACCGAAGCGCGAGGAGCTGCTGAGCAGTTCTGAAACTGAATAGTAATTGAGAGTGGTCACAAGCATTATAAACACCGTGGAAAACACGCCGAGAGTGTAGAAAACAACTATTTTTTCGATACTGCTTTTTCGGCTGACAGTTTCATGTAGAAAAACAGCAGCAAAAAATTCAACGCACCGACCATATAATAGACATCAGTAAATCCATATTTCAGGTTCTGTATGACAATCATCACGGTCAGCGCAAGCGTCATAATAATGATAGGCAGATCAAACCTGAACTTATTTTTAATAACTCAAATCCGAAACGGATAAACAAAACAAGCGTAATGTAGTTGCCCGGCAGACCGATATAAAGCGGAAACAGGAAGGCATAAAACACACAGAGATTGCTTACGTTAAAGGTAAGCGTTGGCACAGCGCATATCAGAAGAAGCAAATATTTATTTATAGCATGACCGAAGCTGTCACGCATCATAAGCAAAAAAATACAACAGCGCAAAAAAGACAAGGGCAAGTATTCCTGCTTGTCCGTTTTTAGGCTCTGATCGTGCATCTGTTTTTAAAAGCCTTTGACCTGTCATATCCACACCCAAAATCTAATTATCCTACCAAATCTGCAAATTGCTCCAGAGCAATTTTGTTTGACGCTTTGTACTCAAATTCAGGATAGTCTCCGTTTTAAGTTTGTCAAGAGCCGTTTTTATCATGCGCTCTATGTCATCGGTACTCTGAGAGCAGACAATACCAATGCTTCTGCTTTCGACCATTTCAACGGCAGAAAGAGTATCTGTAGTAAGTACCGGTACACCAAGGCACGCAGCCTCGTCAAATACCATAGGCGCCGCCTCATGAAACGACGAAACAAGAAGGAAGGACGCGTTTTTTATGTATTTGTAAGGATCCGGATCAGCGCCCTCAAGTATTATCCTGTTTTGCATACCGCAGACGGTTATTTCGTTTTCCAACGCATCGTGCTCAGGACCGGCACCTACAATATGCCATTCAATATCGTATCCGCTGTTTACGAGGTCAGCTATCACCTTCACGCATCTTACAAGTCCCTTCTCAGGGCTTAAACGCGCTACAGAAACGATAGCCGTTCTGTTATATTCAACCTCGTTTTCGGCTGCAAGACGCCTTATAGAGTCAAAATCATGACAGTTATAAAGTGTAACTATTTTATCCTTTATATCCGGAATACACTGTGCCACAGTCCTTCCCACGCTTTCGGAAACGCAGGCGACCTTGTCGAATTTCGATATCAGTTTCCTGTTGTACTCAGAATCTCCGCCATATGCTGAATAATCACAATGTATCACTATTGACTTTTCGGCGGCGTCAACTCTATAGAGCACTGTCTCGCCCGTAATGCCGCAAAGCATATTGTCCGGCATCGGATGCCCGAAGGCAATGGCGCAATCATATTTTCCGGGTACATTTTTGCAGCGCTTTACGGTATATCTGACAGCAGCACTTTTACCGAACAGCTTTGTCCAGAGCGACAGCACCTTTCTGAGGATGCTGAACTTTTTGGGGCACTCTTTAAGATCGGCTGCCGAGCGCACGGTCATAAGCATGTAGTCATCCGGCTTCAGTACCTTTACAGACTGCGGAAGGTCTTTTATATAGTCGCCGCGAGGGTCGAGAGGCAGCACCGATATATCGTAAGCATCTGCCGCAGCCTTCACAAGCTCAATAAGAGCCTTTGAAACACCGCCTATATTAAGCTGATTTATAACTATAAGAACTTTTTTCATATGTGCTTTATAAACTCCGAAATATTTTTGTCCCAATCAAGGGTGTTATTGTAATACTCTTTAATGTCGGCGCTCATTTTTTCAGCCGCCGCCTTGTCAACCGACAAAAGCCTTTGCTGCCACTGCTCTTTTGTACTGCATATAAATCCGGTCCTGCCGTCAACTACAAACTGTGTCAGCCCCGAACATTTGACACTATGACCGGCTTTTCATAAATATACGATAGCGGTATAACTCCGCTCTGCGTAGCCTCGATATACGGCAGCACGACCGCTGTCGAGCGGCTCAAAAGCCACTTCATCTCACCGTCCGTGATATATCTTTTTATAACGGTAAGATTTTTACATTCAGCTATAAGCTGTTTTTCTTTGTCTGTAAATTCGCCGTTTCCGGCGATAACGAGCGGCAGCGCTTTGTCGGCGATATCTTTATACGCCTCAAGCAAATTGCCGATACCTTTATATTTATCTATTCTGCCGAAGAAAAGGAAAAAGCCGTTTTGAATATTCTCCGCTTCACTTAAAGCGCATTTTGCATCATGCGGCAAATGTGCCCCGAGCGGCATAAGTATTGTGCGGTCAGCATACCCCCGGGTTAGCGCCGATAAAGGTCTTAAGACTTTCCTTTGACAGCAGAACGAACGAGGTCACTTTTTGCAGAACCGTTTGTTTACAGCCGCCGTATATGCTCTTACGAGACGCTCTCTTATGTGCAGCTTATTTGTGGGGTGATAAGTTCCGGCATCGTGCAAAGTCATAAATTGTTTTATATCTTTTTTCAGGTAAAGACCGACATTTTTGTGAAACAGGGCTGTTATCCATATAAAAAGACTGCATCAGGTGAAAGATGCATTATTTCATTTGCGGTCACACGGTACGGTCTTTTATCAAAAACAGCCTTGACCTTATCATATTTTGCAAAGGTCGTCATCTGCAATGACTGAAAGGTCGCTGCCCTTTACATCAGACGGCAAAAATACCTTCGTGTCGATTCCGTTCTTTTTTTAGCGTTTCATATATCTGCAAGGTAAATTGTATAATGCCGCCCTGAGTGTTGGCGGTAAACAATGCAACTTTTTTCATAAATACATTCCCTTACATTAAAGCTTTTTCATATTCCGCGTCAAGTGCCGCCTTATATACCGGAATAAGGAGCAGCTCGTCCGCTTTTTTCAATGTGTTTTCACTCAAAGTGACGGAGTCCGGCGTCCTTTATTATTTCAATACATTTTTCAGACAAAACTGCATTATCACTGCTTAAGAAGCCCGTTTTGCCGTCGTTCACAAGCTCGCACAGCCCGTCCGTCGGAGTGCTGACAATCGGTACACCGAGCGCCATTGCCTCCAAAGCGCACATGGGAGTCCCTCCCACCTTGAGGTCATGATCATAAGCTTTGACGAATAAAGCAGCTTATAAGGATTGCTCATAAATCCTAAGAATTTCACATTATCCGTTATGCTCAGCTGTTTTGCAAAGCTTTCGGTCTGCTCAGCCATGTCGCCGGTTCCGGCAACTGCTATCTTAACATCCGGAGCCATTTTAATTATTTCGGCAAACACATTCATAAGCCGTATAGGATCCTTTTGTTCAGTCAACCTGCCAACATAGGCTATGTCAAAATCGTATTCGCTGCTGTCGGTCTCTATCTTCTTTATAAGCGCCGCTTTGTCAATAACATTATAAAGCACGCTGCTTTTGTCCTTGAATCTGTCATGGAACTTATATCCCTCATACGATGAGTTTGACACCCAGAAAATATGCTTGGCCTTTTTGGCTGCATGGTAAAAAAGCAGGGATTTAAGCGACAGCCCACGGGAGTCAAAATTATTATTATGAATATGCGATATAAACGGTATCTTACCGCAGGCAAGAGAAACAAAATAGCTTGCCTTCATATCATGCGCGTGGATGATATCGGGCTTGGTTTCCTTTATTATTCTGCTGACCTCTGACACGCTTCTTTTTTCATAGGTATAAACTTAAAGCCGCGTTCATCCAAAGCGTTGCGGATTACAGGTCCGTCGATACCGCCGTAAAGCATTTCAACATCATCGTTTTTGTACATAGATATTATCTGACACACAACATTTTCGGCTCCGGAAAACGTGCTGCTCATAAGCACATGCAGTATACGCTTCATAAATCACACCGCCTTTCAGCATCGGCATATACTGACTTAAACTCCTGCACAACCGGTTCAAAGTCGAACGGCTCAACACATTTTTACAATATTTACCAAGAGAAGAAGGCTCGTTCACTATAGACCTGAACATTTCAGCCAGCTTATCAACGTCATGCGGTGCAAAAAAGATATCTATAATCGTCTCCGAGCAGATCGGTGTTTCCCCTTATGTTCGCCGCAATACACGGTAAGCCAGCCGACATAGCCTCCATAAGCGCCAGCGGTAATCCTTCCTGAAGCGACGGGAATACAAAATAATTTGATGCTGCAAGCAGTTCCGATACATCTGACCTGAAGCCTAACATTATAACCTTCTCTTGTGCATTAAGTGAAGTTATATGCTCCCTCATAGCATTTTCAAGTTCGCCTCTGCCGCATATCATCAGAATTGCATTATCTATGTCAGCCTTTATAAATGCATCTATTGCAGTTAAATGATTTTTTCTCGGTATCAGTTCACCTACAGTTATAAACACCTTTTGTCCGGATCGATCCCAAGCTCGCGGCGCTTGGCGGCAATATCCACAGTCAGGTGGTCAGATACATGCGTATCGACCCCGACGCCGTGAACATAATAAATCTTTCCGCCCTTTTTAAGGTGGAAATTCTGCGCCCGTTTGTAATCTTCTTTGTTTATGGTAATGAGGATATCGGTATACCTTGCAAGGTACTTTTCAACAGGATAATAGATCAGCCAGTTCTTTTTAGGCGCTCCTGTCCAGAAATGGAAACCGTGAGCCTGATATATTACAGTCTTTATACCGTATTTTTTACCGCAGAGCCGTCCCAGCACCCCGCCCATCGGTGTGTTGCAGTGAATAGCGTCAAAACGGTATTTTTCTATAAGCTCTGATATCTGCTTTTTGGCAAGCCTGTTGTCTCTAACTGCGGCAGGGCTTCTGTTTATGTCGATATGATGATGATATATACCAAGCTCTTTACATTCGGCATCCTTTACCGACAGGTCTATCCCGGTCTCATTCGACGCAATATGATATTCGATACCGAGCTCACGTGCCGCGGCAATGCTTGACTTGGCAAACGAACCGAAACGGCTTCTTGCAAACGTGGTTATATATAACAGCTTCAATGCCATTCCTCACAATCAGTGTATTATTCTTTTCACTGCATCAAGCAGATGCAGCCGTCTTAACATATATACGATACGTTTCTTTAAAGACGGTGCGGCATATCTTTTGACCAAAGCTTTAAGATCGTATCTGTCGATATTCTCATAAAACGCATCTCTTGTCGGGTGCTTCGGCGCATTGTGAAGCATCGCTTTTGTAAGAGACCCGTTTTCAAGCTGTTTTTGCCGTGATTTTTCAGAAACATCACACAAAAGCTTCAAGGCTTTGTCCCGATGAACATAAACGCATGAAGTACCCTTGTCGTCAAAAAACTCCGGACAATAATTTTCCACGCCCCACGCGTCGGCTATCGTGATATCGCTGACCCTGTCGATCCTTTTGAAAGCGCAGGCATAACAGCTGCTTCGCAGTGAAGCGTTACGGACAAAAGCCGCACCGTACGGATCGCTTTCAAAAGGTTTTCGATACTCGCTTCCGTCAGAAAAGGTACAGCGACATGAAAAATCACGCCAGCCACGCGTTTTATCCCTGAAAGAAAATCGGGCGGCACACGAGGAGTATTTATCTTCAAGATAATTTATGTATTTTGAAAACAGCTTTTGTGACGGAACGCCGTGGCATAGAAAGTCAACGGTATAAAGATCATCATAAGGCCTGCCCAAAAACGAAATGAGACCTTCGACTTCGCATGGCGTACCCGAAAACAGCACGGGATGATCGCCGGTCTCAAGATCATTTTTAATATCCTTATATATGCTGCCGATATAGCTTTCAACGTATTTGCTGCCGCGCAGCAGCGAAAGACTTTCGATATCCTTTACAGCAATGTGATACACCGTTTTCCTGTCCAGATCCAACGCCGCACCCCAGACGGTACCGCCGCGGTTTATTATTTCCTCGGCAAGCAGTGAAAAGGCCCCGCCGGATGAACTGCTGTTTCTTACATCCTCATCTTTATTGCAGAGAAGAAAGACCGACGGCACAGCGTCCTCGCAGCGTTTCCTTTCGCGGCTTTTGATAACGGGACAAACAGCAGTCATCTTCCGCAGCTTTTGCACCGGCTATCATCAATATCCGAACATAAAAGCCTTCGGCTGTTTGTTTTACAGAAATGCAGCTCACGGGACATGCGTTAAAACAAGCCAGACAGCCGCAGCATTGGTCATTCGGCAGCAGTTTCATATGTCACCGTCTCGCTGTGCTCCAGCATACCGCGCAGAAAATCAAATGAATTTGTTTTAAAAAGGTTGAAATTCTCAGATGCGGCAGCATCACCGCTGCACATTTCCAGCTTTTCTTCAAAAAGCGATATATCATCTACGAACCGTTCTTTAAGAGAGCACATATCGAGCAGGTCGGTCAGCCTTGAATTTATCGACTGCTTATCATTTTTACTGCCCTTCGGGAAGCTGAAAAAGTTTCTTCCGAGATTGACTGAAAAGGCTGTTCCGTGGAACGAATCGGTAAATATGTACCGGGCATTCAGTATAAGCCAAACCCATTCGCGGCAGCCCACATCATACAGTTTTATATCGTTGTACTGCTCATCCTCGGCTTTATATCCGGTCTGCAGATGAGGTATCGTAACGACCGGCAGCTTCCCTTTAAAGTGCGAATAAACGGCACTTTTAGCATTTTTGTTTTCACCAAGGAAAAATGAAAAAACAAAATCGTCAGGCACTCCGTCAGGTCTGACCGCAAACTGCGACCATTCGTCCGTGTTAAGCAAACATGTCGGATCGCAAACTGTCAGCACACTTTTTCCGGTAACAGAAGAAATGATTCTGCCGGCGCTTTCCTCTCTACCGATACCGCGTCAAGCGATTTTATGTGTTTTCTCAAAAAGCTTGCTTCCCTTGCGGTCAGTCTGTCGCGACCCATGCTTGCGGCATAAGAAAATCTGCAGCCCTTGAATCCATCTATATCAAGAAACATGACCGGATTCCAGAGCCCCGGATTCCATATTTGGTCGCTTCCTGCAATAAGGCAGTCGTACCGGGCTGCAAGCTGTGTGACCTCCGCGTCGCCGACAGGTGCCGAATGAGGCAAAGAGACTTCAAAATCATGCAGCCGTTTATTTCTAAGAAGAACACCTCTATGGACATCAGGGTGCTTTCTGTAGTTTAATTCAGTAATAAGCTTATTTTTAAAATACTGCATTGTCCTGTGAAAACCGAGGTTTTGAAACCTGTGCAGTTTATATGACAAACCACCCTGTACATAATCAAATACTTCGGCTTTGCATCCGCATTTTCAACAGTTTTTATAAGAGCATATGCTTGCAGCAGACCGCCGAAATTCTTATTGTTTCTGTAAATGGTGACAATGCCGACCTTTTTCAAAAAAGCAACGCTCCTTTTAAGCCCCGAAAAATTTATCTTCCAACATAAGGCACAGGCAGTGATACACCGGCAGATGCAGCTCCTGTATCATATATGTCTCGGTCTGCGGAACCTTTACGGTAACATCCGCCGCTGCCGAAAGCTTACTGTCCTTAGCTCCGGTAAGTCCTATGACCTTCATGCCCTTTGCCTTTGCTACGGTCGCGGCATAAAGCACGTTTTTGCTGTTTCCGCTTGTCGATATTCCTAAGAAGACATCGCCCGGTCTGCCGTATCCGTTGACCTGCTGTGCAAAAGCAAAGCAGCGGTTCGCAGTCATTCATATACGCGGTCGAAAGCGCAGGATGACCGTCCAGAGCGATCGCAGGCAGCGCGCCCTGAAGGTTTTCAGCCAGCACCTTTCCCAGTTCATTATCGGCTGCAATGAGCTTTTCGGCAAAATCGGCGTCAGGCTTTCTTGGCAGCTTAAAGCCCTTCATAAGCTCGCCGACGATATGCTCAGCGTCGGCAGCGCTTCCGCCGTTTCCGGCAATGAGCAGCTTACCGCCGTTTTGGTAGCAGCTTTCTAAAATTTTATAGGCTGCGATGATATCACTTTTAACTGCTGACAGCTGAGAATACCGTTCCAACAACAGATCGATATGTTTATTAAGTTTACCGAGTGTATCATTCATTTTGATCACCTTCACAAATATATTCATTGACAAATGACAACAGCGACGACGCCGCAACGTCCTGTCCGAGATCTTCATGAGTATCGCCGATAAGTGCGGTCATGCATCCGGCATTTTTCCGGCGCCTATATCGTTTTTGCCGTCTCCCACCATCCATGACCGGGAAAGATCGATATTAAAGTCTTTTGCCGCCTTTATGAGCATACCCGGCTTTGGTTTGCGGCAGTCACAGTCAATTTTAAGCTCTATGCGTTCACCTGCAAAGCCTTTATCAGGGTGATGAGGACAGAAATATATCGCGTCAAGATATGCGCCCTTTTCGCCGAGCAGCGTTTCCATTTTATTATGTATGACCCCAAGCTCTCTAAACGTGACCTCTCCCCTTGCAACGACCGGCTGATTTGTAACGACAACTGCCAAATAGCCGGACTCATTTATCTTTTTTATTGCTTCACAAACGCCGTCTATAAGCTCAAAGTCGTCTATATTCCGCAGAAAGCCAACATATTTATTTATAGTACCGTCCCTGTCAAGGAAAACAGCCCTTTGTTTGTTTTTAAGATTTTTTCCCGTCACCCTGCCGGCTTTATAATCGGCACAAACGGAATAATAGCGTTCGGGCGTGCCCATATCCTTTACATATTCGGGGCTGTCATAGCAGAACATTTTCCCCGTTCCTGCCAGTGGCTTTAAAAGCTGCCGATCAAGGTCAACCTTAAAAGGCTTGCCGTCGCCGCCCACCGTTCCGACAGCTTTTGCGTCAATACCCGACATATCCAAAACTTTCGGTGACATGACATGCAGCCCTGCGTTTACGCGGTTTTTTATAATAGGTCGGGCGGTCGTCCTCTTTTTTGCAAGCCATTTGTTCACGGCACCGTTATCGTCGGCAATTATAAGACCGCTGTCGTAAGGGTGACTGTTCGGATGTGTAAAGAGGGTCACAAGTCCGCCGTGGGATTTATGAAATTCAACGAACCGCCTGAAATCAACATCAAAAACGGCATCGGCATTGAGCAGCAAAAAGTCGGAAGTCAGCCTGTCTCTTATTTTGAACAGCGCTCCGGCGTTGCCGAGCGGTTCTTTTTCAAAGTAATATTCGATATTCACACCAAACCGGCTGCCGTCGCCGAAGTAATCCATTATGATATTTCCGAGGTGCGATACGGTGATGATAATATCACAAAAAGCCCTGACTTTTCAAGCATTCTATCTCGTGTTCCAAGACCGGCTTGCCCTCTATTTCTATCATCGGCTTCGGGATATCGCTTGCGACCGACGATATTCTCGTCCCCCTGCCGCCCGCCATTATAACCGTTTTCATCATGAATTTTTCTCCGAAGAAGAATTTTTCGGCACATACTCCTCTGGCGAATAATGTATGACCCTTGTACCCCCGTCCTCGAATCTGAACGGAATATAAAGCAGATCGCTCATGGCTTTCATCACCGATTCACGGTACTCGGGCTGGACGTAGAACACAAAGGAAGCCGCCGCCGCCCGCTCCGAGCAGCTTACCGCCGAGCGCACCGGCTGCGATGCCCTTTGAATAAAAGAGCGTCGATGCTGTCGGTCGAAATGGCAGCACCGCTCTGTCGCTTTAATTTCCATGTATGGTCAAGCAGTCTGCCGAAGTCGTCAAGGTCAGTGGTCTTATCGGTAAGAACACGCTCAGCGTCATCAACCAAAGACAGCATTTCTTTAAGCTCAGCCGTTTTATCGTGATAGCCCTGCCTGTTTGCCTTCTGAACGTCGGATGAAAATCTTGTAAATCCGGTAAAAAACATGAGCAGATTGTCATTAAGCCTGCGCTTTCTTTCGGGAGAGATAATAACCGGCAGCACTTCATAACCGTCTGCATTAAAATTGATACGGTTAAATCCGCCGAACGATGCTGCGATCTGATCCTGCCATCCGCCGGCTTCGGCGCAGAGGACACGTTCAAGGTATATAGCCTCGTCGGCAAGCTCTTTTTTGTCGACATATTTGCCCTTTAAAGCATAAAACGCATTTAACATTCCGACGGCAAATGAGCTTGAAGTACCGAGACCCGATCTTGCCGGCAGATCAGCCTCATAAGTCAGCCTTATTTCATGCATGTCGAGCATCTTCATGGCGTTTCTTATAGCCGGATGCTCTATATCTTCAATACTTTTGACCCTCTCGGTCTTTGAATATGATATTTCTGTTGTATAGTCAAAAAAAACGCGGCAGATGTCTTACATTCACATAGCAGTATTTATCAAACGTAGTCGAAAGCACGGCGCCGCCGTATTGCCTGAAGAAGTCCTCCATATCGGTTCCGCCGCCGAAAAACGACATACGAAACGGTGTTTTTGTGATGATCATACAAATTTCGCCCCCCATTATATTGTATATTCGCGCAGTATCAGTCTATCATTTCCGAAAATCTTTCAACAGCGCCTTCAACGGCATACTTTTTGCATCCGTAAGAATAGGCGTACCTGCTGATTTCGTCATAATCCGCTCTGTCCATAAGAACAGCAGTCCTGAGCCTTTGTGCAAACGCCTCGTTATCGCCCTTTTCGATGAGATATCCGCTTTTCCCGTCGTCTATCTGCTCAGGTATCGCACCGACAGAAAAGGCTATAACCGGTCTTGAATATTTATATGCGTCAATAATGATACCAGACTGTGATGCAGAATTATAGGGCACTATCACCCAGTCGCAGTCTATAAACGCTTCTTCCATTACTCTGTCGCTTACATAGTCGTTATTAAGGGTCACATTTCTGCACTTCGAAAGCTCGCTTACTATAGATTCGGTCAGCGGATCGACCCTTCCGACGACGTTGAACTCCACCTCAGGGCAAAGCTGTGCTATCTTTAAAAAGATTGTCTGCGCCCTTATAAGGATTTATCCTGCCGAAAAACAGCGCCTTTCCGGTATATCTCGGCATTGTATATTCCGGATATCTGCGCCACAGCTCCAGATACTTTATCCTGTCAGCCGAAATTTTATAGCGCTTCTGCATTTCGTCTATGTATGTCTTGTTTCTTAAAACTATAATATCAGAAAGCTTGACGACAGCCTTGTTCATAAGATCGACCATTCGCACCTGACGGTCTCCCTCGTGAGGTATCACCTCGTGTATGACCTGATATGTCTTAGCGCCGCCCGACATTATCATGATAGGCAGGTTCCATGTATGAAGGCTTTCAAAGTATATAACATCAAAATGCTCTTTGCGTATCCTTTTTTTTATGATCGACAGCAAAAGCGGAAGATCAAAGGTCTTTTTCGTAACTCCCGGTCTTTTCGGGCAGTCGACCAGCCATGTGGTCCGACACTTCCAATTCCACCTTTGGGTCTTTGATCGCCAGCAAAAATGTATCATATTTATCTTTTATATGTTCATACAGTCCGAACAGCGTATCCTGATGATCGGCATTATCTGAAAATGTACCAGAAGTATCTTCATAAGCCAAGCAGAATTCCCCTTTTTAATAATAAAAACATCAGATATCGGTCAGCTGATTGTCACGGTCCTCATTCTCTTTCGCGGATCCCATTGCGGTCGTCTGACCCTCAGCGACACCCTCGGTGCTTTCGGGCATAAACAGTATCTTTACGGTTGCAAAGCATATTTTCAGATCCTCAAGCACGCTTGTGTTGGCTATGTATATCAGATCCATCTGCAGCTTGTCATACGGCGTGGTGTTGTACTGTCCGTAGACCTGAGCATATCCGGTAAGACCTGCCTTGACCTGAAGTCTCAGCTTAAATTCCGGCATTTCCTTTTCATACTGCTCGGCTATCTCCGGGCGCTCGGGACGCGGACCGACTATCGAAAGGTTACCGACCAGAATGTCTATAAGCTGCGGCAGTTCGTCAATCCTGACCTTCCTGATTATTCTGCCGACAGGCGTTATGCGGTCATCCTTTTCGCCGGTCGAAAGGCGTGCTACGCCGTCCTTTTCGGCATCGACACGCATACTGCGGAATTTGTGTATGTAAAATTCCTTACGGTTTTTTGTCAGACGCTTTTGCTTATAAAACACGGGACCTCCGTCTGTCAGCTTAATGGCAAGTCCCGTAACGAGAAAGACCGGTGACAGAAGAATAAGCGATACCGATGAAACAAATATATCGAAAAGTCTTTTCAAAAACAAATAGACAGGTGACGGGCTGTACCTTGCAACCTTCATGATCGGAAGGTGGAACATATGAACGCGCTTTGCGCTGCTCATAATAACGTCGCCGACACGCGGTACAACGTAGACCTCAATATCGTTTTCTACGCAATACTTCAATATAACATTTCTGTCCTTGAGTGGACACCGCTGAGAAATACGGTGTCAAAATCTTCAAGCATATTTATATCGCGCAGGCAGTTTTCGGTATCCACTACTGCTTCAACGGTAAATTTTCTGTCAAGTCCGTATGTATTAATCAGCTTTTCAAAGCCCTTGCGGTTGTCATAGATTATAGCAGTTCTTTTGGGCGAAAAAATTGCATAATACAGTTTGTTTGCGACAAAGCACCACAGCAATGCGAGTAAAAGCTGAACCACAAAGCAGACAAGCAGCGGTACCGGTGCCGCAAGCCTGCTCGAAAGCAGACAAATGAGTATGTACATACAAAAAAATCAGAGAACAATATTGTTAAAAACTGACTGTACACCGTTTCGGAAACATGCGCGGCCGATACCATGAATGCATCATATGTTTTTCCGAGCATTATATATGCCGCCATAAAGAGCGCGATTATGCAGACGTCGCCCCAAAAATAGTAAGGAGTCCGATCCTGTCGGCATAAAACATGAGCCACACCACAGAAAAAACTGCCGTCATTTCAATTACAACAAAAATTTTTTGCAGTTTCCAGAAGCAGATCGTGCTTAAAACGTCCCAAATATACCACATCCGACATCAAATTTGCCTAAAAGCATCAGGATGTACCTTAAAGTATTATACCATTACTATGCTGAAAAATGCAAACATTTTATGAATTAATACTATATTTTTTGTGTTTTTCAAACCAACTATTGCCAAATTGCAATAAATCGTTTATAATAAATGAGAAAAAGTACCGTTAAATATTAAATACAGAGGGAATATTATGAAACTCAAGCGTTTATTATCACTTATCATTGCTGTCATTCTGCCCTTCTTGGCGTTCTCGGGCTGCAGCGGCAAAAATGACATTACCGAAAGCGACCATCTGACCGCATATTTCTTTTGACGTAGGTCAGGCTGACTGTTCGCTGCTTGTGTTCCCCTGACAGCACGGTCATGCTCATAGACGCCGGCAACCGCAGCGACGGCATTTATATTGCCGATGAGCTGTCCTCGCTCGGTATCAAAAAATATAGATTATCTTGTATGCACCCATCCGCATGAAGATCATATCGGCGGAACGGAAGATATCCTAAGCAAATTCAAAATTGAAAACATACTGGTACCGCTTATAGACGATGAATATATTCCGGATACAACAATAGTCAAAAACTTTTATGAAAACGCAGAAAAATCCGGCGCCAAGCTGATAGAGCTTACAGCCGGCACCGCAGTCATCGAAAAGGACGACTACAGGGTGACGGCTCTCGCTCCTGCGTCAGACGCTATATACAGCGATCTCAATGATTATTCGCTTGTTCTGCTTGTGACGTGCTACACAAATACTCATGTTCACAGGCGACGCCGAAATGCCGTCCGAGCTTGACATGCAGCGGCTTAACCTTAATCTTGACGCCGACATACTGAAGGTGGGTCACCACGGAAGCGAGAATTCTTCGACCGAAGAATTTTTAAAGGCAGTATCTCCAAAGGTGTCGGTAATATCCTCTGGTGCAGGCAACAAATACGGTCATCCGACCGCCGATGCACTTGATAGGCTTGATGCCATAGGTACCAAGGTGTACAGAACGGACACGGCAGGTACTATCATCGCAAAATGCTACGACGGCGGCTTTAATATCGAGACCACAACCGACATATGTTTAGACGGTGAGCACAGAAAATAAGGAGAGCGCAAATGTTACAAAAGCAAAACCCTTAATATCAGGACGGAAAACGGCGTTTGCTATATCACCTTCCCTGCACTTGAACAATGCGGTGTAAAGCACGCATTTACGACACGCATAGGCGGTGTAAGCAAAGGTATATATTCATCAATGAACATGTCCTTTTCCCGTGGGGACGACGCGGCAGACGTAACCGAAAATTACCGCAGAATATGTGAAATTATAGGCACAGATTACAGGCGCTGCGTTTTGTCAAAGCAGACGCATACCACCAACATCCGCATAGTTACCGAAAGTGACGCCGGAAAAGGCATCATCTGTGAAAGGGACTTTGACGACACGGACGGACTTATAACCGATGTCCCCGGCATCACCCTCGTCACCCAGTTTGCAGACTGTACAGGTCTTTTTGTTCTGCGACCCCAAAAAAGCGTGTAATAGCCGCGTCGCATGCAGGGTGGCGCGGTACAGCCGGTGAGATAGGAAGGCTGACTGTAGAAAAAAAAATGCATGACTCTTTCGGTTGCGACCCAGGCGACATAAGAGCAGGTATCGCTCCGTCGATCGGACCTTGCTGCTTTGAGGTCGATCAGCCGGTAATCGACCAATTCGAAAAATAAAAAGCTATGATGTTTCAAAAGTTATAAAGGACGACGGCAACGGTAAATACCACGTAGATCTCTGAAAGCCAATTGTTTATCCTTACTGTCAGCCGGATTGAGAGAAGAAAACATATCTGTTACTGACATATGCACCAAATGCAACAGTGACGTTTTCTTTTTCGCACCGTGTGACAGGTTTTGACCGCGGAAACCTTGCAGCGCTTATTTGTCTTTAAAAAAGGAGGTGTAAATTTGAACAGCTTAAAAAGCAGATCCAGCGGCGTGCTTATGCACATATCCTCGCTTTTCGGCGATTATTCCTGCGGTACGTTTGGCGATGAATGTAAGTATTTTATCGATTTTATGTCAGACTGCGGCTTTAAATTCTGGCAGGTACTGCCTTTTACGACCGTTGACGAATTCGGCTCGCCATACAAATCGTTTTCGGCATTTGCCGGCAACCCGTATTTCATTGACCCTAAAACGCTCCATAAAAACGGTCTTATAACGGAAAACGAACTTGAGTCATGCAGACAAAGCACCCCGTACGCCTGCGAATTTGACCGCCTTTTTCACCGAGCGCATGTCTATACTTAAAAGTGCGTCAAAACGCTTTCCGGATAAAGAAAAGGTGGAAAAATTCGCAGCTTCGCACGGTCATATAGAAAAATTTTGTGAATTCATGGCTTTGAGGCAAGCTAACGAAGGCAGGCTGTGGACTAAGTGGACGGTAACCGAGCCTGACCCCGACACGGTCTTTATGTGGAAATTCATTCAGTATGAATTTTTTAAGGAGTGGGATGAAATAAGGCGGTATGCCCACTCAAAAAACGTGAGAATCATAGGCGACATTCCAATCTATGTTTCTTTTGACAGCAGTGATGTGTGGGCACATAAAGAGTTATTCCGGCTGTCTGACGACTATACTCCCGGTTCGGTCGCCGGTGTACCGCCCGACTATTTTTCAGCCGACGGTCAGCTGTGGGGCAATCCTCTTTATAACTGGGATAAAATGAAGCAGGACGGCTTTTCATGGTGGAAAGAGCGGCTGCTTGCCATGTTCGGTATGTTTGACGGTGTAAGGATCGACCATTTCAGAGGTCTTGCTTCCTACTGGAGCGTGCCGGGCAGCGCATTGACGGCAAAGGACGGACACTGGGAAAAGGGACCCGGCAAGGATTTTATCGATATGGTCAATTCCATTCCGGGAGACGGTTTTGTTATTGCCGAGGATCTCGGCGACATAACCGAGGACGTGACAGAGCTTGTAAAGTACAGCGGTTTTCCGGGCATGAGGGTATTTCAGTTTGGATTTCTAAACGACTGCGACAGCCCTCACCAGCCACATAACTACCCTGCCAACTGCATAGCCTATACCGGAACGCACGACAACAACACCCTTTTTAGGCTATGTTTGGGAGCTGCCGGACGATAAGAGACGTGGTATGCTGGAATACTGCGGTTTTGAGGATAAAAACTGGGACAGGTGCTATGACAGCATTATAAGAACCATGTTCAGAAGCCATGCAAATACGGTAATACTTCCTATACAGGATCTGCTGAAATACGGTTCGGACACGAGGCTCAACCATCCGGGTGAAGCAGCCGGCAACTGGACATACAGGATAACAAAGGAACAGCTCGATACTATAGACAAAGAGTTTTATAAAAACTAAACTATACTTACAGGCGGTGATTGATTTGAAAAAGGGTTCAGCAAAAAGAATTTTAGCGGTTATACTTTTATTTGTATTTTCATTTACATTTGTGTCATGTGACAAAAATAAAACTGATCAGAGTCAGAGCGACACAGCGGCGCAAAGCTCCGAACAGACTGCAAGCGTTGATCCGGAAGGCTACAAATCAATAGAGTGCAGGAATGTTCCCATGACCTCATGGCGCAAGGTTTCATTTTCGCATGAAGGTTCCGAGACACCGATCACAATTCCCCTGCCGGAGGACTGGGACCTTACAAAATCTGACGGCTCATACACCGTATCGGTGAACGGCAGCGAGATAGGAAAAATAACCGACAGTTTTCCGAGTGACATCAATTCAAGAGACAAATTTTACAAGGAGTCGTCAAAGAACGGCAACCTTAGTGTCGAAGCGTCGTCATATATTGCTCCCGGCAGCAAGGAGGGCTACAGGAACGCGTTTGTGATGAGCTATACGGAAAACACCTCATACTACAGACTGTATATTGAGGTGGATTACAGTGCGCTCAGCAAACCGGCGATTTACAAAATGATGACCGATGCATATGCCCGTACCGTCATTGTCCGTAAGGCTCCGGAACTGAAGGATCTGAATTCCTCAAGAAAGATAATTGCAATAGGCAACAGCTTTCTCTGGACATCCGATATCAATCTGTTCCTCAGGGCATTCTCGGATACTACAAGCAGCGGATATGACTTTGTTGATCGTGCCGTCGGTTACGGAAGCATCTGCAGATCGATAAGCAACGACGAACTCATGCTGAGTCTTGCGGAGGGCGAATACTGCATGGTACTGCTATGCGGAATATACAGCCGGGAAGATGTGGACGCAATACAAAAGATGATAGATGCGTGCAGCGTGTCAAACACAAAGCTGGTACTGTTTCCGGCACACAATGAAGTCGGATCGCTTATAACTTCGGCACTTACTACCTACCCTGAGCTGCCGATAATAGACTGGAAGGGCGAGATCGACGCACTGATAGCAAACGGCACTGCAACCAAGCTTGAAATGTGCATCGACGACGAGCATCAGCACAGCACACCGCTTGCAGGTTATGTGGGCGCGCGTCTCGTGTTTAATACTCTGTTCGGCAAAGCACCGGAGCATATCAATACCCAGTCGCAGTGGATGGATAAGGGCATCAACGTGGTCGAAATTGAAAGCAAGCTGAAGAACTATATAAAAGACGGATTGAACAGTCCGGAAGAAACAGTCGATATTGAAAAGTACGGATTTTAAGCCACAAGCATATTAGAAAGCCTTCCGGCAGAAGTTTCTGCCGGAAGGCTTTTTTGTTGCAAAAAACTTTATTATTTTTCAAGAGAGGTGTCAACCGAAAGGTTCGGGAAGTATTTGCAGAATTCCTTTAACTTCCTTTGTATAGTCCCCTTCTATCTCGCAGAAGTGGTGGATATACGGTCCGTCGAGCAGTCTGTCCTCGACAGCCTGGAGATCCTCAAATTCACCCCAGATATATGTACCGTGGGTCTGCGGTCCCGGAACGGTGTGGCAGAAAAGCGGAAGTATCATATAATTGCCGCTTTCCTGATCGATACGCGCAACGGTATATGTGCCGTCCTTGGCGCGGAACCACTCACGCTGATTGACAAGACGTGCGGTGCTGTCAGGTGCCTTAACCGAAAGCGGGAACGGTCCGCAGTGCCAGAGAAGCTCAGCATTTTTGTTTTCAGGATGGCGAACGGTAAACTCGCCGAGGAAGGTCTTTTTTTTCTTACCGAGCGAAGCACAGCTCATAAGAGCCATTGTCATGACGCAGTGCATGTCGCTCTCGCAGCTGATGATGTAGCCCATATCATTGAGCACACCGTAAACGCTGCAGGGGCAAAGTCCGTCGAACATCTGGGGGGAAGCCGGTCCAGCACTCGCCCGAAATAACATCAAGGTTGAACTCCTTGAAAAGGCGCTTGTATGTAAGAACAAGAGCCGACATCCTCTCAAGATACTGCGGAGTGAGATCATCCATCTGATAGTTCTCGGTAAATATCTTCTCTACCTTTGCCATTTCTTCCTTTTCATTGGCAAAAACATCGTTGAAGGTGTTCTGAATTACAGCGAAGTTGATAGGAATAATGCGGATACCGAACTTCTCCATAAGCTCGCCCTCATTCCAGATAACAGAATAGAACGGCTTGGGTCTGATACCGACCTGACCGATACGCATTCCGGTAAAGTTCTTTACCATACATGCTACCCTTGCAAAGCGGTCAAAGCCTTCCTTGAACTCAGGCGACTCGACTCTGCAGCAGGGAATGTGCGAGAAAGGTATGTGATATCTCTGCATCTGTCTCGAAACACCGAACGAACCACACTGTGAATCGGTCGGGCGCATACCGTCGACATAGTATTCGTCATCGAGCGGTGCCCAGATGGCTACCGGCTTGCCGACAGCCTTGGCAAGGTCAGCAGCAGCCTCTTCATTACCGAAGTTGCAATTGATAATGATAACTGCATCGACCTTTTCAGCCTTGAACCTTTCGGCACACGCCTCAGCCGAAGCCTCATCAAAAAAATAAGGTCATTACATCCGAGACCGTTTGCATCGACAAACTCTACATTCTCATCCGCAAAGTTTTCCTCGATGTACTTTACGAATCTGTGGCCCCTTTCCTCGGCAGAAACCCAGGTAAGGAAGGTCTTTGCCGGACGGTTGGTAGTGTCACGACGCATCGGACACAGACCGATCTTAACCTTGTAATCCAACATATTCAACACCTCAAAATTATATTTATTTCACCGGATATCCGGTTTAAAGCAAATTAATCGTCAGGACCGTAATTACCGAGCTTATTCTGCGACGCAGCCTTTAAATAGGCATTTATGAATCCGTCAAGGTCGCCGTCCATGACAGCGCCGACATTTCCCGATTCAAAGCCGGTTCTGTGGTCCTTGACAAGTGTGTAGGGCATAAAAACGTACGACCTTATCTGCGAGCCCCAGGCAATATCCTTCTGAACACCCTTTATATCCTCTATTTTTTCAAGGTGCTCACGTTCTTTTTATCTCTATGAGCTTTGAACGCAGCATGGTCATACAGACCTCTTTGTTCTGGAACTGGCTGCGCTCGTTCTGACAGGCAACCACAATACCGGTCGGTATATGCGTGATGCGGACAGCCGACTCGGTCTTATTTACGTGCTGACCACCTGCTCCGCTTGAACGGTAGGTATCTATTTTAAGATCGTCTTCCCTTATATCAACCTCAACATCGTCCGATATTTCGGGCATGACCTCCAAAGAGGCAAATGATGTGTGCCTGCGTCCCGATCCGTCAAACGGGGAGATCCTGACAAGGCGGTGAACTCCGTTTTCACCCTTTAAATAACCATATGCGTTTTCGCCCGTAAAGGTAAGTACGGCGCTTTTGAGACCTGCCTCCTCACCGTCAAGGAAATCGACCATATTAACCTTGAAGCCGTGGCGCTCGCCCCAGTGGGTGTACATTCTGACAAGCATCTGATTCCAGTCCTGCGCTTCTGTACCGCCTGCTCCTGCATGGAAGGTAAGTATCGCGTTATTGGCGTCATATTCACCGGTAAGCAGGGTCGAAAGGCGCTGCTCTTCAAGGCTGCTCTGAACGGCATCGACATTCGAGACAACCTCATCCAGCATGGAAAGGTCGCCCTCCTCGTCAGCCATTTCTATCAGCACCAAAGTGTCCTCATAAAGTGAGCGGAGTCTGTCATATTTTTCTATTTTCGATTTCAACTGGCTTGTTTTCTGCTGAATAGTCTGCGCCTTTTCAAGGTCGTTCCAGAAATCGGGAGCAGAAGCCTGCACCTCAAGATCCTCAACCTGTTTTTTCAGGTAATCAAGACCGAGCGCGTCGCCCAGCTCTTTTGATATCATTTTCAAGAGCCGTCAGACGGCTTTTCTGTTCTTCGTACTGAAGCATTCTATTTCTCCTTTTTGAAACTACAAAAGCGCGCCAGTTCTCACATTCGCACTCGTCTATTATAGTAAATCCGTATTTTGAAAAAGCGTCGGTAACGTCGTTCTCTCTGACGTCTATAATACCGGAGCATATAAATACAGACCCCTCATGCATAAATCTTCCGACCGTCGGCAACAGTGATATTATAACATCCGCAACTATGTTTGCACATACAACATCAAATGTGCCGCTTATTTTATCGCAAAGATCGCCCTCAATAAATTCTGTCTTATCCCCTACTCCGTTTATGTCGGCATTTTCCTTTGCGACCGAAACCGCAACAGGATCGATATCAACGCCCTTGACACTTTCGGCGCCAAGCAAAGCCGCAACAATACTTAGTATACCGCTTCCGCTGCCGATGTCAAGCATTGACGAGCCTTTTTGATATACTTCTGCAATTTTTGCAGGCACATTTTTGTTGTGGCATGTGTGCCCGTTCCGAAAGCGGCACCCGGATCAATGCTCAGCACCACCGCATTTTTATCCTCAGGGTACGGCTCCCAGCTCGGTCTTATGATCAGCTTTTCACCTATTCTGGTCGTTTTGAAAAACTTTTTCCAGTTATCAGCCCACTGCTTTTCATCGACAGTATCGGTATCGACCGCGTAATCAATGCCTTGTGCCTCATAGCGCTGCTTTAAGTATTCAATAGCCTCAAGCGGATTTTCCTCGCTGCTTATATATATGTGTATTATGGATACCGTCCTGTCCTTATTTACAAGATCCTCGTCTATAAGATCGATATGCGCAATCTCCAGCGCGTCGCGCTCAAGCGATGAATAATCCTCTCTACATATATACCGTACGGCACGACCATATTGGCTATTGCTTCAGCCTCTTCGGTCAAACTCTGCGGTACTTTTATCTTTATCTCGGTCCACTCCAAAGGGATGCCCGCCTTTCCTTTATATGCATTTATGTTTTTACTATTGTAACACAATAAACTCCAGAAATAAACAACAAATTCACTATTTAATTAAAATAATTGATTTTTGCCTCGGTTTGTTGTATAATCATCGTGAGTATAAGGTCCTGTTAACATTTTATGGAAATGGTGATTATATGATCTGGCACAGTGCTACTGCCGATGAAGTCATAAAAAGAACTGAATACTGACCGTGAAAAGGTTTGTCAAATGATAAAGCCTCGGAAAGGCTGAAGGAATGCGGTAGGAACCTCTCGGTCAACAAAGATGAGATCAGTCGTCGGTCTGCTGTCATAAAGCAGCTCCAGAAGCCGGCGGTAATAATACTTCTCGCTTTACTTGTGATATACATACTCCGCGAGCTTGTAACCGGACGCAACGACTTTTTGCTGCCTGCAGTGACATTCCTTGCCGTTTGCGCCAAGGAAGCGCTTTGCGTGTGGTTTGAATACCGGTCACGCAATATGCTTTCATCTCTGCAGAACCGCCGTCATGTCTCTGCCAAGGTCATCCGCGGCGGAAAGAAGCTGTCTATAGAGGGCGACCGTGTCGTCCCCGGTGATATCCTGCTGCTTTGTGCCGGTGATTACATACCTGCGGACGCAAGGTTAATTGAAGCATACGGTCTGCGCTGTGACGAATCGGTGCTTTTCGGCGAAAAGGACACTGTCGTGGTACCCAAAGATTCGACTGCCGTGCTTGACGACATAACGCCCATTGCGGAACGCACCAATATGGTATATTGCGGCTGTCACTGCATGACCGGCACTGCCGTTGCAGTTGTCATCGGCACCGGTGACAACGCCGAGATCAGAAGGTCTGTCATTAAGGACAAGGTGTTTTTCCATAAAGGCGTTCAGGACAAGATAAACGATCGCTACAGCGATTTTTCAAAGGTATTCCGTGCCGCCGCACTTTTTGCCGGAGCACTCATAGTAGTGACAGGCACCTTTGCGACCGGCGGCATCATAGGCTGGGGCAAGTTTTTTTGGAGGCGCTCCTTGCGGCAGTTGCATTTTATATCGCCGTTGTGCCCGGCAGCTTCCCGACACGCATCGCCTGCCTTATGGCGCTCGGTATAAAACGCCTTGAAAAAGGACAAGGCGTCAATTTTTCAACCCACAGACCGTCGAAAAGCTGGCAGGTGTGACCGTTATATGCTCCGATAAGACCGGTACCTTAACACAGAACCGCATGGTTCTGCAAAAGGTATACGACGGTGAAAACATCGTCGATCTCGGAACCGGCGCAATTTCAAGACAATGCGAAATTGCCATGCGTTTCGGCTCACTTTCATGCGATTTTACCGAAGGCACGGAGCCTGATCACACCGAAGCCGCCATAATGTCGGCAGCGGCACGGTACTTAAACATTGTAAAGCAGGATTTTGACACCGAATTTCCGCGCGTCACCTCAATTGCCCTCACTCCCGAACGCAAAATAAAAACTACGGTAAATATGATAGAGGGCAGGATATTTGATATAGTAAGAGGAGCGCCAGATATCATACTTGACCGCTGTGCGTCGGCAGACCGGGAAAAGGTCAAAAAAGGCTTATGAGCAGATGTGCAGCGAGGGACTGAGAGTTCTGGCAATATCTTATAAAATACTTGACGCGCTGCCGTCCGATCCAAGACCGGAATCACTTGAATATGACCTGCAATTCTTAGGGCTTTTCGGAATTGCCGACCGTGAGCGCCGCGGCATTGTATCCGACATTGCTCTTTGCAGGCATGCCGGTATATCGACCGTCATGTTCACGGGCGATCACATTAACACAGCTGAGACGCAGGCTAAAAAAATGGGAATACTGAGCGACGGGGACGTTGCGGTCACTGGAGAGCAGCTTGACAACCTCAATGACGATGAGCTGGCTGCCGCCGCACCTAAAATTAAGGTATGCGCAAGAATATCGTCAGATCAGCGCATACGCATGGTAGAAGCGCTGCACAAAAACGGTGAAACCGTGCTGCTGACCGCCGACAGTGCGGCAAACTACGCAGCCATGTCTTATGCTGACGTCGGATGCGCCATGGGCAAAACCGGAACCGATGTTGCTAAGGGTAACGCGGACCTCATCGTATACGACGACAGTTATTCGTCGATAGTAAAGACAATAAGAAACGCAAGAGGCATATTCGGAAACTTCTGTAAATATACAAATTATTATCTCACACTCTGCGTAAGCGTATTTTTGACCATGATATGCGGCACTATAATATTCGGAAGCCTTTATATGCCGACGCCTCTGATTATAATAGGCGCAATATTCGCACTGGTTTTCCCCATCGCTTCGATCGGCTACGAAACGGCAGATAGAAGTATAATGGATGCTGCACCGAGAACGGTCGGCGAAAAGATGTTTGACCGGCGGTCGATCATCATGTCGGCTTTGTCCGGCATTGCCGTGGCTGCCGTTCCGGTCACAGTCTCGCTGCTTACAAAAAGCGACCCCGGCTCGGGAGCGGTAACCTTCATTTCCTTAGTGCTTTCACTCATATTTTATATGTTTGCAACGCGTTCACCCGAACCGTTTTTCAAACGTATAATTCATAACAGATTCATGTTGACAATTTCAGGTCTCTGCGTTATAATTTCGGTAGTGATAGCAGCAACTCCGGCAGGTCAGCTTTTCGGGCTGCACACAGCGGAGTTTTCGAGTTGGATACCGGCGTTGCTGGTTCCATTCGCAATACCGTTCGTTTTTGAAATATTAAAACTGTTCGGTATTACGGTCAATAAGTGATTGCAGCTTCAAAATGTGTATATAACGCACTGTTTTTCTTTTAACCGGAAAAACGGTGCGTGAGTTTTTAAGACATGTTCTGTTCATAAAAAAGAGGTGCTCCAGATGAAAAAATATATTGATATTGAAGAAAACAGACACCTTGAAAGCGTCATCGACCGGCTGATCAGCGCCGACGAGGATGCGAGAAGGTTGACCGATCAGGCTGTCCTTGAAAAAAAAGAAGGTTGAGGAATCAATCGCCGAAAAAAGGCTGCAATAAAGGAAAAATACCTCGAAAAGGCAAGAAAAAAAAGAGTTGATGACATAAAGCTTGAGGAAAATACAGCACTGAATTCGGCTATAGAAAGACTTGAAAATAACTTTACAAAAAAACACCGCCGAATTGAGCGCGGAAGCAAAAAAATATTGATAAATGGGCTGACGAAATTTTTGAAAGGGTCATTTCTTAAAACTCATGGCGTTTACCGCTTGTAATGAAAGACGGAGGTGGTACGATGCAGGACAAGGCGCTGAATTCAATCACATCAAAAAATACGCGCAAAATACGGAAAAATGCTGACGTTTTCCGACTACAAACAGCTGTCGGGTCTCTCGTCAGTGTCTGAGATAGCATCGTATCTCAGAACGCGCACAAAATATTCCGAAGCGCTCTCCGGCGCGAACGACTCTGCCATTCACAGGGATCACCTTGAGGACATGCTGAAAAAGTACCGGATATCGGAGACAGCTTCGATCTGCCGGTTTGAGAGGTCGGTCGGCGATGAAATGTTCCGGTTCACGGTCCGGCGCGAGGAAGCCGACGCACTGCTGCAATTTATAAGGCTGCTGTACGCAAACAATACCGAAAGCTACATTCCGAAATTATCATATACCCTTGACAAGTATTCGAATATAGATTTTGTAGGACTTTGCAATGTCAAGGATGTAAGCGGCATGAGGAACTTTTTATCGGCGACGGATTTCCGCACTGCCGCACTGCTTATGAGCGATGACTCCCCTGCCGATTTTGATATTATTGAAACGGCGTTTGAGCGCGTGGTTTACGAAACGGCGTTTAAAAAGCATCGCCACTTATTCCGATGAGTCGGCAAGACAGTCACTCAAAAATATGCTGATCCTTACGGCAGAGCTTTCCGATTGTTCTGTAATAATAAGGGGCAAGCGGTATTACGGGGCTGCTCCCGATGATATAGGTCCCGACCTTTTAGGATACACATATCTGATTCCGCAAAAACATTCAAAAAAAATGCTTATAGCGGAAAAAATGCCGACGCAGCTGAGGATATTTTCAGGAATACAGGCTACTCCCGTTATATAGAACGTTTCGGCACTGCCGATCCGGATGAGCTGAGACTGATGATACTTCACAGCCTCGCCTCCCACAACATCCACTTCTCATCGTCGCCACCTGTCGTTATGATGAGCTATTTTGCAGAGCTTGACATTGAAACTGCAAATCTCATACGAGTAATAGAAGGGGTCAGATACAAAGTCAGCCCCGAACAGATATTGGGCAATATTATTGCAAGAACGGAGGGAAATTAAAATGCCGGTCGAAAAAAATGGTTATGGCGAATATTGTCGGTCCTTTTGATATGCTGACAAAGGCCGTTGAAAAAGGTTATTGATGCCGGCTGCTTCCATCCGGAATCCGCGACCGAGCTTATGAATACAAAGGATTTTAAAAGTATCAACGAAGAAAATCCGTATTCCGCAAAGCTGCAGCGAATGAAGGATCTGTACACGCTTTTCGGTGCCAAGCCGGGAGCTGCATCGGCAAAAAGGAACAAACAGCGATCATATACCGGGTGAAAAGCTCGAACGCCTGAACGCTTCACTGGCTGATCTCGGTATATCGCTTGACTGTGACTGCGGCGGTGATATTACACCGGATGATTACCTTACGATACTTGAAAACGCGGTTCACAGCCTTCAGGACAAACGCAAAAATTCGGAAGACAGACTGTCCGCGCTTCAGAAGTCGGCTGAACAGCTCGCTCATTTTACAGGGTTTGACTTTGATGTCGAGCGCGCGCACAAAACCGCCTACATTCATTTCCGCTCTGGCAGGATGCCGGTTGAAAGCGTGGAAAAACTGAAGCACTACGGCGATGAGATAAGTTCACTCTTTGTCCCCTGTTCCGAGGACGGCGAATACTGCTGGGGACTATACCTTACGCCGGTCTCGAAAAATAGAAAAGGCTGACCGTATATTTGCGTCGCTCTTCTTTGAAAGACTTCATCTGCCGCGTGAAAAAAGGCACCCCGGCTGAGATATACGACGATACATTGCATGATATAGAACAGCTGAACGGCGAGCTTGCCGCCGAAAGCGAAGCCATAAACGGCATTTTTTGCCGACAACCGCGACGAATTTGACGCAATATATGCCGAGACCGAAAGACTTTACGAGATAAGCGAAGCCAAAAAGGTACGCTACAAAATTCAAAAACACATTCATGATGGTGGGTTGGATACCGAAAAGTGCCGAAAAAAGCTTTTCCGATACCTTAACAGCGATTGACGGCGTAAGCGTTGACTTTGACGAAAGCGGCAACACAAGGGTACAGCCGCCTACAAAGCTGAAAAAATTGCAAGCTATTCAGACCATTCCAGTTTTTGTTGAAATATTCGGTGTCCCGTCGTACGGAGAGCTTGACCCGACCGCATTTTTAGGTCTGACCTATACACTGCTCTACGGCATAATGTTTGCAGATTTGGGTCAGGGACTGATACTTGCGCTGATAGGCTTTTTTTCATGTACCGGTTCATGCACATGGCACTCGGTAAAATACTGATACCTTGCGGTATATCAGGTGCCATATTCGGCACAGTATTCGGCAGTGTATTCGGATATGAGCACTGGCTCGATCCGCTTTATCACTCGCTTGGATTTGAAGAAAAGCCGTTTGAGGTCATGAACAGCGCGACATATCTGCTTGCCGCATCGATAGGAATAGGCGTTGTACTGGTTATAATCGCAATGTGTCTCAATATTGCTTCAAGCATTAAACGGCGCGATATCGGTGGTGCTCTCTTCGGCGCCAACGGCGTTGTAGGAATAGTGATGTATTCGTCGATAATTCTGCTTATAGCCCAGATGTTTATAAGCTACAGCATCAACAACACGCTGCTTGCGGTTCTCGGCATCGCCCTGCCGGCACTGCTGATCTTCTTAAAGGAACCGCTGTCAGATCTCATATCGGGCAAAAAATTCAAGCCAGACAGCATCGGCGACTTTATACTGGTCAATTTCTTCGAGCTGTTTGAGGTCGTACTGAGCTATATGACAAACACTCTGAGCTTCCTGCGTGTCGGCGCGTTCGTCCTTATACATTCAGGCATGATGACGGCGTTTATGGCAATAGCCGATCTGTTCGGCGGCGGAGTACCGACAGCCATAATGATGGTCATAGGAAACGTATTCGTAATAGCACTTGAAGGACTGCTTGTGGGAATACAGGTCTTAAGGCTTGAATTCTACGAAATGTTCAGCCGCTACTATGACGGCTCGGGCAAAAAACTTTTCACCTCTTATATTCAGGGCAATTTAATTGAAATAAAGTATAAAAAGGAGTAATCAATATGTCATTTGTTTCTGTCATGGCTGTAGCCCTTCCGGTCGCAGCACTTATTATCGCAGTAGTCGCCGGAGTTATCTGCATGAAAAAAGACCGGTAACGGTAAAAAGGCATTTGTAAGACATTTTATAGTTCTCGGCGCGGCACTTGCCGTTTGCCTCATTTTCACCGGAGCCGTTTATGCAGCTGAGAGCACCGGAAATGACACGACAGCAACAGCAGCCGCAGTTTCAGAAGTCGCTGCAGATAGCGAAACTGCCGCTGCATCTGCCAATTTCGGAGCAGGAATTGCAACGGGTCTCGGCTTTATAGGTGCTGCGATAGCCATAGGACTTGCCGCCGTAGGTGCCGGTATTGCCCTTGCTGCCGGTGCTCCTGCCGCTATCGGAGCAGTAGCAGAGGATCCTAAATCATTCGGTAAATCAATGATATTCGTTGCACTCGGCGAAGCTGTCGCCATATACGGATTTATCATTGCATTCCTTATGATACTCAAGATACCCGATCTGCCCACACTTTGATTTTAAAGAGGTCAGACTTATGCATTTCATGCTGATAAGCGACAACCATGACACGTTGGTCGGTATGCGGCTGGCAGGCATCGAGGGCTGCATTGCCTCGACTCCTGATGAAGTGAGAAAAGCGCTGAATGAGTATTCAGCCGACCCTTCAACCGGTATAATTCTCATCACCGAGGTGCTCAGTAAAATGTGCGAATCGAAATCGATCATTTCAAGCTGCATACGGCAAAGCCTCTTATCGTTGTTATTCCCGACCGGCACTCTGACGGGCGTGACAGCGATTCGGTCATGCGCTATGTACGCGAGGCAATAGGCATAAAAATATAAAGCAGAGGATTGGAGACCGTCATGCCTAACGAAAAAAAAGCATCAACAGCCTTCTTGGGGCAATTGCGTCAGAGGCTGAGGCTGAGAAAGAAAAAATCAAATATGAGACCGGCAAATTTGTCGAAAAGCAGATAAATGACGCCGAAAAAGATGCGCTTGCCGAAAGCTATGACCTTATAAGATCCGAGACCCTTAAGGTCAGAAGTGATTATGGAAAGGCTGTCACGGCAAAGCGCATCGAGCTTGGCAACAGAATGCTGCTTGACCGCAACAACATAAAAGACGCTGTTTTTTCAAAGGTCAAAGAGCGCATTTTAAAATTCAAGGCGTCCGATGATTATAAAAATTTCCTGCTCAAGCGCTTTGCAAGGTGCACCGAGGCTTTAGGCGGTGATAGCTTCACGGTTTCATTTTCAAAGGATGATCTGCCTCTCGCAGAAACTTTAAAAAGCATCCGGCATTGATTTTGATGCGGTATGTGACGACTCGATAAAGCTCGGCGGCATCAAGGTTATGTCGAGTGACGGCAAGCTGACCGCTGACGACACGCTTGATACACGACTTGCCTCGGAAGCCGAATGGTTCGAAAAAATTCCGGACTCGTTATCCGCAAAGCTTAAGGTGAACAGTATGGAAAATCTGATACACAGCATTAACGGTCCTGTTGTGACTGTAGCCGACTCCAAAGACTTTTCATGCAGGAAATGGTCTATGTAGGAGATAAAAAAGACTCGTAGGCGAGGTCATAGGAATAGAAAACGGCAGGACTGTGATACAGGTATATGAAGAAACGACCGGACTTAAAGTCGGCGAAGCCGTTATCCCTACGGGAAGTCCCATGTCGGTCACTTTAGGACCAGGTATTATCGGCAATATTTTTTGACGGCATTGAACGTCCGCTTCGTGAGATAGAAAGCAAAAACCGGTCCGTTTATAGGACGCGGATGCTTTGCCGATCCTTTAGGAGCCGACAGACTATGGGACGTCACAGTCACGGTTAAAGTAGGTGACGAAATAAAAAGGGCGGCAGCGTATACGCCACCTGCCCAGAGACCGACAGTGTCCTGCATAAATGTCTTGTACCGCCCTATATTTCAGGAAAGGTAGTATTTACCGCCCAAAACGGCAAATACAAGGTACATGATACCGTTGTAAAATTAGAGGACGAAAACGGTCACATCAAGGATCTGACGCTTTGCCAGACGTGGCCCATAAGAACCGCTCGCCCCATTGAAAAACGTCTTGAGTGTAATGTTCCGCTTATAACCGGTCAGCGCGTTATTGATACGATAGCTCCGCTTGCAAAAGGCGGCACTGCTGCCATACCGGGCGGATTCGGAACGGGAAAGACCATGACCCAGCATCAGCTTGCCAAGTGGTGCGACGCCGATATAATCATATACGTCGGCTGCGGCGAGCGCGGAAACGAAATGACACAGGTGCTTGACGAGTTCGGCGACCTTCTGGATCAAGGACCGGCCGTAAGCTTACCGACCGTACGGTGCTTATAGCCAACACCTCGAACATGCCGGTCGCCGCGCGCGAAGCGTCGATCTATACCGGCATAACGCTTGCCGAGTACTACCGTGACATGGGATATGCAGTCGCAATGATGGCTGACTCAACATCGCGTTGGGCAGAGGCTCTCCGTGAAATTTCAGGCAGACTGGAAGAAATGCCTGCCGAGGAAGGCTTTCCGGCATATCTTCCCTCCCGTCTTGCCGCATTCTATGAACGCGCAGGCAGAGTAACGCCGCTTGCAGGCGGTGAAGGCTCGGTAACGGTAATAGGCGCCGTCTCACCTCAAGGGTCTGATTTTTCGGAGCCTGTGACCCAGAACACCAAGCGATTTACACGCGTTTTCTGGGCTCTGGATAAGCAGCTCGCATACGCAAGGCATTATCCGGCTATAAACTGGACCGACAGCTACAGTGAGTATGAAAGCGATCTTTCGGATTACTACAACGAAAATGTTGATCCTGCATTCATGAAATACCGCCGAACATTTATAAACATTCTGCGTGAGGAAAGCCAGCTGATGGAGATAGTAAAGCTTATCGGTGCAGACGTCTTACCCGATGATCAGCGACTTACCATTGAAATAGCGCGCGTCATAAGAGTCGGTTTTCTGCAGCAGAATGCATATCATGCCGACGACACCTATGTACCGCTTAAAAAGCAGTTTCTGATGATGAAGACCATACTTCATCTTTATGACTCGGCAAAAAAGCGTAATAGCTGCCGGAAAGCCGATAAGAGCAATAGGCGACACCGGTATCTATGATAAAATAATCAAAATGAAGTATGATATCCCGAACGATCATCCTGAAATGTTTGACGGTTATATGTCGGATATCGACAGCATTATTAAAGATATATTGTCAAAATAGAAGCTTATATCTTGGAAACGGAGACAAGCAATGATCATTGAACACAACGGGCTTTGCGACGTATCCGGATCGCTGATCATCCTTGACGGAGTGAAAAACGCCGGCAACGAGGAAATGGTCAGGATACGGCTGAATAATAATGAAGAACGCATGGGACGTGTCGTCGAGCTTGACGGAGACAGGGCTGTCGTGCAGGTATTCGAGGGTACAAAGGGTATATCTCTTAAAAATACAAGCACCGTCTTTCTGGGTCATCCTATGGAGCTTAAGCTGTCTGATGAAATGCTCGGACGCATTTTCAGCGGTGCCGGCAAGCCTATAGACGGCTTGGGACCGATATATTCCGAATGTTCGCGTGATATAAACGGTTCTTCTATAAATCCGGTCTCGCGCGTGTATCCGAGAAACTATATTTCAACCGGAATTTCATCTATAGACGCACTTTCGACCCTCATACGCGGTCAAAAGCTGCCTATATTCTCCGGATACGGCATGAAGCACAACGAGCTTGCGGCGCAGATAGTAAGGCAGGCAAAGATTGCCGGTGACGAAAACGCTGAATTTGCCGTGGTTTTTGCCGCAATGGGCGTTAAGAACGATGTTGCTGATTACTTTAAACACAGCTTTGAGGCATCCGGTGTACTTGAAAGGGTCGTAATGTTCTTAAACCTTTCGAACGACCCTATAATTGAAAGAACGATAACGCCGCGCTGTGCGCTGACTGCAGCCGAATATCTTGCATTTGAAAAGGGCATGCACATTCTGGTCGTCATGACCGACATGTCGTCATACTGCGAGGCGCTGCGTGAGTTCAGCTCATCAAAGGGCGAAATACCGGGCAGAAAGGGCTATCCGGGGTATCTATATTCCGACCTTGCTTCGCTCTACGAACGCGCCGGTATGATAAAGGGAAGAAAAGGTTCGGTAACACAGATTCCGATACTTACAATGCCAAACGACGATATCACCCACCCTGTTCCGGACCTTACCGGATATATAACCGAGGGTCAGATAGTTCTCGACCGCTCGCTCGACAACGCCGGTGTCTATCCGCCGGTAAGCATATTGCCCAGCCTTTCGCGTCTTATGAAGGACGGTATCGGCGAGGGATTTACCCGTAAAGATCATTCGTCCCTTGCGAACCAGCTTTTCGCCGCCTACGCAAAGGTGCAGGACGCAAAGGCGCTGGCGTCGGTCATAGGCGAGGATGAATTATCCGAGACTGACAAAAAAGTATATTGCCTTCGGCAATGAATTCGAGAAGCACTTTTTAACGCAACGTTTTACGGAAAACCGTTCCATTGAGGAAACGCTCGACCTCGGCTGGAAAATGCTGACGCTGCTCCCCCGTTCCGAACTTGACAGGGTCAGCGACGAGCTGCTCAAAGAATACTATGATCCGATAGCGGAGCAAAAATAAACAAATGGAAGTGAGGTGCGCTTTACAATGTGTCACAGCAGGTCTTTCCAACAAAAGGAAACCTAATGAAGCTGAACAAATCGCTTGCGCTTGCAAGGGTCGGATACGATCTGCTTGACCGTAAGCGCAACATACTTATAAGGGAAACCATGTCGCTTATAGACCGCGCAGGCTCTATCCAGACTGAAATAAATGAAAGCTATATAAACGCTTATAAAGCATTGCAGACAGCCAATATTGACCTCGGTATCGTTGAGGAATATGCAAGATCGGTACCTGTCGAAAACGGGCTTGGCGTGTCCTCACGCAGTGTTATGGGTGTTGAGATACCGACCGTAACGCTGAATAGCAGCGGTGTAAAGAATTATTTCGGCTACCGCAAAACATCATTCCAATTGGACAAAGCGTATATTGAGTTTGACAATGTAAAGCGCAGGACTGCAGAGCTTGCAGAGATCGAAAACAGCGTTTACAGGCTGGCTGAGGGTATCAGAAAGACGCAGAAAAAAGAGCAAACGCCCTCAAAAATATTGTCATTCCGCGGTTTGAAACGCAGATAAAAGCGATCACAGCGGCTTTGGACGAAAAAAGAGCGCGAGGAGTTTTCAAGGCTAAAGGTCATCAAGAAAATAGTCAAATAATATAGGATTTTATTTAATTGCCAAATGTGAAGAACGAGCTCCAGCCTCGTTTTGAGGCATATCTAATAACTAAATTGATACATCGTATGGCGGGAGCTCAGCTCCCGCCGCTTTTGTTTATTTATTTATAATTCCGAATACAAAACGAAAACCGGCATAAGCACAAGGCTTATGCCGATTTGAATTTACGGTATTTATGTGTTTTATTTTGTACCGAATATACGGTCGCCCGCATCACCAAGACCGGGAACTATATAGCAATGGTCGTCAAGCTTCTCATCAAGTCCGGCACAGTAGACCTGAACATCAGGATGAACCTTTGTAAAAGCCTCTATGCCTTCGGGAGCTGCAAGGATGCACATGAACTTAATGCTCTTGGGATTGAACTTCTTGATCTTATTGACCGCGTCAATCGCCGAACCGCCGGTAGCAAGCATCGGATCAAGAACGATAACATCGCGCTCCGGTATGTCGGAAGGCAGCTTGCAGTAATAATCGACCGGTTCCTTGGTTTCAGGGTCACGGTACATGCCGATATGTCCCACCTTAGCACCGGGAACAAGCTGCAAAACGCCGTCCACCATGCCAAGTCCTGCACGAAGGATCGGCACAAAGGCAAGTGTTCTGCCGGCTATCATCTTAGCGTCGGCAACGGCTATCGGGGTCTGCACCTTAACATCCATAAGCGGAAGATCGCGCGTGGCTTCAAAGCACATAAGAGTCGCGATCTCACTGATGATCTCACGGAATTCCTTCGTTCCGGTATCCTTGTTGCGGATAATTGCCAGCTTGTGCTGGATCAGCGGATGGTCGAAAATACAAACATTACGGTTCATTTATACATCCTCCATTAAAATATTATCTTTTTTCGATAGCCATGACAGCGGCAACCCTGCGGTCGTGTCTTCCACCCTCATAAGGCGTATCGATAAACAGATCAACCATTTCGCACGCAACGCCCGGTCCCACTACCCTGCCGCCAAGGCAAAGTATGTTGGCGTCGTTGTGCATTCTTGTATATTTTGCGGAAAAGGTCTCAGAGCATGCGGCAGCTCTTATTCCCTTAACCTTATTGGCAGCCATAGACATTCCGATGCCGGTACCGCAGACAAGAATTCCGAGCTTGTGCTCGCCGCTAACTACTTTGTCAGCCACCTTAACGGCGATATCGGGATAATCGACAGACGACTCATCATATGTACCGAAATCCTTATATCTGATGTTTCTTTCCTCAAGATGCGCTATGATCTGATTCTTAAGCGCGAAGCCGCCGTGATCACAGCCTATTGCCAAAACGTCATCCTTTTCAAACATTTATACGCCCAATCCTTTCATTTGTCAAGTGTTTTTTTACGCCGAAGCTCTCTTTCAGCCTGCGGCAGACGTAAATAAACAGGCAGCAGTTCCGAAGCGGTAACGGTCCTTTGCCTGATATCAACTCATATGCTGCCATGCAGACGCATGACGCGCGCTGACGGCGCAGATGCTGCGGTGCCAGAAAAAGAGGAAGATGTGCGGCGCTTTCGTTATTATAAAGCAGCTCCGCACCGTCTCCTACTACAAATATCTTCTCACCGATGTACTTTTTCCGACATGCAGGACAGCTCGTCTATAAGCTCGTCAGCCATAAGCGCTCGATCCTCGCAAAGTCTTGTAACAACACCGTTTTCAACCAAAAACAGCGCGTTGTAAAACTGATTGCATCTTGCGTCCATTACCGCACACACAATTCCCTCCGACGCCGACATGCCGTAAGCCATAGCGCTGAGAACCGACACCGGAACACACGGCTTGTCAAACGGCTCCGCCATGCCTTTCACGGCGCTGACCCCTATCCTGACTCCGGTAAAAGAGCCGGGACCGGCTGTCACGGCAAACATATCAATGTCGCCGGGCGTTCTGCCGCAGAGCTTTAAGCTCGATTCTATCATCGGCATAAGGGTCTGCGAATGTGTGGTCTTTGTATTAAGATAGTATTCGGAAATGAGCCGTTCATTCTCAAACAGTGCACACGACACGGGAGATGCGGTACATTCAACACCAAGCAGCAGCATATTTCCTCCTTATCGCGTCACCGTTATCAAACGGTCTGTTTCACTTACGTTCTCTATACTCACCGTTACCGTATCATCCGGTAAAGCGGCTTCGATATTCTCGCTCCATTCAACGATCAGAACGCCGCCCGTTTCGAGATAATCGAAATATCCGGTAGTGTAAAGATCCTCCCAGCCGCTTACACGGTACATATCGAAGTGGTAGACATCGAGCCTGCCGCCCTTGTATTCGTTTACAAGCGCAAAGGTAGGCGAATTGACGTCGCCCTTATACCCCATGCCCCTGGCAAATCCGCGCACAAAGCAGGTTTTTCCTGCTCCGAGGTCGCCCTTCATGGCTATAACGGTACCGGCATGGCAGGGACTCTGAAAAATCGGCGGCTATCTGTTCGGTCTCTGCTGGAGAGTGAGAATTGAACCTCATATCCGACAAAACAGCCACCTCTTTTTACTTGATTTTACTTATTATAGCACATTGTTTCAGATATTTAAAGTATATCTTGAACTATTTTTGATTTTAGTCTATAATATTTTTATAGGTTTACGACTTTAAGGAAGGAAACGATACATGAAAGTCATCTTTTCGCCGCATTGCGGATTATATCCGCGAATGTGACAAGCTGTTATATATACTGTGCTTTGTGACCACTATCTACGGCAGCATCGCCGTTTTGTCAGCGACATATTTTGTCACGGGCAGCAGCTTAAAGCAGTTTATAATGCAGATCGTAGCTATGGCTTTGGGCACCGTGGCTGTTATAATAATAAGCAATTTTGATTACAAAAACTTTGCGAGACTGTGGCCCGTTATTTATCTTGTGGGCTTTTCGCTTGTAATACTGACGTTTTTTATAGGCTACGCGCCGGGAAATACCGACGACAAGGCATGGCTCATGCTGCCGGGCAAGATTTCGTTCCAGCCGTCAGAGCTTTTTGAAGGTCTGCTTTATTATAACCTTTGCATATCACTGCTACCGTTTGGGCGACAAGGTAAAAAAATTCGTCCACACAATGCTGCTCTGCCTGCACGGTGCCGTTCCGATACTGCTCATACAGTTTCAGTGGGACGACGGCAGCGCGCTTATTTTCGCATTTATCTTCATAGGCATGATGTTTGCGGCAGGCGTCAGAATAAGGTATTTTATAATACTTTTTTATCAGCCGCCGTTATAGCGTCACCCTTTGCCTATCTTTATGTAATGAACGACGATCAGCGATCAAGGATAAGCGCGCTGTTTTTCGGCACCGAAACCGATTATCAGGTCACGCTTTTCCAGCAGTGGCGCGGCAGAGTCGCAATGGCTAACGGCGGTGTGTTTGGTCAGGGGCTGTTCAACGGACCGCTTGTCCAGAGCGGACGCATACCGGAAGGATATAACGACTTTATATTCACAAGTATCGGCGAGGAGCTTGGGCTCATAGGCTGCCTTGCTGTCATTGCGCTTTTGGCAGCTATTTGCATAAGGATATTAAAGGTAGGATTTCTCTCAAACAACAAACTGGGACTTGTCATGTGCGCCGGCGTTTTTACAATGCTGTTTTCACAGACCGTTATAAACATCGGAATGTGCCTCTGGCTGATCCCGGTAATAGGCGTTACGCTGCCGTTTTTCAGCGCCGGCGGAACATCGCTTCTCTGTACCTACCTCAGTATCGGTGTTGTGATGAGCGTTTATATTCACCGTGATTCGGGCATCACCTATTTAAGGGAAGAAAAAGATCAGATTTTAAAACGGAATATTTTTTGACAGCTCCTCCAAAGGTGTTTACAACACCGAGGAGGAGCTTTATAATACCCGGTGAATATTGCTTTATAATGTATCCGATTTTTTCACAAACCGTCATAAGCGGTATGTGCACCTCGTTTCCAAGGAAAAGGAACACATCCTTTTCCTTGATATCAAACAGCACCACCTGCTCTCCGAATGACATATATCTTGATTCCTTATATACTACCCCCATAAGTATCGCCGCTGCCGATATTAGCGATATTATAAAAAGTGTTATAAGTGCAGCGCTTAACATGGTTCTCTGATACCTTGTTTTATAAGTCTTTTGTGTTTCAATCTTTGTTTCCTTTCGCTTCCAGCATCGACACAAGCGATCTTCCCACAAGTTCGCCGGAATACAGCGCCTGATTGAGCGTATTTGCATCGCTGCCCATTTCTATCAGTATTGAGCCGGTCGTAAGATCCTGATTGTATTTTGCGGATCTTAACAATATCGATCTTGCAAGATCGGGATAGTTATCGGCAAATGTTTTTTGCAGATGCAGAGCAAGCCTTAAGTTTTTCGCGCCAGTTCGGGTAACCCGTGACCTTTCCGGTCTCGCTGCCCATAACAAGCATCACCTGCGCCGCTTCCCTGCCGTTTACCGTTACCACCGGGGCGACCTTCGCGCTGTCGCCCGAAGATATGGAATCGCGGTGAACGTCTATCGCTATTTTTATATTCGGATTTTCACTGAGTATACGGCTGACGGTCTCTGCCGATCTTCCGTAACTGCCGGTAAAACCGGGGTGATCGTGAATAGTTGTATCATGTATCACGGTGTATCCGGCATTTTTCAGCTGCTCGGCAATTTTGTCCCCCACAGCCACAATGTTTTTATCCGTGTCGGTCGATCGCGGCTCATCAGAGCTGTTATAGTATGACTGCTCGTCGGTCATAAAAGACTCGGTCGTGTGTGTATGGTATATCAGTATCTGTGCCGTCCCGTCCTTTGTGACGTCAAATGAGAGCTTTGCCGACAGCTCTGAGTCGATATCAACAGCAGCGTCGGTGTTGTTATTTATATATACGGAGCCTGACGATATATTGCCCGATGCCGTAGGGATAGTGCGCTTTATAACACTGCCCATGATCTGCTCTTCGACGGCAGCACATACGGCAGGCGTCAAAATTTCATCTGTCCCGGAAACGGATGAAGGCTTTTTTGTGCCGCGATCCGCTTCAGACGCGGCAGGCTCGCTTATCACTGTAAATGTGACCGAACGTGACAGCCCGTCCGGTATTGCGGCAGCGACCGAAAAAGCATGCAGTTTTCCGATGAGATCATCAAAATTAATATTTACACATGACAGAAGAAGCGCGGCAGCAATGCCGATACATTCGGCGACCCGTAAAAGCAACTAAAACTTTTTTTCATATACATTCCTCAAAATCAAAAGTTGATCCTATCATTTGAGTATATGAAGCAGCCCGGCATTTTAGACGACCGAGAGTATAATATCGCTTTCTATTTCAGGCTGCAAAACGATATTAAGTGCACTCGATATGACCTTTGCCGATTTTTCTATCAGCCTGTCGATATCGCGCGGCGTCACCACCATAGGCTCATGCTCCGGATCACCCCTGCCGGTCAGATCGCTGCAAAGAGTGTATGCGTCGACAACGGTCGGAACGCCTATCGTGAAGCAGTCGACGCCTATCGTCTTTTTGCTTATCTCGCTCCTTGCATTGCCAACGCCCGACCCCGGAGATATACCTGTGTTGCTTATCTGAACGGTGCTGCCAAGCCTTGACACCTCTCTTGCAGCCAATGCATCCACAAGTATCACAGCGCTTGGTCTCGTGCGTTCCACGGCTCCGTCTATTATTTCCTTCGCTTCAATACCTGTCTGTCCCAAAACGCCGGGAGATAAAATGCATACGGGTCTCAAGCCCTTAAGACCTATTTTTTTCGGCAAGCTCTCTGCTGATATGCCTTGTAGCAAGCACATCTTCGGCGACCTTTGGTCCGAGCGCGTCGGGCGTTACCGTTTTGTTTCCGATTCCTACCACCATCACATTGCTGTTTTTCTCTCCAAGCAGCTTTTTTAGTTCTGATACGAGCAGATCGCGGAGTTCCTCTGTCTCAAATATATCAATGCCTTTGGCTGTCTCAAGCGTTATATAGGTGCCGCAGGGCTTGCCGAGCATTTCCTCCGCCTCTTTGGTGCTTATTGCGACCTCTGACACATCTATATGTCCGCTGCTTCTTTTTGATACCGATATTCCGTCAGATGAATTTTGCTTATCGGCGGCAAATTCGGTTTGCAAGGTCGGTTCTTATATTGATAGGTCATCATTCCTTTGCATTTAAACTTCAGGGTTTATAAATATTTTTGTCACTTTTATATGCTATATTCCGCTTTTGAAGGAACACTTTAAGTCTCACATATATTATTGATCATAAACTTTAAATTTTTTAAAAAAAGTGTTGCAATTTTGCCTCTTTAGTGGTATCATATACTCGCTGGATTTGCGCCGTACATTGCGGCGCAGGTAATTTCTAAGAGGAGGTGGAATTTATGCCTAACATCAAATCCGCCAAAAAGCGTACTTATCGCAGAAGCAAACAGCATGCGTAACAAGAGCTATAATTCAGCACTCAAGACCGCTATCAAGAAGGCTGACGCCGCTATTGAGAGCAATGCAGCCGACAAGGCTGATGCAGTCAAGGTTGCTGTAAAGAAGATCGATCAGGCTGTCAACAAGGGTATCCTTCATAAGAATACCGCTGCCAGAAAGAAGTCTGCTCTTGTCGTTCGTCTTAACAAGACAAATGCATAATCCGACGAATATCAAAGCATGACGAAATAACGGCTGCCGCATCAAGCGGCAGCCTTTTTCGTTTTTATGCGCCCTATATTCTTCGGCAGCGCGCGCGGCTGCCGGCATATAAAAAAGCATCGACGCATTGGGTATAAGCATGGTGCTGTTGAAAAGATCGGTCAGCAGCCATATTATATCACCGCTTAAAATATTTGAGAGCGGTACAAATGCAAGAAAAAAAAGATTATGTAAACCTTTTCTTGCGGCAGCGCTGTCGCTCAGATACTGTAATGATTTTATACCGTAAAACGACCAGCCGACTATAGACGCAAAAAGCAAAGCAGTAAGCTGAGATGCAAAGCACCTTAAGACCTGCGCTGCCGAAGGTATCCTCAAATATCCTGCATACAAGGGTGAAAGGCTCAGTGCTTAACCCTAAACGGTAGATGTCGGACGACAGCACCGCAAGTGCCGTCAGCATACAGACTACGACTGTATCGACAAAAACCTCCACTATCCCCCAGCACCCCTGCGAGTGAGGATCGGTAACCTTAGCTGAACAATGGGCTATCGGTGCGCTGCCGAGCCCTGCTTCGTTGGTGAACAGTCCCCTCATCACGCCGGTCCTCAGTGCCACGGCAAGTACCGATCCGCAAAATCCGCCTGCAATTCCTTTAAAGCCAAACGCCGAAGTTATGACCGAAAGCAGCGCCGACGGCACGTTGTTTATATTCGCTATAATTATACCTATTGTGGCTATGATATAAAAAAACCGACATAAGCGGCACGAAAACGGCTGAGAAGTTCTGATACAGCTTATCCTTGCCGAATATTATTATGCCGAGGAGAGGCACGGTTATCAAAGTGACCGGCAAAAAGCCCAACCCGAATCCCAGCCTTGCAAATTCATATACCGATTTTGACTGCAGAATATTTCCCGAGAAAAACGATCCTACACAGCATGCGGCGGCGAACAAAGCCCCAAGGCGCTTAAAAGGTCCTCGAAACATGCTCTCCATCACATACATCGGCCCGCCGCACTGCCGGTTATTATCATTTGCATCCTTGACCGATATATATATTTCTGCGTATTTTGTCATCATGCCTATAAACGCAAACAGAAGCATCCAGAAAACTGCGCCGGGACCGCCGACACATATAGCCGATGCGACTCCCACGATGTTGCCTATTCCTATTGTACTTCCCAAAGCTATGGACATAGCTTTTAAAACCGTCCGGGTTTCTCTCCTTTACAAGCTTCCCAACGGTGCACTTTACGATATCCCCAGGTCTTTTTAAAGACGTAAAACCCGCTTTTGACGGTAAATAAAAACGCCGCACAATGTCAACAGTACCGCACAGTAAAATGTAAGAAAAAGACATAAAAATATCACCCGTAAATACTATTCGTACAAACGGGTGATTATTATTATTTATGCCTTTGTCTTGTCGGTCTTTACCGTAACGGTAGCAATAGGCGTCGTGTTCCTTTGACAACGACGCGGTCGTAGTATTTTTGAACGACACACGTCCCATAAACCTGTAGGAACATTTCCTGCAGCAGAATTCCGCTCTGAACGACTGCCCTTTAAACACCCACGGCGTAAGCCTTGTAGCATTGCTTTTGCATTTATCACACACAAATTCAAGCTTTTGACGGTTAATAAGCGGACTTTCAATGTCCTTTATTATATACGCCTTGAATGTTAGCCTGTCATAAAAATCGGAGGCTTTCGTGTCGGTCACAAAATTATTGAACCGCTTTTTGTTGAATACCTTACGCAGTATCTCCGCACAAAGCAGGCTGTCGTCAAGGGCACGATGAAGTCCTATGCCGTCAATAGGTATAGAGAGCGACAGCGCCGCGTTTGCGACCGATATCTGCGATGTAATTGTATGCCCCGTTGCTATCATTTCGCTTTGGGCATATTTCTGCAGATCTGCGTACATGCCTATAAACGGCACAGAGCCTAAGTTGCGGCGGAGTTTGAAATTATCAAGCAGCACATAAAGGTCGGAATTGCTCCAGGTCATGGTCACGGCGTCATTGCCTGCCCATTCGGTGTACAGATCGACCGCCTGATCAAAGGTCATACCGTTTTTTTGCATTTCCTCGGTGGTGATATTGGTCAGCCGCTGAAACCTGCTCGACAGCTTTTTGTGAAGGTGGAGCGTATAAGCGCGGTAAACCGTGAGATCTCATTAAGGTTCTCGTCAAGCTTTACAGCGCCTATCTCTATAAGCTCGTTAAACGATCTGCTGCCGATCTTATAATACGTCGTGATCCATTCATTATCGAGAATTATATATTCCATTGCTTACTTTTTAAGTTTGCTTTCAGCCTTCATACGCAGTTCCTTGTCAAGTATGCGTTTACGCAGGCGTATGCTTTTCGGCGTTATCTCAACAAGCTCGTCAGACTTGATAAATTCAAGGCTCTGCTCAAGGCTCATAACAGACGGAGGCGTCAGCTTGAGGGCTTCGTCCGAACCTGCGGCACGCATGTTTGTGGCTGCTGCCTTTTTCTTGCAGACGTTGCAGACGATATCCTCATTCTTCGGATTTTCTCCGACTATCATACCTTCATAGACGGGAACGCCCGGTCCCACAAAAAGTCTGCCCCTCGACTGGGTGTTGAACAGACCGTAGCCGGTCGTTTCGCCGGTTTCATGAACGATTATGGAGCCGGTCATACGGTTTTCAATATCGCCCTTGTACTCCTCATATCCGTGGAAGATGTGATTCATTATACCGTTTCCGTTGGTATCGGTCAAAAACTGTGATCGATAGCCTATAAGTCCTCTTGCAGGTATCAGAAACTCAAGATGGCTGAGCCCGGTCTCTCTTGTGCCCATGTTCTGGATATCGGCATGTCTTGTGCCCAGTCTTTCCATGACTGCGCCGACATATTCCTCCGGCACCTCTATCATAAGCAGCTCAATAGGCTCTAACTTCTTGCCGTTTTCGTATTTATAAATGACCTCGGGCGGAGACACCTGGAATTCATACCCCTGACGCGCATAGTCTCTATAAGTATCGAAAGATGCAGCTCGCCGCGTCCGCTTACCTTGAAGGTATCGGCTGAATCGGTCTCCTCAACACGCATGCTGACGTTGGTCTCAACCTCCTTGAAAAGACGGTCACGAAGATTTCTCGAGGTGACAAACTTTCCTTCCCTGCCGGCAAACGGAGAATTGTTTACCATGAAGTTCATAGAAAGGGTCGGTTCGTCTATCTTGACAAACGGCAGCGGCTCAATATGCTCCGGGGTCACACACGGTTTCGCCTATATTCAGTCCGACAATACCGGCGACCGAAACAAGATCACCGAACGGAGCCTCATCGACCTCAACACGTCTTAAGCCCTCAAACAGGAACAGTTTGGTGATTTTAACAAGAGAATGTGTGCCGTCGGTGTGGCAGAGTGCAACATTCTGCCCTACCTTTATGCTGCCTCTCTCGACCCTGCCGACGCCGATGCGTCCGATATAGTCATCATAATCTATATTTGAGAAAAGGACCTGTGTGGGGCCGTTGGGATCACCTTTGGGCGGCTCGATCTCCTTTAATATGGTATCAAACAGCGGTTTAAGGTCAGTACCCTTGACATCGGGATCAAACGACGCGTAGCCGTCACGTCCCGAAGCGTAAACAACCGGAAATTCTATCTGCGAATCGTCAGCGCCAAGCTCAATGAAAAGATCGAGGACCTCGTCGACGACCTCGGCAGGTCTTGCCATGGGGCGGTCGATCTTATTGACGACAACTATAGCCTTTTTGCCGAGTCCGAGCGCCTTTTTAAGAACGAATCTCGTCTGCGGCATACAGCCCTCAAAAGCATCAACAAGCAGCACAACTCCGTCGACCATCATCAGTATACGCTCGACCTCACCGCCGAAATCAGCATGTCCGGGAGTATCGACAATATTTATCTTAACGCCGTTGTACATAACGCTCGTATTCTTTGAAAGAATTGTAATGCCGCGTTCGCGCTCAAGATCGTTAGAGTCCATAACACGCTCTGCGACCTGCTCGTTCTGTCTGAACGTACCGCTCTGCTTTAAAAGCTGATCGACCAGCGTAGTCTTACCGTGGTCAACATGGGCGATTATCGCTACGTTTCTTATATTTTCTGCTGACTGCATAATTCCAACTTCCCATCATTTTGATAACTTATATATTATACCAAAGCATTGCAAAATAAACAATAATATATTAGTCGAAATTTAGAGAAAAATAGTATCATGATTTATTGATTTTAACAACTGACCTCTTTTATCCCAAAGAAAATGCAGCATAGCAGGGATACTATGCTGCACAATTATCATTTATTTGCGAATTTCTCGACCTCTGCTGCAACGGCATCAGCCACTCTCGAGTCGAATATCGACGGGATTATGTATTCGCTTGACAGCTCCTCGTCGCTTACTATAGACGCCACAGCCCTTGCGGCTGCCTCCTTCATTTCATCGGTTATCGCTCTGGCACGCGCCTTGAGTGCGCCTTTAAAAAATGCCGGGAAATACAAGAACATTGTTTATCTGATTATGATAATCGCTTCTGCCGGTGCCAACGACCTTGGCACCGCCTGCTAACGCTTCTTCGGGCATGATCTCAGGCACAGGATTTGCCATTGCAAAAACGATACCGTCATTCAACCCGGCTACCATATCGCGCGTTATGACACCCGGTGCCGATACGCCCACCAAAACATCGGCGCCTTTGAGTGCCTCCCTTACATCGCCGCGAAGCATTTTGGGATTGGTCATATTCGCAAGCTCGCGGCGTGCAGGGTTGAGATCCTCCATATCTCTCGACAGCATACCGTACAATCCGCACACTATGACCTCACCAAAATTCATTTTCAGTATCAGCTTTGCAATTGCGGTACCGGCGGCGCCGTCACCGTTAATGACTATCTTCAATTCGCCCATCTTTTTGCCGGTAAGCTTTACGGCATTCAAAAGTGCCGCACAAACAACAACGGCTGTTCCGTGCTGATCGTCATGGAAAACCGGGATATCGCACATTTCCTTTAGTCTCCGCTCAACCTCGAAACATTGCGGAGCGGCAATATCCTCAAGATTTATTCCGCCGAAGCTTTTTTGATATCAGATAAGCGGTGTTTACAATTTCATCGGTATCATGCGAATCAATACATATCGGGAAAGCGTCGACATCACCGAACTTTTTAAACAGCGCACATTTGCCCTCCATGACGGGCATGGCAGCCGCAGCGCCAATATCGCCAAGACCGAGAACCGCCGTTCCGTTTGTAATTACTGCCACCATTTTTCCGCGGCGTGTAAGCTGGAACGATTTGCTGTAATCCTTCGCTATCTCAAGGCACGGTTCGGCAACTCCGGGTGTATATGCAAGGCTTAATTCTTCTCTTGTTTCAAGCGGTGCTCTTGTGACGACCTCGATCTTGCCGCCCAGATCATAATGTAGTGCAAGTGCTTTTTTCCTTCAATGTCATTATATTTTTTTCCTCCATAAGCTATTAAAAAATATTAAGCCGCAATAAACAAATCGCATAATATTTTCTAAAAAATAACAAAATTATTGTATCATTTCACAGGGTGTTTGTCAACTTAAATAAGTTTTTTAACAATCTTGCGTTATGTAAACTAAAACAGCATAAAAAAAAGACCCTGTCGAGAATATCGACAAGGTCTTTTGGTGAGCTATCGGGGAATCGAACCCCGGACACCTTGATTAAAAAGTCAAGTGCTCTGCCAGCTGAGCTAATAACTCATGCCCTTACGGAACTTTGAATATTATATCAACTGACAGCCGATTTGTCAACACTAAATTTCAAATAAAGCAAATTTTTAGTTTTATTTATTGATAATACTCATTCCGAGAAAGAAAATGCCGACGGTAACTGATGCAGCCGATACAAACAGTGCCAGGGCTTTGAGCGCAGCGGCACAAATATGTCGAAATTAGCTATTATTATAAATGAAGCCGCAAGTCCGGCGGCTACAAGCAAAAGCCCAATTATAACCGAAAAGGGTCTGCCGAGGAATCCGTTTTTAAATGTTCCGTTATCTTTATACGATTCTTTCATATCATGCGCCCCCGAGCATCTTTTATACACATATTTTAAACCTTGCAGGTGCAAACAGTTACCTTACTTCTGTTAAATATATGCACATTTAAAGTTAAGTATTTTAAGCATATGTTAAAGCTTTAGGCTGGTAAGAGCCGAAAATTCAACTGTGCCGGGAGGTACAAAAAAAGCCGCCAAAGGAGACCTTTGGCGGTTAAGTACGTTTTGTCTATTAAAGAGCTGCCTTTGCCTTTGCTGCAAGTGCTGCAAAAGCTGCTGCATCTTCAACTGCAAGCTCGGCAAGCATCTTACGGTTGATGTTGATGCCGGCCTTCTTGAGTCCGTTCATAAAGGTGGAATAGTTCATGCCGTTGATCTTTGCAGCGGCAGAAATTCTGGTGATCCACAGACGGCGGAAATCTCTCTTCTTCTGTCTGCGTCCGATATAGGCATAATTGCCCGATTTCATAACTGCTTCTTTAGCAGTTTTAAAAAGCTTGGACTTTGCGCCAAAATAACCCTTGGCAAGCTTTAATGTCTTTTTTTCTTCTCTTGCGCGTCATCATCGCGCCTTTAATACGTGCCATTTCAGCAACCTCCGTTTATGTTGATTAGCGTATCCTTATTTGTAAGGAATCATCTTTTGACCTTTGCGACGTTGGTCACGTCAACAACGGCAGCCTGACGAAGATTTCTCTTGCGCTTGGTCGTTTTCTTATTAAGAATGTGCGACTTATAAGCGTGTGCGCGTTTTACTTTTTCCGAGCTTGGTAAGCTTAAAACGCTTTTTGGCACCGCTGTGTGTTTTGATCTTAGGCATTGAATATTCCTCCTTAGAAATTTTGGCAACTATTTGACCGGTTTAGGAGCAAGGAACATAAGCATGTTTCGTCCTTCCATTTTGGCAGGCTTTTCAACCACTGCAACATCGGCGCAGTAATCGGCGAACCTCGCCATAACATCGGCACCGATCTCGGGATATCCGAGCTCTCTGCCGCGGAAGCGTATCGAAACCTTGACCTTATTACCTTCTGCAAGAAACCTCTTGGCGTGATTTCCTTTGGTCTCAAAATCGTGAACATCGATCTTAAGTCCCAAACGGATCTCCTTGATATCAACTACCTTTTGGTTCTTCTTGGCTTCCTTCTCGCGCTTTGCCTGTTCAAAGCAATACTTGCCGTAGTCCATTATCTTACAGACCGGCGGAGTGGCGTTAGGAGCGATCAGAACAAGGTCGAGATCCTTTTCTGCTGCCTTTGAAAGCGCATCGCGACCCGACATCAGCCCAAGCTGTGAGCCGTCGGAATCAACAACACGGACTTCCTTTTCCCTGATTTCTTCATTAATACGCAGTTCCTTACCTATTGTAAAGCACCTCCGGAACAAAAAATTAAGCGCGGACATTATAAAAACATCCGCGCACAATAAGCAAACCGTATGGTCTATCACCTATTGACCTCAACAGACGAAACCTTGAGGTGAGAGCGGATGATGCCCCTTCTTTGTTGTCTTTTGGTATAATACCACTATCGCAGTCAAATGTCAATAGCAAATTGAAAATTATTTTACCCCACCGTTTTTAAGGTACTCAATGTACTCCTCAAAGCACATTCCGAGGCTGTTCATGCGCTTTGCATGCTCAACGCCCACATAACGATAGTGCCACGGCTCGTAAATAATCTTTGTAATACTCTGCTTGTCCTTCGGATAGCGGAGTATAAATCCGTAGTTTTTCGGCATTTTTGCTCAGCCATCTGAATGCTGCGGTGTTTTTTAAACGATTCCTCTACCGAGTTTATATCAACCGCAAGCCCCAAATGGTGCTCACTGGTTCCGGGAAGCGCCACAATGGTAGCCGCAACCTTTTTTGCCTCGGCTTCTCCGTAGCCTTCGTTTATGCAGCGCTTGACCCTGTTGTTGTAAAGCGCCTGCTGGTAAGCATAGGTCCTGTACGACGACACCGAAATAAGTCTCACACCGTCGTCAAGAGCCGCCTTGCACATTTCATTGAGATATGATACCGCACGGCTGTCAAAATACTTGCTCGACTCGGCTCCACTGGAAAACCTGCTTTCTATTTTTGCAAGGTCAACGTTTTTATAAAATCGTTATCCACCGGATTATCGGGATTAGCCAGCTTGAGATACCACTGCTCGGTCTCTTTTACAAGAGCAAGCTGTTCATCGGTCATTCCCGACGACGTATTTCCGGCAGCATCCGAGGCAGTGCCGTCTGCTGCGCTGTCCTGCGCGTCAGATGACGGCTGCACAACCGACGAACTACCGCTTGATACCTTGAGTGTGTTATACTTCACACCCACAACTGCAAGACACGCAGCCAGCACGATTATAAGCGCCGACTCTATGAGGATAACAACGCTTTTTATCTTGCTTTTGCGCCTGCGCCTCATCCTTGCCTCGTTAACCTCTCTGCGATCGTAACCGTTCATCAGATCACCCTTACTCTAATCACCTCGGGCATTTCATCGATAGCCTTCCTGATAGCCTCGATCTTGCCTGAGTCTTTTCGTCCATGTCAAGCATAGTATACGCAAAATCCTTGCGCGACTTGTTGAGCATATTTGATATATTGATATTTGCCTCTGAAATGACACCCGATATCTTGTTTATGACAGCCGGGACATTTTTTGTGTATAACGCATATTCTCGCGTCACCGCTCTTGGGCATCGAGATATTGGGCATATTGACCGAGTTGGTTATATTGCCGTTCTCGATATAATCTATAAGCTCCTCAGCAGCCATCTTGGCGCAGTTGTCCTCCGACTCGGGCGTCGAAGCGCCAGGTGCGGTATGCAGACAACGCCGTCTGCGCCTATAAGCTCGTCTGACGGGAAATCGGTGACATATGCCGCAACCTTTCCGCCGTCAAGCGCAGCCAGCATATCGGCAGAATCAACAAGGTCTCCCCTCGCGAAGTTGAGTATCCTTACTCCGTCCTTCATCATTGCGATCGACTCGCTGTTAATAAAGCCCTTGGTCTCGGGTGTCAGCGGAACATGAACCGTTATATAGTCGCACTTTTTCATATATATCCTTAAGATCCATTGCATGAATGGCGTTGTGTGTAAGGTTCCACGCGGAATTAACCGAAAGATACGGGTCGTATCCGTAGACCTTCATACCGAGTGAATTTGCTGCATTTGCGACCAGAACGCCTATAGCGCCGAGACCGATAACACCTATGCTCTTGCCCTTGATCTCGGGTCCAACAAAGGCGCCCTTTCCCTTTTCGACCATTTTGCCGACCTCATCGCCCTTACCTTTAAGTGTCAGCGCCCAGTTGATAGCCGGAATAACGCGGCGCGAACCGATGAGAAGACCTGCTATAACCAGCTCCTTGACGGCATTAGCGTTTGCACCCGGAGTATTGAAAACAACAATACCCTCATTGGCACAGCGGTCTACCGGTATATTGTTTGTGCCTGCACCTGCCCTTGCAATGGCAAGCAAAGACTCCGGGAATTCGACATCGTGAAGCGCAGCCGAGCGTACAATAGCGCCGATCGGCTGTTCGACATCGTCACCGCAGGTATAAGCCGTCTTGTCAAACTCGTCAAGACCGATCGGTGAAATTTTTATTGTAAGTTTTAATGTTTAACATAGTTGTCCTCCCAAATCGCACGGCAATGCCGGAAATCATTGATACATAACTATTATATCTTATGACGCATGGTTGTCAAGCGATTTGTTAAAATTTCAACAAAATTCGTGTTATTATTCGGATTACAACGTGCCTGATCGTTAAAAAAATAACTATCTTTGCCTATATCTGACTTCTGAGCAGCTCAAAATACTCAAAAACACTGTTTTTCAGTTGATCCAGTTTTTCCTGCAATGATATATTGTCGCCGCCGTCGGTCACTGCCGACAGCACCTCGGATTTGAACACCTCGGTGCGTCCGAGCGCAAGGTTTACAAGATCCTTTGCATTGCCGCCGCCGCGTTCGGTAAATTCATTGCAGAGCAACGCGCAGCGCACAACCACCTCGCCTATCACGCGCGAGCCTGCATCAATTTCTTTGACTGATCCGGCAGCTGCAGCGTGTAAATCGGACTCTTCGTATTCGTCGCTGCAAGGCGCCGTATCAACCGGCTCATCAGCGGTTTTGTCCACACCGGCTCGTTTTTGTTCCGGTTCGTCGATATCTGCTTTCATTTCAATTACCGGCACAGCGGATACATCAGTCGCTCTTTCGCCATCCCGTCTGCCGTTCTCGGCTTTTTTCGTCCTGCAATACCATGGCGGCAAGCTGCTCGGGTTCCAGCACGGCAAACCTTTGAGCCTGCTCATCCGGTTCCTCCAACCGCTGCTCAAGCTCATTTATCAGAGTCTTTTTCTTTTCAAGCTCCTCTGCAAGGCAAACATTGTCTTTATATAGCTCATCATTCTTTTTAATTAGCATTTCGATCTGCTGAAGCAATACCTTTTTTCTCACCTTAGCAACACCTCGTACACATTATAATACAAAATTAAAAAACTTTTCAATAAAATATCTTGTTTATTCGGATAAATTGGTGTATAATAAGGTGAAATATAATGTAATGGGGAAAAGATGACATGCAGACCGATGCAATGAACGCAGGAGTTGCACCCGGCGGACTTAAAAGCCGTATTGAAATCAGGGTGCTTATATGTTACATTTTAGTTAATTCAGATCTGCCCGTTCCTCTTGAAGCGGTCAAGGAACAGTTGCATTTCAGAGGAATAGCAAACTATTTTGAGACCGCTTACGCAATAGCCGATCTTACGGATAACGGCACGATCACCGAAGATATAAACGACTCCGGCATAAAACTGTATTCTCCCACAGATGAAGCAAAAAAGGTCGCAGGCGCTTTGTCCGCAAGTCTGCCGTTTTCGGTCAAGGAAAAGGCTCTTGCCATTGCAAGAGACGCCGTCGATCGTCTCAGATATGAAAGAGAAAAACAAGGTATTGGTTGAAAAGGCGGAAAAACGGATTTTACGTCACATGCTCGGTCATGGAAAAAGACATCGAAGTGGTCAGCATAAAGCTGCTCGTACCCGACGATGAGACCGCAGGCACCGTGAAGGATAATTTCCTCAGCGATCCGGTCGAGACCCTTGTAAACGCCACTGCGGCACTGACAGGATCTCAGATATAAAAAGGCAAGCATCTTACGACACTTGCCCTTAAGTGGAGCTAGAGATGGGACTCGAACCCACGACCTGCTGATTACGAATCAGCTGCTCTACCAACTGAGCCACTCTAGCACCGACCCTATGATTATAGCAACTTTTCAGTATTAAGTCAAGCAAATTTTTAAAAATACAGGTGTACAATGGATAATTCAATTAAGAGGACAAATGTTGCGATAAATTTACGCAACATAAGAAAAAAGCACAACATGACGCAGGAGGCTGTTGCCGACAAGCTCGGCATAAAGCGCAACACATATGCGCGCTATGAGACCGACACAGTACCGCCGCTGAGCGTTCTCACAAAGCTTTGCGAGCTGTTTGCGATAACCACCGATGAGATTTTGAGACCAAGCACTGATTATATGAGCAGGGTTCAGAGCAGACCGCAGTCTGCCTTTACCTTTCCACATATAAGGAGTATCCTATAAGAACTGTAGACAACGCAGAGATGCTTGAAAAAATGAAAGAAAAAGTCATCTGACAGGCATTTAGCCGATGCAAGATTTATTGACATGACCGACGATGAGGTTACCATGGTAGAATGGTATCGGTCGCTGTCAGACGAGCAGAAGGACGCGGTAAAGAAGCTCTTCAATCTGGATTGATATTAGTCTCTGCATAGCGTTATAAGCGGCAGGAAAATGCGTATTTCGCCCGGGATTTTGCACCGGTTCCGGAATACAGTAAAAACAAAAGCATTGGTACGGCGGCAGCGGAGCAATCCGTTGTCGCCGTATTAGCTTACAGCGCAGTAAAGTGATGATCTCAATATATTCATTAAGCAGGTGATCTTATGCACATATCATCCGGGAAAGAAACGGTAATAGTGAGGGGCATGAGACCGGAAGAAAACTGGTGGGGCAAATATCAGTTCCCAAGGCCTTACCGTTTGAGTGACGGTATTGCAGTATCGGTACATGTTGAGGACGACACCATAATAACAACAGGCAATCCAACGAGGTGGTTCAAATCCCGTGACAACGGCGAAAGCTGGGAAGAAATGCCCTCATATAACCCGCAAAGTGCGGTCTGCTCCTTCAAACGGCGACAGAATTTATTTCCCGATAGAGGGCGGAACCGATGTAAGCAATTATAAGTTTCCGGAATACGGTTCGCTTACACCGGATTATGATTTCACTAAAAAGGCTCCCGAAGGCGAGATGCCGATACAGGACGGCGTGACCGCCTGGTGGTGCGGCGCGGTCATAAGGGCATATAATTCCGACAGATTGCCCGAAAGTCTTTCGCATAAGGAATGGCACATTATAAGAATACAAGCCGAAAGCGGCAAAGAAATAAAAGAGACCGTCCCGGTTGACTGGAAATATCTCACAAGAGTAGTGTTTGATCAGGAAAGTAAAAAAGGTAATGAAACCGATTTACCCGAGAGGTACACCTAAATTGGGACCTGACGGTGCAATATGGGTAAGCGCCTTTTCGGGTGAGGGACACCTAAATCCCGAAAACGGGAATTATTCGCCCTATTACAGCGCCGAGATTTTCCGTTCCGAGGACAACGGTCATTCATTCAAGCACCACTCACACATGGAATACAAAGCCGACGGCTATAAATACCCGTATTTAAGCGGAGGATTCAGCGACAGCGATTTCGAATTTATGGACGACGGCTCCATGATATGGTTTTTACGTTCAACATGGATGGGCTCGACCGGATTTGAATGGGCACCGATGTATTATTCCTGTTCATACGATAAAGGAAGAACATGGACGGATCCCAAAGTTTTTTTCGGATTGCGGCGTATTGCCGAGGCTTTGCAAGCTTGAATGCGGAGTCACTCTGCTCTGCTACGCAAGACCGGGTATGTATGTAGCGGCATTTGACAGCAGAAACGGTGAAAAATCGGTGAAACACTCTGCCTTATCGAGCCGCATGACAGGAGCAGTCTGGCAAACGAAATAATTGAAAGACCGAGCTGGCATCAATGGGACGGTCAGTGCGGAAATCCAGAAATAATACCTATCGGGTACAATACGGCGCTTTTGTTTTACGGAGATTTTTATTATCCTGATGAAAACGGCATCAGGAGAAAGACTATCCTTTGCAGAAAAAAAATAACGGTGGAAAAATAATTTTTTGTTATATTGAGTCAATAGACTGACAGAATAAAAAGCGGCAGAATGTCTGCCGCTTTTTATTTTTGAACCGTTTATTTAACGATCGTTACCAATTTTGCAAATTCTTCGGCTGAAATAGCAGCTAAATCATTTCCGCCCCACAAGCCGAATTTGGTTTCGTCTGTTCTGTAAAGGGTAACGTCCGCGCTGTACTTAGCGCCCTTGGCTGTTGCCGTAATCGTGTTTTTATCAGCACTCAATTTGAAATTTTGTACATTTATCGCATATTTATATTCATCGCCGCCGGCGCCGCCTAAGATACAGACATCGTTCGCAAATTCAAGATTTCCGTTTTGGTCCGCTTTTGCAGATGTAAACTCAAAAAGTCGGGAAGCTCTCGAACTCATGGACCGAAAGATACAACTCTCCGTTGTACATACATTTATAAAAGTTTTTGCTGCGTTCCGGAGTAAACAATTCATTGAACGCTGCATCATCCGTGCCTGATACTGTTTCAGGCATCGCATTGTCAATATACATCATCAGGTCTTCGCGATACTCTTTAGGAAATTTTTGCGAGAAAAGATCGACGTTGTGACATGCTCCGGTATTACCTTTGGTATACCGCCGCCATAAAGTCGCATATATAATGCTTCGTAATTGCCGTCACCTGTTTCCTTTAGCGAAGGCTGATATAGTCCCCGATAACATATCCGGTTTGTGCATCGTGGAAGATGACTCCCTGATATGTTATGTACTTTCCGTTGTCTGTCTCATCATTACCCGTGTCAGTTTTGCCGCCGTCACCGGTACCGCCTGCATTTCCGGTCTGAGGCTTGTCATTGCCGCTCTGCGGTTTATCGTTTCCGGCAGGAGCATTTGAGGCTGTCCCCTGCTCTGTGCTTTCCCCACTGTCCGGTTCTGTGCTTTCGGTCTGCTGATCATCACTCACTGCTGCGTCCGATTCGTTGACATCTGCCGACAACGACCCGTCCTGACTGCTGTTTGTCTTTGACTTTTCTTTTCCGCAAGCCGAAAGGCTTAAAAAAATTGCAAAAAATCATTAACAGTGCTAAAATCTTTTTTCATTTTGTGCTCTCCTCACTTAAAACAAGCTTTTTATAAGGCAAAACAGACCATAGTATTGTGTTTTACCTCATATTTATATCATTGTAGCACTATTTGTTTATTTTGTCTACTATTTGTTTACTTTATTATAAAATTTCCCCACACAGCGATGTAACTATTAGATTTCATCGTAAACCGTTAGTTATTATTTTTAGTGTAAACTAATAGCGTGAGGTGAAAACAGATGGTTGATATGGGCAAAAAAACTGCGCGGACTGCGTACAGCTAATAATCTATCACAGGCACAGTTAGCCGAAAGGCTTGGTGTCACAAAAGCACTCATCAGTTCATACGAAAATGATTTACGTCAGCCAAGCTACGAAAATCTGCTTAAACTGTCTCGGATTTTCAAGGTAACTACCGATTGGCTGCTTGGCAACACAACACAGGGCTCTTTTGATTTCAGCTCTTTAACCGAGGAACAAACTGCGCTTGTGATCGGTATAATAAAAATTTGAAAAAAGCAAACGGCAACTGACATGCCGGTTGTAATTTTTCATCGCTGCTCATTTTTGATATAAAAGCAGACTGGAAGTGCCATGTTCCGGTCTGCTTTTTTCTTAGTTGCCCTTAAAGGTCGCAGGCATAGATGTTCCGTCGCTGAATCTTACGATTCCCGAAACAGACTGCTTGTCTTCGCTCAGCACAAGGTCTGTCACCTTATAGCCGAAGTATCACCAATATGAGTTCACGTCTTTGTTTTCCAATCCGCTGGACGGATGAAAGGAAGTAAGATCAATGTGATTGTTTTCATCTATCTCATAATAAAAACTCGGACCTCCGCTGCCAGACATTTCGCTGATCGCTATATTTTTTCCCTTCATATATAAGGCGAGGGAGACTGTTACGCTCTATTCGCTACTTCTATTTTTTACTTTTTGTCACACATCATTGTAACACATACATAGTTTACAGATTTTTTGAATACTTCCTTAAAGAATTGACCTGTGAGGTTTTTGATGATATTTTGAGCCGAAATCCGGGAATTTGATATAAAAATCAGACCGGAAATGCCAAGTTTCCGGTCTGTAATTCTTATTGGCTGTCAAAGCTCGGATTTATTTCATAGAAGTTTTTGGAATTAAGCCGCTCAGTGAGCAGTCTTAATCCTTCACCTGAACAATCAGAGTGGAATGGATTTGCGATAAAAAAATAATTATATTTTCCACTTGATTTCAAGACTGTCTTCTGAAGCGTTAATACGCTCAATCAACGAATCTACAACTGTGATTTTGTCGCTGACCGACAACTCATTCCAATGCTCCATATAACCGCTGATTTCACCTATGTTATCCTTGCGGTCATTATCAAACTGTGTGATCTGTGCATACAGTTCTTTCTTTTCGGCATCCAGTTCAGCAATGCGGTTATTTATGTACTGCATAACTGTTTCATTGGCTGCAGTGATTTTATCGAGCAGAGAGGATATTTCATTGTCGATAGCATCTATGCGTGTTTTAAGCTTGACGATTTGCAGGTTACAGCCTTCCTGCTTTTTTGTTTAGAAAAGTGTTTTGAACTCCGCTAATTTCTTCTGCATTTCTTCAAATACAATTTCATCGACTATATCGGCGTCAAGTGAGCTGAAGTTACAGCCACCGGCATTGTACTTATTATTACATAGATAATAACGGTTATCGGACTTGGTTTTACATCGGTATATTTTGGCGGTGAGGGCATATCCGCAATGAGCACATTTGATTTTGCCTGCAAGCCACGTTGCTTTTCGCTTTTAACAGGCTTTGCAACGCTCTGATTATTTAGACACTTGGAACGGCATTTAATCCATGTTCTCGAATCAACAAGCCCTTCGTGCGGAGCAATTACAAGGGTATGACCTTCAAGAGATACGGTTTTGCGCTTCTTGGTATCACCCGAATACAAATACGCTCCGTTTGTTCCAATAAAATCATCGGGTATGTTAGCAATATTGGTACCTTGCGCTTTGAAAAAATCATAAAGTTGATAATCAGCTCTGACATACACTGGATTTATCACCACATCACGCAGACGACTTCGGTTAAAAAGTTTACCGTCACGCTTTCGTATTCCGTGTGCTTCCAGATAGCGCATTACATCACCGAGAGAGGTCTGCGGTTCAGAATAGAGCGAGAATATCAGTCTTACGATTTCTGCTTCAGACTCAATCGGCTCATACATCTTGGTACGTATTCCGTCGATTAGTGTTTCTTTAAGGTCAAACCCAAATGGAACTCTGCCACCCATATAAAAACCGCGTTTACTTCGGGATGAATAAGCATCAATAACACGCTGCTGAATGGTCTCACGCTCAAGCTGAGCAAAGATCATAACGATCATCAACATTGCCTTACCGATTGGCGTTCCAGTATCAAACTTCTCCATTGTGCTGACAAAGTCGACACGGTTCTTTTGAAACACTTCGATTAAATTGGCGAAATCAAGCACCGAACGGCTGATACGGTCAAGGCGGTAAACGATAACACGGTTTACCTTGCCTGCTTCTATATCACGCAACAACTCTTGAAACGCAGGGCGGTCTATGTTTTTGCCACTATAACCCTTGTCGGTATAAACTTTATAACTTTCTCCTGTCACTTCCTTTTTACAAAACTCGATTTGACTTTCAACGGATATGCTGTCTATCCTGTCAACCGATTGTCTTGCATAAATTGCGTCAAAAAGATTCAATTTTTACTCCCTTCTTCGCAAAAAGAAGCGGAGCTGCTGACATATATAGTATACCATAACAGCCCTTTTTTCTTCAAGGTTTACAGGACATATATTTATAAAAAACATCATATAATTTTGCTTCTATTTGTAGTTTTACTTCTCTTTTTTCGTCCACAGAAAATTGGGGGTTAAATTCGTAATCAACACGATTTTATTGCTGATTTTCTGCTCCCAAGACTGTGCGACATAATTTACCATGCAGTCCGTCTCCTTCCTTTTGCGAGTATTTTTCTTTTTTATTAAAATATGATTTGCGTCTTGTCCTCTATACCAAAACTCATAAGCAATAAGTTTTGTTAATGCTTATTGCTTAAACTTTAAATCTGCCGTCATCAGATTTATGATTTCAGATTTCCGTTCAGAGAATCAGGTAGGGACTAATCCTCTGCGAAAATCTGCAATTAAAACATAAGAATATAAATTTTGAGTTTCAAGAAAACATTAACTTTAATGGATTCTTTTTATTTCATTTGAATAAGTATTGTTCACATCATTGCGAGAATGACCCATAGATTCTGAAAGTTCTCGTTCAATCTGTGCATCGATCATTCTACCTTCTGCTTTGTATCGTGCTTTGGTTTCTTGATAAAACAAATGCCTTAGACTATGCCAATGTATCGATTGTTCTCTTGGTCTTTTGCCTGGACTTTTTGTACTTTGTGCGTTCGGGGTCCATAAATTTCTTTTTATTGTTGTTCATCCAGTTATCAAGGATTTGCTTTTCTTTTTAACACTGTTTGTATGGTTATCGCATATAACATAGTCCATAGAGCACTTACCGTTTTTCTGCGCGTATGCCAATACTCGTCTTAAAATGTTCTCCTGCATTTTAGTTTCAACGGGTATGTCTCTCGGTCTGCCGCCCTTAGTGTTGGTAAGATTTAATTGTTTATATTTAAGTGCATACTCAATTTGATGCAAACGAAGGGTTACAAACTCCTCATGGCGAAGTCCGAAATATCTATCCATATACGCTTCGATAACCGCATCCATACGACCCATATCAAGCGCAACTTTGATAAGGTCATCGAACTCATACGGAAGAATAGATTTATCCTTTATATATAATTGGCGCTTAGCAACAAAAAAGCATTTATTACTCTTAGGCAAATTTCGTTTAGGGTTCATTCGCTGATGTACCCACTTTATGCCGGATAATTCGGTGAGTATATATCCAGGCTTACAACCGCTGATTTGAAGATGCTCAACATAACTTCGCACGTGGCGCACTTCAACATTTCTAAAATTCTGCAAGGTGGTGTTCTCTCTAAATACCCGCAGAATCTATTCATTACTGCTTTATAGCGTCTACGTGTTTTAAAACTTCCTTGATTTGACCTGTCAATCACAGGAAGAGTTTGATTTAGCAAATTCCGTTTTTTGATTCTCGGCTTTTCGTTCTTGTTCTTCAGGGGTTAAACTCATCAAATTTCACTCCTTTCATAGATTTCGGTTTTTATAAGAAGCATCTATGGTTCCTTGATGCTTCATCACAAATTTCCGATACTTAAATGTGGATAATGTTTTTTGCATAGTTTCAAGAAAACATTAACTCACATGAATTTATCCAAATTTTCGTTCACAGATTTCAGTGGTTCAGGTTGAAACTGTGTACCAAAATATTTGGACATTAAATATATAAGGAATAAAATTTTCGAGTTTCAAGAAAACATTAAATTTTTTGTATGATTTATAAAATTATAGGTTTGTGTATGAAAGTTTGGAAGTTTATAATTTAGTGAATACCTTTTTTGGGTTTTAAGAACACGTAATAATTATAAATTCCACGCTCCGTTGATTTTTGTTGCTAATTTATCGGTGTACGCAGTATAATTAATTTGTTATTATATAGTTACGGCACCGGAATATTTAGCGAGGTGATTCTAATGACAATAGGTCAAACGATAAAACTTTATAGAAAAGAAAAAAACCTTTTACTCAAAGTGAGCTAGCAGAACTTATTGGAGTTTCTACACAGGCAATATCAAAATGGGAAACGGACTCAGGAATGCCTGATATCTCACAAATCGTTCCTCTTGCACGTGTTCTAGAAATTTCAACCGACAAACTTTTAGGACACACCGACTCGGCTTTTGAAAAAGAAGTAACGGAAATTCGTCAAAAATTTGGTGGAATCAACTTTATAAGCGATTTAAGTTATGCTGAAGAATTATATTTTCTTACTTCAAAATTCTTCAGCAAACATCCCGATGTTTCAGATATTGCCGTTGTTGCATTGGAAACATATATCGAGTTGTTTGCCAAAAGGTAAAATAGGCATATCAAAATCCGAGTTCTTGGAAGAATGTGAACGCTACGGAAACAGTATTTTCAGATATGAAACAGTCGCTGACCGTATTTACAAAACTCATTATTTGATGTCAAGAGCCTACGATTTATGCGGAGATAACAAAAAGGCAGAAAGCTATCTGCAAAATTTGCCTTATGTTTTTGGCTTTAGGGATTATTGGGAAGCGGAAATTGCTTTTTGCTGATGGTAAGAATGATATTGCACTTGAAAAAAAAGTAAAAAAGAGTTTTTGCTCAAATGGCTCGATTTACTTCTCGTTGCATAAGACTTGCAGGAAGAATTGTTCGTGCAGAAGGCAAACCCAATGCAGATAAAATTAGTCTTGAACTGGATGAGTATATGTTAAGGCTTATAAATGCATTTTTATCCGGTGGAGACTATTTACCACATCGACAAATCTTTCAGAAAACTTGCCTTTTTTACCCGGATTGGTTTCTCAAAACATTAAAATGGGTAACCTTGATAAAGCTAAAGAGCATATGCAGGAACTATTGAAAACACGAGACGAGTTTTTGCATGTGTCGATAATTCAAGCGATAAGCATTGCCTAATGTTTATTAAGGGTGACCTTGATGCTTCTTGGAATACTACTAAAAAATAATAAACGAGCGTGTATCAAGTGCAGAAAAAAGCATTAAAGCAAATTTAATGACGAAAATCTTTTGCTTGGGTAGTTACTATATATCATAGATTTATTGACGAAAATTTTTATAACAAAAAATTTTGGCTCCCACAGACTGATTCGCAGTCTATGGGAGCCGCTCTATAAATGTATATCATATTTCCCGCACTCATTTCGAAATGAAAGTCATATATCATATCAAAAAGACAGGATAGATTGTTTTATAGGATTATTGCAGATGTAGGTACATCCACATTGTATATCTTTGATTTATCTTGTAAGATTCTGTCAGGAGCATATCGAAAAGTAAATCATCTTTTCATACTAAGCACCGATAGTTGATTTCAAAACGAATTTCGAAAAGATAGTTAATATATCATTTCAAAATGTGTATCATAAATCATATCAAAATATCATATCAAAATTTTGTCATATATCATACGAAAAATGATAGCAAGGCATAGTACGCCCAGGGACTTTTTTTACCAAAAACTCTGTACATTTCTCCTATTTTCTTTTACTAACTTTGCGTACTATGCCTTGGCGCCGCTCCCTCGGGCAGGCCCTCGGTCGCGTTTCTATCTTCCTTGTTCAGAAAGATAGAAACCGGCGCCTCTCAAAATGAAAGTCATCATCATTTCAAAACGAGTGTTATTTTTGTCATCTATCATTTCGAAAAGATAAGCATACCTTTCAAAAAGAGAATGTATTTCGAAATGACTCTCGAAATTATAATCATAATTCTTTCAAAACGCAAATCATATTTAGTTGTAATACTGGAGGTCAGCATGATGGGACAAGCCCAGCGTATACTTAGGTGTGCCTAAGCCTCTAACTTAGAGAACGCAATACCATATACAGATACAATGGATCGGTCCACCGCTGAATAGTGGTACGGCAAGGATTTTCATTACCGAT